>CESO01133705.1_pt1 | contig 10932 bp, 5 predicted proteins | sample 356341 | NCBI WGS metagenome assembly CESO01 (sample SAMEA2621812, study PRJEB7988) | marine metagenome | biome: marine biome (ENVO:00000447); feature: deep chlorophyll maximum layer (ENVO:xxxxxxxx); material: "saline water (ENVO:00002010), including plankton (ENVO:xxxxxxxx)" | depth 35 m
TTTTTTCTAACTTTATATAGTTCCCGATTACGTCAACTATATTAACTTTTTCTAGTAAGTTATCTATAAAATCTTTTGGGATATTTTGAGCCATTATTAGGCAGCAACACTTTCTTTATTGAATAAGTCTTCAATTTTTAAATTTTTAGGCTTCACAATTAAAAATTTTTCTAAATATTTATCAAAATCATTAAGAATTATTTGCCCCCACTCACTTTTTGTTTTATTCACATAATCAATTATTGAGTTCTTTAAAAATTTTTCATGTTCTGGGTATTTAATTACATTAATTTTTATAGCTTCTACTAACTCTGGATTATATTTGTCTTTGAAATCACCATCTTCATCAAGGACTATTGCAAAACCACCGGACATACCTGCCCCAAAATTAATACCGGTATTACCTAGAATTATTACAGTTCCATTTGTCATGTATTCACACCCATGATCTCCAACACCTTCAACTATAGCAGTTGCTCCGGAATTTCTAACAGCAAATCTTTCACCTGCAATACCTGAAGCATATAATTTTCCGCCAGTTGCTCCATACATACATGTATTTCCGATAATAACGGATTCTTTTGCTTTATAACTTTTATCCTTAGGTGGATAAACAATTATTTCTCCTGCAGCCATTCCTTTTCCAACATAATCATTTGCATCGCCTTCCAAAATCATGTTTAATCCTCCGGCATTCCAAACTCCAAAGCTTTGTCCAGCAGTACCTTTAAATTTTATATTAATAGGATTATCTGACATGCCGTAGTTCCCATGTTTTCTCGCTATCATTCCAGAAACACTTGCACCAACCGATCTATCAGTATTTTTAATTAAATAATTAAAATTACCTCCTAAATTATTTTCGATTGCATCTTTTAAGTCATTATTAATACTATTTGATAGGATTGCTTTATCCCAAGGCTCATTGCTATCTACTTGGCATACATGTGAAATTTCACTATCAACATTTGCATCAGATATTATTGGATCTATTATTAAATTTTGTGATTTATTATTACTGAGTTCTTTTATTTCAAGAATATCTGTCTGACCAATAACATCAGATAATTTTTTATATCCTAAACTAGCTAAAATTCTTCTTGTTTCTTCAGCAATAAATTTAAAATAATTTATTACCATCTCGTCTTTTCCAATAAAGTGATACTTTCTTAGCACTTGGTTTTGCGTAGCTACTCCTGTTGCGCAATTGTTTAAATGACAAATTCTTAGATACTTGCATCCCATCGCAATCATGGGTCCAGTACCAAATCCAAAACTTTCTGCACCTAGTATGGCTGCTTTTATAACATCAATCCCAGTTTTTAAACCCCCATCAGCTTGGAGTCTTACATTTTTTCTTAAATTATTTGCTCTTAAAGTTTGATGTGTTTCAGAAAGACCCATTTCCCAAGGGCCGCCAGCATATTTTATACTTGATAACGGGCTTGCTGCCGTTCCACCATCATATCCAGATATAGTGATAAAGTCCGCATAGGCTTTTGCAACTCCGGCCGCTATTGTCCCAACACCTGCTTCCGCAACTAATTTAACAGAAACAAAAGCATTGGGATTAACTTGTTTTAGGTCAAAAATAAGTTGTGCTAAATCTTCTATTGAATATATATCATGATGAGGTGGTGGAGAAATTAGTGTTATACCTGGGTTAGCATATCTTAATGTTGCTATAAGTTTATCAACCTTGTCGCCTGGAAGTTGGCCTCCTTCTCCAGGTTTAGCACCTTGAGCAATTTTAATCTGTATTACTTCAGCATTTACTAAGTAATGAGGTGTAACTCCAAATCTTCCTGAAGCAACTTGCTTAATTTTTGAATTTTTATCTGTACCAAATCTTTTATGATCTTCCCCACCTTCTCCAGAGTTTGATCTTCCACCCATTTTATTCATAGCTTGAGCAAGCGTTTCATGTGCGTCTGGCGATAAGGCCCCTAATGACATCCCTGCAGAGTCAAACCTTAAAAGAATTTTTTCAATAGGCTCAACTTCATTAAGAGGTATTGGTTTTCTTGAGCTTTTAAAATCCAACATGTCTCTTATAACCATTTTTTCTCTAGAGTGAACTTCTTGGCTATATTTTTCGTAGTCTTCATACTTACCACTTTTAACAGCATCTTGAAGAGTTTTGACTACATCTGGGTTATATGCATGAAACTCTTCTCCATGAACATATTTTAGTAAACCGCCTTGCCTAATATTTTTTCTTTGGCTCCAAGCAGTTTTTGCAAGTTTAATTTGATCGCTTTGAATATTGTCGAAGGTAGTGCCAGAGATTCTATTTGTAGTATCGCAAAAACATAAATCAACAATTTCATCATTTAATCCAATACATTCAAATAACTGAGAACCTCTATAACTTGCTATAGTCGAGATTCCCATTTTGGATAAAATCTTATATAAGCCTTTATTGATACCTTGCCTATAGTTTCTAGTTGCTTCATAAAATTCTGAATTATGTTCTGATTTTTCAAGTATCATATTATTCAAAGATTGATATGATAAATAAGGATATATTGCAGTAGCACCATAGCCAATTAAAGTCGCACAATGATGAGAATCTCTAGCAGTAGCTGTCTCTACAATAATATTAATTTTTGTTCTTAACCCGTTTTTAATAAGCGCATGATGTACTGCTCCTGTCGCTAGTAAAGCATGTATAGGTAATTTATCTTTTTTAATATTTTTATCACTTAAAATAATAAATACTTTATTATTCTTCGCGGCTTTAATAGCTTCTTTTGTTAAATTAATAATTGCATCTTTTAGTTTTATATCAGCATCATAATTCAAGTCTAAGACTTGATATGTAAATTTTTTATTTTTTAGCTCTTGGAGCTGTTTAAATTTTCTATAAGATAAAATTGGTGATTCTATTGTTAATCTATGGGCATGTTTAGAACCTTCTTCGAAAACATTCAAGTCTGGCCCAAGATATGTCTCTAGCGACATCACATTACTTTCTCTTATTGGGTCAATAGGTGGGTTTGTCACCTGTGCGAATTGCTGTCTGAAATAGTCATATAAAGATCTAATTTCGCTAGATAAAACAGGAAACGGAGTGTCATCACCCATTGAACCGATAGCTTCCTGGCTCAATTTTGAAAGTGGTTTTAAAATTTGATCTTTTTCTTCATATGTCATATTAAACATCTTTTCATACTGTTTAATTTCAATATCATTTAAGAATTCTAATTCTGGAAATTTATCAGGAATAATTTTCCTCATTGATTCTGCGCCACGGTCCATCCATTCTTTATAAGGACATCTTTTCTTCAAAATATTATCAATATCGTGAGAATATAAGATCTTTGCATCAACTGTATCTATTGCAATAATCTGTCCTGGACCAAGTTTACCTTTTTCTACAATATCTTTTTCGTCGTAATCATAAACACCAATTTCAGAAGCAACAGTTATATGGCGGTCTTTTGTAATTATATATCTAGCTGGTCTCAATCCATTCCTATCTGTCACACATGCTGCATATCTTCCATCTGTCAAAACTATGCCGGCAGGACCATCCCATGACTCCATATGCTTTGCATTATATTCATAAAAGGCTTTAAGATCTGAATCGTCTTTAGGTATACTTTTCCAAGCTGGAGGAATAAGAAGTTTAATGGCTTTAAATAAGTCCACACCACCTAAAGTTAATAGTTCTAACATGTTATCAAGACTTTTTGAGTCGGAGCCTCCCATTGAAACTAAAGGCTTTAATTCACTTAGCTCAGGTATTTTTGATGTTTTGAAAATACTAGCCCTAGCTTGCGACCAATTTCTATTTGCCCTAATGGTATTAATCTCACCATTGTGAGCTAGCATTCTAAAAGGTTGAGCAAGGCTCCATTGAGGTGTTGTATTCGTTGAAAATCTCTGGTGAAAAACACATAGTGATGTTTCAAGTTTTTTATTTGATAAATCCAAATAAAATTTTGCAAGATGTTTTGGCATTATCATGCCTTTGTATAAAATAACTTTTGATGAAAAACTTGTGATATAAAATACGTTATCATTTGTTTTTGAAATCAAAATTTCTATTTTTCTTCTAATAACAAGAAGTTTAGATTCAATATCTTTTGGATCTATATTTTCAGGCGGATTTACAAAAGCTTGACTAATATGTGGTAAAGTCTTTAATGCATCTTCGCCGCAAATTTCTTTATTAACAGGAACTTCTCTCCATCCCGCTAATACAAAGTTGTGTTCCTTTAAAACTTTTTCAACTACTTCAATAGAGTTTTTTCTATATTTAATTTCTGGGTTTAAAAAAAACATACCAATAGCAAAGTTTTTAGCTATATTTATTTTTTCTTCATTTGCTATTGATCTAAAAAAGAATTCTGGAATTTTAAATAAAATTCCGCATCCGTCACCCGAGGTACCGTCTGCCCCAACAGCACCCCTGTGAGCTAGTCTTTCTAGAGCTGTTATTGCAGTATTTATTAACCAATGACTTGGTTTGTTATCAATATTTGAGATTAAGCCAAATCCGCAGCTATCTTTTTCAAAGCTTTCATCATATAAACCGGTAATTTTCTTAAACTTGTCTTTCATATTTCAGTAAATTTAGTCATTAATTAATTTACCTATGAATTTGATGATATCTCACCAAACTCTAGGCTTAAAGTTTGGTGCGTTCCTTCAGCGTTACAGCCTACTTCCGTCCTTTCAAAGGATGAACGTACTACATACAGTATAGGACCTGATAGCGTTTCATTCAATAAATATTGAATATTTATACCTAGATATTACTTATATCGCCTCAAATGCTTTTTGATAGCTTAGAATACTCCTGTTGGGCGAATCTATCAGTCATTCCAGCAATATAATCACAAATAACTCTTTCTTTAAACCCAGCATTAATTTTATTCACGTTATAATCGAAATATTCTTTAGGAAGAAGACTTATATCTTCATTGTAATAAGAAAATAATTTTTCAATTATTAAATTTGCACGATTGGTCATTTTTTCAACATCTGGGTGTTTATATAAGTTTGCATATAAAAATTTTTTTAATTCTATATTCGATTTTTTAATTTCTTTGGAAAAGCCAATAATTAGACCACTAAAATTTCTTACATCTTCGAAAGATACAATATTATTATTTTTAATATTAAAACTAGAATTTTCTATTAAATTATTAACTAATAAATTTATGATAGATCTTACAATTTCATTGACAAGTTTTGAGCCTTTTAATTTCGGATATTTTTTTAAAATTTTTAGCATTGCGTCGTTAAATAAAGGAACGTTTTCTAGCTGTTCAATGAAAATTTTTTTTGCCTTAATTCCATCTTGAATATCATGATTATTATAAGCTATTTCATCACAAATATTTGTAAGCTGCGCTTCTAAAGATGATTGTTTTTTTTCAATAAATCTATTTGCTATATAACCTAATTTTTTAGCTCTAGTTTTGCCACATTTTTTCAATATTCCTTCTCTAGTTTCAAAGCACAAATTTAATCCAGGAAAGTTAGCATATTTATTCTCTAACTTTTCTATGATTCTTAAAGACTGAATGTTATGTTCAAATCCACCAAAATCTTCCATGCACTTATTGAGCACGTCTTGACCTGCATGCCCAAATGGTGTGTGCCCCAAATCATGAGCAAGTGATATTGCTTCAGTTAAATCTTCGTTTATTTTTAATGCTCTTGCAGCAGCACGTGCAATTTGAGCCACCTCAATAGTATGTGTTAAACGAGTTCGGTACATGTCTCCCTCATGATTGACAAAGACTTGTGTTTTATATTCTAATCGCCTAAAAGCTGTTGAATGAATTATTCTTTCTCTATCTCTTTGAAATTCTGTTCTAAGTTGGGCCGACTCTTCCTTGTAATGTCTCCCTAAAGTGTTTGATGATTTTAGTGCATAAGATGCTAGGTTGTCTTCAAAATCAACTTGCATGGTCTTTTAGGGCTTTAATAACTTTTTTCTTACTTATGCTGTTAGCGATGTAAGCTTTACCAATACCGTTTGGGAGTATATAAACAATACTATTATCTTTTACTTTCTTATCTAATAACATAGTTTCAAACAGTTTGTTGATATTTAAATCTTTTGGGAGTTTGACTGGTAAATTAAAAGATTCTAATAAATTTTTTATTTTTAAATATTCCGAATTTTTCATCTTTCCTAATTGAACAGAAATCGAAGCAGCAATTAAAAAACCACATGCTATTGCTTCACCGTGTAACCATTTTCCGTAACCTAAATTATTTTCAATTGCATGCCCAAAAGTATGGCCAAGGTTTAATAAAGCTCTAATATTTTTTTCTTTTTCATCTTGCGCAACAATTTCAGATTTAATTTCACATGATCTTTTTATTATTTTTATTAAACTTTGTGTATCATGTTCTTTTATTTTATCTGTATTTTTTTCTATCCAATCAAAAAACTTCTTATCTTTTATAATTCCATATTTAATTACTTCTGCCATTCCTGCATTAAATTGTTTTATTGAAAGTGTTTTTAAATTTTCTGTATCAATAATCACTGCTATAGGCTGGTGGAAAGCGCCAATCATATTTTTACCGAGCTCATGATTGATTCCAGTTTTTCCTCCAACAGATGAGTCGACCATAGATAGCAGAGTTGTAGGTATTTGTATGAAGTTTATACCCCTTTGGTACGTTGCAGAGGCATAACCTGTTGTATCACCAATAACACCTCCTCCAAAAGCTACAAGACAACTATCACGAGAAAATTTATTTTTTAGTAAGTGATTATATATCTTATTGATACTGTCTTGATTTTTAAATTTTTCACCATCCTTTAAAATAATAATATCTTTCTTTAAGCTAGGAGTTTTTATTTTTTTAAGATGAAGTGATTTAATTTTATTATTTGTTACTAAAGCAAATTTTTTTTCTTTAATCTTTGAGAATATACTTTTATCAGATAAAATATTTTTTCCAATATAAATCGGATATGATCTTTTATCTAATTTAACTATTATTTTTTTCATATTTTTCATAGTTTTTAATAATAATTTTTGATATTTTTACTGTATCATAGTTATCAGTACTAATTGTTACATTTGATATTTTTTCATAATGTTTCTTTCTATCATTGATTAAACTTATCATTTTATTTTCTGCATCAACATTATTGATTAAAGGTCTATTTTTGTCATGTTCTGTTCTATAAACTAATTCTTTTATTTCAGCGGTTAAATAAACAACAAAGCCCAATTTCTGAATTATTTTCCTATTTTTTTCAGAAATAATTATTCCGCCACCAGTACCTATCACGGTACTTTTAATATTTGAGATATCTTCTAAAATTTTTTCTTCTCTTTCTCTAAAGCCTTTTTCTCCCTCATGTTCAAATATTGTAGGTATATCTACTCCAGTTTTTTCCTCAATTAGGAAATCTGTATCAATAAAATCAAATTTTGTCATTTTTGATAATTTTTTACCTATTGAGGTCTTCCCTGAACCCATTGGGCCTATAAGAATTATATTGTTTCGTAGTTTAGACAAGATAAATTTTTGTTTTATAGTATTATATAAGATATTAACAAGAAATTTTATCGCCACCAACAAGTATGAGTGTATTTTTTAAAAGAGTGTTAAAACCTACTTATTATATAATAGGTATATTAGCTCTATCTTCCCTAACCTTATATATAGTATTAGCTAGTACCTTGCCCACAGTAGAAGAAATTCAAGATATGAGAATGCAAATTCCAATGAGAGTTTATACTCAAGACAAAAAATTAATAGCTGTATATGGTGAAAAAAAGAGAATTCCGGTCACATATGCTGAAATACCTAATGATTTAAAAAATGCATTTATTGCAGCAGAGGATAATAGATTTTATAGGCATAACGGTGTTGATTATATTGGCTTACTAAGAGCTTTTAAAAGTTTCATTTCTACTGGAAAAGTAACACAAGGCGGAAGCACAATAACAATGCAGGTAGCAAGAAATTTTTATTTGTCTAGAGAAAAAAAGATAATTAGAAAATTAAGAGAAATTTTATTAGCCTATAAAATGGAAAATAATTTAAGCAAAGAAAGAATCTTTGAGCTTTACATGAATAAAATTTATCTGGGTCACAGATCATACGGTGTTGCTGCCGCTGCGCAAGTTTATTATGGAAAAAGATTGTCCGAATTAAGTTTAGCCCAGATGGCAATGATAGCTGGCTTACCAAAAGCACCATCTAGATATAATCCCATAGCTAATGAAAAAAGGGCGTTACAAAGAAGAGACTACGTTTTAAAAAGAATGCTAGAAAATAATTTTATAAGTCAAGATACATACATTACAGCTTATTTGAAACCAGTGACTGCAAGATTAAACACAGCAAGTATTGAATTAAAAGCACCTTATGTTTCAGAAATGGCGCGAACCCAAATGGAAGAAAGGTTTGGTAAAGAGGCTTATACGCAAGGTTATGATGTGTTTACAACTATAGATAGCAAGCTTCAAGAAGCTGCACAAAAATCTTTAAGAAAAAATATTGAAAAGTATGATATTCGGCATGGTTATAGAGGAGCAGAAGCAAAAATAAATTATAATGAATTATTAAATTCTGATTTTGAGTATGATCTCGAAGTCTCGATGAAGAACATAGAAAAATATTTAAAAAATTTTTACGAAATAAACAATAATATTCCTGCAGTAGTATTAAATGTCGACTCAAATAAAATTAAAGTTTATTCGAAATATAATCAATTATTGGAAATTAATATCAAAGAAATAATTTTGAAAAATCAATATTATGATGTTAATTACAAAAAAAGAATTAAAAAGTTCCAAGAAATTTTATCTATTGGTGATGTTATAAGAATAAAGTTAGTTAATAAAAAGTGGTATTTATCACAAATACCAAATGTTAATGGTGCTTTAGTTTCTATAAATTCAAATAGTGGCTCTATTAGTTCTCTTTCAGGAGGTTATGACTTTAGATTAAGTAAATTTAATAGGGTTACTCAAGCAAAGAGACAGCCTGGTTCAAGTTTTAAGCCTTTTATTTATTCAGCTGCCTTGAATAAAGGTTATACCCCAGCGTCTGTGATAAACGATGCCCCAAAAGTTTTTAAAGAAAATACAGTTAGTGGGGCATGGCGACCTAAAAATTATGGGGGTAAATTTTATGGGCCGACAAGATTAAGATATGGTTTAGCTAAATCAAGGAATATGATTTCAATAAGATTGTTAGATAATATTGGAATTAAATATACCCTTAGTTACCTTCAAAATTTTGGTATTAAAACTGATAAATTACCCAAAGATCTTACATTGGCTCTAGGTAGCGGAGAGATAACTCCAATGGAACTTGCAGAGGCTTATTCATATTTTTCAAATGGAGGTTTTGGTATAAAGCCTTATTTGATTGAGCAAGTTAGAAAAAGAAATAATGAGATTATCTATGTAGAAAATCCTGTAAGAGTTTGTAGCAATCCATGTGATTATATGAGTTTGGATACACTGCAGTTTCCTTCAGCAAAGTCTGTAGAAGAAATTACGGAGTTAAGAAATAAGGCTGGTTTACCAAGATTTGCTATGCAGGCATTAGATTCAAGAAATATTTATCAAATGGTAAGTATGCTGAAAGATGTTGTAAAATATGGAACAGCAAAAAAGGCAAAGGTATTAAAAAGGAAAGACATAGCTGGTAAAACAGGTACAACTAATGATCAGAAAGATGCATGGTTCAGTGGGTTTAATAGAGACATAGTTACTATAAGTTTTCTTGGATTTGATAATGGTTTTTCATTAGGAAAAAAAGAATTTGGAAGTACTGCGGCATTACCAATGTGGATTGACTATATGAAAGTTGCATTAAAAAAATCACCAATATCTAATTTGGATGAACCAGAAGGATTGGTCAGTGCGAAAATTGATAGTAAAAATGGTTTATTAGCTTCGCCTGATTCAAAAAATTCTATAACCGAGGTTTTTAGGAAAGAATTTGTTCCAAAAACATTCAGCAAAGAGAATAAGATAAACGAAAAAAAACAAGATGAAATTGAAATAGAAAAATTATTTTAATTTTTATGATATTTTTTACTATATTCTTTAACGTGATCGATTAAAATTTTAAGGTTGTCAGGATTTACATATTGGTCAATACCATGACCGAGATTAAAAATATGTCTATGTCCAAACCCATAATCATCTATTACTTTTTCACCCGAGGCTTTTATAGCTTCTTCTGTACCGTGAAGAGCGCAAGGATCAAGGTTTCCTTGTAAACATATGTTATCACCAGTTATTTTCCTGGCTTTAGAAATATTTGTTGTCCAATCTAAACCAATACCATTACACCCAGACTTTGATATCTGATCTAACCAACCTCCACCTCCTTTTGTGAAAAGAATTATTGGCATATCTTTTGTAAATTTATTCTTCCTTAAATTTCTTATGATTTCTTTCATTGGATTCAAAGAAAAATGTATGTAATTATCTGTATTTAGCAATCCTCCCCATGAGTCAAATATCATCAATATATCGGCACCAGCTTTAGCTTGCATGATCAAATATTCTGAAATTGAATTAATGAGTTTTTTTGTTAACTTGTTAAGCATTTCAGGATTATTAAATACAATAGATCTTATTTTCCTAAACTCTTTTGTAGCTGCTCCTTCAACCATATAAGTTGATAATGTCCAAGGGCTTCCTGAGAAGCCAATTAAAGGCACTTCATTATTTAATTTATTCTTTGTTTGAACAATTGCTTCTGCAACATAATTAAGAGAATCTAAATTTCCATCTGAAAGAGACGAAACATCGTTTATATTATCTAAAGGATTATCAAAATACGGACCTCTATTGTCTTCGAATTTTAAATCAAGACCCATAGCATCTGGAATAGTAAGTATGTCTGAAAAAATTATAGCTGCATCTAGATCAAATCTATTTATCGGCTGGATAGTTACTTCAGAAGCTAATTCTGGTG
>CESO01077843.1_pt1 | contig 10909 bp, 9 predicted proteins | sample 356341 | NCBI WGS metagenome assembly CESO01 (sample SAMEA2621812, study PRJEB7988) | marine metagenome | biome: marine biome (ENVO:00000447); feature: deep chlorophyll maximum layer (ENVO:xxxxxxxx); material: "saline water (ENVO:00002010), including plankton (ENVO:xxxxxxxx)" | depth 35 m
TAATCTTCAGCCAAGAGTAACCACAAGTTATGAACTTGGCTTTAAACAAACACTTACACAAAATTCAGCCTTAAGTCTGATCGCAGCTTATCGATCTACAATTGGTGACTTTGCATTAGTTCAAATCACTCAGGCTTATCCTATTACATACAATAGCTATCAGAACTTAGATTTTGAAACGATTAAAAACTTCAGAGCAGAATATGAATTAAGAGGTCAAGGGAGGGCATCACTTGGATTAAATTACTCACTCTTATTCGCGGACGGTACTGGATCAAATATTAATTCTGCTGCAGCTCTTATACAAGCTGGTCAGCCTAACCTAAGGTCACTTTATCCAACTCAACGTGATATAAGACATCAATTGACAGCTGTTTTGGATTATCGATTTAAGGGAGGAAACGACTATACAGGACCTATTTGGTTTGACAAAAGAGTTCTTCAAAATTTTGGTGCAAATTTTATTATTTCAACTAAGTCTGGAGAGCCATACTCAGCTTACATAAACCCAATAGCGAGCGCTGCATCAGGGACTGCACAAAGACAATCACTTGATGGCAACCCGTTTGGTTCAAGATTGCCATGGCAGTTTAAAATTGATGCTAATTTTACTAAGAATTTTGATGTTAAAAAGAAGAATCCCAAAGATAACTTTAGAAGACAGTCAATGCAGATTCAGGCATTTTTATGGATTCAGAATCTACTAAATACTAGAAATATTCAACGTGTATATGGGTTTAGTGGTTTAGCAAATAGCGACGGTTGGCTGAGTTCCCCTCAAGGTATTCAAGAAGCAAATAACGCTGTAAACACTCAATCCTACATGGCATTGTATAACGCAAAAGTAGAGAGCCCGTATTTTTATGAAGTCCCAAGATTAGTTAGATTAGGTTTAAGAGTTTACTTCTAATTAATCATACTATATAATAAAAAATCAATGAAAAAATCGATGAGAAAATATATAATAGCAATTGCAATTGCATTTGCATTTAGTGCATTTGCTAAAGAAAATATTGAGGTAGAAGAACCTAATACTACTAGGAAAAACAGTGCTAGTATGAAAATGAAATTTGGTTCAGATTGTGACCCTGCTACTCAGAGTGCTGATTTAGATATAAATAATGTACGAACCAAGATTTTAAATGGTGGTGATATGTGGTGGGATTTAAATGCAGCACGATATGAGATACCTAAATTAGTGGATGTTAATGCAGTGAGAAAAAATAGTCTTTTTTCAGGAGCAATTTGGATTGGAGGACTAGATCAAGCTGAAAATTTACGTCTAGCAGCAATGACTTATCGTCAACGTGGTTCGGATTTTTGGCCAGGACCCCTAGATCCAGCAACTGGTAATACATCCAAAGCACAATGCGACGAATGGGATAAAATATATAAAGTAGACGGTAAGAATATTATTGACCACGCCAATAATTTTACGGGTGTAGTAAATGAGCAAATAGAAAATTGGCCTGGCGAATATGCTCCTTTTTACGATGGAGATGGTGATGGAATTTACAACCCACAAAACGGGTTAGACTATCCGGTACTGCAGAATTTTTGTAGGGGTCAAAAAATAGATAATGAAGCAGAAGATCAGCCTGATCAAATGCTTTGGTGGATATATAATGATAAAGGAAATATCCATACAGAAACCCAAGGTGATCCAATCGGTGTAGAGATGCAAACTACTGCATTTGCTTTTGCAACTAATGACGAAATCAATGATATGACCTTTTATACTACATTAATTACTAACCGAGGTGCAACGGAATTAAATAACACATATTTTGGTCAATGGGTTGATGCCGATTTAGGTAATTATGCTGATGATTATGTTGGTTGTGATGTTGGTCTTTCTCTGGGTTTCTGTTATAATGGCGATGATAATGATGAAGGAATACTTGGATATGGTTTAAATCCACCTTCAGTTGGAGTGGATTTCTTTGAGGGACCAAAAGTTAAGCAAATTGGTCCAAGTGGATTAGAAGAAGAAGTTGAACTTGGTATGACCAAGTTTGTCTACTATAATAATGATGCTAACCAAATCAATGGTAACCCCTTTATTGCTACTGACTTTTACAATTATCTTCAAGGAAAATGGAGAACTGGTACAGATATACAGTATGGAGGAAATGGAATAGTTGGAACTGATGGTACCAAAGCAGATTGGATGTTCCCTTTTGATACGGATACTACTCATCCTGGCGATAACTGGAATGAGAATGCAGCCGGGAATCAACCTGCCGACAGGCGTTTTATTCAGTCTTCTGGACCATTTGTATTAGAGCCAGGAGCTGTTCAAAAATTAACAGTTGGAGTAGTTTGGGCAAGAGCACCTTTTGGAGGAGCTACTGGATCTCTTGAATTATTAAAATTAGCCAGTAGTCGAGCGCAAGAATTGTTTAATTCATGTTTTGATTTAGTTGATGGACCAGATGCTCCAGAAGTAGAAGTGCACGAACAAGATCAACAAATTGTATTGTCATTAGGCTTAACCAATACAGACCGTGTCGAAAAGTATAAAGACACTCTTTTAGATGGAGCAAATCGAGAAGAGTATTTTGGTTTTCAAGGTTATCGGGTATTTCAATTAAAAGATGGTGGTGTAAGTCTATCAGAATTAGATGATTTGAGCAAGGCTAGAGAAATCTTTCAGTGTGATTTAAAAGATAATTTTGACGTATTAATTAATCAAGAGTTTCAGTTTGATGTAGGAGCACCAATACCTGTATTAAAAGTAAGGGGAGATAATCAAGGTTTAACACATACTATTCAAATAACTGAAGATCAGTTTGCTACAGGATCTAATAAAACGTTAGTGAATTTCCAAACCTATCATTTTATAGTATTGTCATACGCAGCTGCAGAGAGCAATACACGTCCTTACTTGCCAGGTCGAAAAATTAAAAAATTCAGAGCGTCTCCACACAAACTTGAGCCTAAGTTTGGTGGATCTAGTGTTCCATCATTTTATGGTGATGGGCCAGAATTACAACGTATTTCTGGAAAAGGCAATGGGATGAATGAATTGGAACTTAAACCAGAAGTTATTGAAGAAATTCTAAAAAACAATTTGGTCGCTAATCCAATTTATGAAAATGGTATGGGGCCAGTTGATATAAAGGTTATCGATCCATTAAAAATACCTCTTGGAGAATTTGAATTATCACTTGTTCCAAAAGGAATTACTCAAAATACTGGTAATGACGATGATAGTCTATGGGCTGATAGTACTGGGTGGATTCTGACTAATCTAACTACAGGTGAATCAGTAACTTCAGATACAAGTTTAGCCTATGAAAATGAGCAAATTATTTTGGCTTCAACAACAGGTAATAGTATTCTTGATTGGGGTATGGCAGTAACGATAAGTCAGGTTGCTGCTCCAGGAGCAGATCCAGTTCGAAATTTAGAAAATGGATTTATTGATTGGTCAGTTACTTTTTCAGATCCAAGTAACGAATGGCTATCGGCTGTTAGAGATAATGACGCAGGAAATGCTAGACAATTTGGGGCTTTTGATTGGATTCGATCAGGAGTAAATGGAAGATTAGAAGGGTTTAATGACCCATCCTTTCACGATTATTCTTCAGGTGGGAACGCACTCGACCCTGATGCAAAATTCGAGTCGATTTGGGAGGGAAGAATTGCTCCTAACCGATTAGTTTCAAATACATCAGAAGCAGTTTCTCCAGGTAGACAACAAACACTTGTACAACCCATGACTTTTGGCTACCAAGCCATGCAAGGTATAGGGTTAGAAAAATTAAGTAGTGTTGATATTGTTTTAACACCTGACGAATCTAAATGGAGTGAGTGTGTAATGTTAGAATTGGGAGAAGATCCAGGATTGAATCAAGATCAGAAAGAGAAGTTCTCAATGCGAACAGGAACACTGTCATACAGAGGGAATAACTTAAAGTCTGGGAAAACTATTTTCCCAGGATACGCAATTAATATCAATACTGGTGAAAGATTAAATATCATGGTGGGTGAGGATTCTTATCAACGAAGTGAAAATGGCCGAGATATGAAGTGGAATCCAACTGATAGAAATGACGTTTTCAACGGAAGTTATGCCTCATTTGGAGGAAGACACTTCATATATGTGATGGGATCTCATCAAGGGATAGCAAGTTCTATTCATCCGAAACTTTCAATATATGATGGAGGTGAGGAATATTATACTATGTTATCTTCAATGACAACTGCTAATCGCTCATCTACCCTTACCAAAATATTCCAAAACTGTGACTGGGTAATACCAGCTATGATGTCACCAGGTAAGTTTTTGGTTGAAAATGAGGACGGAATTCCTGTTCCCCCAAATGAGGTCAAAATCAGACTTCGTGTAGGAATGCCTTATGGAGTGACACCAGAAACTTCTGATGTAAATGATGGTCGTCCTAAATATAAATTTAGTACGGAAGATATTTATAATGATATCAATGATAAAAATGGTAAAAAGGCATTAGATTTAGTAAATATTGTCCCTAATCCTTATTATGCTTTTTCTGGGTATGAGGGAAGTGCAATTGACAATAGAGTTAAGTTAACCAACTTACCAGAAAAATGTGAAATATCGATCTATACATTAGATGGTGCTTTGGTTAGAAGAATCAAAAAGGACGACATAACTACTGAATTAGATTGGAATCTTAAGAATAACGCAAATGTTCCAATTGCAAGTGGATTATATATCATTCATATTGATGCTGGAGATTTAGGAGAGAAAATTTTGAAATGGATGGGAGTTATGAGAGAGTTAGACTTAGATTCATTCTAGGACCACCAATTAAAAAAAATAAATTAATGAAAAAAACAATCATATTAGCAATCATTTTGTCTGTATCCACAGCTATTTTAGCTGGCAATCCAGATAGAATTGGACAAGCAGGAGCTACTCAATTAAATATTAATGGTTGGGGTAGAAGTTCTGGCTGGGGCTGGGCTTCAGTAAGCAGTGTCAAAGGATTGGAGTCAGTTTACAATAACATTGGTGGATTAGCTCATACAAATAATACTGAAATTATTTTTTCTCGAACCTCATGGTTGTTGGGAAGTGATATTAACATCAACACATTTGGCTTTGCTCAAAATATTGGGGGGTCTGGTGGTCTTGGAGTTAGTATTATGAGCTACGATTTGGGAGAGATACCTATTACAACTTATGAACAGCCCGACGGTGGAATTGGAACCTATAAGCCAAGATTTACAAATATCACAGCTGCATATTCTAAGCGTTTTACACAAGAAATTTCTGGTGGTATTGGTGTGAAGGTTTTTTCAGAATCAATCACAAATGCTAAAGCTCAAGGTGTAGCTCTAGACGCAGGAATTCAATATATTACAACACTCCGTAAAACAAGTAAAGTCAAAAATAACGATGTTAAATTTGGTGTTTCATTAAAGAATATTGGTCCTGATGCAAGATATGCTGGAGACGGTTTATCAACTAAGCTACAAAACCCCTTAAAAGAAGTGGAATACACTGTGAATCAACGATCAGCAAAGTTTAATCTTCCAACGTTAATGAATATCAGCGCATCTTATGACTTAAGGTTAGATAAAAACGATGAAACTTATTTTCATCGATTTACTCCTGCATTTACTTTTACCAATAATGCTTTTGCTAATAACCAGTTCACACTAGGTGCAGAATATGCTTATAAAAGCATGTTTCAAGTTAGAGTAGGATATGCATATGAAGATGGAATAACAAGTTACGAAACTCGAGTGAACGCTTTTACGGGTATTATGGGAGGATTTACCTTTGAGGTTCCGCTGAAAAAAGAATCTGCCAATACTTTTGGCTTAGATTATTCATACAGACATTCAAATCCATTTGGAGGATCACACTCTTTTGGAGTTCGATTGAGCCTAGGAGAATAATCGTCTTTAATTATATAGAATTTAACTTATATCCTCACACATTGCTGTGGGGCATACTTTTTATAAAAAATGTCAATAAATTACGTCTCACAAGAAGGATTTGATTCACTGAAAGATCAGATAGCCCATCTCGAAAAAATAGAGCGAAAAAAAATAAGTAATCAAATTGCTGAAGCCCGCGATAAAGGTGATCTCTCCGAGAACGCTGAGTACGATGCAGCTAAAGAAGCTCAAGGTCTCCTTGAAATGAAAATTTCAAAGCTTAAAAACACACTTGCCAGTTCTAGAGTGATTAATCCAAAGGATTTAGACTTGAGTAAGGTGAATATCCAAACTAAAGTCAGATTGATGAATAAGAAGTTCAATAAAGAAGTTACTTATTTCATTGTTGCTGAAAGTGAGTCTAACTTAAAAGAACATAAAATTTCTGTAAAATCTCCTATTGGAGAAGGTTTAATGGGTCGTAAAGTAGGTGACATTGTTGATATTCAAGTTCCTGCAGGTGTGATTCAATTTGAAATTTTAGAAGTTAGTTTGTAGTGACCATTTTTGAAAAAATTCTAGCTGGGGATGTTCCCTCTTACAAAGTAGCTGAAAATGAAAAATGTCTGGCATTTTTAGATGTATTTCCACTTAAAGAAGGTCATGTCCTAGTTATACCTAAATCGCCAATTGATTATATATTCGATATAGATAACCAAGATTTATCGGATCTACATTTGTTTTCAAAAAAAGTTGCCATAGCTATGAAATCTGTTTTATCATGTAATCGTATTGGATTAGCAGTTATTGGGTTAGAAGTTCCTCATGCTCACATACACCTTGTGCCTATAGATTCAGTTGAAGATATTAATTTTTCAAAACCTAAGATTGAAGTAGATTCCAACAGAATGCTTGAAATATCTTTAGCTATTAGTCAAGCTTTTCAAAAATTAGATTAAAACTATTTGATTTTTTCTGGATTTTTTGAAACAAAACTACTCCAGCTGTCAAACTTTTTGTCATTATTCCCTTGTCCAGGTTTATATGAGAAATAGTGGCAAATAGCAATAGCTAAAGCATCAGTTGCATCAAATTTTGAATGCAGCGTTTCCAAGCTCAATAATGATTTAACCATTCCTGCTACTTGATCCTTGGTAGCTGTCCCTCTTCCAGTAACACTTTGTTTGATTCTCCTTGGAGCATATTCAAATATTGGGATATTTCGGTTAAGTGCAGCTGCCATACTTACTCCTTGTGCTCGACCTAATTTAAGCATACTTTGAGCATTTTTGCCATAAAATGGGGCCTCTATGGCAAACTCATCAGGAAGATAGGTGTCTATTAGTTTTGAGCATTGATCAAAAATAGATTGGAGTTTCATAGCGTGGTTAATTTCTGAACGCAAATCAAAAATCCCCATACTGATATAGTAAAGCTGATTTTTTTTAATTCCTATCACTCCATAACCAGCAATGTTGGTGCCGGGATCTATGCCCAAGATTATTTTATCGTATTTGTTATCTTTCGCCACAATTAAACACAAAGTTAACCCTAACCCCACTATCGATTACTAACAAGCTATTCGAAAATGAAATATAACGCATACAATACTGTATACCCGTTGTTAAAGTGGGTTCTAAGTATTTTGTCATTTATTTTTTTTTATAAATCTATTAAGGATATAGACTGGACGATCGAATTTTTACCCAGATTAATAAACGCATTTGAAAATTATCCATTCATTTTTACAGTGGTATTCTTATTAGTCTTCCTGAATTTGAATTTTGAAGCAATGAAATTCAAATTACTTTTACAAAATAGCAGTTTAACTCAGGTAAAATCATTTTTTACAGTATTGGGTGGTATGGCAATTAGTAATTTTACTCCTGCAAGATCAGGAGAATATGTTGGCCGTAGCCTTCTTCTCAAAGGTATTCATCCGTTAAAAATAACAATTGCTACAGTTGCTGGTAAACTTGCTCAAGTTTTGATGACTTATGGGTTGGGATTAATTAGTATTTTAGTAATCTATTATTTTTATGATTTTTATGAAGATTGGCTTGATCATTTGTCATTTATTTTAAGTGTTCTGCTATGTTTTTCTTTGTTCGTATTTATAGTTCTTTCTAAAAGAATAGTTAGATTTATTAGTAATTACTTACCATCCAAAATACAATTGTTTTTTAAGTTAGTTCAACAATATAATTTTTCAGTTTATGGCCGAGTAATCATATATTCATTTTTAAGGTATGTTGTTTTTACGATTCAACTATTTACTTTAATGCAATTGTTTTCAGATTTTTCATTACCTGTTTACTATTTATGGTTAGTTCCCGTTGCCTTCCTTTTGCAAAGTATTGTCCCTGTGCCCGCTATTTCAGATATTGGTGTTAGAGTTGGTGTTTGTAGTTTATTATTTGGGGGATATATTTCAAATGTAGCATTAGTTCAATCTGTAACATGTTTGTGGGCAATTAATCTGATTTTACCTGGAATTATTGGAGCATTTTTTTTAGTTGCATCAAATTTTTTAAAAGAATGATAACTATATATATCTTATTGACTTTTTTACTAGCAGCTTTCTATAACATTCTACTTAGAAAGTATGGTAAATTATGGAAAAATATTACTGAAATTGAGGGAATTATATCCTCAAAAAAATCAACTTTTTTTATTTCTATTTTAGTACCTTTTAGAAACGAGGAAAATGCATTGCCTCGATTTATAGAGTCGTTAAATCAGCTTGAAATAAATGGTATTGAATTAGAGGTAATATTTATTAATGACCATTCTACAGATTCTAGTTGCGATTTATTAAGTTTATGTAAGTTGCCTTTTTCTGTGCTTCATTTAGAGGGCAAAAAAGGTAAAAAGGCGGCAATTGAGTTAGGTTGGGAAAAATCTGGAGGAGAAATTATATTTCAAACAGACGCAGACTGTGCATTGCCTCAACAGTGGATTCCTTCAATGTTGCAGTCGTTTGATCATGAGTCAATAGATTTTGTGAGTGGTCCGGTAATTTATTTTGAACCAAAAAATTTCTTACAAAAAATAATAGCCTTGGATTTTACATCATTAATAGCAATTGGAGCTGCACATATAAGTTGGCAAAAGCCTCTCATGTGCAATGGAGCTAATATGGCATATCGACGTAGTTTAGTCGCTAACGCTAATATCCATTTAAATAGAGCAAGCGGAGATGATATTTTTCTTTTATTAAGTGCCTTTAACTCACAGCAAAATAGCATTCAATTTTGTAAAAATAAACAAGCTATAGTAAAGACAGAAGGTCCTAAAAGTTTGTCATTTTTTTGGAATCAACGTCTTCGTTGGGCAAGTAAAAATAGTGATTATGATTCTAGATTTAACACCGTTTTAATGATTTGCATATGGCTGTATAATTTTATTATTATTGGTTCTGTATTATCGTTCTCAAAACTGGGTATTTTGGTTGCGTTTTTTTTGTTAATTGTTAAAACAATTTCAGAGTTAAATTTTTATAATAACTATATGCAATTTATAGGTGTTAAAAAAGGCTATTTTTTGATTTTATTTGGTCAGTTATTCCATGTAACATATATGGCTATATTGCCAATTTTCTCTCAATTATTGAGTTACAAATGGAAAGCAAGAGTTGTTAAATGATAGAACTACCTGATTTAGAATCCGAATTACTGCGATCGTGTTTGTTCATAGAGTCTTTTGAAACGCTAGTAGATGAATGTAATTTAGAAACTAAACAAAGTGTGATAGCTGATGCAATTAAAAATTTAATTCATCACAAACTTCTAGTTGCATCAAATTCTTATGTAAGTCTTTCTTGGATTTATGATAGTGATAAAATGAAAGAAAGTTCATTTAAAGCTACTGCAAAAGGAGTAGAGTGGATGGAATTAAATACGATTAGTTAGTCTTTTTTAAATCCTAATCTTTTTCCAGTTACAAACCCCCTAGGATTATTAAAATAATCTTTCTCCTGAACAGTTATTTCTTTCATGGTATCCGTGGGAGGGATATATAGATCAAAATCAAGAGCGTATAGCATGGTTTGTTCAATTACTTTAATGATGGATTCATTGTCGATTTTTTGTTTATTAAAATCTTTGTATAAAAAATCTAGTTGTCGTTGACCATCCACGTAAAAATTACCTTCACAGTTAATAAAAATTCGAGCAAGTAGATAGCCAATGTCCCCCAGTCGTTGGTATTTTAACGAGTCTGACAAAAAATTATAGGCTTGAATCATCCCACAATATCCTCGATCAGAGGCTTCATTGACATAGGATGATTTACTAACTTCATGTTCGGGAGGAAACGAAAAAACATTGGTGTGCATAATGAAAGCAATAGTATCTCCACTAAATTTTAAGTGAAATTCGAATTCGCTAATTTCGGATAGACCAACTTCCAAACTGTTATCATCAAAGATGACCTCAGGGGTAAGCTTGTCCGCAATCTCTGATGCACATTTTTTAAATTGTTCGAATACTGTTATTGTATTCCTGTAAATATGCTGCTTTAGAGCAGCCTTATTATTTAATCCGTCGATGATTTCAACAAGTTTTTCAGACATATTTTGTAGTCATAATAAAAAACAAAACTAAACTAATAATAACGGAAATAATTAATTGACTTACTTTTAAAATAGGGGGTAAAAACGTAAATTTGCAACATCAAAAATTTATAATTAAATCCAATCAACCCATGTCTGAAACAGCAAAAATAAATATACAAGGAAAAGAAGCAGAATTACCTATGGTCGTTGGATCAGAAAATGAGATAGGTATAGACATTAGCAAATTAAGAGCTGAGACAGGCGCAGTAACCTTAGATTTGGGCTACAAGAATACGGGAAGTACTTCCAGTAACATCACTTATCTAGATGGTGAGGCAGGAATTCTAAGACATCGTGGATATTCAATCGAGGAATTAGCAGATAAAGCAGAGTTTTTAGAAGTCGCTTATTTACTAATAAATGGTGAGTTACCCGATGAGGAACAATACGAGAAATGGGATACTGAAATCACAAGACATA
>CESO01326190.1_pt1 | contig 10909 bp, 10 predicted proteins | sample 356341 | NCBI WGS metagenome assembly CESO01 (sample SAMEA2621812, study PRJEB7988) | marine metagenome | biome: marine biome (ENVO:00000447); feature: deep chlorophyll maximum layer (ENVO:xxxxxxxx); material: "saline water (ENVO:00002010), including plankton (ENVO:xxxxxxxx)" | depth 35 m
GGTTCTTATCGCTGGTCAGCGCCTCAGGCAGTGACACACCTAAATCGTTACATTCCTTATTAACGGCGTTATAACAGTCAAGTGCTTCCAATGCTGATTGTCTGCACCCTTCTTTAAGACTGCTTATAAATTGGGGAACATTGAGGTTTTCAAAATCAACATACTCAATACCACAAACAGAAATCGAACTATAAGTCACTTCAACTGATGTGCTGCTATTGGCTGCCGCATTACCAACGTATGCACTTAGGGAGCCTTCATACTTGCTCAATCCACTTACACCATAGCTACCCGACATCCCAAAAGATCCTTGGTTCATTCTGTCTGAATAAACATAACTGCTTGTACCTGTCATTCGCTCATGAGTTTCTTCCTGTGAAGTCATGCTAGTAATGCTATTGGCTGTCGTGTCAATAACGCTCGGCTCAAATTTGTTATTGTATGATTTAATATGACTACCGATAGTGACGGCGTAGAGTGGGTTTTTAATTTCTAAGTTAGACATAATTAATTTTTCTGTATTAGTGATAAAGTTTATTTTAAAAATAACGGTAGAATTCAAGGTGCGATTTCTACCGTTTTATTTATCAGCTTTATTAAATTAGGAGCAAAGAAGATTAGAGAGCTATATATTAAAGCTATCTCTAGATTTATTGTTATTTAGAGTAAAGAATGTATTCAATGTATTGTTCATGTGTTGTCCAATCACCATCAATTTTAGTATAAAATGAATTGTCTGGATTCTGAGTGATACGATATGCACTTGGCTTATTACCCCATGGGTGGTTAAAGTGAAATTTTAATTCAACATTCGTGTCTTCAACTTTATACGTCACAGTGCCCTTAGGGCCAATCATTGCACCGCTTCTATGGTTACAAGAAAAAACACCGTCAGATTCAATTTTCTTTGGTGGTTCTGAAATGAATTTACCATGTTCTAGGTCGATAGATTTCAAAATTAATGCATTATCAATGTTGTTTTGAATTTTAAGTTCAACATAACGTGACATTTTTCATTCTCCATTTGAATGTTTAATGATGACTAATCAATGAGTAGTCGTTGGTTTTAATTACCATGATTAATATCGAAAGAATAATACTCCGATGAGTGATTATGGATATGGTGGTATATTTAGAGAGTTAATTCACCCTAAATATTGATAGTTTTAGCCTAATCAATATGATTAATTAGGCTAAAGCATAGTATTTGTTAGAAGTGTTATTTCTGATACGTTTCAATATTGATTTTTTATTGCGATGCTTTCATGGCTTTCCATCAAATAAACTGGACTCGTACCGCTGCTCCAAGTGATAACAAGCGGCAGAGTCTCAATTTTTCATACCTCGGGATTACGCCGCTTGTGATTCTCCCAATGTGGCCGCGCAGCGGTTCATCAAATCGAAATATTGTCCCATGGTGCTTTCTACACGGGGGTCAGAAACCTCATTTTGTATGGTTTTGATTAAATGGCTAATCAAATAAGCGTAAATGCGGTATTGAAGTGCCGGTTTTTTCCTTGTGACAACCAACTCGGAATGTGGGTCTTCAACGAGCATTCTGAGCTGATCCACACCCAAGTGGAACACCATCAGTCGGGCTAACTCTGGGAGTAATGCAACGTCACTTCTATTTTCATCGCTGCAATATTGTTTTACTCTTTGAATGAGTGAGAAACGGTAGTCGATAAGCTGTGCTTCTAGCTTGGCAAGATTTTGGTGGCTGTCTTGTGTAAGATAGGCCAAACGAAGGCAATAATTAAATGCTTCTATATCGTCCCAAAATCGATAAATTTCGTCATCGACGGATGCGACCGTTTGAGACCATGACATATATGACCAAGTGTTATGATCAAAAGGCAAATGGGGCTTAGTAAACAGGCTGAGTGTTTTACGAACCTGTTCTTCAGTTTGAGCATCAAATAGAAGATTAAGCAGTTTGCTTGTTTGATGGTTATAGCTACTAATGGCGTACTGAAGATCGTTCCCTTCTTTCATTATATCATTCCGTTTAAACGTACTAAGACCAAAAATAAGCGGCACCATGATGATTCAGTGTGCCGCTCACTGAGTAGTTATCGTTCTTTATGAAGATAAATACCATCTGGTGAGTTGAGTATGACCGAAGATTTCAAACGACAGACGATCGCAGGTTACGTTTGCTGCCCTCGATATCCTTTTATGTGCATACGTGAGTTTCACCGGTTTGTTACGAGCTTTGTGGGCGCAATGATCAGAGCGCGTTATTCAGTTTTATCGTCTTTGTGAGCGGGATCTACCCAACACACCACCTCTTTTGCAGACGCGTTATAGAAAGACAGTCGGTTGTTTGCGAAATCACTACCATCACCACGCTTCACGTAGATGATCTCGTCCAACAAGTAGATACCCATTGCCGACCATGCTGGCACAGTGTAGCCTTCTTCCTTTGTCTCGGAGGCGAAAATCTCTTCAGATTTTGTTCGTTCCCAACCAAAGCTGGCAGACAGTTCACATGTCACGGTGCCACCAATAAATTTACAGCCGCCTTCTGCCGTTACTGTTAAGTTTGCGCCAGCACTCAGCGTTTCTGATTTTGCCTGTGTCACACCAGATTCCCTAGTAAGGTTGAGACTAATTGAAGTGGGCGCCTTGTTATTGTAGTAGAACCCATCACAATGGCTGTATTTCACATGGCGCTCTAGGCGGTAAAAAGGGGATTCGCGGAATTGTCTTTCTCGCGGCATATCCTTATCGGCGGTTAAAGCGGTACATGGCACATAAAAGTAGCTCTTTAATATATGCTCCGTCTTAGGTTGTTTGTCGTAGCACGTGATTTCAGGAACTGGAATATCGCCACCATCGATAGGGAAAATTGGCAGCTTTAAAACACGTAGCACCGAGTCACGGTATGGGCGACTTGGTTTTGAGTGTTTGCATGCCGCCACAAAGCCACCTGATGCTACGAAGATAGTGTTATCACCCTCTACGCGTTGATTTGGTCGAATTTCCCATAATGAAACATCGAGATCACCCCCTGAGTCCTCATCATTCCAAATGAACGTATTGCCGTCTAAGGTGCCGTCTGCCGTAAGGTCTTCACGCACACACATGATTTCTCGTACGTCTGGCTCAGCATAACCTCTGGTTGCCACATCACCCAATGCTACATAGCCTTCTGGTGGTGTTGGTCGCCAGATCGAGCACTCAATGTCAGCACCTGATCCTTTGCTATTCCAACGCGAAACATAGCCAGTTGGGTGTGCTAAAGCAGGTTGTTTTCCTTCGGGCACATTTTTTAGCTTAACCATCATTCCTGCTACACCGTGGGCAAAACAGTCGCTCACTTGCCACCTATCTTTAACAGCAACAGAACAAAGATTATAAAAACCTTCTTCGTTATCACAGTTAGTCGGTAGCGGGCGACACAAACTGACCGATTTATTGCCGCCATTACCTCGGTCATCCCAAATAAAGTCATAGTTTTCGGCGAAGCGAATAATGACTTCACCACAATCGAGCTGCCTTAGGCGAGGGTAAACGTCATTGTTTTCTAATACACTAGAGTTCATAGTAGTTTCCTTTATTAATTTAATTACTTATTTATTGAGGGATAGTGCTCAATTATTTATATGTATTGGTTGGAAAAGGATGCATGAAATAAATGAAAGAGATAATAAATACCCTTGATTATTCCTAAATTTTTTTTAGATCGGCCACCGCATATTTAACATTACGAGACGTTCGTTCTTGCCACTTTTTGGAATGGATTTTTCCGCCTGAAAAATTAGAGATGAAATCCAGTCTCTCCGCAATAAAGTGTAAAACGAATTCATGCGGGATCGCATTTTTCATTGCGCTAATAGTCACTGAGCCTAAGATGCCATCTGGTTTTACCTTCAAGGCGTTTTGTAGAAAAACCACACTGTGGTGTATGCCATGCTCGATCACCGAGTCTAAAAACTGGAACATAACGCATTGCGGAATGGAGAATTCATCTTTAAAAGGGGAGTAGAAATCATAATAGTAGATTTCCATTGCCTGTTCTTTAGTTAGGTTAATGATGTCTTGATCAGGATAAGACATGGCGGAAATTCCATATTTAGAACCTTTTAATTCTCCTCGACCTACCGCCCCTCCGGTCCAGTGTTTTCTCTCTTGGGGTGAGTTATTAAAATTAAATTCTGATTCCATTAATCGATCGAAGATAATTTCAAAAAAATCATCATAGTGATTCATGTTTTAATCCTATTTACTGTATAATTAATTTCCGAATTAATGAATTATTGATTATCGATGAAATACATTAATGCGTTGCAAAGTCGAATTACTTGAGACTAAGAGCACTTAATTCTCATCACGTCATAGTCTTTTATTTCTTTGCATAGTTCACGCTTGGCGCTTCTTTAGTATGAAATTCGATTCGCACTCGTATGAAGTTGTCATCGTGCATGTCTTCAAGGCTTTTGATCGTGTTTTCAGAGGCGAGGGCGACGTTGATGTCGTCTTTCGGTAGAAAGGTATCGTTTAGGGTGTCCGGCGTGAGTCTCTTAATCTTCAGTTTTGCCTCCGTGAGACATTCATCCTTGTAATTACAAACCTTAAAGGAGTTAATACTGGGCACCAATACTCGGCTCGCTAAGTGGCTTTTATCGAGGTAGATAACACCATCCGGCACTCTTTCGTCCTTATAAAGTCGAACGTACATGTAGTGGTTAACAATACTTTTTGAAAGGTAAGTGATTTCATCGGTGATGGTCTCGGAGTTTTTATAGACTTCGTCTCGTGCCATTTCCCGTATGATGTTTGTCACGTCTACTTTCGCTTTTTCGAATAAATAGTGCCCAAGGTAGTCCCCAGTAAAGACCAAAGCAGAGGCGACGCCTCCGGACAGCAAGGTTTTTGATTTGATTTTCATAGCTTTACCTGTTAAATATACCCTGAAAAAACACGGGTCTTTATGCCTTGTAACCCCTTTGGTTCATAATCTGGGTCTTGTTTTTTTCTTAATAAGACAGAGGGGTGGATAACTGGCAAGCATGACTCATCTGTCACGATACGATCGTTTTTTAGCACGCATACTTTTCGGCTTTCCAATGTTAAACGATGAAACAGCCCCGATCGGTGCTTGGAATGAATGTGACCCATTTCGTTTGGTTGGATGTCGAGGTCATTGTGATCAATGATGCTCATATATGCCGAGGGTAACGCTTCATCTAGAGCGATGTCTTCCATCGTTAGAGTCAATTCTGGCAGCATTTGGCTCTTGATTAGGTATGACAACCAGTCGATTGAGTGTGACAGTGTAACATCAGACAGGCCGTCATCATAAAAGCCTCCCCCTATATTGGAATGCACACCAGGGAACCAGATTTCTTCAACACGCAGTGGATCGTAATTCACCAAGTTTGGTTGAAAAGCTCGACGGCGTTCGTCGATACTCACCATATGTAATGCACGACAGACAATGGGGGATAGCTGGAACGCGTGCTTGTAAAGTGATTCATTACTGAGCCTGGTTTTAGAGCTCAAATTAGGCAGGCCCGCACTGGTCACTGTATCAAATAGACACATGAAGACGAAAGAGCAGATGCTTGGGTTAACGAGGTCCTCGATGATGGTGACAAATTTACGCGCTATGGCCGCTCCCCGGGAAAAACCGGTAATAAGAACAATGTCACCATTCTCGTAGTGCTGAGTGAAGTCTTGACCCGCTTTCTCTAAAATCTCTTTTTTGTCGCCCATTGAGAACGCAAAAGCGGATTCCAAAGCATTATGTAACGCATTACTGTACGTACCAATGCCTTGGTAATAAAAGCTCGCTTTGATGTTGTCTTGCATGGACTGGCCGTATTTTTCCCCCTCGTGTAAGCCGCCACCCAACAAGAAATGCAGCTTTAAAATATTGGAAATACTGTCGCCTTTCGCTTCCGAATCCGGAGAACAATCCAGTGGTTCATTCCCAGTACCATCAAAGTTAAAAACAATCACTTTACCTGTCATTTTTGTTCTCCTTACCTGATAAACGAAGCCGGCAACTATTGCTTGGTGCGATATGTGAAATAACGGCGTCGCCACATCCAAGTAACCAACGCGGATATCAGCTGGTACAGTGATAGAAAAAGGGGGAGTGACGGCGAATTAAAGCGATTTTTCTTCTGGATGTTTAGCGGATTCGGAATATTAAGGGTGGATGCAGTACTTTGATTCTCTTTATCCCGAGGCTCATTTTTTAGGTGGCCCATCTAAGTCAATTTAGATATGGATTGACTAATAGCGACCCCGAGGGGGTCTAATGCATTAGAACGTCATGGCCAGATTATAAGAAAGCGTTATTGAGCCAAGTCAGCAACAAATGTTTGCTGGTAGTCAGTGCTAGATTTCAGCTCTTTTTTTATCCATCGATTAAACAAGTTAAAATCTGAATGTAGTTGCCAAAAAAGTGAAGCTGTAACTCGTTTACCAAAAAAATCAGGGTGATCGGTAATAATCTTAAGTTTATTATTCTTTGCATGAGTATCGATCAAAAAACTGGGTAAAAAAGCGATGCCTTTTTGGGCCTTACATAAATCGATAATGGTTCCTAAATCATCTAATCGCCATAGGTTATATGCGGCAGTACTGGATAAGTTAAGCAATTCTTCGCATCCATCCATCAATAGAACACGCTGAGACGGTGCATGTGATTTGATAGGCTCTAAATCTTCATGAGCCACCCACCAGTAGTTAACGTTGAATAGTTCTTCTACATTGAAGTCATAATTTGACTTGTGATAAGGATTCCCTAACGCTAAATCTATCTTACCCTCATTGATATAGTTACCAAGGACAAAGCTTGGCTTAGTGACCACAAGCAAGTCAACTTTTGGGAACGCTTCTGAAAAAGCTAAGAGTGTCTTCTTTACGTTTGAATTATATACCAATGGATCGATGCCTACGCGGTAGACAATCTGATCTGATATACTCATTTGCTGAGCAACGGTGACCAAATCTCGATACTTCGATACCAAGGGTAGAGACAATTGGGATAGACGTTTTCCTTTCTCTGTTAGCCAAAATCTAGAGTGTTCCCTATTAAATACATTGAAACCCAAGTCTAATTCTAGATTTTGAACCGCTGTGCTAACTGTTGATTGTGATTTCCCAAGTTTGCGAGCAGCAGAGCTAAATGAACCTTCTTCAATTACTGCAATGAACGAAACAATATTTTCAAAATGTAGTTTCATAATTCGACTAACCTTCTGACACAAAAGAATTTTAATTTTTATGGTTTCCTGTTTCGAAAAACAAAGCCTAAATTCAGGTAACCTCGCCAGTTAAGCTGATTTGTTTTAAAAATTGATACTGTTGCGTGGCGTGATATGTGAAATAACGACGTCGCCATATCCAAGTGAGCAGCGTTGATATTAACGGGCACCATGATAGAAAAGGAAAGTAACGGCGAATTAAAATCGAATTTTCTGCTTAAGATTTAGCGTGTTTGGAACACTAAAGATTGGTGCAGTAACTTGACTCTCTCTGCATCTTTTGGCTCATCTTTTATCAATTTAATCAATTGCTTGGTATCGTTATGACTGGCACCCTGTCGCGATATTTTTTCGCTTAAGTGCAGCTTAAGTTGTTCGATAAATTCGCTGGGCATGGTAGCAAAGCAATTACATGAACGAACAAAGTATGAGGCGCCAGAAAGGCGTAAAATGTGTGAAAAGTTGAGTTGTGAATGGTCAAAACGAACAAAAAGGTAATTGGCGAAGAGCGGTACCGATTTTTTTCTGAACTGCCCTGGACGATCTTGGCGCACTTTATAAATGGTCATCATCGGTTGATAAACCTCAATCCCCTGTTGCTCAAGTAAAGCAATTAGGTGACCTTTTTTATCCTTTCCATTTCCACTATAGAGTAAAAACCATGTTTGCATTTTAAACCCTCATCACTGAAAGACAGAAATAGCTCCGCCGAAATTGCACCCAAGTTTGAGCAATCTCAAAATACGCAACTAAATTCATTTGTGGGGAGTATACCTGCCTAGTCAGCAGGTCCGATTTGAGGTAGGATGTATTTCCATCAGACGTGCAGACGCAGAGGACCTGCCTAGCTTGGAAAGTCCACTTTTTTATTACGAATGTTTGACTAAAGAGAACTTAGCCGTCTTTAAATCGCGATATTTACGCGCGCTAGGGCTCGCAGAGCGACGTTAGCCGTCTTATCTGCTTTGGATTCCCAATTAACTTAAATCTTTGTGTGAAATTGACTGTGACTCTTATTTTATTGTAATTATTATCAATAAGGTATGTCTGTTGACTGGATGATCGTGTCAGTGACAATGCTGTCCGTGCGATACCTTTGTTTGCTTCCATTTTTCGTAAGCAAGATACAGCGATATTGATGCGGATTTTTTATGCGAAAGTGCGTCGGTTTAAGCATTAAGAATGGAATTGGGCTTCAAGCCACATTGTTTGTGCAGCAGGTAGACTTGTTAATACAGTTCCTGAGCTGCAGTGGCCTTATTCTTTAGTCACCGACTGTTTTTGGCTAAGTCTCTCTTAGCCCATTGATAAATATGGTTAAATCAGTTTTTCTATGAGCTGAAATGGGCGTATCTCTCTCAAAGTATGACGGTTTAAATCAAGCTTTCCGAAGCTCTACTCTTTAAAAAGCCGGTGTAATGTTTGAGATAGACGATCTTTGTTGAACTCTCGCTCGTTCGAGACGATTTTACCCTTTCTTTTTTCATGGCCATTCGGCTTGGCGCAGTTATCTGATACAGCATAATTAACGGCCACTCTTAAGCGAAGAAGTTCGGTAAGGGGGATGATGTCAGGTTGTTTGATTACACTGTCGATAATGGCCTGGTACTTCTTTACTGTCTGTCGGCAGAGCTTACTGAGAGCTGCTATCGCACTGAGCGTTACCCTTTGTCTGTCATTGACCAGCTTTTGTGTGGCGGTGAGGACTTTTTTTGCCGTTGTCGTTTTACGCTCTCCGTGTGTCCTTTTCGCGGCCATTGATTGACGGACATTCAGTGGCAAAGAATCCTCCAGGTTCATTACCCCCCGGTTGATACATTCGCGTCCTACGTAATTGTCCCAAGTCCAACGTGCCACACTTTTTGTTGTCGCCTTGACTTCACTCTGTGGCAGGTTGCTTTCGAAACCTCTTAACGCAAAGTCATTACACCGCTGGGCATATTGTTCGACACGCGCCTTGAATGCTTCGTAGTAGCTTTGCTCTCGTTCTTGGTCAACGATGCTATAAGCAAAATGGCGTAGCTTTTCGAACAGAGTACAGTTGCGGGAATGACTCGTATCTCTTTTTTCCTTACTTGCCCAGTGAGAGGTGTATTCAATCTCAACATGTGCCGCTAACTCCGACAACTCATACACGTAGCCGTGAAACTCCGTCGTTGACCAGATAGGGTGATGCGGTGTCTTTGCGATAATACCGGCATAACAGGGGTCGGCTTTCAGTTGTTTTGCCATCGCCTGGTATACACGTTTCATGAATTGAATCGGTTTGGCTCTTGCATTATCACTTGTACAGACAGGAACGATGGCATAATAAAGATGTGCGGTATTCTTGTGCTTGTCACGAACAATAAAATTCGGTGCAGGTAAAGTCTGATCGTCCCATATGTTTGGGTTATTATGGTCTAAATCAAACACTAACCAAGAGATCATGTCAGCACGGTTTACTTGCATATATGGGCGCTTTATCGCGTATTCTCGAGGACGAATGTTACTCGCCATTTTGTTATCGCTGCACCGAGCTAGATAAGGTGCGGTATCAAGTAAACGACGCATCGCCGCATGGCCTACTTGCGCGTTAGCGGATTGAGTTTGCGTATTCATTCTATTTCACTGGTGGTTGAGTGGTAATGCGGCTGCATATACTTCTATTAATAATGAGAGCAAATTGTGCTAACTTAAACAGATGGAGGTTGCTTTTCATACAAATTAGTTTTAAATAAAAATTCAATTCATCAATAAATAGACAGTGTGATATTGGCCCAAAATATACCTATCAGAATTTTAAAGTCTACTTTTATTTATTTATAAGATCTCATTTTAAGTTATTAACTTAGAATGACACCCTGGCAGTTATGTGGTTATTTTGTAACTAATCAACCATAATGAATAAAATTAATTACACTTTTGTCAAACATTCGAGCCAGGTAATATGTTTTTCACGCCAAACACTGTTGTTAAAAACATATATAAATAAAAGGGTTTTTATTTATACTTGAAAAAAATAGCTTTTATGTGGCACAGTGCAATAGAATATGCGCTTGGTTGGTTTTTTCATTCCAATCTTTCATTTCGGCAGTGTAACTGCCATGACGCTGGATATCATCGACAATCCTTGTGATTTGTTCGGAACGAGTATATATGGATACCGCAGGCCTTGAAGTTGTGGAGGTGTCATCCTGTTTCAGGTGCTCCTCACTAAGGTAGAGCACATCAGACTCCATCGTGGCATCACTGCGGTACAGTTCCGAGTCTAGGCCTTGTTTATCGGATAGGTAATCGAGCAGTGAATACAATGGTTCTAAGCCGCCGATTTTGGTTTCTTTTGCTTTCTCATTCAATAAATAAAGCTTCTCTTCCAAATTAGAGCCTTTCGCTCTCGCAGTTTGGATCATTAATTTAATGTCTTTTTTAACACTTGAGAACTGCTTATTATTGAGCTTTGGTTTAAGGTATTTAACCAGTATCTCGTTACGCCTAGAAACTGGGACAAATCGTTGCTGCTCGGAAACCTTACAAAGTAAATGCAGTAAAGAATGAGTGATGGTGTCACATAATTGGTGATAGTAGCCAAAATCTTTCTGGATGGTCATGTTGTTATTATTTACTCTCGTTGGATATTAAACTATAGAGAACTAGAACCTATTGTAAACGCCCCATGAACCCATAGGGCGATGTTGTTAATGTTT
>CESO01022921.1_pt1 | contig 10903 bp, 12 predicted proteins | sample 356341 | NCBI WGS metagenome assembly CESO01 (sample SAMEA2621812, study PRJEB7988) | marine metagenome | biome: marine biome (ENVO:00000447); feature: deep chlorophyll maximum layer (ENVO:xxxxxxxx); material: "saline water (ENVO:00002010), including plankton (ENVO:xxxxxxxx)" | depth 35 m
GCTGCTGGTGCAATTGAAGCTATTGCATCAATAATGTCAATTATTAAAAAAACAGTCCCTCCTACAATTAATCACTTTAACGATGATGAAAAAATAGATTCAAAATTAAATTTTACTTTTGATAAAGCTCAAAAAAGAGATGTTAAAGTTGCTATGTCTAACACATTCGGATTTGGAGGACATAATGCATGTGTCGTATTTAAAGAATTTTCTTAAATTAAAAAGTGAGTTTATTTGATTTTTTTTTTCATAAAAAAAACGAAACCGATATTTTTTATCAAAAAATAGTAGATATTATTGACTATTTTCCAAAAAATAAAATACTTTTTAAAAAAGCTTTTACCCACAAGTCAATGGATATTAAAAATTTAGAGGGAGAATCTTATAACTTTGAAAGACTTGAATATTTAGGAGATTCAGTACTAAATGCAATTATTGCTAGTCATCTTTTCCACGAACTTCCTAAATCAGATGAGGGCAAATTAACTGAAATGAAATCTAAAATTGTAAGCAGAGAGAATCTTAATAAAATTGGTAAAAAGTTGGAATTATTAAATTTACTTAATTGTTCAATAAATAAAGATAAATTTGGAGAAGACATTCATGGAAATATTTTAGAAGCCCTAATAGGTGCAGTATATATTGATAAAGGCCATAATTACTGCAAAAAACTTGTAAAAAAAATCATTATTGATCCTTATGTAAAATTATATGAACTTTCGAAAAAAATAATAAGTTTTAAAAAGACATTATTGGAGTGGTCTCAAAAAAATAATCATAAAATATCTTTTGAAATAATATCTGAAAAAGAAGAAAAGGACTCAAATAAAACTTTTTGTTGTAATCTTTTTATGAACGAAAAAAAACTTGTCTCAGCAAATGATACATCAAAAAAAAAATCAGAAGAAAGAGCTTCCAAATTAGCATTCAATGTTTTAAATATCAAATACTAGATGATAATTCATAAATTAAATCCAATCGCAAATGATGATGACTTTGATCTGATTGCAATTCATTCATCAATTGAAATTTATCAAATCGCTTATTTGATCAATTGCAAATTTAATTCTAAATTTATCAAATCTAAAAGAGATATTATTTTGTCAAAAGAAGAAGCTGTTTTTGATAAATATGAGTGGAAAAAAACCCAAATAGAAAATACTTGGTTTTTATTTACTAATAAATTTATGATCCAGAAAAAAACATGTGAGAACAATCTTCTATTTAATTCAACTAATATTTTGCAATTATTTTTAATAAATGAGCATAAAAATGTTGATTTTTTCATTAAAAAAAATAAAGATGAATTGACTATTCCCGTTATTAATTCAATTAATTTAATCTCTGAAATAAGTACAGCATATAAAATAAAAAATAGATTAAAAACCCCTTTAATTTTTGATTAATGAAATTAAATAAAAAAACAAAAATCGTTGCAACTTTAGGCCCTTCTTGCTCCAAGAAAAATATAATTAAACAAATGATTAAAAATGGAGTAAATGTGTTCAGAATTAATTTTTCGCATGCCTCTCACCAAGAAATAATTGAACAAATTAATCTTATTAGATCTTTAAGTGAAGAATCCAATGCAAACATATCAATTCTTGCAGATCTTCAAGGACCAAAACTAAGAATTGGAATAGTAAAAGAAAATTCGACAGTTAAAAAAGGTGATATATTAGAATTTCTTACTGAAAATCCTTTCGAAGGTGATAGTAGCAAGGTGTATATGACTTATTCAAAATTCCCCAAAGATGTTAAAAAAAATGAAATAGTTCTACTAGATGACGGGAAGCTTATATTTAAAGTGATTTCTTCAGATAAAAAAAATAGAGTAGTAACTCAAGTTATTCAAGGTGGTATTTTAAAATCTAAAAAAGGGGTAAACCTCCCTAATACTAAAATTTCACTTCCCGCTTTAACAAAAAAAGATGTTTTAGACGCAACTTTCGCAATAAAACAGAAAGTTGATTGGATTGCACTATCCTTTGTAAGAAATGAAAAAGACTTAATTGATCTAAAAAAATTAATTGACTCGCATTCAAAACATAAAATTCCAATTATTGCTAAAATAGAAAAACCAGAGGCAATAAAAAATATAGATAGTATTATAAAAAACTGTGATGGCTTGATGGTTGCACGGGGAGACTTGGGTGTTGAAATTCCAGCAGCTGAAGTCCCACTTATTCAGAAACAACTAGTTTTAAATGCTAAAAATGCTAGAATTCCCGTAATTATTGCAACTCAAATGATGGAAACGATGACCAATAGTCTAACTGCAACTCGTGCTGAAGTAAATGACGTGGCAAACTCTGTTATGGACGGTGCTGATGCCGTTATGCTTTCAGGAGAGACATCTGTTGGTCAATTCCCAGTTGAAGTTATTAAAACAATTACCTCAATAATTCAAAAAGTTGAAAATTCCCCTTTAATAGTTGTACCAAATAAACCTCCAAAAATTAGAGGTAATAGATATATTACTAAAACAATTTGTTATCACGCAGCTATTATGGCTAACGAAATTGATGCAAAATCGATTTGTACACTAACTAACAGTGGATACACTGCTTTTCAAATTTCTGCATGGAGACCATCTGCAAATATTCTTGTATTTACCTCGAACAAAAGAATTCTAAATCAACTTAGTCTTTTATGGGGTGTTAAAACCTTTTTTTACGATAGGTTTGAAAGCACTGATAATACAATTGAAGAAGTAAATAAAATTGCATCAACTCATGGTTATGCTGAAGTTGGTGATATGCTTATTAATTTGGCATCAATGCCTATTTCCGACAAGGGTATGGTAAACACCCTTAGGGTTTCTATTATTTAAATTAAATTTTCTATTAGTTTATATTTTGAATAGAAACAAAAAAATCAGTAATTCCAATATTATGAATTTTCAAAACTTTATGTAGACTCTTAATTGTACAATTTGTTCCCTTTTCCATTTTCCAATATTGAATCCTGCTAATTTTATTATCCCAGGCAAAAACCTCATAACTTTTATAACCGGCATCAATCCTTAATTTCTTAACCCTTAATCCAATTATTTTTTTTAAATCTTCAAAATTTTGGTCTTCAACCATTATAATCTTTTTTCTTAAATAATTAATATTAAAAAGCGATTAAAATACTTATATGATAATATATAGATTGTTTTTCTATCAGATTCCTAAAAAAACTGACATTTAAATATATAAAAAATAGTTTAATTATTTTTGTAAATGGTTGTATTATCAGAAAAATATATAAGAATTACATAATGTAAATTATATTTTATATAATATATATAACTATAATATGTTTATTATAATATAATTTAATAGATTATCATATTAAATAATATTATTTAAATACTGTACTTAGTAATTTATGATTGAAAATATTTATTCATTTTGGGAACTCTTTGTCATTTTAATTTTTATTATACTACTAACTAGCCTTATCAAAAATCTTTTTGATAACAATCAATATAGCTTAACAAATTTCAGATTATCTATTTTTGTACTGATAATAACCATATTTCAACTTTCAATTGAATTAGTTTTTATTATATTGATATATTTTGAAAATATAATTTTAGATAGTGAAAAATATTTATTTGAAAATTTCACTTTAAATATTGTTTATACCTTTATCTCAATACTATTAGTTTCAATTGGCTGGTCAATTCATTTAAGAACTAAAATTAAAAAGAAAAAAATTTTAAGAATTTTTATTTTTTATCTGATGGGAGCTCTTATTTTATTTTCAAACTATAATTTTAAATAAATTAAATTGATTTAAATTGATCCAAAAATCTAATATCGTTTTCATAAAACGTTCTGATGTCGTCAATCTGATATAGCAACATCGCTATTCTTTCTATTCCCATTCCAAAAGCATAACCAGAAAACTTTTCTGAATCAATATTACAATTTTTTAAAACATTTGGATCAACCATACCACAACCCATTATTTCTAACCATCCTGTACCTTTAGTTATTTTATGATCAATCTCAGTATCGAGTCCCCAATAAATATCAACTTCAGCACTGGGTTCAGTAAATGGAAAATATGAGGGGCGTAAACGAATTTTAGATTTACCAAACAAAGACTCGGTAAAATAAATCAATGTTTGTTTTAGATCGGCAAAAGAAACTTTTTCATCAATATACAATCCTTCAACTTGATGAAATAAACAATGTGCTCTAGCAGAGATAGCTTCATTTCTATATACCCTTCCAGGAGAAATCGTTCTCAAAGGTGGACTGTTTTGCTGCATGTACCTAACTTGAACTGAGGAAGTGTGTGTTCTTAATAAAACATCTGGGTTTGTTTGAATAAAAAATGTATCCTGCATATCACGTGCAGGATGAAATTCAGGTATATTTAAAGCTGTAAAATTATGCCAATCATCTTCAATTTCGGGACCTTCAGAAATTATAAAACCTATTTTTGAAAAAATATCTAAAATTTTATTTTCAACTATTGTCAATGGATGTAAGGACCCTAACTTATAGGGGAATCCAGGCTTAGATAAATCACCATTAACAGATAAATCTTTTTTTATTGGTTTATTTTTTTTTTGAAGATTAATAATTTTATTATTTATCTCATCTTTAAGTTCGTTTAAAACTTTTCCAAATTCTTTTTTTTCTTTTTCAGGCACATCCCTAAAAGATTTAAATAATTTATTTAAAACTCCTTTTTTTCCATTGTATTTAATTCTAAATTCTTCAACTTCTATGTCATTTTCTGAATAAAAAGATTTAACTTCTTTCAAATGTTTTTTTACAATATTTAGCATCTAGTAAAAATAATAAATTACTTCCTAATTAAATTAATTATTACATTTTTAATAAACACCAGTATTTATCAAAAATTTAAAAACTTTAAAAATTTATTTAATATATAAAATACTAAATCACATTTAAATTTTATATTGTAATAATGAATTATCTGGATTTAATTTTTGGTGGACTCATGACTTATGGAGCAATTAGAGGCTTTTCTAAAGGCCTTATAATTGAAGCAACTTCGTTAGTGGCATTAATTTTTGGTCTTGTTGGATCTCTTTTATTTGTTGATGTTATTGCTGATTTTTTAAAGCTGTTTATAAGTTTAGAGAGTATTCCTCCCAAATGGATTATTTTTTTAATAATATTTATTTCAATTCTAGTTGTTAGTTCAATATTAGCCAAATTTTTAACCAAATTAATTAAAATGGTATTTCTTGGAACTGTAAATAAACTTCTAGGTGCTTTATTTGGGCTTATTAAAATTTCATTAATATTAAGTATTATAGTAATTATATTAGACCAATTTGTTTTTTTATTCGATTTTATGGAAAAAAATGTAATTAAAGATTCTTTCCTTTTTGATCACTTAAAAAGCTTTGGAATTCAAATAATCTCTTGGTTTTCAAAAAATAAAGATATTTTTCCTAATGAAGGCTATGACCTATTGTAATTTAAAAATCTAATATTTTTATTTTCAATCCATCCTTCTGAACCATTAGCAATTTTGATTTTCAACCAATCGTCTAATTTTTCTGTAACCTCTATCATGGTCCCTTCATGTAAATTGAATAACAATATAGATCTATTATTTGGTTCACTATTTACATTTATTTTCTTTTCAAAAATTATAGCAGAGTTATTTTGTTTTTTTAAATTATCGATATTATAAATCATTGAAATCGATGTCAATAAAAAAATCATAATCAAGGAACTAAGAATAAAAAAAACTCTTTTAATTTTTGAATTTTGGCTCCAAATATAAACTCCAAAAAGCATACAAAATAACCAGGAAAATAATAATGAAATTATGGACCAAGAATCTATACTGATTATATTTAAAAATTTTTTTTGAGCCTGATCAATCTGAGATTTTGGAAGTTCTTCTATAGAATCTAACCCCATATTTTTGGCGAATTTAATATTGTTTTTTATATCAATTTGTCCAGGAGATAGCCTGTTGGCTAACTCAAGATAAAAAATACTTTCAGCAATTTCTCCAGTTTTATAATATGAATTCCCAAGATTAAAATATAATTCGGCGCTATGAAGGTTTTCATCTAGCACTTTTACATAAAAATTTTTGGCTTTTTCATATAAACCTTGATTATAAGCTTCGTTTCCCAAATCAAATAATTGCATAGGACTTTGGGCTTGAATTGATAAATTAAAAAATAGACAAAAAATTAATATTAAATCTTTCATTGAAATTAAAATTGTTTATCCATCGATGAAATTATTTTTAGAGCATTTTCGAAATCTTCATTCATCCTTACTAAGGTTAATGGTGAATACCTTGCTGCTTCACAATCTTTTATTAATTGAACAAATTCTTTTACTGATTCTTTGTCTATAGATTTTTCATACAATAATTTAATAATTTTTTCTTTGTTAAAGTCAGTAGTTTCAATATTCAACTTAGCTTTTAAATAGTTATGTAACGCCCTTTCTAATGCAACATAAAATAAATCTTTATTACCAATAGTTTTTTTAGCAGAACTTAAATATTTCTTGGAAAGAGTCTTTGCTAATATTGATTTACTGTTGGAGTTATTATCTCTTCTTTTATTTTTTATTACTAAAAATAGTACATATAAAATTAATATTAGAAAAGGAATAATTAAAATCAAAAAATATATTTGAGTTTTCCAAAATTTCAATTTGTCAATTAATTCAAGTTTAGTATTTAGCCGAATAAAACTAAATGAATTATCCTTACTATATCTTATATTGTTCTGAATATTAAGATTGGGTTTGTTTAAATTATTTTCATTTGGAGAGTCGAATACTTCAATAAAATTTTCTTTTGAATTTAGTGTAATATATTTTTCTGTTTTAGGATTAAAAAATGAAAAACTAACATTAGGAATTAAAAACTTCCCCCTATTTTGGGGAACAACTGTATAAATGTCTTCAATTGAACCCACCATCCCATTTATATCAGTAGTAATAGACTGTTTACGTTCTGGATCATAAATCTCCAATGAATTTGGAGCAGTGAGTTTTGGTAATTTAAATAGTTTCAGATTACCTTTTCCATAAATCTTGATTTTTGCCTGCAAAGATTCTGACGCTTTTAATTCTAACTTACTTAGAGAAACATCTAAATCAAATTCTCCGACAGCTCCATTAAACTCGACTGGCATGCCTACTTCAGGTAATTTTTTTACATTTATTATTCTTTTACCAGCAGTTACGACTTTTGGAACTTGTTGATAAATCCTATTACCAAAAAAGTCTCTTCTATTAGTAGGTATGTCCACAGAAATATTTAGTGTGAGTGGAGCTAATTCCAATTTTCCAATTTTTTGTGGATAAAGAATAACCTTATGCCAAGTCACATATAAATAATTACTCCCTTTGTATGTCCCTTGTTTAACCTCAAGTCTTGGTATTTTTAAAGTTTGACTCCAAAAATCTGGGAATTTAGGCCTATCTAATTCACTAACGTTTGATATGCCAATTTTATCAGAATAATATAATTTATATACAACAGTAAATGATTCATTCAAATAAGGATTTTGATCTGAAACTTCAGCAACTAAATGAATATTATTATCAGCAATATAATCAGGATTGTTTTCACTTAAATCGCTATTAACTGCATTTGTTATTTCAATCTCGATAGGAATAGTTTTATATAATTCTCCATTAATTTCAACTTTCGCCTGAGAAATATTAATTTTACCTTTTATCTTTGGAGCTAAAAAGTATGTAATTTTTTTTGAAAAAGTTCTTTTTCCATTTATCCATGAATTACTAACTGACTGATTTGGTCCACCAATTATGTTAAATCCTGAAAAATCAGGCGGGACAAAATTATCTCCATTTTCATTCATCTCAAAAATAATTTTTAGTCGCTCATTTATACCTAACTTTTTTTTACTTACAGATGCTTCAAAAGATATTTGGGAATATATACCTGTGAATGATATAAAAAATATAAAAAATAATTTATTCATTAATATATTATTTTGAAACGTAATCACCAGTCCTTTTCATTTTTTAATTTTACTCCTTTAATCTTGGATTTATTAACTTTTTCTTGCACATCTTTTTCTTGATTTGACATAGCCTCCAAAATACTTTTTACTTGTTCATTTGATAATTGCCCTTCCTTTATTTTAGGTTTTTGTTTTTTGTCTTGTTTATCTTTTCCTTCCTCAGATTTTTTATTTTCTGCATCGGAATTTGAATCATCATTTTTTTCAGAATTTTGATCTTTATTGGAATTTTCGTTTTTATCATTATTTTTTTTATCCTCTGACTCAGAATCTTTATCACCCTTATTTTCTTTTTTATCATCCTTTTTTTTAGAATCTGAATTTTTATTTTTCTGTTTCTGTTTTTCTAATAATTCTTTTGCTAAAGCAAAATTATACCTAGTCTCGTCATCCATTGAATTATTTCTTAATGCGTTCTTATATGACTCAACAGCTTTACCATATTCCTTTTTTTTCATATAAACATTGCCCATATTATGAAATGCTTTATGTTTTTCTGATTTAGATGAAGATGATTTTTGACTTTGAAAATAACGTCTTAATGCAGGATCAAAATTACTAGATTTAAAATGGGTATTACCTAAATTAAATTGACCAACTGATTTTTCATTATCTATTGATATAGCTTCTCTAAATTTTGACTCGGAGTTAATATATTCTTTTTTTGAATGGAATTTATTTCCATCAAACAACTTATTTTCATTGTTATATTCTTGACTTTTTAAAGAAATCGAATATAAAAATACATTTATCAAAAGAATAAATATTAATCTATTTTTTTTCATTGAATAAATTTAAATTTTGAATCCAAAAGGTTTTTTTTTCAAATAAAAAAACATCTAAAATAATTAATATCAAACCTAAAATTAGAAAAAGCTGAAATTGATCTTTATAACTTATAAATTTTTTTGCTTCAAATTCCATTTTATCAATTTCCTTTAATTCAGTTTTAATGAAATCTAAAACAATTTGTGTATCATTTGCATTTGTATATTTTCCATCTGTTAAAGAAGCTATTTCATTTAAAACATCAGCATTCCTTTTGGTAATAACAACTTCATTGTTCCTATTTTTCTTATAACTTTCAATAACTCCGTTAGTCCTTATTGGAATGGGAGAACCTTTATCAGACCCAACTCCTAAAGTAAAAATTTTTACTCCCAAATCTTTAGCTTTTTTTGCAGATTCAAATGCAAGTTGATTATGATCCTCACCATCTGAAATAATTATTAATACTTTATTTGTTTTATCATCCGTGTCAAAAAAAGATAGTGACATATCAATAGCAAGATCAATTACAGTCCCATGAGAACTCAACATATTTGTATTCATTGATTGTAAAAACATTTTAGCTGCTGAGTAATCTGTGGTTATAGGTAGCTGAGGGATTGCATTTCCTGCATATGCCACTATTCCGATACGATCGCTAATTAACTGATCAATAATTGTATTAACTAATCTTTTAGATTTTTCCAATCTATTTGGAGCGACATCCTCAGCAAGCATACTTTTTGAAACATCAACAGCAAAAACAATATCAATACCCTCTCTTTTGACAGATTCTAACTCAGTCCCAATTTTTGGATTTACCAAACCAATAGTTAAAAAAACAATTGAAAAACAAAAAACAATCAATTTTAAAAAAGGCTTAAAACTCGATTTACTTGGACTTAAAAATTCTAACATTTGTTCTGATGCAAATTTTTTTTGAGTAGAAAATTTCCACCTTAAAACAATTATAAATACCAAAATAAAAATTGGTATTGTAAACATCAAATAAAAATATTCCGGTGAGTCAATTTGATACATTCTATATAAAACTTTTAAAAATTGAATTTTTTAATATCCATTCTGAGAATAAAAAGAAAAGAGATAATAAAACTAAAATTCTATATTTTTCACTATAATTAAAGAATTTTATCTCTTCTACTTCTGTTTTTTCAAGCTTATTAATTTCATCGTAAATTTCTTCTAATTTTTTGATATCCGTAGCCCTAAAGTATAAACCCCCAGTAAGATTTGCAATTCTTTTTAGCAACTCCTCGTCAATTTCAACTTTGGTTATTCCATATTGGAATTTCCCGTTAGGTAAAACACCAATAGGAGCTCTTGCATTTCCATTACTTCCTAATCCAATTGTATAGGTTTTAATATTATACTCAACAGCTAACTCTGTTGCAATTTTAGGATCAATAAAACCAGAATTATTTACTCCATCAGTTAGTAAAATAATTACTTTACTTTTTGCTTTACTATCTTTCAATCTATTAACAGATGTAGCTAAACCCATTCCTATTGCGGTGCCATCTTCAATTACTCCATCATAAGAGATTTTTGATAATGAATTTTGAATAATTGATTTATCACTCGTTATTGGGGTTTTAGTGTAACTTTCCCCCGCATAAACTACTATTCCTATTCTATCATTTATTCTATTTCTTATAAAGTTTGAAGCAACTTTTTTTAAGGCAATCAATCTGTTTGGTTTTAAATCTTGAGCTAACATGCTTGAGGAAACATCAATAGCCATAATTATATCTATCCCCTTATTCATTTTTTTCTGAGAGCTCACATCAACTGTTTGAGGTCTTGCAATAGCAATTATTAAAAAGATTATAGCAATAAATCTTAAGAAAAATAGAGAATGCCTTAATTTACCCCAAACTTGAGAACTCCCATTAAAAGTATCAATTGATGAAACAATTAAAGTTGCATTAGATTTATTATTTGTAAGATAGTACCAAATAAGACATGGTATTATTAATGTAAGTAACCAGAAAAATTTTGGATCGGCAAAAAAAATATCTTCTCCTTTAAATGTCATAATTCTTCAATAATTTTAAGTGAATCTACTATCCTATCTTCAATTTTCTTGCCATATCTATCTTCTTTATCATA
>CESO01074891.1_pt1 | contig 10902 bp, 9 predicted proteins | sample 356341 | NCBI WGS metagenome assembly CESO01 (sample SAMEA2621812, study PRJEB7988) | marine metagenome | biome: marine biome (ENVO:00000447); feature: deep chlorophyll maximum layer (ENVO:xxxxxxxx); material: "saline water (ENVO:00002010), including plankton (ENVO:xxxxxxxx)" | depth 35 m
ATTAGCCTGTCGCAATCGGGGATTAAATCTTTAGCTGGCAAGAACATCTGTAGCTGCCACTCAGTCTTTACGTTAGTGTACGGGCCAATGAAGCCCAGAGGTTAGTTAAACCGACTGAAACACTAGGAATAGAGAAAAGATAAAACACAATGAATTTTTCAGTAATCTTTCGCAAGTATTTACAGTTTATCCCGCTAGCTGCCATTCTACTTTCTTCTAGTGCAAAGGCAGAAAGCCCTTACGAAGCTTCCTTAAGTGAGAGCCTACTGAACATACCGTACATACTAGTCGGTGATCAGGCCTACGAAGCTACTTTTAAACAGACTGGACATAACTGCCCGTCTATCTGCTTTAAATTGCAAAAAGCTGAGCTTAGGCAAAGCGTGCTGTCAGCAGTTAACGCACCATTTATTGACGGCTCTCTAATACGACTGCCGCGTCTTCGAGTTAGCGACGAGCTATATTCAGCTAATTTCTCTGTAATCGATGGCGAAACGATTTTTTTGTCGAGTTATCAGGCATTGACCAATGAAAGATCGTTTCCGTTATCCACATCTATTGCTAGTCGGCACGGACAAGGAGAAAAATGGGGCTTTGAAGGGTCAATGGTCAATATGCTGCAAGGCGGCACGTCGCCGCTTTTAGTGAAATCTTTTTTTAGTATGTCAGTTTGCACTAATGAAGACGCAACTGGCTGCTATAAACAGCCTCCCCTATTTCTCTATGAATGGAACAGCGGTAATGGTCAATTTATTGATGTCTCAAATAGAATAACAAACCCAGGCGAGTTCCTCGCCCCGTTTACCTACTCTTATCTTGTCGCAGACATAAATGGCGATGGTAGAGAAGACTTGGTTGCTGGCACTAACGGGGAATACTTCTCGCCTCCTGGAGAGCGATATTTGGGTTGGTCGTGGGAAAATTATGTGCTTTTGAGTAATGCCGACTCCACTTTTACATGGAAAGCTCTTCATGAGTTCAAAGGTAATACACGCCACCTATCAGGCGGAGATATAGATAACGACGGCGACTTAGACCTTTATGTGGGCGATGCGGCCGATCCTGACAGGCAGGCAGATTGGGAAAATTATCCAGAGGGCTTTGGAGGTTACTTCTTAATCAATGACGGATCTGGAAATTTTACGAGAGGATCTCAGCGGTTTATAAACACTTACAGTTCTGAGTTAGCGGACTTAAATAACGACGGCCTTATGGATCTGATTCTTGCTTCTAGTGGACCTTACACCTGTCCAGGTACTCGAGTAGACTGTAGACGTTTTAACGGCGTGTATATTTATCGCAATAATGGAGATAAGACTTTCACGGAAATCGCCAGTGACTTGCCATTCACTGAGGAGCACAATTTAACGAGAGGAGGGCCCTGGACCATTCGGTTAGATGGTATCGAATATGAGCACCCCGGAATAGGTATTAACAATAATGCATTCGATGTTAACTCTGACGGCCTTCTGGATATTCTCATTACATATGGTAGCGATACGTCGAACCAGTATTTCGTTTCATTTTTAATCAATCAGGGGGATTTTAAGTTTGAGCTAGATCGAAATCGGATCAGGCATTTCCATGAAGACCAAATCGTAGTTTGGACTAAGGTGTTTGATGCTAATCAAGATGGCCACCTCGATATTTATTTTCAGCGAAAATATAGAGGTTGGGGCGATCAATTAGATGCCTTCATCAACGAAGCGATTTACTATAACGACGGTAACGGCTATTTCGCTAATGACAATCTTTTAGGATTGCCACAGATTCATGGTGGCCTAACTGTATTTGATGTAAATCAGGACGGGTTAAATGATTTTATATCTACAGATAATTGGGCACAACAATGGATCTCAGAATCTGCGAGAGAAAAGACTACCAAAGTACTTTTCCAAGATTTGCTCAAATCAAATTAGAATAATTTTGAAAGGACTTTGCAGATTTATTTTTAAAACGATAGAGATTTTAGGAGAGTAATCTGTGAACATTCCACCTCTACCACTAATTACTGTTTTATCCTCTGATTTTCACAATTCAGAGATCAAATGTTGATTCAATTTTAGCCTCAATAATTTTCAGGCATTTCTTCTGAAACTGAATTTCCTCCAAGATTTTTGCTCGGTGCTCCTCCAGTAACCCTTTACGCCTTTTTACAGTCTTTTTATCCTGAATGTAGAGTTGGCCGTATTCTCGAATTTGCTTTATTGGCATATTCGTACCTCGCAAGACCTTGATAAATTTCAATGCCCTCATATCAGATTCAGTATAGGTTCTACGGCCGGCGGAATCTTTGATTATATTTGGCAGCAGCCCCGAATTCTCATAGTAGCGCAGAGTATGATGTGAGAGCGCGGTTTCTTGTGACACCTGGGAGATAGAATAAACTTTCATGGTTCAGATATTTATTTAGCCACACGCTTTCGAAAAGTGTCGCCCGCCACTTTAAGCGTTCTGCCCCTCGAAAGAAATCTTGGCAAAAGTGCAAACTTCCTATTTTGTTTTCCCGCTATTTTATAGACCCGGTTTTCCAGGAACGCATCTAGCCCCTCTGTTGCCACATCATCACTGGACATGCCAGCCTCACCGGACTCACTTAGCTGAGCGTTTAATTCCTGAAGTTCAGCAGAAGAATTTTCAGAAGCAACTCGACTGAACTCACTTACTGTCGCCCCCGGGCAGAGTGTCATAATTCTGACTCCCTTATCCGCATACTCATAACGAATGGCATCCGAGAACAACAATACATAGGCCTTGGATGCGGAATACACGCTTGCAAAAGGCACTGGGACAAAGGAGGCTGTAGAGCCAATATTAATTACACCACCATAACCACGAGCCACCATTTCAGGTATCGCCAGACGGCATAGATCAGTCAGAGATGTGATATTTAGCTGAATCATCCGAGCATAATCATCAGCATGAAATTCAGTAAAATCTCCCCAACGCCCATAGCCGGCGTTATTAATCAATAAATCTACTGTAAGCCCAGAATCTCTGATGTCGGCATAGAGTTTCTCCGCCGAACCACCGATGCTTAAATCTGCAACAAAGACATAAGCCTGCTTGCCACACTTACGAATCACCTCTGCTTCATCTTCCAGCCTGTTCTTTGACCTCGCGGTGAGAATTACATTTGCTCCACGCCTAGAGAGTTCATGGGCGATAGCTAACCCAATACCTGATGATGCTCCTGTCACTAATGCAGTTTTATTCTCATATGAGTTCACTTTGTTCTCTCCATTTTTTTCATGTAGCGTTTTACGCGGTACACTTTAGTTGTACTCCAAATGTTTAGCCCAGCCAATCCGTTAAGGGCTAACGGTCAGCAGCAGCTGCCTCTCGCTCCTCTGCACGCGCGCCGCGCAGGATATTAGCCATACTATAATTGCCTTCATGACAGGCATATTCATAAATCTGCCCTGCGACCTTCGTCATCGGGACGATAGCCGTAATCCGATCAGTAAATGTTGAGGGATCATCAATTGTGAACGAATATTCGACAGTATCGTGAGCAGTGCGGGCCAGCCGCTCCGTAAGTAAGACGTTCAAATTACTGCCGGTGGCATTAAACGTCTGACGCAAGCCGTTGAAGTTTCTCGTTTCGATCACTAACGTATCGCCATCCCACCAACCACGCGAATCGCCTGACCAAAGACGTATATCTTCGTCTAGCGGTGGAGCTTTTCCCAGTCTCACAATACGCGCATCATGAATCATTTCATTAAGTATGACAGCGGTATCCTTGCTCTGGATTATCTGTACATTGTTGTTATAGAGGCTCGGCACAAAGGGAGGGCCAGAATTAAACCCGACTAAACATAGCGTTGAGAGGCCGCGATCTTCTGGCCCTTCCTTGGCAATTCCTCCAAGCTCAAAACGCACAGGCCGTGTCCCCGGATTGTCGAATCGCCCGCCGTATTGCGTCGGCGCACCTCTGACGGCATCTGGCACGCGACCATTTTTGGGGTAAACGATATGTGAAGTACGAACGAATTCCCCGAGGCCAGCGCTTTCCGTCCAAAAATCATTGTAGCTTACCCCTGTATCAGAGCCCCTGACTTGAGGCGGGGGCTCTGGATTTACGACTCGAGTCAAGGCCGCCGCTTCGGCTGCAGCCGCTTCCGCGTCCACTCGCTTGCGCTCTGCCGCTACTTCAGCTGCGGTCAAGAATTCCTGCTCACCGAATCGAGGGTCGCGCTGCATCGGTGTATTAGAGCTGAAATTCCAAACTCCCTGCAGGTCCGGTTGGCCGTATTCAGTGCGAGGCACTTGATAATCATCATCCTGCTCAAGTGGAAAGACGCCACTTGATATGGTGAAAGTCAAGAGCGTTACCAGTGGGACAGCAATTTGACTTATATTCATCATATCTCCAATGGGGAAAGCAGTCCTTATTTCGATTTGATTTAGCCACTTTCTGATCGCCGGACTATAAATGTTAGAGTGCACTCTATGTCAAGCAGTTTTGAGAAACGAGCGGGGTAAGGCAAAATAGTAGCGTTTGCAGAAAGGACAGCAGGGCTGCTTTAGAGTTTCAACACGGACAATGCTATGTAACCCGCCTACTTAGCTAACTACAGAGGTCCTCACTAAACCTGTCCACTTTTACGCGATGACCGCCATCGCGATCACTGCGTACTGGAAATACTATGAGCAAATTTAATTTCTCGAAATCTATAGACGCTTGCGCCAGTCACTATGGAGATGAAACGGAAGCAGTTAAGGAGTACCTTACTGAAGGGCTGCGGCGAGCACTTGCGCTTGATAATCGTGGCCCTATTAAATTTGACGAAGACGGCAAATTGGATGAAAAAATCTTGGATGCCTATTCACGACATGGATTCTATGTTTTTGAATCGGTTATTAAGCCGCGAGAGCTCTCGGATATTCAGGCGGATATTGCGGAACTGCGAGATCGGTTTCCGATAGCGCCAGGGGCTGCGGTAGACAAGGCGGGACGAAAAGCAATAGGCGTGGATTGCAGAGGGGCCGGTTTACGTTGGAGTAAGCCGCTAAGCGATCCTTTTGGAGGAACTGCTGCATCGAATGGTAGACATCAGGTAAAACTAACGGAGCTTTCTGCTGCGCCTGATGCTCCTAAAGCAGCACCATTTATACTCTCCGGGTCGCTGCAATTTTCAAATGCAGCTCTGCGGACCTATGCGCACCCCGACCTATTGTGCGTTGCAGAAACCATTAATGGAGAGGATTTTTCGCCTTTTAACGAAGTCCTCTTTATCAAAGATCCGGGCCTGGGCGCAGCTGTTTCTTGGCATCAGGATGGGGATACGCATTGGGATAATCCTGAATTTGATGAAGGTATCCATGGCTTTAACTTCATGGCACAAGTCTATGGAAGCTCACCCGTCAATGGCGTTTGGACCGTGCCCGGCACTCACAAAGTTGGCAAGATAGATATTAAGGCAATGGTCGAGGATGCTGGGAGTGAGCGCCTGATAGATGCGGTTCCACTTGTTTGCGAAGCTGGGGATGTCGTCATTTGCAATCGTCAACTAGTGCATGGCTCTTTTGCGAATGCCGGGTTTGAACCACGGTTAACGATAAATTTCGGTTTTCATCGCCGTTCTTCCGTGCTTAATGTAAAAGGAGCCGGTATCCATAGCCCAAGTCAGATTTATACTGACGAGATTATCGAGGAACGTTCAAAAGTTATTGGATACGCGATAGATGCCCGCAGCCAAAAGTATCCTCACGAGAAACCATTTGTATACAAACCTTTCTCTGGGAGAAATAAATCTTTTATCTGGTGCGATAGAGCAAAAGACGAGATAAAAGACTATAACTTGCTAGATCTCAGTATCTAGGACCAGACGGCGGAAAGTATGTCAGAACCGAGTTAACGTGCCGGCCTATTGCACGCCTTCGCAATAGAGTAGCGTGCAGCACCTTCGCGTTCGCATCTATTAAAGGGCGGGGGCGACATAGCGCGATTCCATTAGCAACATGGCAACCCTGAAATGATAGCCTGAGCTGTTTTATCTCGGGACAGGCATGTTAGAAACATCAGAATTGAGTGCGCCGAAGCGAAAGTAATCCGAGTGTGGCTTTTCTTGGGACTTAGCCGTGTACTAAATCTTTTGGTATGATTTAAGCAAAAATTGTAGCGGGCTGGACTTCAGCTTTGAGAAAACGAGATCCTCATACAGCACAACACCATCCACTGCTACCGTGCCAATACTTAACGTTTGCTCACGATCGTCAAAAACAGCCATGTTCGGAACAGGCTTTTCCATCTCGTCAATGTTATCTAACCTTGAAATTATTGCTGTCGCATCGCCCTGATCTTCGATTTCAAAAACTGCCCTGTAAAATTTTCCCCCGGCAATTACATTAACAGCCAATGTATTATCAAGAGTGGAATATGCAGCGGTAGGGGCTGTTGTATCCTCGTTCAGCAGGGTCATTTTTAAGGCTATGTGGTTATCCTGTCCAGGCGTTGCGCAATTGACCGTTTCTTCAAAAAAATCATCGTCAGCCCTGCCGATGATTTCTGGCCCGAGCGCGGGATTTCTGAAAGCAATAGTCTCAACCACCTCAATACCGTAGCCGAGAACCCTTCCAAAGGGGATATAGCCATTATCCAGGGCATTATAAGATCGATTATCGGTAATGTTGATCGCCCAGTCACTGGTAATGAGATCAGTAGCTTGGTTACGCATCCCCGAGATCACCCCTCTCCCATTGCTCAAAATTGTACGCTCTAAAGGAGTAGAACTAATTGGTTCAATTCTGCCGACACCGGAGGGACAGGTATTGAATGTGTAGCCCCCTCCTCGCAAAAATGACGCATTGGTTGTGCCATAGACAAAAGTATTATCGTAGTGGCCAGCCGCCACGTACTTGATGAAGTTTTCAGTTGTTTCTGGTGCCGATAGATTGTCAAGTTCCAGAAAGAAAACTCCCATTGAGGTTTCAACTTCGACGATGGTCCCAGCTACTAGCCGCGCTGATGCTGGAAGAAGGGTAAACACCAAGAGTACGGTGAGCACGAGGTATTTGCTAAGTGAACAACACAAGAAGGGCATTAGGGTCAATGTCAAATGGGTGGTAAGGAATACGGACGATCTAACTTGCTTAGATCAACCTTGGTCGGTTCAACAATCGCAATCGAAGAAGCCGGAGAACCTAATCTGTGACCAATTCATCCGGCTAACTATTTCGCTATCCGCAGCTAACGGCATACCGGGTTTATGGAAAATCGAACTTTAAAGTGACTATGTGAAAATTATATTCAGGCTAAGGCCTTGACCGGGCGACTAAATGTTCTTTTCAAGCGAAAAAAAAGGCCTCACTCTTGCGGGTGAGGCCTTTTCTGAAAAGTTAAAAACAGACTTGCCGAGGCTGCGAAGCCCTAGCTTTCAGCCATATCTTCGTTGGCTGCGTACCAGATGAACAAGCCAAATGCGATCTTATTCAACACATCTGCCAAGTTGTACACGATGTTCAGTGTTCCCACATCTGTGCCTCCCGCCAAATAGCCAAAGAAGTATCCAATGGGGTAGATAGCCCAGCCAATGGTGACTGTCCATTTCATGAGGTTGTAGGACTTCTGGACCGCCGCAGGCGCTTGACTCGCCGCAACTTTACTTGCTTCACCTGCGAAGATTTCATAGAGGATAAACGCCCATCCGAGCATGCCTATCACAAATCCGAAGGTCGGGTTCATGTAGCCTGCTTCGCCCATATAACCCGGTACCAACATTACTAGGGTACCGATAAGAAGCCGCCAGAATACTCCACCCGCGACCTTGGTGATAGCCGACAGGATCAGATAGAATTCAATCATCAACAGCGGCACAGTGAGGAGCCAGTCGATATACCGAAAATCAGTAGGCGTATCGCCTGTGGATACCCACACTTCTCGCATGTAGAAGTAGTGGAACGCAGCTATGAATGTAACCAGCGCACTAACAGTGAGCGATGTGGCCCATTTGCCGCCCATCCGAAGTGATTCCATGAGGAAAAATACAGTCGCTGCTGCAAGTGCCATGGATATTAGCCAAAAAGAGTATCCCACGAAGTCCCCTGATTGGAGCATCGCGGAATCACCAGATGCCGCCAGAGCTGCTTGGCCCGAGAGCAGGCCAGCTAAAGCGGTTAGAGTCGTTAATAGTTTCTTCATAATTCTCCCCTATGTTGGAAATTTGATCAGTTGATTTCACTTTTCAGTACACAGAATACGCGATTAAAGGTTCGATGGTTCAAAAAAAATTGAACCTGATGGTAAAAAACGGCGTAATTAGACATTAAGAGCGAATCGCTAGCAAGGAGTGCTACGATCAGTAACATAAAATAATGAAAGGTCCTAGTGAGAGATCTTATGAATCTGAATCCCGAATACACAATAGAAAGTCTTCTGGCCCGCAGTAGAAAACTTGCGGGGGAGACGTCCCTCAGCGAACTCACCCCAGGCTCAACACTGCATAGCGCACTTGTCTATCACCAATCCGCCCCGGGCTCCGAGGCGCGTGCTCGACTCTGCATCAATGCCGGAATTGCATTGGGGTTGCCTGTCGATGCGACCGTGTATTTATCGGCGGCCGTCGAAACTCTCCACAACGCATCCCTCATTCAAGACGATCTTCAGGACAACGACGCGACACGGCGCGGGCGCGCAGCGGTATGGAAGAAATTTGGTCAGGATATCGCCATCAATGCCACTGATCTGCTTTTATCTAACGCCTTCGCCTTGGCTGCCTCTGCTGGACCCAAACATGCACACAAATTAGTTAAAACCATGAATCGCGCTGTAGCGAAAACATTGCAAGGCCAGACTAACGATCTTAACGTTGGACAGCAACCCAGTCTTGACCACGCGATCGCCATCGCCAGAGAGAAGTCTGGCACGCTCTTCTCGCTCAGCCTTGAGTTGCCACTGGTCATGGCAGACCACCAAGAATCTTTGAGCCTAGCGCGAGAGACCGGCACCCTGTTCGGCATTGGCTATCAGATTTTTGATGATCTGCAAGACCGCGATAGCGACCGTCTTTCTGGGAACACCGCAAATATGGCTCTGATGATGGAAGGTACTGTGATCACAAAATATCGCGCGAACACCGCCGAAGAGTTTGCCTGTTATTTTCTCAATGAAGCTGCCTCCGGTGCTGCCTCTTTGCCGAGAGGATGTGGCGGCCTGCTTATCGATAAATGCTCTGCGCTGCTTCACAAACTGGAAAGAGACGCGGCATGAGCCGCGCTCTGGTCGTTGGAGGTGGTTTTGGTGGCATAGCATCAGCACTTCGCCTCAGCGCCAAGGGATACAAGGTCCAATTATTAGACCGCTGCCCACGGCTGGGAGGACGGGCTCAGGTATTTGAGCGGGAGGGCTTCCGCTTCGATGCCGGCCCTACTGTAATTACAGCGCCTTTCCTTTTTGATGAACTCTTCGAATTACACGGTCGGCGACGCCAGGATTACGTTGAATTTCGGCCGCTTGATCCATGGTATCGATTCCAATTTGAGGATGGCGACATCTTTGATTACGGCGGCGAAATGGCGGATACCGAAGCAGAGATTGCTCGTTTCAGCGAAGTTGACGTCGCTGGCTATAGGAGATTGGTCGCCCACTCAGAAAAAATCTTCGACGTTGGCTTCACGGAACTGTCAGATCAGCCATTTCACAATATCGGCTCGATGCTGGCTCAAATTCCAGCCTTGGTTCGGTTAAAGTGTTACCGCACGGTATGGAAAATGGTCTGCGCCTATCTTCAGAATCCCAAACTCCGACAGGCTTTTTCTGTTCAGCCACTTTTAGTGGGCGGGAATCCCTTCGATACAACTAGCATTTACGGACTGATTCATTTTCTTGAGCGACGTTGGGGCATCCATTTCGCCATGGGCGGCACCGGCGCGTTAGTCGATGGTTACGGCCGGCTTATGGAAGAGTTGGGTATAGAGATTAAACTCAATACCACGGTAGAAAAAATATTAGTGCAAGATAAGAAAGCCTGCGGTGTTCAGTTGGAGGATGGCCAGCAAATTGATTCTGACCTCGTTGTCGCCAACGTCGATCCAAAATATTTATACGGTCACATGCTCGATACGACCGAACAAACCTGGGCTGTGCGCAAAAAGACTCAGCACCACGCACTGTCGATGGGTCTTTTCGTGCTTTTCTTCGGCACGAGCAAGGCATATCCGAACATTGCGCATCACACTATTTGGCTAGGGCAAAGGTACCAGGAACTGCTTGATGAAATATTCAATGGCAAGGATCTGCCAGAAGATTTTTCGCTATACCTTCATCGACCAACCGCTACCGATCCTAGTTTTGCGCCGGCGGGGTGCGAGTCTTTTTACGTGCTGGCCCCCGTCCCGAATCTTGATGCAAATATAGATTGGAAGACGCAAGGTCCTGAATTACGTAAGCATATTATCCAGACGCTCAGCCAACACATGCTTCCGGATCTCGAGCAACATCTGGTTACCGACTTTTATATGACGCCAGAGGATTTCGCGACGGATTACTTAAGCGTTGGAGGCGCTGGTTTCTCGGTGTCACCACTATTTACTCAGTCTGCTTGGTTCAGATTCCACAACAAAGCCGAAGGGCCAGACAATCTTTTCCTGGTGGGTGCGGGTACGCATCCGGGGGCTGGTCTCCCCGGTGTTGTGAGTTCAGCAAAGGTTTTAGACAGCCTGGTTCCAGACTCTGCCGATGACTCAATTTACTCGGTGACTTGATAAAATAAAACCATGTTAACGAGCTACAAAGGCAAACCCATGCAGTCAGCGGTGAACGTGCTTGCCCATCACGGAAAGTCGTTCAGGTTTGCCGGCAGATTTCTGGATAAGAATCAGCTAGAAGATTGCGCCCGGCTTTACCGTTTCTGTCGATTTATCGATGATCTTGTAGATGAAGCGTCTGATACACAAACA
>CESO01089736.1_pt1 | contig 10896 bp, 10 predicted proteins | sample 356341 | NCBI WGS metagenome assembly CESO01 (sample SAMEA2621812, study PRJEB7988) | marine metagenome | biome: marine biome (ENVO:00000447); feature: deep chlorophyll maximum layer (ENVO:xxxxxxxx); material: "saline water (ENVO:00002010), including plankton (ENVO:xxxxxxxx)" | depth 35 m
ATTATCTGCTTGGAATGTTGGAAAAATAGATACAATGGCTTTGCCCCCATGTCATGTCATGTCACAATTTTATGTAAATGAAGGCACGATTAGCTGTCACATGTATCAGAGAAGTGCAGATATGTTTTTAGGCGTCCCATTTAATATTGCTAGTTATGCGCTTCTGTTGAGTATATTTGCTGAGATCCTGGATTTGAGGCCAAAGAAATTTGTTCACTCATTTGGAGATGCTCATATCTATTTGAATTCTATTGATCAGGTTAAAGAGCAGATATCAAGAAAGCCATACGATTTACCCACTCTAGTTATTCCTGATCTAAACTCTCTTGAAGATCTGTCTTTATGCTCTATTAATGACTTTAAACTTGAGAACTACGAGCATCATCCCGCTATTAGAGCGAAAATGGCAATTTAATTATGAAAACAATATCTCACTTAGTTGCTGTATCAAATAACCTTGTAATTGGTGTTGATAATGATTTGCCATGGAATCTTAGAGCAGATCTTGCTCATTTTAAAAAATATACATTTAATAAAATTATAATCATGGGCAGAAAAACCTTTGAATCTATTGGGAAACCATTACCAAATAGAATTAATTTCGTAGTTTCAAAAACACTAAATGAAATTCCGGGAGCCTATGTTTTTAATAACCTAGATGAAGCTATTTCAAAAGCAGAAAAAGAAAATATTCAATTGAATATTGATAATGAAATTATCATTATAGGCGGTGGATACATTTTCGAGGAAACAATAGAATCAATAAATAAATTAATCATAACTCGAGTTGATTGTGATATTGATGGGGATATTTACTACCCTGAAATTGATTTTACTAATTGGGCTCTTACTAAAACTAAATCATATAAAAAAGATTCTGAAAATGATTATGATTTTAAAATAGAAGAGTACTTAAAGTTATGATTGGGATTGGATGTAATCTCTTCTAAGTGCTAAGTTTTTAACTCTAACTTCTTCATTCTCGGTATATTTGATCCAGTTATTTGCTGTTGATTTAACTTTTTTATCTTTATCACGGGCTGCAATTCTAAACTGTTTTTTTGCATCTTCAAATCTTTGAAGTTCAAAATATGCCTGACCCAATGTAAGATAAACCTGTGATATTTTGTCAATACGGCCTTTTTTAAGACCTTTTTTAATCGAGTCAACTGCTTTCTCTAACTTATCTTCACCTAAATAAAGATTTCCAAGTAATACATATGATTTTCCATCTTTTGAAAGAGCCGCAGCTTTCTCAAGTACTGGAATAGCTTTATCTATCTCTTGTGCCATTCTCCAGGAATCAGCAAGGAGCTTAAGATTTTTTTCATTGTCTTTTACAACTGGCCCTTTCTTCTCAACCTTCACTTCCTCTCCAGTCACTTTATCGGTAGTTGTCTCAGTATAAGTAGTGATTTTCGTTTGGCCCGATACAAGAACATTTGCAGCCCAATACGGATTTTGATTTAAAAGTAATAATTGTGCTAATGCTAAATATTCAGATTCTTTATCAAGAAGATCTTTTGCATATGCGGCCTTTAGAGTAATCATATAATCTTTTTCTCTATTTAGCTGTCCATATGTTCCTCCAAGTTGAAGAAAATACAATTTTTTAGGGTATAGATTTACCAAAATTTCGTATACATCTAACTGCTGCAATAAAGCTTGTTTTTCACCAATTTGATCTTTTAATTCGCCTATAGATGCAGCTATCAGGACATACCAATTTTCTTTAGGTTTGTACCCTTCCTCTTCAGCGAGCGATATAGCATTTTTCATTGACTCTAATGCCTTATTAAATGATCCCATTTGGAAATAAGCCTGGCCAAGCAAAGACCATGATTGAGCAGTAACTGTTTCAACTTCTTCCATCCATTGGAGAATTAGTTCTATTCCTCTTGAATAGTTTTCTTGCACCAGATTTAATTGAGCTAAAGTTAATAATGCTGAAACTCTTATTGGTATGGTAACCTCTGGTTCATTTAGTACATTTTCATAAGCATTCATTGCTAACTTATATTTTCCATCAGAAAAATATACATAACCCCATGAGTTCCACATTACAGAACGATCGTAACTTTTTAAATTCTCTTTATCATTTCTTAGCTCTGTCAGTATTTCTACAACAGTTTCCATATCAGGAGCTGGCTCACCTTTTTCATCTACTACTTCGAGAGCCTCGTACACCTTGGCCATTTTTTTTGCTGTTTTACTGGTAAGGGCTCGAGCTTTTTTATATTTTATTTGTTTTTTTGGTTTATCAGCTGATTGAGCTTCAACATATGAAGTTGTATAAGTTAAAGACAATGCCAATAAAGCAAAGAAATAAATGAATTTATATTTTGTAACTAGTCTAATCATCATCTGCCATTATAAATGTAAATCTATGAAGTACACCCTCTACAGATGTTGCTTTGCCATCAACGATTTTTGGTTTGTATTTTAGCTTTAATGCTGCTCTAGCAGATGCACTATTAAAAATAGTACATGGCCTCATTTCGCTCTCAGCTCCAGTTGGGTCTCCACAATATCCCTCTAAAGCTTTGGCATCTTCTACTGAACCAGAATCAGTAATAGTAAATGAAACTATTGCAAAACCCTGAGTTCCTCTTTCTTGTGCCCTTCGAGGATATATAGGTTGAACTTTAAACAAAGGTATGTATTCTCCATCTCTAAAGAAAGAACCACCAGCTTTAAAATTTGCTTTTGGTTTTGCTATCGACACATCAATACCAGTTAATGGTTGAAGATCTAAATCTGGTTGAGCTATATCCTCTGGCTGTTCTTCAGGTTTTTCAGGTTTATCTACTTCAGTGATAAAAGTATCTATCTGTCTTTCAGGCATAACAACATCAGCAAGTTTAACTGACGTATCTTCCTTAATACCGCTATCACCTAGGGATATTAAAATAACCATTACAAAAAATAATGCAGTTGTAATTATTATAGAAAGGCTTATACCAGCAACAAACTTATTAGCATTAAATGCTTTATTGTATACAGTCTGTATTGGTTGGAATACAGCTTTGAATACCGTGCTTATCTGATCCATATAAATTTATTTTGGCTCTGATGCTAGGGATATTGCACTAACTCCAGCCTCACGAGCACCATCCATAACTTGTATAATAGTATCTGCCATAGCCTTCTCATCAGCCTGAATAACAACCGACCCTTTAGGGTTGTCAGCAAGAAGTTTTACAACATTTGCTTTTACTTGCCTGACATCAATTCTTCTTCCGTCCATCCATACCTCACCTGTAGGACCTACAGCAATAAGAATTGCTGCATTTTCTTGAGTCTCTGCAGTATCAGAGTCAGGTCTATTAATCTCTAAACCAGGTTCTTTGATAAAATTAGCTGTTACGATAAAGAAAATAAGCATGATGAATACGACATCAAGCATTGGAGTTAGATTAATCTCATCACTTTCCTCTTGGACTGCACTAGTTATTGCATTTCTTCTCATAATATTCCTCTAAATTTCTCTTTTTATAATGTCATTTAATTCTAATTCATGCCTTTTACTTGTACTTGTTAAATATATGGCTGCAAATGAGCCAGAAAGAGCTGCAACCATGCCTGCCATAGTTGGAAGAGTTGCCTTAGATACACCCCCTGCCATTGCTCTAGCATCACCGCCACCATTAAAAGCCATCACTTGGAAGACCTCGATCATCCCAGTAACTGTTCCTAGCAAACCTAATAATGGCGCTAAAACAATACAAGTTTGAATAATACTAATATTTTTATTGATCTCCATTTTTGCTTGGGACATCATTTTTTCTCTTATTTGCAATGCATGCCATGATTTCTTGTCTGTCCTTGCATTCCAAGTATTAGCTAAATCTGAAACGTAAGTTTGATAAGCATGAGATAGATACCAAATTCTTTCAAATATCATTCCCCACATAAAAAAAACAAGAATAGCAATTAACCAAAGAACACTTCCGCCTTGCTCCATAAAATCTCTTATGGATGACAAGGCCTCTGTGAATGCAAATAGCATACTTAATTACCTACTTAGATTCTGCTCTCTCAGCAAGAATACCTGTGCTCTGTTCCTCAAGAACACTGATGATTCCTCTTGCAGAAGATTGAGTGAAAGAATGAAGTAAGCTTGTTGGAATAGCAACCAATAAACCAAGCACTGTTGTGACTAGAGCCTGTGAGATACCTCCGGCCATTAGCTTTGGATCACCTGTTCCATATAATGTAATCATCTGGAAGGTAACGATCATACCTGTAACAGTTCCTAAAAGACCTGCCAACGGTGCAATAACTGAAATAATTTTTATAAATCCAATTCCAGAGTCAATTGCTGGTCTCTCAGCCATTATGGCTTCAGCAAGTTTTAGCTCCAAGGTATCAATATCTTTATCAAAGTTATCTTTTCCTACCTTAAGAACTCTTCCTAGTGGGTTGGCAGAATCAGCTGCTTCCATTTGGGTTTGTTTTCTTACCGCAGTTCCAATTATATATAAGCTGTATAGTTTATAAAAAGCAAACAATACCGCAATAATACCAACTGCAATAATTGCATAACCAACTTCTCTACCTTGCTGTGCTCTTTCCATTAAAGAAGGTGTTTGAATAAGATTAGCTAAAAGACTTCCACCAGTTGGTCCTGTAGGATCAACACCAAATTTTACTTGATCACCGGCATTGGCTTCACCAACTTTGCTTGCAGTTTTAGTATATCTTCCTGCAGGCTGTCTTGGTAAGAATGCATATTGCCCCTTAGATGTAGCATACTCTAAGTATTTTCCATCACAGACAGCATTAAACAAACCAACTCTTGTTACATTACATTCTGACGTTTCGCCATCAACATCTATAACATTAGTTTTAAATGAAACAACTTGACCACTAGCAACCATTTCTCTTTGAAGCTCGTACCACAAGCCCTCAATCTCTCTAATAGTTGGAAGTTCAGTTGTTTCTGACATTTTGCCAGTTAAACTATTTAAAAAATCTACTCTTTCTTGCCCATATTGTGCTCCTGTCAGAGAGCCTGAGAACTGAACAGCAGCTTCACCAGCGGAGCTTTGAAGGTGCCCAAATAGTTCAACAAGAGAACCTAGTTCTTTTTTATACGCCTCTTCTTTTACCCTGAGTATTTCTTCATTTTTCTTATATTCTGCCTCAAGAGTGTCAGCAATCTTTTCTTGACGTGCCAGTTCTCTTTTCTCAGCAGCTAAAATAGATGCTTGTTTATTTTTATCAGTAAGAAATTGATTTTCTCTTTTATTATTAATAGCTTGCTCTTGAGTTTTACCTTCTTTTACAAGCGCTAATAATGCTTCAACAGTTGATATCTCAACTACCTCTTCAGACTCTTCTTGCGAAAATATAAAATTACTTAAGCCCATAGTTAGGAAAACTAAAATAGGGAATACATATAAATTTTTCATTATGCCTCTCCTTTGATTACTGGCATCATAAGCATATCTGTTGGAGCTAATTTTTTAGCCATCCTAATGCCGTTTCTAATTGGCTTCCTGTATGATCCAGGAAGCTCGTCCCATGATCCAGTTTCGTTATTCCATCTGCCAGAAGATTGCTCATCTTTTGTTTGATAGAACATTCCAATTCTTCCAATTACTAGAATATTTACAACCGTTCCATCTGAAAGAGTACTTTCATATGTATCAATCTTCCTTCCATATTCAGCTTCAATATTATAAGCCTCTAGTACCTGTCTTACTTGTTCAGATGCTGTAACTTTTGGTTTGGCTAGTGATGCTCTTACTAGGTCAACTCTATTTTGTCTTTCTTCGATTCTAAAGGGAGTATCTAGTTGAATAAAGGACTCAAGACTTTCTAGCATTCTTTGTGCCAAAGGTGGTATTTGTCTTTGCATTACTACTACCTGCACAAGTTGATCATCAAGCTTATCCATTAAATCAAGTTGAGCTTGGATTTGAATTCTTTTTTGTTCGTTATAGAGTTTTAAGCCTTCTACCTGTTTTGATACGGCTTTCCATTCATTAACGATCTTATCTGTTTTTCGCTCAGTAGCATCTATTTTTTCCTGAGAAACTGCAGACATTTTTTGATTATCTCTGCCAACCTCTAATACGCTTTCCATGTCAGAGGATGAAACAAAAACTGACATGACAAAGGCAATAGAAATACTAAAGATTTTAAAGTTCTTTTTCATATTTATCTCCCTAAAAGATTGACCATGGTAACAGTCATAAACCAATAATAAAACTTTTTTATACAATTTATAAGTGGCTGCATAATTATTTTTTTAAATAATTAATAACTAAAACTGGTGTTTCAGATTTATATTTTTTATAACTTTCATCGTGCCCCCACTTTTTATCAGCTCTTGTTTCTAACATTCTTACTCCGCTTACATATACAAGTAATAGATAAGTAAATACTGGAGAAATTAAAGTCAAGTATTGCAGTCCATCCAGAGAAGAAAATGACATCACTGCAACTCCTGTCCATAATAAAATTTCACCAAAGAAATTTGGATGCCTTGATTTTGCCCATAAACCAGTTGTAATGAACTTGTCTCTATTTTCAGGAATTGCTCTAAAAGCAGTTTTTTGTTTATCCGCAATGACTTCAGTAATAAAGCCATAAAGAAATAATCCTAACCCAAGATAAAATAATCCATTAATCACTACACCAGTATTTGAAGATATAGCAGTTAAAGCACACATCGAACAAAGAGATACCCATAATCCCTGAAGAGTCCAGGTCATAAAAAATTGAGTTGCTGATGGCTTTATTGTCCTGAATCTTTTATCTTCACCATCTTTATGGATTCTCATAAATAAAAAACTTCCAAGTCTTAATGCCCAAAAAGTAATTAAAAGTACAATTGCTAAATTAGCTCCGTTTAAGTTAGTAAAGTAATTCGAGCTTATAAAGATTGAGTACCATACAACTGAAAGATAGGTAAGGCTCCCAGTCAAATCGTAAAACTTTTCAGTTTGAAATATATATGCAGGTATAAAAGCAACCCATTGAATTGTAAAAGCTAAAATTACAACTTTAAGAACAAGATCGATTCCTGTTGCTGCAGCTATAACAAGAGCTAAAAGAAAAGCTGCTATAGATATAAATATATTTATTAATCGTGTCATTTTTAATCCTTCCAACCGCAGACTCTATCTTGATTTTGAATATCAAGCCATTCTTTTAGTGGTTTGTAATAGTTTATTATAGCCTTTCCTGATAATGCCCTTGTACCAGTTAGATTTTCAAAAGCATCTTGCCATGGCACACTTTGCCCCATAGCCATAGTTGAGATAATTTTATCGCCCGCATAATCATTTGCATATATTGAACACTCGTGAAGAGGGCCATTAAATCCCATACCCTTGCAAAGAGATTCATGAAATTGATATTGCATGATCCCCGCTAAATAATATCTTGTATAAGGAGTGTTTCCTGGAATATGATACTTTGCTCCAGGATCAAAATATTCTTCGGATCTATCGGATGGAGGGCTTATGCCTTGATAATATTCTCTTAACTTCCACCAACCATCATTAAGGTTAGATTCATCCAAATCGCCATTGAAAACAGAAGCTCTCCATTTATCTAACATCAACGTCCATGGAATTATTACCACTCCCTCTAAAGCCTGTTTCATGAGAAGCCCAATAGGGTCCTTTTTGGCATAACTAGCCTCATCTTCATTTATAAAACCAATGTCTTTTAGATAATCTGGTGTTATAGAAAGTGTTAAAAGATCACCAAAGGCCTCATGGAATCCATCATTTGCTCCTGCCTGAAAAAGAGTTGGTAAATGACTATAGGCTTGATAGTAAAAAATATGGCCTAGCTCATGGTGAATGGTGATGAAATCTTCTTCATTCTTCTCAATACACATTTTAATTCTAAGATCATTGTTTGCAGAGTCTAAGTCCCAGGCTGAAGCGTGGCATACAACTGACCTGTCTTGGGGTTTAACAAACAGAGATCTATCCCAGAATGTTTTTGGCAGAGAGTCAAAGCCCATTGATGTAAAGAAATCTTCTGCATACTCAACCATTTGGATTTCATTGATATTTTTTTCTTCAATGATTTTAGTCACATTTACAGAGCTCGTTTGATTAGCCTGTGGGTAAACAAGATCATATATATTTCCCCATGACTGTCCCCACATATTCCCAAGGAGGTGCACTGGCAATGTTCCATCAGGTGCAACAATGTCATCTCCATAATATTCATTTAATTGATTTCTTACATGACAATGCAAAGAGTCATATAAAGGCTTTACCTCAGTCCATACAGAATCAATTTCATCTAAAAATTCATCTGCAGGCATGTCGTATTTACTAAACCATAAATCTGTTAAGCCTGAATAACCTAAATCTTTAGATCCTTGATTTCCAATATCAACCATTCTCATATACATAGACTTCATAGGCTTGCCAACCTCATGCCAACCCCTCCATGCCTTAAGAAGTTCTTTAGGGTCTCTAGAGTTGTCTATGATTTGTTCGAAAGCTTCAAGATCATAACAGGCATCATTCTCATAACAATATTCTCCACTTCCATACATGGCCTCGAGATTTGTAGATATGGACGATAATTCACTTGCTAGTTCATCATCTAATGGAGGCGGCATAACAAATGAACTTTTTAATAACTCTAACTTTCTTCTGTTAGAGGTTGAAGTCTCTAAGTCATTGAAGCTTGATGCAATCCTAGAATTTCTTAAAGATTTTAAAGTAGCATTTTTACTATAGTCCGCAACGATTTTCTGCGAATCATATGTTATAAAATTTGATCCTATCCAATATGCAGAGCTTAATGTAGGACCTTCTAATAAATTATCTTTTTCTATTTTTTCAAGAAACAATTCTAGATCTTCTTCAGATTTTGTTTGTTCGCTAGTTTTACTACAAGAAGTTACAATTGCAACTATGGCAATTAATAAAAACAATTTTTTCATAGTTTTCCCCACTAACAAATAATAAAATAACATAAAAATATATCTAATATGAAAATTTCTACAAACCAATTTAAAAATGGAACAAAACTCTTAATAGATAATGCTCCTTGTTCAATTATAGAACATGAATTTCATAAACCTGGCAAAGGTCAAGCAGTCATGAGAGTTAAATATAAAAACCTTCTTACCGGGAACACTAATGATAAAACCTATAAATCTGGGGAGTCTGCAGAAACAGCAGATATCAATCATAAAGATATGGAGTTCTTATATAGTGATGGTGAACGTTGGCACTTTATGGATTCCACAACTTTTGAACAAATAGAAATAAGCTCTAAAGAGATGGGTGATGCAAAAAAATGGTTAGTTGGACAAGAAACTTGTGAAATTATTTTATGGGATGACAAGCCCATACTTGTAGATCCTCCAGTAAATGTAGAGCTCAAAATTGTTAACTCTGAGCCAGGAGTTAAGGGCGATACTGTTTCGGGAGCAACTAAACCAGCAGAATTAGAAACAGGAGTTACTATACAAGTTCCTTTATTTGTTAATGAGGGTGAAACTGTAAAAGTTGATACTAGAGATGAAAGTTACATTGGAAGAGCTAAGTAATGATTGAGGTTCTTAATAAAGAGGTAAATAAATTTTTATTGTCTCTTTCCAACATTGAAAAAAATGCTCTAAGCCAAATAAAGAAAACATACTCTTCAACTGTTACCGATGATCTTTCCAAAGGACACATAACAACAAATGTTTGTATGATTGCTGCAAGCCAATTAAAAAGAAATCCCAAAGAATTGGCCAATGAGTTACAGAAAGAATTAAGTGATTCTAATAAATTTGAAAAGGTTGAGGCGGCTGGTCCTGGCTTTATTAATGTCACTCTTAAAAGAGAAAATTTTATTTCAACAATTGAGAATACTAATGCTCAATCTATACATTTTGGGTCATCAAACTACGGTAATGAACAATCAATACAGATTGAATTTGTCTCAGCAAATCCAACGGGCCCTCTTCATGTAGGTCATGGAAGAGGAGCTGCATATGGTGATGCTATAGGAAGAATTCTTAAATCCACTGGCTATGAAGTTCAAAAAGAATATTACATAAATGATGCAGGAAGACAGATAGATATTCTTACAGCAAGTGTTTTTATTAGAATCTTTGCAGGAGAATTATCTGGTTATTTTCCAACAAATGCATATAAGGGTTCATATATATTTGATATAGCTGAATTATTTAAAGAAAAACATGGTGCAAATACCCTAATTGACTCCAAATCATTAATTCATAACCTTCCTCAGGATGAAGAAAAAGAAATAGATGAGTTAATACTGAGAATTAAAAAAGCTGAAAATGATATATGGTACAAGGTTAAATCTTTAGCTCTAAGTGAAGTCTTGCAGACAATTAGAACTGATCTTGAAAACTTTAATGTATCTTTTGATAACTGGTTTAGTGAGTCGAGCCTTGGTAATTTAAGTGACAATAAATCAAAAATATCAATGGCGATAACATCGTTAAAAAATAAAGATCTTGCTTATGAAGAAAATGGAGCAATTTGGCTAAATACAAGTCATACAGGCGATGATAAGGATAGAGTTCTAATTAGGGACGATGGCAGAGCTACATACTTTGCTTCTGATGTCGCATATCACAAAGACAAAATAGATAGAGGGTTTAATAAGCTAATTAATGTTTGGGGCGCAGACCATCATGGATATATAAAAAGAATAGAAGCCTCTATTAAGGGACTTGGCTTTGATGAAGAGAAGCTTGATGTGCAACTTGTTCAATTTGCCAATCTTTTTAAAGACGGCAAGAAGGTTAAAATGTCTACAAGATCTGGTGAGTTCTTTTCTTTAGCAGATCTAATAAATGAAATTGGGACTGATGCCGCTAGATTCTATTACCTTTCAAAACAGGCTGATCAGCATCTTGATTTTGATCTTGATCTTGCTAAAGCTGAT
>CESO01094185.1_pt1 | contig 10882 bp, 9 predicted proteins | sample 356341 | NCBI WGS metagenome assembly CESO01 (sample SAMEA2621812, study PRJEB7988) | marine metagenome | biome: marine biome (ENVO:00000447); feature: deep chlorophyll maximum layer (ENVO:xxxxxxxx); material: "saline water (ENVO:00002010), including plankton (ENVO:xxxxxxxx)" | depth 35 m
CCCCCGTTCGTGGCGGCTCTGCGGGCGATCTTCTTTGCCGTATCGCGGTGGAGACGCCGGTCAATCTGACCAAGCGTCAGCGTGAGCTGCTTGAAGAGTTGCGCGAAACCTTGGAAGAAGAAGGTTCCAGTCAGTCTCCTCGAGCCAAAAGCTGGTTTGATGGAGTGAAAAACTTCTTCGAAGACATGAAATTCTGAGGCGGGAGCGCTATATGAGACGGATAGCGGTAATTGGTGCAGCGGGTCGAATGGGTAAAACCCTGATAGAGGCGATTGCTCAGACTGATGGCGCTGCGCTGACTGCTGCCATTGAACGTCCTGATAGCTCGTTGGTGGGTGCCGATGCTGGCGAGTTGGCCGGTGTTGGGCGACTCGATGTGCTTATTAGCGGCGGCTTGCAGCAGGTGCTTGATGATTTTGATGTGTTGATTGATTTCACGCATCCGACCACCACGCTGGTTAATTTGCAGCACTGTCTTGCTGCCGGTAAGGCGATGGTCATAGGCACAACCGGGTTTAGCGAGGATGAGAAAGCGCAACTGGCCGAGGCCGGCAAGCGGATTCCTATCGTGTTTGCGCCAAACTTCAGTGTGGGTGTGAATCTGTGTCTCAAGCTGCTGGATATGGCAGCGCGGGTCATGGGTGATGACGCCGACATCGAAATCATCGAAGCACATCACAGGCACAAGGTTGATGCGCCATCGGGCACCGCCTTGCGTATGGGTGAGGTAGTGGCTAATGCGCTTGATCGTGATTTGGCTGAGGTGGCGGTTTACGGCCGCGAAGGTCAGACGGGTGCGCGCAAGCCAGAGACTATCGGCTTTGCCACCGTTCGTGCCGGTGATGTGGTCGGGGATCATACGGTGTTGTTTGCTACTGAGGGTGAGCGGGTTGAGATTACTCACAAGGCCTCCAGTCGTATGACCTTTGCCAAGGGTGCGGTGCGTTCGGCTCTCTGGCTGTCCGGGCATGATGCCGGGTTGTTTGATATGCAGGATGTGCTCGGTCTAAACGAGTAGTTCGCTGCGTAACAAAAAAGGCGCGTACTGCTTTTGCGGTACGCGCCTTTTTTATGCTTCGCTGTTAGCTGGCAGTATTGGCGCCAAGGAGGGCTTGCTCGCTGGAGAGGTTGTCCAGGATTTCGATATTTTTGCGCAGGTAGAACGCGGCAATGGTGGGCACCCAGTCAGTGTGATGGTTGATTAGCCGCGGGCGAATGAACTCGTACTGCTGGTCCAGCTGTCGCAGCGTGTCCTGATGATCCGGCAATATGCTTTTGAGTTTTGCCGAGCCTTCTGCGATCTGTGCGTCCAGGTCTTCAAAAATACCTTCCTGGGTCTGGATGAAGTAGACGCCGACCGAGCTGAACATATTGTTCTCGTATAGCAACAGAATGCGGCTGGTTTCTATGCTTTGTGCGTGCAAGGCGACCAGTTCTGTTGGCGCGTCGGCTGTTTCGGCTGCGTAGAGTTCGCCAGCGGCTTTTTCAAACTTGCCGTGCGCCATCATGATGCGGTTTACCGTAGCCAGGCCGTAGTAGGCTTGTTCACCTTCGGGTAGTTGCTCGAGCTCGGTGACTAGTGCGGCAAAGTCGTTATAAAGGGGGCGCAGTTCGCCGGTACTTCCTAGCTGCTTTAGCAGGCGATCCATTTGCCCCATGGCGCCGCGATAAATCTCGCGATTTCCGGGCTCGCGAACGCGCTCAAACAGGTTGTTGTCGATTAGCAGATAGGTGCCTGCGAGAAATCCCTGACTGCGCAGCTCATGCAGCTGCTGTAATCGTTGAATGTCAGCGTGAGCGAACGGTGCCATGCACAGCAATGCCAACACAAGCAGGCGTTTCAAGTGCGTTACCATGGTGGAAAATCCCCGAGTCCATTTTGTTATTGTTATGTAGCTCAGGCATTTGGTTGCCCGGCCTGAAAGACGATCTGTCGCCGTCTATGTTGGGCTATTGCCCTGCTACGAATGTTCCAATGCGTGTTTTAACACAGAAGTGAATGAGAATGAAATCACGTTATGGGCTGTCGCCGGGCGACATCCATTGCGCCGAAGGCGGTCTGTGGTCTGGATATTTTGGGGGCAAGTCGTTAAACTAATGCGCTAATCTGTCTATTCAGCGCGTATCTGACAAAGCCTTTATGAGCGGGATGTTGTGTTTTACACACTTCATTCCCGCTTTTGTGCAGCCCGCGTTTGGTGAAACGTGTCAGTCCTTTCGGAGGTTTTCTTGTCCAAGCCAGCCATTCTCGCACTCGCCGACGGTAGTATTTTTCGCGGTGAGTCCATCGGCGCCGACGGCTCCAGCGTCGGTGAGGTCGTTTTCAATACGGCTATGACCGGTTACCAGGAGATACTTACTGATCCCTCCTATGCGCGCCAAATTGTCACTCTGACCTATCCGCATATTGGTAACACCGGTGTTACCCCTGAAGATGTCGAGTCAGGCAAGGTGCAAGCTGCCGGTCTGGTGATCCGTGATCTACCGCTGCTGGCCAGTAACTGGCGCTCCAAGCAGTCGTTGGATGAGTACCTAAAAGACAACGGTATTGTGGCTATTGCGGGCATTGATACCCGTCGCCTGACGCGTATCCTGCGCGAAAAAGGGTCGCAGAACGGCTGCCTGTTAGCCGGTGATGATATTTCTGATGAGCAAGCGCTCGAGCTGGCTCGCGGCTTCCCGGGTCTGAAGGGTATGGACCTGGCTAAAGAAGTATCGGTCAAGCAGTCTTACCAGTGGCGCTCCACTGTCTGGGATCTCGCGACTGACAGTCATGCGGAAATAGCCGATGCTGATTTGCCTTACCACGTTGTGGCGTTTGACTACGGCGTGAAGTTCAACATCCTGCGTATGCTGGTTGCACGCGGCTGCCGCTTGACGGTAGTGCCCGCGCAAACGCCTGCCGCTGAGGTGTTGGCCATGAAGCCGGATGGCATCTTCCTGTCGAACGGCCCTGGTGACCCTGAGCCCTGCGACTATGCCATCAAGGCCATTCAGGACATTCTGGAAACCGATATTCCGGTTTTTGGTATCTGCCTGGGTCACCAGTTGCTGGCACTGGCCTCTGGAGCCAAGACGGTGAAGATGGGGCACGGCCATCATGGTGCCAACCACCCGGTGCAGGATCTCGATAGCGGTGTGGTCATGATCACCAGTCAGAATCACGGCTTCGCGGTTGATGAGACTACGCTCCCAGCGAATCTTCGCCTGACTCACAAATCATTGTTCGATGGCACCTTGCAGGGTATCGAGCGGACCGACAAGGCGGCATTCAGCTTTCAGGGACACCCTGAAGCGAGCCCCGGGCCGCATGACGTCGCCCCCCTGTTCGACCGTTTTATCGATGCCATGAGCAAGCGCGCCTGAGCCCCGGAACACCCAAGGATTTGTTGAAAAGACTATGCCAAAACGTACTGATATCAAAAGCATTCTGATCCTCGGCGCTGGCCCAATCGTGATCGGTCAGGCCTGTGAATTTGATTACTCCGGCGCGCAGGCTTGTAAAGCGCTGCAGGAAGAGGGTTTCCGGGTGATTCTGGTTAACTCCAACCCGGCGACGATCATGACCGATCCGTCGATGGCTGACGCGACCTATATTGAGCCGATCAAGTGGCAAACGGTTGCCAAGATCATCGAAAAAGAACGTCCTGATGCGTTGTTGCCGACGATGGGTGGGCAGACGGCACTGAACTGTGCCCTGGACCTGGAAAAGCACGGCGTACTGGAAAAATTCAACGTCGAAATGGTCGGTGCCAATGCCGACACTATCGACAAGGCTGAAGACCGTTCGCGCTTTGACAAGGCGATGAAGTCCATCGGCCTGGATTGCCCGCGTTCCGGTATCGCCCACAGCATGGCTGAGGCCTACGGTGTGCTGGATCAGGTCGGCTTTCCGTGCATTATTCGCCCCTCTTTCACCATGGGCGGCACGGGTGGCGGTATTGCTTACAACCGCGAAGAGTTTGAAGAGATCTGTACTCGCGGTCTCGATCTTTCGCCCACCAATGAGCTGCTGATTGATGAGTCGCTGATTGGCTGGAAAGAGTACGAGATGGAAGTGGTCCGCGATAAAAAGGACAACTGCATTATCGTCTGCTCGATCGAGAACTTCGATCCTATGGGTGTGCACACCGGTGACTCCATTACTGTCGCGCCAGCCCAGACGCTGACCGATAAGGAATACCAGATCATGCGTAACGCCTCCTTGGCGGTATTGCGTGAGATTGGTGTGGAAACCGGTGGTTCCAACGTCCAGTTTGGTATCTGTCCTGATACCGGCCGTATGGTCGTGATCGAAATGAACCCACGGGTATCTCGCTCCTCGGCACTGGCTTCCAAAGCGACGGGCTTTCCGATTGCCAAGATCGCCGCCAAGCTCGCTGTGGGTTACACCCTCGATGAGCTGCAAAACGATATTACTGGTGGCCGCACGCCTGCGTCCTTTGAGCCGGCAATCGACTATGTTGTCACCAAGATTCCACGTTTTGCCTTTGAAAAGTTCCCCAACGCTGATGCTCGCCTGACGACGCAAATGAAGTCGGTGGGTGAGGTGATGGCGATTGGTCGTACGTTCCAGGAGTCCATGCAAAAAGCGCTGCGTGGCTTGGAAGTGGGTGCCTGCGGTTTCGACCCCAAGGTTGATCTGGCCGCAGCCGATGCGCAGACCGATCTGACTCGCGAACTCACTGTTCCGGGCGCTGACCGCATCTGGTATCTGGCTGATGCCTTCCGTGCCGGTATGAGCATGCAGCAGATTTTCGAGCTCACCAAAATTGATCCCTGGTTCCTGGTGCAGATCGAAGATCTGATCAACGAAGAAGAGAAGATCAAGACGTTGGGCCTGGCTGATGTCGACTACAGCCTGATGTATCGCCTCAAGCGCAAGGGCTTTTCTGATACCCGTCTGGCCCAGCTGCTGGCCGTCAGTGAGAAGAGTCTGCGTCGTCAGCGCCACAAGCTGAATATTTTCCCGGTCTACAAGCGGGTGGATACCTGTGCGGCCGAGTTTGCGACCGATACGGCTTATATGTACTCGACCTATGAGGAAGAGTGCGAGGCCAATCCGTCCGGGCGTGACAAGATCATGATCCTGGGTGGCGGTCCCAACCGCATTGGCCAGGGTATCGAGTTTGACTATTGCTGTGTGCACGCGGCTCTGGCGGTGCGCGAAGACGGCTATGAAACCATCATGGTCAACTGCAATCCGGAAACCGTATCAACCGATTACGATACCTCTGATCGTCTGTATTTCGAGCCGGTTACCCTGGAGGACGTGCTGGAAATCGTGCGTGTCGAGCAGCCCAAGGGTGTGATCGTGCAGTACGGTGGTCAGACGCCATTGAAGCTGGCGCGCGCGCTGGAAGAGGCGGGTGTGCCTATTATCGGTACCAGTCCTGAAGCTATTGACCGTGCGGAAGATCGTGAGCGCTTTCAGCAGATGGTTGAGCGCCTTAACCTGCTGCAGCCGCCGAACGCGACTGTGCGCAGTGAAGAAGAAGCGATTCGTGCGGCCAACAAGATTGGTTATCCGCTGGTCGTTCGTCCGTCCTACGTGTTGGGTGGTCGGGCGATGGAGATTGTTTATCAGGAAGACGAGCTCAAACGCTACTTGCGTGACGCGGTAAAGGTCTCCAACGACAGCCCGGTATTGCTGGATCACTTCCTTAATTGCGCCATCGAAGTGGATATCGACGCAGTCTCCGACGGCAAGCAGGTTGTGATCGGTGCGATCATGCAGCATATCGAACAAGCGGGTGTTCACTCCGGTGACTCGGCCTGTTCCTTGCCGCCGTACTCGTTGCCAGCTGATGTTCAGGACGAGATGCGTGACCAGGTCAAGCGCATGGCTCTGGAGTTGGGCGTCATCGGCTTGATGAACGTGCAGTTGGCGTTGCAGGGCGACCGTATCTACGTTATCGAGGTCAATCCTCGTGCATCACGTACCGTACCTTTTGTGTCCAAGTGCATTGGTCAGTCGTTAGCCAAAATCGCTGCGCGAGTCATGGCTGGTAAGACGCTGGAAGAAGTTGGCTTTACTAAAGAGGTGGTGCCCACCTACTTCAGCGTCAAGGAAGCCGTTTTCCCGTTCGCCAAGTTCCCTGGTGTTGACCCGATTCTTGGGCCGGAAATGAAGTCGACTGGCGAGGTTATGGGTGTCGGTGACAGCTTCGGCGAGGCATTTGCCAAGTCCCAGTTGGGCTCGGGTGAAGTGTTGCCGACCAGCGGTAGCGTCTTCATCAGTGTGCGCGATGACGACAAGCCGTTTGTAGTCGACGTGGCGCGTGATCTGATCGAACTGGGCTTTGAAGTGGTTGCCACTAGTGGAACGGCCAAAGTGGTTGCCGCTGCCGGCTTGCCTGTGCGTCGCGTGAATAAGGTGACCGAAGGGCGTCCGCATATTGTCGACATGATCAAAAATGACGAGATCGACCTGGTGATCAATACCACTGAAGGTCGTCAGTCGATCGCCGACTCTTACTCTATTCGCCGTAACGCTCTGCAGCACAAGGTGTATTCCACCACAACGCTGGCGGGTGGCGCTGCGGTTTGTACAGCATTGAAATTTGGCCCGGAGCGCGCAGTACGTCGTCTCCAGGATCTGCACAAAGGAATTTGATCGATGAAATACCCCATGACCAAGCAGGGCGCCGAAGCCCTGGAAGTCGAACTCAAGCATCTTAAAACCGAGTTGCGTCCGCAGATTACTCAGGCCATCGCAGAAGCGCGCGAGCTGGGCGATCTGAAGGAAAACGCTGAATACCATGCTGCTCGTGAGCAGCAGGGTATGGTCGAGGCTCGTATCCGGGATATCGAAGGTCGCTTGTCGAATGCCCAAGTGATTGATGTAACTACGATTGCGCCTACCGGCAAAGTGATCTTCGGCACTACCGTTACCATCGCCAATGTTGATACCGACGAGGAAGTGGTTTATCAAATCGTTGGTGACGACGAGGCGGATATCAAGCAGCGCAAGATATCGGTCAGCTCGCCTATCGCTCGCGCCTTGATCGGCAAGGAAGAGGGTGAGGTCGTTGCGGTAAGAACGCCTGGCGGTGTCGTTGAATACGAAATTGTTGAGGTGAGTCACAAGTGACATCGGCGCCAGCGGGCCGCAGCGGTCGGGTGGTTTGGCAGCTGGCGTTGACGCTTTGGGTGGGTGGTGTATGGGCTGCCCACTTTGTGTTGTTGCCAGCGCTTACCCACATAGGCCTTGCGCCCTTGTTGGTCGACGATGTGAGTAATCTGGTGCGCCCCATCATGCTTGGCTTCGCAGCAGTATGCGTGGTTCTGCAGCTGTTGGTACTGGTAGGTAAGCGGGGAGCGGGTTTCTGGCGGGATGTGCGCGGGCAGCTGCTGTTGACCGTATTGGTCGCTGTAGGCTGTTTTTTCGCGGTTCGTTTTCTACCGCAAGCAATGTTTCTGTCGTTGTTTTGTTATCTGGTCGTCGCTTTTGCTGGGCTGATGTTGATATTTCAGCCCAGGCCTGATGAGGAGCGCTAAGCGCTCCTTTCTCAACTGCAAAGCTTCAGAAGTCTTTGAAGCGTTTCAGGTTCGACAGGTTGTCATTGGGCTTTTTGGCCCGACGAAGCAGTATCGCCATCTTGCCAATGACCTGCACAAGCTCAGCGCCGCTCTGCTTGCAAGCGTCGCCGATAAGAGCCTGTTTGGCTTCTCGGTCACTGACTGTCACGCGGATCTTGATCAGCTCGTGATCGTTCAGAGCCCGATCAAGTTCGGCCAGCACGCCTTCGCTGACTCCCTGTTCACTGATGATGACGATCGGCTTAAGGTGATGGCCGATACGTTTAAGATCTTTTTTCTGTGCGGAACTGAGCGCCATAATAGTCCGTATGATGATTTAATGAGTGTGAAGACACTAGTTTAACCGGCGGCGCGTCCCGCTGCACGAGGTATTCCGTGGCACAATCAAAGACCAGCAAGCGTTGGCTGCAAGAACATTTCGATGATCCCTTCGTCAAACAGGCCAAGAAGGACGGTTATCGTTCCCGTGCGAGCTACAAACTGCTCGCTATTCAAGAACGCGATCGTATCCTCAAGCCCGGCATGACCGTGCTTGACCTGGGCTCCGCTCCCGGAGGCTGGTCGCAAGTTGCCGGCCGTTTGATCGGCGAGAAGGGGCGTATCATCGCCTCTGATATTTTGCTGATGGATAGTATTCCGGATGTCACCTTTGTCCACGGCGACTTCACCGAAGACAGTGTGTTTGAAGATATTCTTGCGGCTATTGGCGATACCCAGGTAGACCTTGTTATTTCCGATATGGCCCCCAACATGAGTGGTACGCCTGAAGTTGATCAGCCGCGCGCGATGTACCTGTGCGAATTGGCGCTAGACATGGCGGATCGAGTGCTGCGCCCTGGTGGCGACTTCTTGATCAAGGTGTTTCATGGTGAAGGCTTTGATGAGTATTTCCGGACAATGCGTGGCCAGTTCGACAAGCTGCTTACGCGCAAGCCAGATGCTTCTCGTGGTCGGTCACGCGAAACCTATTTATTGGCCCGTGGTTACAAAGGGCGATCTTGACTGGCTTGGGTCCCGTTTCGTAGTCGGGAACTGCTGGTCTGAATGGCGGTCTTTTCTGGGCCGAGCGACACAGGGCGTTACACAGCGCTGACTCCCGGCATCATCTAAACTGGTGTAAGGTAGTCAACTGGAACAAGACTCAGCGAGGCTCCTGCCACACTGGCGGTGGAGCAAGAGGGTAGTGAATTGAACGATATGGCGAAGAACCTGATCCTGTGGTTGATCATTGCAGCTGTGCTGGTCACGGTGATGAACAACTTCAGTAAAACCAGCGAGCCGGATGCGCTGAACTACAGCCAGTTTCTGGAGTTGGTGAAGGATCGCCAGGTCGAGCGCGTAACTGTGGATGGCTTCATTATCACGGGTAAAGAGCGTGGTGGTGAAACATTTAAAACCGTGCGTCCTGCGATTCAGGACAGCGGTCTTATTGGCGACCTGCTCGACAATGATGTGATCATTGAAGGCAAGCAGCCTGAGCAGCAGAGCATTTGGACTCAGTTGCTGATCGCCAGCTTCCCGATCCTTATCATTATCGCCATCTTCATGTTCTTTATGCGGCAGATGCAGGGTGGCGGCGGTGGTCGCGGCGGCCCGATGAGCTTTGGTAAAAGCAAGGCGCGCATGCTGACCGAAGATCAGGTCAAGACCACCTTTGCCGATGTGGCAGGCTGTGATGAGGCCAAGGAAGATGTCGCCGAGCTGGTTGAGTTTCTGCGCGATCCAGGCAAGTTTCAACGCCTGGGTGGTCATATCCCGCGCGGCGTTCTGATGGTGGGTCAGCCCGGTACCGGTAAAACCTTGCTGGCCAAAGCGGTCGCCGGCGAAGCGAAAGTGCCGTTCTTTACTATTTCGGGTTCTGACTTCGTCGAAATGTTTGTCGGTGTCGGTGCCTCACGTGTTCGCGATATGTTTGAGCAGGCCAAGAAGCATGCGCCCTGCATTATCTTTATCGATGAGATTGACGCCGTCGGTCGTCACCGTGGTTCCGGAATGGGTGGTGGCCACGATGAGCGCGAACAGACGCTGAACCAGTTGCTGGTGGAGATGGACGGTTTTGAGCCAAATGACGGCATCATCGTCGTGGCTGCAACCAACCGCCCCGATGTATTGGATCCAGCTCTACTGCGCCCTGGTCGTTTTGACCGTCAGGTCGTGGTTGGCTTGCCTGATATTCGTGGCCGCGAGCAGATTCTCAAGGTTCACATGCGCAAGGTGCCGATGGGTGACGATGTTGTCCCCGCGCTGATTGCCCGTGGTACGCCCGGTTTTTCCGGTGCTGACTTGGCCAATCTGGTGAACGAGGCGTCGTTGTTTGCTGCGCGTTCCAACAAGCGTCTGGTCGAGATGCATGAATTTGAAATGGCCAAAGACAAGATCATGATGGGCGCAGAGCGCAAGTCCATGGTGATGTCGGATAAAGAAAAGCTGAATACGGCTTACCATGAGTCGGGACACGCGATTGTCGGACGCTTGGTGCCGGAACATGACCCTGTCTATAAGGTCACAATCATTCCGCGTGGTCGGGCGCTGGGCGTCACTATGTTCCTGCCGGAAGAGGATCGCTACAGTCTTTCCAAGCGGGCCTTGATAAGCCAGATTTGCTCGCTCTTTGGTGGTCGTATTGCCGAAGAGATGACGCTTGGTTTTGATGGGGTCACGACGGGTGCCTCCAATGACATCATGCGCGCTACCCAGTTGGCCAAAAACATGGTTACCAAGTGGGGATTGTCCGAGAAGTTGGGGCCCTTGCTTTATGGTGAAGATGAAGATCAGGGTTATCTGGGTCGTTCTGGCGGTGGTGCGTCTTCGGGCGTATCGGGTGAGACGGCCAAGCTGATCGACGAAGAAGTGCGCAGCATTATTGACGAGTGTTACGCCACCGCACGTCGGCTGCTCGAGGAAAACCGCGAGAAGCTGGATATGATGGCTGAAGCGCTCATGAAGTATGAGACCATCGATGTGAAGCAGATCGATGACATCATGTCGGGTAAGCCGCCGCGCGAGCCTAAGAACTGGCAGGGCGACGACAAGTCTGGTCCTGGCGCAGTAATAACGCCAGATGACGCCGCCGACAGCGAGTCTGATCAGCCGCCGAAAGATAGCGGTGTGATTGGCGGGCCTGCCGGGGAGCATTGATTCAGCGATGAGTCCCTCTCTAGAAAGCTCCCGGTTGCTATGTGGCAGTCGGGAGCTTGATCTATCCCGCCCGCATGTCATGGGCATTCTCAACGTTACCCCTGATTCTTTTTCCGACGGCGGTTATTTCAACCGGCTGGATCGTGCGCTGGCGCATGTTGAAAGTATGCTCGCCGCTGGCGCCACCTTGATTGACGTCGGT
>CESO01035693.1_pt1 | contig 10870 bp, 17 predicted proteins | sample 356341 | NCBI WGS metagenome assembly CESO01 (sample SAMEA2621812, study PRJEB7988) | marine metagenome | biome: marine biome (ENVO:00000447); feature: deep chlorophyll maximum layer (ENVO:xxxxxxxx); material: "saline water (ENVO:00002010), including plankton (ENVO:xxxxxxxx)" | depth 35 m
ATATTAACATGTAACTTTAAGAATAGAATCATAGAGCCACTGCATTCAAGATGCTCGGTTCATGAGTTTGCAATACCAGCTGGTGATAAAGAAAGATTAGCCGGTGTACTTATGACTCGACTCATGATGATTCTTGATAACGAAAAGATTGCATACGAACAGGCAGTACTTGCTGAACTTATCATCAAATACTTTCCTGATTTTAGAAGAACAATAAACGAATTACAGAGATATTCAACCACAGGTAAAATTGATAGTGGTATATTAGTAAATGTAGCTGATGTATCTATCAACAGCCTTATGAATTCTCTTAAGATAAAAGACTTTCGTAAGATGAGAAAGTGGGTAGTCGATAATATCGATGTAGAACCATCAACCATCTTTAGAAAGCTTTATGATAATATGAACGAATATGTTGAACCAGCATCTATTCCTCAGCTCGTACTTATCTTAGCTGATTATCAATATAAGAATAGTTTTGTAGCTGATCATGAATTGAATATGGTTGCTTGTTTAACCGAAGTTATGGCAGGAGTAAAATTCAAATGAGTCCATTCGATTTTTTAAATGCAATCAACTATAGCAAGAAAGATGTTATGGTAGATGATATTGCTGAGAAAGAATACAACGCATTTATAATAAACAAAGGTCTTTCTTGGTTTGCTGACACAGTGATATATGCGAACGAGATGAATCGTAATCATCACCTCGATGGCCGTCTTCAGTTCGATTTTCTTATAAATATCATTAGGAAGAAAAACAGATTCTCCAAGTGGATGAAACCACAAGAAATCGAGAATCTAGAACTCATCAAAGAATATTATGGGTACAGCAATGAAAAAGCTAAGTCCGTATTAACGTTATTAAGTAATGCAAATATTGAGGAGTTAAAACATAGGATTTATAAAGGTGGAAGAACAAAACATAAGTAATTGGAATCCAGCAGATATGTTGGAAGTGACCTTAAACGAACCAGATGATTTTCTTAAGATTAGAGAAACATTAACTCGTATTGGAGTTGCATCACGAAAAGATCAAAAACTATATCAATCTTGTCATATACTACATAAACAAGGAAGATATTTTATCGTACATTTTAAAGAACTATTTCTATTAGACGGCAAACCAAGCAATCTAATAGAGAACGATGTGCAGCGAAGAAATACAATCGCTACACTACTTGCTGACTGGGGATTGATAAATATCGTAGACTCAGCTAAAGCAAAAGATATGGCTCCATTGAGACAGATAAAGGTAATACCTTTTAAAGAGAAAACTCAATGGGAACTATGTCCAAAATATAATATAGGAAATACTCAAAACAAAGAGTAAACCTGTATAAATATATTAGGATTGCGGTATTGGACCGGATCCGTTAACCTTGCTATTATAGGAGGAAATTAAAATGGTAAGAAATACTTTGAACGTACCACGTTCATTATTCGTTGGCTTTGATACTTTATTTGAGGATCTCGAAAGAATCCATTCAAGTGCCAGAGCTGGAACAGATAACTATCCGCCACACAACATTGTAAAGATCGATGAGGAGAAATTCTTAATCGAGCTGGCAATTGCGGGTTTTAAACTTGACGATATAGATATCGAACTCAAAGACGGTATCCTTAAAGTTAAAGGAGAAGTTAACAAAGATGAACGCGAATATGCTTTTAAAGGCATTTCATCTCGCAAATTTGAGAAGAGCTTCCGTCTCTCAGAATTTGTCGTAATAGATGGTGCTGATCTCGTGGATGGAATACTAGTGGTGTATGCCAGAGTGGAGATTCCAGAAGAGCAGCGTCCTAGGAAGATCGAAATAGGGTCTGCTGGGGCATCAAAGAGAAAGCAGTATATTAAGGGCTAATCAGCGAAAACCCGGTAGAATATTTTAACACAATTTTATCGGAGAGAAATGATGCAACGCTATGAAGAAATCGTTGGGACCCTACATGAATTTGGAGAAGTTTTATTATATACAATAATGACATTAGGCTTAGCACCTATGATTATATATATGCAAGCGTCTACAATGTAGGGCAACAAACCGGAGGGGAGGAAACTTCCCTCCAATTTTAAATGAAAATAATTGTTTACAAATCACTAGATTTGTTGTATAATATATATTATGTCGAAATTCTACACACACGTCAATAAATACGGTAATTACATTTACCTTCGTGGATATGACCACAATAAAAAAATCAAAGAAACAATAAAGTACGAGCCTAAGCTCTACGTATCAACAAACAAACCTACAGTATGGCGAACACTTGACGGACATAAATGTGGCCAAATACAATTTGACTCGATATCGTCAGCTACTGAATGGGTTAATCAAAACAAACATACCGCTGGACTCCAGATTTTTGGTAATACTAATTATGCTGCGGCATTCATCAATGACTATTTTCCAGGTCAAATCGAGTTTGATCGTAACAAAATAAATGTTACTACGATCGATATCGAGGTAGCGTCGGATGATGGCTTTCCCGAGCCTGAAGCAGCTGATAGCAAAATTATCTCTATTACTATTAAGAATAATATAGATAATACTTATCATGTCTGGGGTCTTGGCGATTATAATGCTGATGTTTCCTATATGAAAGATCATAGAGTTGTCTATAACAAATGCGACAATGAAGCAGAATTACTTATTAAATTTATTACGCATTGGTCTCAACCATCGAATATGCCAGATGTCTTAACTGGTTGGAACACATCGTTCTTTGATATTCCATATCTCTATAACAGAATGTGTAAGCTCATTGGCGTGGCATATGCTAAAAGACTATCGCCATATCCAACCTTAAAAAATGCTATGCGCATTGATGATATTCCAAGTAGATTCAAGTCTCGAAATGGAAAACGATATACCATTATGGGTATCTCTAATCTTGACTATCTCGATCTCTTTAAAAAGTTCGGTTACTCGTATGGTCCACAAGAAACTTACAAACTCGATCATATTGCAAATGTTGTTCTTGGCGAGAAAAAGCTTTCATACGAAGAAGCTGGTAACCTACATACACTATATAAAGTTAACCACCAAAAGTTTATCGACTATAATATCAAAGACGTTGAGTTGGTTGACAAACTAGAAGACAAGCTTGGTCTTATTACGCTATGTATGACTATGGCTTATAAAGCTGGTGTAAATTATACAGATACATTTGGTACAACTAATATCTGGGACACAATCATATTCCGCAAACTACACGAAAATAATATCGTTGTTCCAATGAAGAAAGATAATCAAAAGACTTTCTATCCAGGTGGCTTCGTAAAAGATCCACAAGTAGGCTTACACAAAGATGTAGTAAGCTTTGATTTAAACTCACTATATCCTTCGATCATTATGCAATACAATATGTCGCCTGAAACGATTGCTGAAGGTGAGATAACTAAGTTTGATATTGAAGGTATGTTATCAGGTTCATATCATCCAGACAAAAAAGGCAAAGCTCTTGCAGCCAATGGCCAATACTTTAACACTCATAAAGTCGGTATCATTCCTATGATTATTGATGAGATGTATAAAGAACGCGTAGATGTTAAAAACAATATGATTAAAGCTCAGAAAGAATTACAAAAGGTAGATAAAGATGACAAACAAAAACTATATCAAATCGAACGAGATATCGCAATCGCAGAAAATCAGCAGATGTCTATTAAAATACTTCTTAACTCTCTTTACGGCGCTCTTGGTAATCAGTACTTTAGGTTTTTTGATCAACGTGTCGCTGAAGCAATCACACTTACTGGACAACTTACTATTAGATGGGCCGAATATGCACTTAATTCCTACCTCAATAAAGTTATGCGACCTACAACATGGAAAGATTATGTTATCGCAATCGACACCGATTCGCTATATGTATGTTTAAATGATTTAGTAAATGCAGTTAACCCTGGGACGCCTATAGATTTCTTAGACAAAGTTTGTAGTGATAAGCTCGAACCAGAACTAGAAAAAGCATATGCTAAATTATACAGTGCTCTTGGTGGTGTATCAAATCGCATGGTTATGAAAAGGGAAGTATTAGCAGACAACGCAATCTGGACAGCAAAGAAAAGATATATTCTTAACGTGCATGATAACGAAGGTGTAAGATATAAAACACCAAAGCTTAAGATCATGGGTATCGAAGCTATTAAGTCTTCCACGCCAGAACCATGCCGTAATGCTCTCAAAGAAATATTCAAAGTTATTATTCGTGGCGATGAATCCGAAACTCAAAAATCAATAGAACAATTCAAGCAGCATTTCACAACATTACCAGCTCATGAGATAGCATTTCCTCGTGGTGCAACCAATGTTGCTAAATATAAATGCCAACTCAACAAATATAAGAAAGGTACTCCAATACATGTTAGAGCTGCCTTACTATACAATCAAGAACTCGACAATCGAGCACTAGGCAAAAAATATCAGCATATTCAAAATGGTGACAAACTCAAGTTTGTATTCTTACGTAAGCCAAACTCAATACATGAAAATGTCATTGGCTTCTTAGACTTCTTACCAAATGAATTTGCAATGGATAAATATATAGACTATGAAACACAGTTTCAAAAGACATTCTTAGATCCGATCGAACCGATACTCTCGGCAGTAGGCTGGACATCTGAGGAAGTAGCTACATTGGAGGACTTCTTTGCGTAAAGTTGTTTACATTAGCTTAAAAATGTGGTATAATATATACCTTGGAGAAAAAAAATGAAATTAGTAAGATTAACATCAGGTGAAGAAGTAATAGGTAAAGTCATAGATAGAAAAGATACTATCGAAATATCTGACGCTTATTCTATTGTAGCAACCGAACCTGGCAAAATGGGATTCATTCCTTTTATGGCTTATACAAAAGCTGATAAAGGATTGGAAATAAACAAGCAATTCGTAATGTTTGTTGTCGATCCAGTCGATGAATTAGTCGATCAGGTTAGATCAATGAATAGTGGAATTGTAGTACCAGAACAGAAAATAGTAACATGAGTAAAGACTGGGTAAAAGACATACATGATATGCAAACTAAATATCAAACGCGTGAATGGGTTGAGAATAATCCTGATAAGCTTAGAGAGTTTCTAAAGTTTCGTATTGAGTTTTTACAAGAAGAACTAGATGAAACTAGACACGCACACATGGTAAAAGATCCAGAAGAAATAGTTGATGGTCTTATTGACTTATGTGTTGTTGCAATTGGTACACTCGATGCTTATGGTGTTGATGCATATAAAGCATGGGATGAAGTACTTAAAGCAAATATGCAAAAAGAAGTTGGTATGAAATCATCAAGGCCTAATCCATTAGGTGTGCCTGATTTAGTAAAACCAGAAGATTGGGAGGCACCATCACACGAAGGTAATCATGGTAAGTTTAACAATATTTGATTCGATATACGATAACAAAACAACAAAAAGAATGGACTATAAAACCTTCGATGAGTTTGAAGCTATTCTTTATAAGTTATCAGAATCAAGCAAGTATGAGAAAAAGGCTGATGCCGCTCTTATAAGTCCTGCAGTATATCTAGATGGAACAACAAGAGCAAACACCAATGTAACAGGCTGGGCTAGTTGGGCTGCAGTCGATGTTGATGATTATAACGGTGACATAAAAGATATCGAAGAAAAATATTCTAAATATCGATATGTATGTTACTCTACAGCATCATCTACGAAAGAAAGACCTAAGTTTAGATTAGTCTTTCCACTATCTCATGCAGTTGATAAAGATGATATCAAACATTTTTGGTATGCGTTAAATAAAGAGATTGGCGATATTGCCGATGCTCAAACAAAAGATTTAAGCCGTATGTATTACATACCAGCTAAATATAAAAACGCATTCAACTTTATCTTTTCACATGATGGTGAAACAATAAATCCAACAACGCTAATGAGTAATCATCCTTATGTAGTTCCTAACGAGAGCTTCTTTGATAGATTACCTGATGCGATTAAGAAAGGTTTGATCGAACATCGTAAAGGTCAACTTAATAATACTAACTATAGCTGGACAAGTTATAGGGACTGTCCGTTTATAAATAAAAAACAGATAGAAGAATATAAATCAATTACAGATTCCGGTTGGTATCTAAAAATGTATCAGATTATGGTTTCCACAGCTGGCAATGCGATGTCAAAGGGTTATCCAATCACTGCAAAAGAAATCGAATATGTTTGTCGCGATCTAGATTTAGATACGGGCAACTGGTATTCTAAGCGTGATATGTTTAAAGAAGCAGAAAGAGCAATTGATTTTGTATTTAAAAATAATTTATAGGAATTAAAATATGAAAATGCTAGAAGATAATGTACTAATAGCGGAAGTTAAAGAAGACAAACAATCAGCTGGAGGTATTATCTTAACAGAGTCAGTCGACAATGCAAGTAAGCCAGGATTAGTTTTATCAGTGGGACCACACGTAGATGAATCAATTCAACCAGGACAAAGAGTCTTTCTTGAATGGCGTGAATCAATGCCTGTAAACGTAGAAGGTAAAGCTGCGGTAATAATACGTTCTGAATATATCAGAGCAGTACTAGGAGAATAAAAATGTATACGTATAATGTAGAAGTAACTAGAGTCGTAGATGGAGATACAGTTGATGTAGATATCGATCTAGGATTTGGTATGGTTTATAAAAAACAAAGAGTAAGATTGATGGGTATTGATACTCCTGAATCTAGAACTCGTAATTTAGAAGAAAAGTTCTATGGCTTACAAGCCAAAGGATTTATGAAAAGTATGGTTGATGGTAAATCAGGTGTAAAGCTGGTATCTCACGATAAAGGTAAGTTTGGTAGAATACTTGGTGAACTGTTTATAGAAGAAACAGACATATCAGTAAACCAACTTATGATAGATAACTGGCATGCAGTTCCGTATCTTGGTCAATCAAAGGCTGATACAGAAGCAGGTCACATGATGAATAGAGCAGCTCTAAACGAGCAAGGTATAATATATAAGCCGTAATGTTTGATACGAAAAATTTAAATTATGAAGGTTTTCATGAAAGAGCAAAGGATGAAGCAAAACAAATATTCAGTAAACCTAGTACACGTAAAGGAAGGTCACTAGAAAAAATAATAGAAACCGTTGAATATGGCCATAAGGCTGAGTGGTTTCTCATTCAAAAAATGGGTTACACTGATAACCCTGCAAAGTTTCATGACGTTATCGATCCGGATGGAAATTGGGTAGAAATTAAATGTACTAAAATACAACAATATATACCACGTGTAATCGAAAACCTTAACGACCATAGAAGAAATCTAGACTTGTGGGGCAAACCTGCAGCAGATAAAGCTGTGATCTTTGTCAACGATCCGAATGAAAATACCTACTATAAATTTGGTGGATACTATGAATGGGATGGATTTAAATTTAGTGAAAAAAATTGTTTACATTTAAGCCAAGGTATGGTATAATATTAGTATAATAAATAATGGAGTATTGTTATGAAAGAATCATTAAAAGTTCTAAAAGAATGTGCAGAATTACAAACCCGTAAAGCACAGGATTATCAAAACCCGAATTCTAGAATTAAGCAAGCAGACTACTATCCACGTGGTGTTGCTTCTCTTCTAGATATTATCAGTGCTAAAACTCTACGTATGTTTAGTGTTTTAGAAGCGATGGAATCTGATCCTAACTATCAGCCTAACTTTGAATCAATCGAAGATTCAGGCAAAGATCTAATCAACTATGCGTCGTTCTTAGTTGCTTATGTTCGTGGTGGTATTCCAGGTCAAGACCCAAACACTGACTTTTTAAACAGGAAAAAGAATGATGAAGACTAAAGATATTGCAAACATTTTTGTTGACGCTTTAAAACATAGACAGTTTGTATCAGATAAAACTGGATGTAAAACAATTGAAATCATTGGTGCCAACTTTATAGCTGACAAGCCATCAATCTTTGGCGAACCAAACACTGAATATATCGATCACGAATTGTATTGGTATGAGTCACAATCATCAAACATCAACGATATATATCAAGGTAGAAAAGAACCACCACAAGCTTGGCAATACTCCGCTAATACGCATGGTGAAATCAATTCTAATTATGGATTACTTATTTACAGTCCAAAATACTATAATCAGTTTGAACAAGTTGTACAAGAACTAAGAAAAAATCCACATTCTCGTAGAGGTACTATGGTATATAATCGTCCGAGCATATGGCAAGAATATAATGAAAATTGTAAAAACGATTTTATCTGTACTAATGCTGTTACATATTATATTAGAGGTGGATGTGAACTTACGGGTGTAGTTCAAATGAGATCAAACGATGTAGTGTTTGGTTATAAAAACGATTATGCATGGCAAAAATATGTAATGCGTGAACTTGCTCAAGAGCTTGATCTAGATATTGGTCCTCTTCATTGGCAAGTACAAAACCTACATGTATATGAAAGGCATTTTGATTTAGTAAAATGAAGAAACACGAAGAAATGCTTGTGATCACTATGGAAGAATGTGGTGAGCTTACACAAGCATGTTCTAAAGTAATTCGAACTAAAGACGATACAAAGTATGTACGTAAAATGCAAGATGAGATTGGTGATGTAATGCTCATGATAGAGATACTTAAGAATAATGGTTACGTCACAGATAAACAAATCAAAGATAGAATGATAGAAAAGAAAAAGAAATTAGTAAAATGGAGTTTATTATTTGATGGATAAGTGGGACTATAGATATTTAGACCTTGCAAAGTTTATTTCTACTTGGTCAAAAGATCCAAGCAAAAAGATTGGCGCGGTTGCAATTGGTAGTCGTGGTCAAGTTTTAGCTCAAGGATATAATGGCTTTCCACGAGGAATTGAAGATCACGAACATAGATTAGAAGATAGACCTACTAAATATAAATACGTTGTACACGCAGAAATGAACTGCATATATAACGCTGGATGGAATGGTGTATCATTAAATGGAGCAACATTATATGTCCATGGATTACCAGTTTGCCATGAATGTGCAAAGGGTATTATTCAAACAGGTATTGTAAGAGTCGTAGCAGGATATAAAGAAGCAGACAAACAATGGAAAGAAAGCGAAGAGCTAACAAAAGAATTATTAAGTGAAGCAGGTATAGAATATGTCACCGCATTTTGATGAAAAAGAATTAAAAAACAGTAAAAGAATATTTAAATCGGCCACGCCTAAATATACTATAGATTGGTATATTAAATGGGTAGCGTCGATCGTAATACTTATGGCAATGTCCGTAAGAGGAGTTGATGGATATCAAGTCTATGACTTATACTTATCTTTGATAGGTATATTTCTTTGGGGTATTGTATCGATCATCTGGAAAGATAGAGCTTTGATCATGCTTAATGGAGCAGGATTAATTTTCTTATTGAACAATTTAGCTAAAACATTTTAGGAGAAAGAATGATAGAACACATTATTATCCCAACACTGGGAAGAATGGATAAGCAATTAACATATAATGCACTTCCAAAAAAATATCAAGATATTACAAAGTTTGTAGTGCAAGCACATGAATTTGAGGAAATGAAGTCTAGGTATGGCGATAAAGTATTATGCTTACCTGAAAATATAAAACGTATTGCTCCTACTAGAGAATGGATATTTAACGAATTTAAAGATACAATTCACTTTGTATTCGATGATGATTTAGAATTCGTTGTAAAAGAACCAAATCCTGGTGAAGGAACAAAATGGTTAAGTCGTAAATATACAGAAGAAGATTTTGATGATGCATTTAATTTAATTAATGAATGGATTGATGAAGGTATTTGTTATGGTGGATTTTTACCTGTGTGGGTAATTCCTGATGTAAGACAATGGCCAGTTAGAGAGTGTCAAAGAATCATGACTAACGTATTTTATAACGGGCCAAAAATACCAAGAGATATAGAATGGTGTAGATTACAAGCAGGTGAAGACTTTGATGTTAACTTACAACTACTTACAAAAGGTTTTAAGAATAGAATATCAGCTAAATATATGGTTGGTTGTTCTGAAACAAATGCAGACGGTGGATGTTCTACATGGCGTACACTAGAAGTAGCAAATCAAGCTCAACAAGACCTTGCTGATCTCTGGCCAGAGTTTGTAAAAGTAAAAGAAAAAGATGTAGCATCAGGCCCATGGAAAGGACAAAAGAAACTGGTTGTTACAATATATCATAAGAAGGCTTATCAATCTAGTCAATTAAATTCATTGGAGGCTTTCTTTTAAAATGAATTATGCCAGTATAGTACCACTAATCGGCGGAGAAACAATCGCAATGCAAAACATTTTTGGTAAAAGACCAGAATATATAATGACATATGATGGCTTTCAAGACAATGAAACACACCTATTAAATTATTACAACCACGAGGTGCCGTATTTGAACCTCTCAGAGGGCGCCAGACCCACGGAAAAAGTTAATGTGATAAATACTGTATGCCCATGTGCAGGTTTAAGCTCGCTCAGCACGTCAGCTGGCAGCAATAATGAGGCAAATGATTGGATGTATACATCCTCTGAATACGTATTATCTGAATGTAATCCAGACGTTTTCTGGGGTGAGAATGCTCCAAGACTAGCGTCTAAAATGGGAGAGCCAGTAGTAAGCAAGTTACGTAAGATCGCAGAAAAGTATGGTTATACATTCAGTATCTTTAAAACAAAATCAATATTACATGGTTTAAGTCAAGTAAGAGATCGTACATTCTATTTCTTTTGGAAAGGAGATCGTGTACCAATATTCGATTATGTATTACAAAAGCCAGGTGTTATCGCTGACGATATTAGAGCAGTTAAAAGAAGAGATGATGATCCAATGAGCCAAATATTATGTAATGATAAAACTCCATCAGAAGAGCCATATTATAAATATGT
>CESO01326188.1_pt1 | contig 10869 bp, 10 predicted proteins | sample 356341 | NCBI WGS metagenome assembly CESO01 (sample SAMEA2621812, study PRJEB7988) | marine metagenome | biome: marine biome (ENVO:00000447); feature: deep chlorophyll maximum layer (ENVO:xxxxxxxx); material: "saline water (ENVO:00002010), including plankton (ENVO:xxxxxxxx)" | depth 35 m
AATCTAGGGGTCGGGAGTTCGAATCTTCCCGAGCGCGCCATTTCCCAAGTTCAAAGGTCCGTGGGCCGAGAAACAAATGACTGTTTCTAAACGATTAACGTTCTAGAACAGGAGTTTGTTGCCCTATGGTGTGGGTAAGGTTGCCGGTATACTTTTACAAAAGAAACGATACTTTTTACTTCTCGCGGTCAATTCCATCTGACCTTCAGCATCGCTTCCAAAAGCGTAAGGTTGAAGTATCTCTGCGAACAAAATCGGAATCAAAAGCAGCCAAGTCTGCTGCAGCATTGTCTGATAGGCTTGAACGCTATTGGGACAGCCTCAGGATGGAAATGATCTATTCGAGAGAGCTTGGTCCAAAAGTCTGACACTGACTTTTAGTGGTTTTTAATGAGATATTTTTCAGCAAAAGAAAGAAGCGGCATATCTGCACCACGACGCGCTACAACCTGAACACCAACCGGCATCCCGTTTGCATCCAGACCGTAGGGCAAAGAAAGGCTGGGGAGGCCAAGCAAGGTAAAGGCTCTGCTCATAAGTGGGCTTCCAGTGCCATCTTTCAAAGCAGGCGCCGTATCGATTGTTGACGGACAGATTAAAACGTCCGAGCTTCTAAACAATCTTTCCTCATATTCATCTATTCTCTCCTGGGTTTCTTGAAAATGTTTTTTGTTTTCGGCCTTTAGTTCCTGCCCTTCTAACACTAACGCTTTGATATGATCACTTAGGTTGTCACGGGCCGACTGCCATTCAAATTCAAAGCTCTCCGCTGCCTCAGCGGCCATCAAAGCAGCCTGATCATTGGTAAGCTTCTCAAAATCCAGGAACTCAATGGCGCCCCCAAAATTACACCCATTAGAAATTGCTAATGAACGGCACTCGGCAACCGCCTCTTTGCAGGCGCTTGCGACCTGCGTCTCCCAGCTACCATTAAGACTGGACAGTACCCATTCCGGTAGGGGTTTTAAGCCTGGATGTAGCGAATTTTGCTTTAACTTAGTGTCTGCCAAAAGCGCATTTACAACAACGATTAGGTCACCAACTGAGCGTGCAAACAGACCAATTGTATCCAATGATGGTGAAAGCGGTTTAACTCCCTGAACAGGCAGTAGCCCCAAACTTGGTTTAAAGCCAATAATACCGCAATAGGAAGCTGGCCTTATGGTTGAGGCGGCAGTCTGACTCCCCAGCGCAAGCGGCACCATGCCTGCTGCCACCGCAGCCGCTGACCCCGAGGACGACCCGCCGGGTGTCCGACTATGATTATAGGGATTTAGGGTTGGACCAGCCTGCCAATAGGCGAACTCAGTGGTAACTGTTTTACCAATGACGACCGCGCCTAACGCGCGCAACATCGCAACAAGTGCTGCATCGGCACTCGGCCGGTGTTGCTCATAAATTTTTGAGCCATAGCTCGTCACAAAATCCATTGTATCGTAAACATCTTTGACGGCAATTGGCACGGCTGCTAACGGCAATGATCGCCAATTTGCCCTGGACATTAGCTCTTTATATTGTTCCTCCACCTGATCCCAGTCCAGAGTTTTCCAAGCCCTTATGTCACCATCACCCTCAACAATAAGATTCCTCGTTGCGTCAATAACTTCATCAGCATCCAAAACCCCTCGATGTATTTTTTCAACAATGGCTTTAATTGATCGCACGATTTTAGGTGCTTTATTTACAGAGCTAAAGACAAAATTTTCCATTAAATACCTTCATCTCTTATCAATCACAGGATGCAAATGCTGTTTGTAAATATTCATTTGAAATTCTGCTTAAGACATCCCGTTGCCATTACTACACGTCTATTTCTTCTTGGATTTGTAAATATAAGTTGAAATCGCTAGGAAAAGAACTACGGCAAAATACCAGAAGTTTGCGTCATATGTGAAGGCAAGGAAACCGGCCAAGGCAATCACTGCATAACCACCACGTTCAGCACCGTTTAGCCCCCGAAATAAGAACCCGTAAGACGCGACTGACACCGCCACCTGAACGAATATGACCTCGATAATAGCTATCAATGTTCCCATCGTTACGTTGGGGAATGACATTAATTCTGGTGAGAACACGAATGCAAAGGGGATGATGAAGGTTGTAAGTGCAATTTTCATCGAGTCCCTTGCCGTAGCAAGGAATGTCGCATCCCCCAACTTGGCTGCTGCCAGAACGCTGACAGCCACGGGGGGTGTTAAGGTGGAAAATACGGCAAAGTAGAATACAAAGAAATGCGCCTGCAATGCTGGAATGCCTATCTGTTGCATAAACGGAACCAGTGCCAGCGCAACTATAATATAGGCAACAGGTGTAGGCAGGCCCATACCAAGGATCAGCGAGACAACCATCGCGCCCAACAACAAAATTAGCTGTGTATCGGGTAAATATTGTATCAATGCTGAACCGAGACGCCCAGACAGGTTGGTGGTCAACATAATTTGGCCGAGCGGCCCTACTGCTATCAGCAAAAGAGACAGAATTGCCACAAGATAGAAGCCTTCTTGAACCGCATCATAAAGCTGTTTTTTTGTTGGCCTGAATTTGCCCTGAAACATTGCAAAGACAAGTGCCAGTCCAATACCCCACAGGCCAGCAATCGCCGGTGACCGGTATCCAAGCAGCAAGTAAAGCACCACGCCAAATGAAATGACGAATGTTGGCAACAAACGCTTGATACGCGTGGTATCCACATTTTCCACCAATTTTGGAAGATCGTAGCGACGCGCATAAATGGTGACGGCAATACACACGCCTACAAGATACAACAACGCTGGAATCATAGCGGATAGGGCGACATCAATATAGGCTCTGTTCAAAAACGATGCGATGATAAACGCGGCAAGACCCATGATTGGCGGCATAATTTGCCCAGCTGTCGAAGCCGTTGCCTCAATCGCGCCCGCCATCGAGCCTTGATAACCGTATTTCCTCATCATTGGCACGGTCAGACGACCTGTTAGCACCACATTGGATACGGCTTGACCCATGATCGATGCAACGATTCCAGATCCAATAATTGCCGGACCAGCGGCACCGCCGGGCACTTTACGTCCAGCGATTTTGCCGACATCAAGAACCATATCAAGCATACCAACGCCAAGAAGAATTGCCGCATAAATGATAAGAAAATATACTGAGTCAGCTGCCACCTGGGCAAGATAGTAGAACCCCTGATTAGTGCCAAGGCCAATATAATTCATTACAAATTCAGGATCATATTCTGGCGTCATGAATAGCGGGTTTTCGATAAGATACCCGAAAAAGAAATAAATGATGGATATGGTAATAATGCTGGTCAGCAATAGCCCCCAATGAATGAGCGTCAGCATCAAAATAGACACCGTCATTATCCAGCCAAAAATCATTTGCGTTTCGTTAAAAAATGGTTGAGCTATCTCCAGGGAAATCGCGTTATACCTTACATATCCCATACCAATGGCCGAGAGCACAAAAGCGATTGCTGAAAACGCAAATCGACCAACGAAAAAAGGCTTTACCTGATTGTTGATTTTTTCATCAATCAGGCCCCGCATCGCTAGCAGTCCAGTCATAATACAGGTGCCAAGAATGAAATTGGAATAATGTTCTGCGGAGTTTTTAACAAAGCCAAAGGCTGAAGCGCCGATGTAGAAAGTTAAAACCAACCCGGTAAGCAAGAACGGGATATCAATAAACTTACGTAAGTTGGACCACAAAGCACTGACTCCAAAAAATTTGATTGGGTAGACGTCAAGGTGGCGGCACAAAGCCGCCACCTCACTATTAGAGTAATTTAATTTGCGGTTGGATAAGTCATTGGTGCGCAGAGTGGGTTATCACTTTTTTTCCACCAACCAAGTTCCTTATAAGCCCGAACAGCACCCGGATGAGCATTGTCCTCTGAGAGACCACAAGTCATCAGCTCAGGTGACCACACACGCCAAAGTGCATGAAGCTCACGCATCTCAGGTGCAATCTTTGCAACTGCCATCACTGTCTTATAGGCTTTTACCTCATCAAAGCTTGAGTGGACAGCGGCGTAAGCACGGTTCACACCAATGCCGAGTGGCTTGTCCTGATACGGCAGCGTGTTCGCTGGCAGCATAGTGTGCAGCCAGGTTGCCTGGAACTTTGCGTTAAGTTTATCAATGTCTTCCTTTGTCACACCGATATAGCAAAGCTTCTTTCCTGTTGCCTCATGTTGGCGAACAACACCAGGGATCATAAACTCTTTAAAGTTAGGCTCTGCACCCAGAGGAATGATTGCTGCATCTGTTACGCCGTCAATTAATTGTTGTGTTAGCTGTCCTGGTGACATGTGACGAATGTCAGTGTTTTCAGGCGTAATTCCAAACACTTCTTCAAGAAGCAAACGCGGGAACACACCCCAATCTGATTGTCCACGAAGGCCAAGTGAAATCCGTTTGCCTTTAAGGTCAGACATCGTTTTCAGACTACAATCGTAGGTTCCAAGAAATTTGCCTTGGGCCCACCATGTCTCGCCATAGAGTAACTTCCATGGTACCTGAACAGGTTCTGGAACAAACTCTTTCATTTCTTTTGATCCACCTGCATAGGCCACCTGAATTAGGGTGTCTTCAGTTTTAAATACAGAAGACTTTTGTTTACGCTTGTTCTTGCCCATCTCACGAATGTTGTACATATAGCCGGGTGTTTCCTGCGGAAGCAGAACAACATCTGAGCCATTTTTGATCAACTGGTTCATTAAAATAGTATCGCCTGCCATTGGGCCACAACCAAACGGACAAAGCAAAATTGGAACTGTTTCTGCTGAATTAGCAGACATTGGAGTCGCGAGTGACGTCATTCCAATGGCTAACGCACCAAACACCTTGCCTAGATGTATTTTTTTCAAAAACATACGATTTCTCCCATTTGTTAACGATTATAAAATACGTGACTTTGAATATTACTTATCTTGATTCACATGAGACCAAAGCCCCTCTCAATATGAATAATTTCAATTATCTGGCCTGATCCCTCCCCAACCTAGCTAATCGAAAACAACGGTTGGTCAAATTCTACTAACGCACCATCCTCGGCAAAGATTGCTGCCAATATGCCCTCCTTTGTAGCCTCGACAGAGGTAAACAGCTTCATCACTTCGATCAGGCAGAGCGTTTCGCCTTTTTTGACCTTTTGCCCAACAGTTGCGAATGGAGCATCTTCGGGCGACGGCTTGCTGTAGTAGGTGCCAACCATCGGGGATTTAATTATCTCACCATCTGCCATGCCCTGTCCGCTGCTGGCAAGTGACTTGACGGCAGGCACTAAAGATTCAGATGTAGCCTTTGTTGACGCCGGCGGAGAGAGAGTTGTTGAGCTAAGCGTGGCAGATTGGTCGGCAGTGGATGAACTCTGTCCACCCTTTCGAACGACTAATTTAATCCCATCAAGCTCTAAGACGACTTCTGTACATGATGATGAGTCGATCATTTTGAGTATTTCGCCAACATCAGCGTAATTCAGCGTCATCGTTTACCTCCATCACATATCCTAATAATTATGATTAAACGCTTTAAAGCCATTCAGCCATGTTTTTGAGACTCCAACTCCAAAACATAGGCATGCGCAGTTTGCCTCAGCTCCGGCAACAGTTTTTCCAGCTCATTACGAGATAACCGCGCCTCAGGTGCTGAGATAGCCATCCCGGCAAAAACGCGACCATTTGACGTCCGCAGGGGCACCGCAATACAGCACACGCCATCCATGAATTCCTGATCATCAACGCTAAAGTCCTGAGATTTTATCTTCTCAAGCTCCCTGAGCAAGTCCGGGCTGTTAGTTGTGGTGTTCTGCGTGTAGCGTTGCAGGTCCGTCTTGCCTAGCAAAACCTCAACATCACTTTTTGTATTTAACGCAAGCATCAGTTTGCCAATGGAGGTGCAATGCATTGGCACCTTACTGCCGGCTTCAAAATGCAGTCCTAGTGGCCATGAGGCCTCTACGCGATCATGATAGACCACATAGTTGCCGATTAGCGCACCTACGTTGACGGTTTCATTTACCCGCGCGACCAAACGCTCCAGATGTATCGTTTGCGGTCTAGAACCTGTCCGGTTGGATAGAACCTGATGTGCAAGCAAAAACAGATTTTTGCCGGGGATATAGCCAGTCAACACAGGGTGTCGCTGTGCGTAACCACACTCGGCCAAAAAGTTTATAAGCCTGTGAGCGCTAGGTTTTGGAATGCCTGAAACCTGAACAATTTCAGACATTTGGACGGGATAATCCCGACTAACCAAAAGCTCTGCTATAGCGAAGGCTTTTCCAGCCACACCAAGGCCCACCATGTCATCAACACGAGCTGACAACGCATCATGCGATAGCCGAACTGATGACAACGTCATTGGCTAGCCCTCTGAAACTGCGGGAGAGTTGAGATCTTTATTTACTTTTGAAAACATTAACATTCCACTCCACGCCAATAGTGTTGACATACATAAGATCGAAACGCAAGATGTTGTCTCGTTAGATAAGATAAAAAGTTTCAAATTAAATTTTCTCTAGAAAATGATTTGTCTGCATGAAAAAACCCAAAGCAAAATTTAATAAAGTCTTGATTGCTAATCGCGGTGAAATCGCTTTAAGGGCTGTGAAAACATGTAAAAAGCTTGGCCTAGAAAGCCTTGCAATATATTCAACTGCCGACAAGTCATCTCAACACGCGCTGCAGGCTGATGAAGCCATATGCATCGGGCCCGCGCCCAGTTCAAAAAGCTATTTGTCACAGGCATCAATCATTCACACCGCCCTGAAAAATAACTGTGGCGCCATTTACCCGGGATACGGGTTTTTGTCCGAGAATGCCGCCTTTGTAGAATTGTGTGAGCAGAACAACATAAAGTTTATTGGTCCAACTGCAGAGTCGATCCGCCAGATGGGGGATAAATCAATCGCCCGCCAAATTGCGATCGCAAACGGCGTTCCTGTTGTTGCTGGGTCTGAAGATGCATACAACGATCAACACGATGCATTGTGCGCCACAAAATCCCTTGCTTACCCCCTTCTCCTCAAAGCCCGTGCTGGTGGAGGTGGCCGAGGCATGCAGATCATTAAAGATGAAAGTGAGTTTGCCTTCGCATTCCAGCGATGCAGTGCAGAAGCAAAAAGTGCATTCGGCGATGGGCACATCTACATTGAGCGATATTTCAAACAAATACGCCACCTAGAGGTTCAAATTTTAGGTGATGGAAAGGGTAATGCCATAGCCATCGGTGAGAGGGATTGCTCGGTTCAGCGGCGCCATCAAAAGTTGATTGAGGAAGCGCCAGCATCGATACTGGACGCCAAAACCCGAGAAGCACTTCACAAGACCGCTGAAATTTTAGCTGCCGGTGTAGACTATGAAGGCGCGGGAACAGTTGAATTTATCTATGATGTGGAAACCAAAGAGTTCCTTTTTATCGAGATGAACACACGCATTCAAGTTGAGCATCCAGTAACGGAGATGCTGACAGGAACTGATCTGGTAGCAGCTCAATTCACGATTGCGCAGGGCGCACCCTTCCAGACCGTGAAACCAAAACAATCAGGACACGCCATTGAGTTCAGAATCAATGCCGAGGACTGGGAACAAAATTTTCAACCAAATCCTGGAAAATTAGTCTCATGGTCACCGCCAAAATTGCCCGGTGTGCGCGTCGATACTGCTGTCTATGAAGGATATAATGTTGTCCCTTTTTACGACTCCATGATTGCGAAGTTGATTGTTCACGCTGACAGTCGTGAATTGGCAATATCAAGAGCGAGGGATGCATTAAGAAGTTTTTCAATAGCTGGCATAAAGACCACAGCAGGCTTTCACGAACGAATTTTGGGGCAAAAGGCCTTTCTGGAAAATGATATTTCAACGCGATGGGTTGATGAGGTGTTTTTGGAGAGCAATAGATGATGAACGCAAACAATGTACGGCTAATTGATGTGACTTTGCGCGATGCCCATCAGTGTTTATGGGCAACACGAATGACAACTGGCATGATGAAATCAATGGCGCCCGCTCTTGACAATGCAGGCTTTGAGGCCATTGATCTTGTTGGTGGGGCAGTGTTTGACGTTTGCGTGCGCTATCTAAGAGAAGATCCGTGGGAACGGATGCGCATTCTGAGCGATTGGATAGTCAAAACTCCGCTGATTATCCATACACGCGGTCAGAGCCTGTTCACATTTGAATTTTTCCCTGACGATGTTGTTGCGCTATCTGCAGAGAGGTTTGCCGCAAACGGGATGCGCTACCACACGCCCTATGATGCACTCAACGACATCAGAAACCTCGAGATTCCGATAACCGAAGCAAAACGTCATGGTTTAACCGTTGTGCCCGGAATTGTATTTACTGAGAGCCCCGTGCACACCGATGAATATTATGTCAAAAAAACCAAGGAAGTGATGGCGCGAGGGGTCGAAGGAATCTTTCTAAAGGATCCCAGCGGATTGCTACGACCAGAGCGCGCAAGAACCCTTGTTCAAAGCATGAAGGCTGTGATGGGTGACATGCCGTTACAACTTCACTCTCATTGCTTGTCAGGTTTGGCGCCTTACACGGCGCTTTGCGCTGTTGAGGCCGGAGTAGAGGTGTTGCATTCGGCAACTTCACCGCTAGCCAATGGTGCCTCTCACCCGTCCACACAAGTTTTGGTCAACAATCTTCGGCGTATGGGCCACAACATCGATATCGATCTCAATAACATCAATGAGGTTTCTGAAATCATCAAATTCATTGCCGCAAAGGAAGATAAACCTCTTGGCAAGATTGCCGAATATAATGAGTTTCATTTTCATCATCAGGTGGCTGGCGGCATGATTTCCAATCTGGAATATCAGCTTAGTACCGTCGGACTGGCAGATAGGTTGGACGATATTCTTCAGGAAGCTGGGAATGTGCGTGCCGACCTTGGATATCCAATTGTTGTGAGCCCATTCGCCCAATACATAATTACGCAGTCTGTATTGAATGTCGTGGCGATGGATAATGGCAAGGAACGCTTTTCAAACGTGCCCAATGAAGTGCGTTTGTATGTGCGAGGTGGCTATGGCGAGATTGCTGGTGAAATTGACCCCAACCTTTATGACCGGATTACCAAGGGGGTGGAACCGATAACCCAACGTCCGGGTGAATTGGTGCCGCCCGCATTGGAAAAAACCAGAAACAGGCTTGGTGCGTCAGCGCGTGATGACGATGTTCTGCTTGCGGTTTTCTACGACAACAAAGAATATGATGCGCTGAAAGCTGCTGGGCCGATCGATACGGAATATCCAATAATGGAAACGCCTCTTAAAACCCTAATCAAAGGCATTACGTCAAATCACGACGTTACCAGCTTCCACTTTATTGATCGTAATAACAGCTTAGAGATATCAAAATGAGTAGCCCCTGCATTGTAACGTGCGCCATCACCGGCGCAATCCCAACAAAAGCTGACAATCCGGCTGTACCGGTAATACCTAGCGAGCAAATAGAATCCACGCATGAAGCATATGAAGCTGGTGCGTCGTTGGTTCATATTCACGTTCGCAATGATGACCAGACTCCAGGATCTGATCCAAAAAAATTTGCGGACATCCAGACAGGGGTGAAAAAACACTGCCCAAACATGATTATCCAATTCTCAACCGGTGGACGGGGACGTGATCAAAGCCTGCGCGGTGCGATGCTCCACCTGAAACCTGATATGGCATCACTGGCAACCGGCTCGGTTAATTTTCCGACAAACATATATGAAAATCCCCCTGAATTTGTTGATGGTCTGGCAAAAACAATGCTGGAATATGACGTTAAACCCGAAATTGAAATTTTTGATCTTGCGATGCTCTATAACGCTGCCTCGCTGATTAAGCGAGGCTTGTTGAATAGTTCACCCCATGTACAGTTCGTCATGGGCATTCCAAATGCCCTACCCGCGCGTCGACCAGTTCTTGAGTTTTTGATTAAGGAATATAAAGAGGTGATACCCGTTGGTACTTGGACCGCAGCTGGCATCGGCAGGCACCAATTTGAGGTTGCGCAATGGTGTTTGGAATTAGGCGGTAATTGTCGGACCGGTCTTGAGGACAATATTAAATTTGACCGTGAAAGGCTGGCAAACAGCAATGCTGAACTTGTAAAAAAACTCGTTGATGTAATGCCCAACTATGACCGCCACCCTGCTTCAACAAGCGAAGCCCGTGAAATGCTTGGCCTGTAAACCAAAGACACCAATTTGATGACAACACTATAATTGCGGAGGAACACAATCATGAAACCATCCATCAATGAAGGTCTTTTTGGAACCATTGCTGCCAACACCATCTTGGAGCGTTGCATGGAGATTTTTGACAGGGAAAAACCATCTCCTAACTTCTTGACAAAGATATTTTCAGTTCTGTTTGGCACGCTTTTGATTACATTGTCATCCTATATAACAGTCCCCCTTTATCCAGTTCCCATCACTGCACAAACGCTTGTGGTGCTATTGATTGGATTATCCTTTGGCCCTCAATTATCCTTTCTAACGCTTAGCCTTTACCTATTCCAAGGCGCGATTGGCCTGCCTGTGTTTGCCGGGGGTGCGGGTGGGCTGCCAGCCCTGTTTGGCCCAACCGGGGGCTATCTGTTTGGCTTCGTTGCTGCAGCAACACTTTTAGGACTGCTCGCGCGCCGCGGCTTTGGCAAAAATTTTGTAACAACAATAATCGCAATGTTAGCAGGCAATGCCGTCATCTATCTATTTGGTGTTTCATGGCTCGCAAATTTCATTGGCATTGAAAACGCAGTGAAACATGGCATTCTGCCATTCCTTTATGGCGATGCCCTGAAAATTTTTGTCGCTACTGCAATACTCCCAGTAGCTTGGAAATTTTTGTCACATACTAGATAAGGATTTCCCCTCC
>CESO01023012.1_pt1 | contig 10847 bp, 8 predicted proteins | sample 356341 | NCBI WGS metagenome assembly CESO01 (sample SAMEA2621812, study PRJEB7988) | marine metagenome | biome: marine biome (ENVO:00000447); feature: deep chlorophyll maximum layer (ENVO:xxxxxxxx); material: "saline water (ENVO:00002010), including plankton (ENVO:xxxxxxxx)" | depth 35 m
CCATGATAGTGGTAAAGGTAAAAGTCCAAAAAAAGGAGATCTTGTATCTGTTCATTATAAAGGTATGCTTATTGACAGTACTGTTTTTGATTCTTCTTATCAAAGAAATAAACCAATTGAATTTACTCTTGGAGTTGGACAAGTAATCCCTGGATGGGATGAAGGAATTTCATTGCTAAAAAAAGGAGCTAAAGCTACGCTAGTGATTCCTGCAAATCTTGCATATGGCCCCTCAGGAGCTGGTGGTGTTATCCCACCAAATGCAACTTTAATTTTTGATGTGGAACTTGAAAGTTTCAAATGACATAGAATAAATGATAAGACTGAAAATAGGCATAGCATTATCATTAATTCCTCAATTATACTTAATAAAATGGCTGGATTCCAATAAGCATTATATAGATGACTTTTATTCGTTAAATATATATCCTAAAATCGCAAACTTTAATTTTTTTTTTTTTAACAATTCTTTTTTATCAATAGGTGATGTTTTTTATTTAATTCTATTAATTATAATTCTCTATAGATTTTATGATTTATTAAAAAAAAGAAAGTTTTTAATTTTCAAACAACTAATTAATTTAAGTTTTTATTTTTCTATTTTTTTTTTTCTTTTTCATTTTACCTGGGGGTTAAACTATTATAAAACCCCTTTATCAAAAAAATATAAAATAACTTCTAAAAATATAGATAACGAAATATTCCAAATAACAAAAAAACTATTAAAAAACTCAAATGATTTACACAAAAAACTTTCTGGTAATAAATATGAAAAAGTAAACGTTATTATTAACAATGATTCATTGTTTGAAATTATTAAATCTAATTTCAAAACTAATGTGCAAGGTGACATCAAAATATCAAAAATTAAAAAATCAATTTTTAGTAAACCTTTGTCATATATGGGGTTTTCAGGATATATAAATCCCTTTACACATGAAGCTCAAATTAACTCTCTTATTCCCCAAATTAACAAAACTATAACTATTGCCCATGAAATAAGTCATCAATTTGGTTTTGCTTCAGAACAAGAAGCAAATTTTATTGCTTTTATTAATACATTCAAAAATAAAAATGATTATGTTAGATATAGTGCAAATATCTTTGCTTTTAAAACTTTCTTAAATGCATTAAAAAAAAGTGATTATGAAAAATCAAAAACAATAATAAAAAATATTAGACCTGGAGTTTTAAAAAATATTGAGGAAACAAATAAGTTTTGGAAATCATATGAAAATTTTTTTGAACCTTTTGCTAAAAAAACATATGACTTATTCCTAAAAATAAATGGTCAAAAAGATGGAATTGTTTCTTATAATAAAATTGTCTCACTAATAGTTGCACACAATAAAATTGAGCCAATTTAAAAATCTAATAAATGAAGTATATAAGCAGTAAAAATAATCCTCTAATTAAAGAAGTAAAAGGGTTAAAAAATAAATCAAAAGAAAGAAAAAAGAAAAAGGAATTTATAATTGAGGGAGAAAAAGAGATTTTTAGTGCAATTAACGGTGGATACTTAATCAAAAAACTATTCACTACTGAAGAATTTAAAAATAAAATAATTGAAAAAATAAATAAAAAAAACAAAGATTTAATTTCTAATTTAATAATATTAGAAGAAAAAATTTTTGAAAGTTTGTGTTACAGATCATCAACATCAAATTTAATAGCAATTTCAGATTTCAAAAATCATGATTTAAATTCAATTAGATTAAGAACAAAAAATCCAATAATTTTAATTTTAGAGTCACCAGAGAAACCAGGAAATATTGGAGCTGTTTTAAGAACAGTTGACGCGTCTAATTTAGATTTAGTTTTAATATCAAATATTAAAACTGATTTATATAATCCAAACACTATAAGATCAAGTGTTGGATGCCTATTTAATTTGAATATTGGATTAGGTAATAAAAAAGATATAATAGATTTTTTAAATAAGACAAAAATTGAATTATATACTACATTTATGAATAAAAAATCAATATCCTATTTAGATGTAAGTTATAAAAATCCTGTTGCAATAGTTTTTGGAAATGAAAATATGGGTTTGTCTAATAAATGGGCAATGCCCAATTCAAAAAACATAAATATTCCCATGCTTGGAAAAAATGATTCTCTAAATCTATCAGTTTCTGTAGGGATAATTATTTATGAAGTATTAAGACAAAGAAAGTCTCATGAAAAATTGGGATCTTAATTAAACTTTAATTAATTTTCTTATTGTTTATGCAAGTAGATGAAAAAATTGAAAATAAATTAATAGCAAAAGAATATAAAAATCTTTTAAGATCAAGCTATAGATCTCTTTCTGAAAAAGATAAAAAATTAATTCGTATTGCTTTTGATACTTCTGTAGATGCTCATAAAAATCAAAGAAGAAAATCAGGTGAAGCATATGTATTTCATCCAATCGGTGTAGCAAAAATTGTTGCATCCCAAATCGGTCTTGACGCGACATCGATTTCAGCAGCTCTACTTCACGATGTTATTGAGGACACTAAATATAGATTAGAAGACATTGAAAAAGTGTTTGGTAATAAAGTTTCCAGAATTGTTGAAGGATTAACTAAAATTTCTAATTTAAAAAAAGACACTGAAATTTCTTTTCAAGCAGAAAATTTTAGAAAAATGTTGTTGACATTGAATGATGACATTAGAGTAATTATTATAAAAATTGCAGATAGACTTCATAATATGCAAACCTTGGAGTTTATGACTGAGAAAAAGCAATTAAAAATTGCATCTGAAACTTTATATATTTATGCTCCAATTGCTCATAGAATTGGAATGTATAATATCAAAAATGAATTAGAGGATCTCAGCCTAAGATATACAGATAATAAAAGTTATTCAAACATTAAAAGTAAAATTGAGGAAAGTAAAGAGGAACAAGAAGTATATATAAAAAAATTTTCAAGATTAATTAAAAAAGCAATTGATAAAGAAAAACTAAAATATTTTATTCAAGGAAGAAATAAATCAATTTATTCTATTCATCAAAAAATGCAAAAACAGAAGATTTCATATGAAAATGTTTTTGACAAATTTGCTATAAGGATAGTATATAAGTCCAATAAAAAAAAGGAAAAATTTTTAGCCTGGAAAATTTACTCAATTATTACGGATTATTTTATTCCAAATCCAACAAGATTAAGGGATTGGATCTCATCATCGAAATCAAATGGATATGAATCATTACACATTACTGTCCTGGGGCCAAATAACAAATGGATAGAAATTCAAATTAGATCCGAAAGAATGCATGAAATAGCCGAAAAAGGATATGCTGCACACTATAAATATAAACAAGGTGAAAAAAAAGAATCTAGTGTTGAAAATTGGATAAATAGATTAAAAGAGGTACTTGAAAATAAAGATTCAAATGCTGTAGATTTTGTAGAAGATTTTAAGTTAAATTTATATTCCGATGAAATTTTTGTTTTCACACCAAAGGGAGAATTAAAATCATTACCAAGTGGATCCTGCGCACTGGATTTTGCTTTTCACATCCATACTGAAGTAGGAATTATCACAAGAGGAGCAAGAGTTAATGGTAAACTTGTGCCTTTAAGTAAAACTCTTAAAAGTGGGGATCAAATAGAAATAATTACTTCTAAAAATTCTAAACCGAGTGCAAATTGGCTTGATTTTGTTATAACTTCTAGGGCTAGAACAAAAATTAAAAACTCACTAAATGAGGAAAAGAAAGAAATAGCAACAGAGGGAGAGCTAATTTTAAAAAGAAAACTAAATCATTTAAAAGTATCATTAAATAAAAATAATATTTCTGAATTACTTAAGTTTTTTAAATTGAAAACTCCATCTGATTTATACTACAGGGTTGGATTTGGTAGCATAGATAATAAAAAAATAAAAGAATTTTTAAATTCCAGAAATAATAAATTTATTAAATATATTAAGGATAAAATAAGAGGTAAACAAAATGATTTTATTGATGATTCAAAATCATTTTCCTCAAATTTTGATAAAATTGTTTTTGGCACTGAAAAAGAGGAATTACCTTACTCACTGTCAAAATGTTGTAATCCAATTTCAGGAGACAAAGTCTTCGGTTTTATATCAGTTAAGGATAAAATAAAAGTTCATAAAAATAGTTGTAAAAATGCTATTGGACTTCAATCAAATTTTGCCTACAGAATTATTTCCGCCTATTGGATAGACTCTTCTGAACAAGAATTTGGTGCAATTGTTAAGCTTTCTGGAATTGATACACTTGGTCTTGTAAACCAAATAACCAAAGTTATATCAAAAAATATGAGTGTAAATATTAAAAAAATTAACTTCAATACTTCAAAAGGTCTTTTTATTGGAGAAATAAATGTTTTTGTTAAAAATAATTCTACTTTAGAAAGGCTTTTAAAAAATTTATCAAAAATAAATGGTATTGAAAAAGTTACAAGAGAATAAATACTGTTAAATTTGTAATAATATTTTTATAAAAAATGAAACAAAGTGAAGACCAACAGAAAATTGTAAAAGATGTATTTATTAAATTTTTAGATAAATACAATCATAGAAAAACACCTGAAAGATTTGCAATTTTAACTGAAATTTATAACCATCAAGAACATTTTGATATTGAGTCTCTTTACTTATTAATGAAAAACAAAAACTATCGAGTAAGTAGAGCTACATTATATAATACTATTGAACTTTTACTTGACTGCGGACTAGCCAGAAAACATCAGTTTGGTAAGAATCAAGCTCAATATGAAAAATCCTTTTTTGATAAACAACATGACCATATAATCCTGACTGATACAGGAGAGGTAAAAGAATTTTGTGATCCAAGAATTGAAAGTATTAAAAAAACTATTGAAGAAGTATTCAATGTTGATATAAATCATCATTCACTTTATTTTTATGGTACTAAAAAACAAAGCAAAAAAATTTAAAAATGTCTGTAGATCTATTATTAGGCCTCCAATGGGGAGACGAAGGTAAAGGGAAGATAGTTGATGTATTAACCCAAAAATATGATATAATAGCAAGATTCCAGGGTGGTCCTAATGCAGGGCATACCCTTAAATTTAATGGAATTAAGCATGTTCTACATACTATCCCATCTGGAATTTTTCATAAAAAAGTTATTAATTTAATTGGAAATGGTGTTGTAATAGATCCTATAATTTTCAAATCAGAATTAAATGAACTAAAAAAATTTAAAATAGATTACAGAAAAAATTTATATGTTTCAAATAAAGCACACTTAATTTTACCAACTCACAGGCTCCTAGACATTGCTTCAGAAAAATCAAAAGGTAAATCTAAAATTGGTTCTACATTAAAAGGAATTGGCCCTACATATATGGATAAAACTGGCCGAAATGGATTAAGAGTAGGAGATATTTTTATGTCAAATTGGGAAAAAAAATATAAAAAAATTAAAAAAAAGCATTTAAAGATTTTAGAGTTTTATGATCTCAAAATTGATTTTAATTTAATTAAGATTGAAAAAGATTTCTTTGAATCTATTAAATCAATAAAAGAATTAAATGTAATTGAAAGTGAAGATTTCCTTTTTAATGCTATGGAGAGTGGCAAAAAAATATTAGCTGAAGGGGCTCAGGGATCTCTTTTAGATATCGATTTTGGAACATATCCATTCGTAACTTCTTCAACAACAACTGCGGCTGGAGCTTGCACAGGCCTTGGAATTCCCCCAAGATCAATAAAAAATGTATTCGGGATTTTTAAAGCATATACAACACGAGTAGGAAGTGGTCCTTTTCCAACAGAACTATTTGATGATTTTGGTAAAAAAATGAGTAAGATAGGTAATGAATTTGGTTCAACCACTGGCAGATCAAGAAGATGTGGTTGGCTTGACCTTGTTGCATTGAAATATTCAATCAGAATTAATGGTGTTTCTCAATTAATGATTATGAAAGGTGATGTTTTATCAGGTTTTGATCATATTAAAGTTTGTACTGGGTATAAAACCAAAAATGGAATTATATCTCATTTCCCATTCTCAATTAATGATGATGAAATAAAACCTGAGTATATTAAAATTGATGGTTGGAAAGAAGATTTAACCAAAATAAAAAATGAAAATAACTTCCCATTAAATTTTAAAAAATATATAAGCTTTTTGGAAAAAGAATTAAAAATTCCAATAAAAATAATTTCTGTTGGCCCTGACAGAGAACAAACTATATTAAGGATTTAAATTTAATTAGATTGAAATATTTTTTTATTCTTTTTAATGTTTTAATTTTTATTTCCGATCAAAATTGGAGTCAAGAAAGTTCTAAAATTATTACAATAATCCAATCAGGTTCTTTAGAAAAAAACGAAATAATATATCCAGATGCTAATATTCTTTTAAAAAAAAATAATATTAGAGTTCATCTTTTCCATGAGGGAGCTGACATTAAATCAGATAAGTCTATTTTTTACTCAAAAAATAATTTTTTTAATGCAGAAGGAAATGTAATTTTTAATCAAGGTGACACACTTATTTTAACTAGTAACTATTTTGAATATGATGGAATTAAAAAAAAGGCTATTGCAAAGGGGAATGTAGTATTAAAAATGCCAGACATGACCCTTGAAACTGATACCCTTTTTTTAGATAGAATCAAAAATATTGCTTTTTACAAAACTCCTGGTAAAATTATTGATAATTCAAATATTTTAATAAGTAATGAAGGAACTTATTATATCGATAAAAAAAAGTATAATTTTAATAAAAATGTAAAAATTAATAATCCAGAATATATTTTAACCTCTTCAAGTCTTGATTATTTCACTGTTTCAAAAGAATCTTTTTTTTATGGGCCTTCAAAAATTATTGGAAAAGATTATGATATATATTGTGAAAGGGGTTATTATGATTCAAATAAACAAACTGGTAATTTTAAACAAAATGCAATAATTTATTATAATCAAAGAATTATTGAAGGAGATAGTTTATATTTTGAAAATGAAAAAAAGTATGCCTCTGCTTCTAATAAAATTATAATTACTGACACAATTAATAATTCTATAATAAAAGGAAATTTTGGCGAAATTTTCAAAAATAAAGACTCAGCTATAATTACTAAAAAAGCTTTAGCTATAAATATTATTGATAATGATTCCCTCTATATTCATGCTGATACTTTAATTGCCACCGGACCAGCAGATAAGAGATTTCTGAGGGGATATTATAATGTTAGAATTCTTAAAACTGATATTAAAGGAAAATCTGATTCTTTGTATTTAAATGAATCAACTGGAAAAATGGAATTATTGATGAAGCCTTTCAGTAAAAAGGATTTACAAGTTTTAAGTTCTGAAAAAAAAACAGCTAAAAATCCAGTTTTATGGTTTGAAAAAAGTCAAATGTCAGGAGAAATTATCCATTTAATTACTAATTTAGAATCAAAAAAACTTGATTCACTTTATATTTTTGGAAACTCATTTATAATTGAAAAAGATAGTTTAAGTGAAAATGGGTACAATCAGATTAAAGGAATAAATCTATTGGGGGATTTTGAAAAAGGAAATTTAAAAAATATTTTGGTTGATAAGAATACTGAAGTTATATATTATATGTATTCAGATGAAGGAGAACTTGTAGGAATTAACAAAACAATTTGTAGTTCTATAAAAATGGATTTTAATAATAATGAAATCGAAAAAATTTCATTCTATATTTCACCCGATGGAAAATTAAAGCCTGAAAAATTAGTTGATGAAAATCTAAGAGAACTAGATGGTTTCATTTGGAGAATTAATGAAAAACCAAATACTATTAATGATTTATTTAAAAAATGAATTTAAAAAAAGATTTTTTTAAATACCAGGCTCAAACTAATAATAGCCCACTGGGGATTATCATTAAAAAAGCCAAAGGTTCATTCATAATTGATTCAAAAAACAATAAATTATTAGATTTTGTTGCAGGAGTTTCAGTAGCAAACTTAGGACATTCAAATCCTGTTATAATTAAAGCAATTAAAAGTCAATTAGATAAATACAGTCATGTTATGGTTTACGGAGAATCAATTCAAGAACCAACAGTTAAACTAACAAAAAAAATTTCTCAAAACTTAAATAATACTCTTAACGTAACTTTTCTTACAAACTCAGGAACTGAGGCTATTGAAGGTGCATTAAAAATGTGTAAGAGATATACTGGGAGAGATGAATTAATTGCTGCTAAATATTCATATCATGGAAGTACTCAAGGATCTTTAAGTGTTACAGGTTATGAAAAACAAACAAACAAATATGGACCACTTTTACCAAAAATAAAATTTATAAATTTTAATAAATTTTCTGACTTATCAAAAATTACTAGAAAAACTGCTGGTGTAATTTTAGAAACGATTCAAGGCGGCGCTGGATTTATTTTACCAAAAATAAATTACTTGAAAATGGTTAAAAAAAGATGTAATGAAGTAGGTGCACTATTAGTTTTAGATGAAATTCAACCTGGGCTTGGAAGAACTGGAAAAATGTTTTCCTTTCAACATTATGATATTAGCCCAGATATTTTGGTAATTGGTAAAGCCTTAGGAGGTGGATTACCAATAGGGGCTTTCTGTAGTTCAAAAAAAATAATGAAATGCCTAAGTGTAAATCCTAAGCTGGGACATATAAGCACTTTTGGAGGCAACCCAGTAATAGCTTCAGCTGCTTATGCAACAATAAATGAGCTATTAAAATCTAATTTAATGAATACGATTGAATTAAAAGAGAAGTTATTCAGAAAGTATTTAGTTCATAATAAAATAAAAAAAATAAATGGGAGAGGTTTAATGTTAGCTTTAATTTTTAAATCAAATAAAATTGCAAATAAGTTAGTATTAGAATCCCTGAAAAAAAATCTAATTTTATTTTGGTTATTATGGGAAAAAAAAGCTGTTAGAATTACACCTCCCCTTACAATTTCAAAAAAAGAGATTAAAAAAGGTTGTGATATAATTATTTCAATTCTCAACTCTATGTAAATCAAATGTTTAAGCAACATGAAATGTTGATTAATTTGTTAAAAACAATATAATTAAAAATCAAATACAATATCTAAATCTCTATAAATTTATGATAAGTAAAAAAGCATATAAATTATGGAAAATTCGAAAGAATTTGAATCATCTGTTAATCGTTTTGAAAATATGCTGAAGACTAATGAAATTTTCTTTTTTGATGTCCAAGAATTTGAAAACATAATTCATTATTATATTGATTCAGGTGGAATAAACTTAGCAAAAAAAGCTTTAAAATTAGCAAATGATCAACATCCATTTAATATTGAGCTTATTTTATTAAAATCAGAACTTTTAATTTTTGAAGGAAATTTTGATAAAGCCCTCCTTATTTTAGATTCATGTGAAAAAATAGATCCTAATAACCATGAAATTTTTATTCAAAAAGCTACTATTTTATCAAAAAAAAATAAACATAGATTAGCTATAAATTACTTAGAAAAATCATTAGATTTTTCTGAAGACCCATATGAGATATGGACTTTACTGGGAATGGAACATATGAAATTGAATGATTATACTAAAGCAAAAAGATATTTTAATTTTTGTTTAAAAATAGATATCAATGACTACCAATCTTTGTATAATATATTATATTGTTATGATGAATTAAAAGAATTTAATAATTCAATAGCCCTTTTAAATAGTATTTTAGAAAAAAAACCTTATAATGAAATTGCATGGTTTGAATTAGGAAAGCAGTATTTAAAGCTAAAAAAAAATAAAGAAGCACTATCAGCATTTGATTTTGCAATAATTAGTGAAGAAAAATTTGTTGGTGCATATATTGAGAAAGGTAAAGTTTTGGAGAAGATGGGAAAATTACCTGAAGCAATCGAACATTTCGAAATTTCACTGCAGTTTGAGGATCCCTCGTCTTTTATTTTTTCAAAAATTGGTCATTGCCATCAAAAACTTAAAAATCACCAAATTGCTGCGAAATTTTATAAAAAATCAATCGCCCTTGATCCTTCTAATATTGATGCTTGGAATAAAATCATTGATTTTTATATAGAAATAAATAGATACAAAAAAGCTATTTCCTATTTAGAAAGTTTTCTAAAAATCGATTATGACAATATTGAATCATGGGAGAAAATTGGTAGTCTTTACTTTAAAATTAATTTTTATTCATTAGCCAAAGATGCACTAGAAAAAGCTATTAAATTAGGAAGTTATAATAAAGAAACATGGACCAATTATATTGATTCACTTTTATTTTTAAAAAGATGGGAAGCAGCCTACGAACTTGCAGAAGAGGCCAAAAAGCATTTCCCTTTAGATAATTCAATTGACTACCGAATAGCTGGTTGTTTTTTAAAAATGGGGAAATATTTTAAGGCTAAGAATTATTTTAAAAATTTTACCAAAAAAAATAGTAAAGCACCAAATTCATTAAAAAAATTATTTCCCGAACTTTCACAAGTTGAAAAGAAAAAATAATTTTTCAAATAATGAAATTATTTTCTCAAAAATTCTTAATTATTTTTTTTAAAGGATTTACTATGGGTATTTCCGATTTAATTCCAGGTGTATCAGGAGGTACAATTGCATTTATAACTGGAATATATTATGAATTAATTAATACTATTAACTTAATAACCCTATCTAAATTTAGAGTTTTATTAAAATTTAAATTTTCTGATTTTTGGAAATCAATTAATGGTAATTTTATTTTTTCCTTAACATTTGGAATTTTATCTGGGATTCTATTTTTTTCTTCAATAATAAGCTTTTTATTAACTAATTATTCTGTTCAGGTTTGGTCATTTTTTTTTGGAATAGTTATTTCTGGAATTTTCATTTTATTCAGTCAAGTTAAGAAAAAAAAAAAATATTATTATA
>CESO01052606.1_pt1 | contig 10843 bp, 10 predicted proteins | sample 356341 | NCBI WGS metagenome assembly CESO01 (sample SAMEA2621812, study PRJEB7988) | marine metagenome | biome: marine biome (ENVO:00000447); feature: deep chlorophyll maximum layer (ENVO:xxxxxxxx); material: "saline water (ENVO:00002010), including plankton (ENVO:xxxxxxxx)" | depth 35 m
TAATCGTAAATAACAATTCGTAATCTTCGCCGCCATTTAAAGCACAAGTAGCTGCAGATATATTAAATTCTTCAGCAGTAGATATTGCCATAAAGTCAAGAGGTAATTTTTCTTCATAAATGGCGCATCCTACTTTAGAAGAACTACATAAGTGTAGTAACTCCGAAGAAAGGCCGTCAGAAACATCTATCATAGAAGTTGGTACAATTCCTTTAGAATGGAACAGCTCTACCATATCTTTTCTAGCCTCAGGCTTAAGTTGTCTTTGAAGGACATAGTCTTTGTTTTGTAAATCGGGTTGCGTATTGGGGTCAGCTTCAAACACTTGTTTTTCCCTATTGAGTAACTGTAAACCTAAATAAGCAGAACCCAAATCACCTGAAACAACGATTAAATCGTGTTCTTTAGCACCGCTTCTGTAAACTATTTTGTCTTTGTCAACCTCTCCAATAGCCGTAATACTTAAACATAAACCGCTAGTTGAGGAAGTGGTATCACCACCCACCAAATCGACATTATATGCTACACAAGCTAAACGAATCCCTTCATAAAGCTCTTCGATAGCTTCTAATGGAAAACGATTGGACAAAGCTATACTTACTGTAATTTGCTTTGGCAAACCGTTCATTGCATAAATATCAGAAAGGTTAACAACCACAGATTTATAGCCCAGATGCTTCAAGGGAGTGTAAGTCAAATCAAAGTGAACCCCTTCAACCAACATATCTGTTGTAACGAGCTGAAAATGCTTGCCAGCATCAATAACGGCGCAGTCATCTCCGATTCCGAAAGTCGAGGTATCGTTTTTTAACTCAAAATTTTTGCTAATATGCTCTATCAATCCGAATTCGCCAAGCTCAGACAAAGGCGTTCGTTTTGGGGTTTTATCTTCTAATAAACTCATGCTACAAATGTAAGGCGAAATATAACATAAACGATACGCAATAAATATATGATTTAACGCATATAATTTTGTAATTTTGTACTCTAACTTTTGAAATATTCTAAATAAGGTGATTCAGGTAACAGATGACGCAAAAACAAAATTGCTGTCTTTAATGAAAGAGGAAGGTAAAAATTCCGATGCTTTTGTTAGAGTAGGAGTTAATAGTGGAGGTTGTTCAGGTCTTTCATATGACTTGGGTTTTGACACTACTGAAAATGAAGACGATAAATCTTTTGAAGACAACGGTATAAAAATCGTAGTTAACAAGAAAAGCTATCTGTATTTGATAGGTACGGTTTTAGAATATTCTGGAGGATTAAATGGCAAGGGCTTTGTCTTTAACAACCCAAATGCATCACGAACATGTGGATGTGGTGAAAGTTTTGCAGTTTAAATTATAACAATTAGCATTGACTGAAGAAGATAAAATATTAGAAGAAGTAACAGGAGCAGAATATAAGTATGGCTTTACTACTAACGTAGAAAGTGATACCATTCAAAAAGGGCTTAGCGAAGATGTTATTCGCCTTATTTCCAAGAAAAAAGAAGAGCCACAGTGGTTACTAGAACACCGTTTGAAGGCTTTCGAGTCGTGGAAAAAGATGGAAGAACCCAATTGGGCTAATATCAAATACCAAAAGCCTAATTATCAAGACATCATCTATTATGCTGCGCCCAAACAGAAGAAAGAACTTAAAAGTTTGGACGAGCTAGACCCCGAGATGAAAAAGACTTTTGACAAGCTTGGGATTTCTCTTGACGAGCAAAAAAAATTAGCTGGAGTAGCCGTTGACTTCGTTATGGATAGCGTTTCAGTAGCTACCAGTTTTAAAGATAAACTGGGCGAATTGGGAATCATTTTTTGTTCCATCAGCGAAGCCGTTAAAGAACACCCTGAACTCGTAAAAAAATACTTAGGAACCGTTGTTCCTACTACCGATAACTTCTTTTCAGCACTTAACTCGGCTGTATTTACCGATGGTTCGTTTTGCTACATTCCAAAGGGTGTCAAATGCCCTATGGAACTGTCCACATACTTTAGAATAAATCAGGCCGGAACAGGACAATTTGAAAGAACATTAGTCATTGCCGATGAAGGCAGTTATGTCAGCTATCTGGAAGGTTGTACTGCCCCTATGCGTGATGAAAATCAACTGCATGCTGCCGTAGTAGAATTAATCGCTATGGACGATGCAGAAATCAAATATTCTACTGTACAAAACTGGTATCCTGGTGATGCTAATGGTGTGGGTGGTGTTTTCAATTTTGTTACTAAAAGAGGCGTTTGTCATAACCGCTCTAAGATATCTTGGACGCAGGTAGAAACAGGCTCGGCAGTAACATGGAAATACCCTTCTTGTATTCTAAAAGGAGACAACTCAATCGGTGAATTTTATTCGGTGGCCGTAACCAACAATTACCAGCAAGCGGATACAGGAACAAAGATGATTCATCTTGGCAAAAACTCAAAAAGTACTATTATTTCAAAAGGTATATGTGCCGGTAAAAGTGAAGGTAGTTACAGAGGCTTAGTGAAGATACAAAAGGGTGCAGAAAACGCTAGAAATTTCTCGCAATGCGACTCCCTCTTAATGGGTGATAAATGCGGTTCGCATACTTTCCCCTACATAGAAGTAAAAAATAAAAGTGCTAAAATAGAGCACGAAGCAACCACCTCAAAAATTGGAGAAGACCAAATATTCTACTGCAATCAAAGAGGGATAGGAACGGAAGAAGCCATTGCACTGATTGTGAATGGCTATTGCAAAGATGTACTTAATCAATTACCAATGGAATTTGCCGTTGAGGCGCAAAAGCTACTAGCCATTAGTTTGGAAGGTAGTGTTGGATAAAAAAGAATTATGTTAGAAATAAAAAACTTAAAAGCCTCTGTAGAAGGCAATAAAATTTTAACAGGTATCAACCTAAAAGTTAATGCTGGAGAGGTTCACGCTATTATGGGTCCTAATGGCTCAGGAAAAAGCACCTTGTCTTCCGTTATTGCTGGAAGAGAAGAATACGAAATAGAGGACGGAACTATCGACTTCAATGGTAGCGATATTATGGAATTATCTCCTGAAGAGCGTTCGCACAAAGGGATATTTTTATCCTTTCAGTACCCTATTGAAATTCCCGGTGTATCGGTATCTAACTTCCTAAAAACATCGCTTAACGAAAGTAGAAAAGCGCAAGGACTTGAGCCTATGCCCGCTGGCGATTTGTTAAAGATGATGAGAGAGAAAATGGAGCTTCTTGAGATAAAGAAAGGCTTTCTTAGCCGTTCGCTGAACCAAGGGTTTTCTGGTGGTGAAAAGAAAAGAAATGAAATCTTTCAAATGGCGATGCTAGAGCCTAAATTAGCTATCCTCGATGAAACCGATTCAGGCTTAGATATCGATGCTCTACGTATCGTTGCTAATGGTGTAAACAAACTAAAGTCAAAAGACAATGCTACTATCGTTATTACTCACTACCAACGTTTGCTAGACTATATAGTACCTGACTTTGTACACGTATTATACGATGGTAGAATTGTAAAATCTGGCAGTAAAGAATTAGCTTTAGAACTAGAAGAAAAGGGTTACGATTGGATCATTAAAGAAGCGGAAGGAAAGTGAATTTAAAAGACAAACTCATACAAGCATACAAAGACGGAGCTACACGAGGTCTTTCTTTTGAAACTGAAAGGGCAAAACACATTCAGCGATGGGACGAAATGGGTTTCCCTACAATAAAAGACGAGGAGTGGAAATACACCAATCTTTTACCTATTCTGAAAAACGACTATCAGCTGTCGGAATCCAAAAGTGAAATCACAGCAAAGTCTCTTGAAGAATATATTTTGACAGACACAGATACTCATTTAATGGTATTTGTAAACGGTCAGTTTTCAGAAGAATTATCATCCATTGATGATAAGTATGCTACCGTCTGTTCTCTTGCCGAGGCAGAACAAAAAGAATCAGAAATTTTAAAGAAATATTGGGGAACTTGCATTTCTGAAACGCCCGATACTTTAGTTTCTCTAAACTCTGCCTTATCTAAAGAAGGAGCATTTATTTATGTGCCCAAAAACAAAGTCGCTGAAAAGCCCATTCAGATTGTATATGTAACCAATGGAGTGTCTTCCGACTTATTTTTACAAACACGAAACTTAATTGTAGTTGAAGAAAATGCCCAAGTACAAATTACTGAAAGACATCAGAATTTTGACGGAAAAGAAGTCTTTACCAACGCCCTAACAGAAATTCATGCCGCCGATAATTCTGTAGTTGATTTTTATAAAGTTCAAAACGATAAACGCAGTTGCTCTTTGATAGACAACACTTGGGTAAACCAAGGCAAAAACTGCAATTGCACCGTAGACACCTTTAGCTTTGGTGGTAAATTTATTCGCAACAACCTCAGTTTTTTGTTAGAAGGTGAACATTCTGAAAGTAATATGCGAGGTATAACACTTATCGGACAAGACCAATTAGTTGACCACCACACTATGGTGGACCATGCCGTACCCCATTGTCAAAGTAATGAAATGTACAAAGGTATTTTTGACGATAATGCTAAAGGCATTTTCAATGGAAAGGTTATGGTAAGGCCTCACGCTCAAAAGACCAATGCCTTTCAATCCAACAACAATTTATTGCTAACCGACTCAGCATCTATTGACACCAAACCTCAACTTGAGATATATGCCGACGATGTAGCTTGTAGTCACGGTTGTACTATCGGACAACTAGACGATGAAGCACTATTTTACCTGCGCTCAAGAGGTATTCCTTTCAAAGAGGCACAAGCTATGCTAATGTATGCCTTTGCTAATGACGTTCTTTCGAATGTTAAAATTCCCGAACTCAAAGAGAAATTAAACCGTATAATCGCTGAAAAACTAGGTGTTGAATTGAATATAGAAGTATAAATGATAGCTATTAATGACATACGCAATCAATTTCCTACACTTCACCAAGAAGTGAATGGTCATCCTTTGGTCTATTTGGATAATGGAGCAACCACTCACAAACCCCAAGTGGTCATAGATGCTATCAGTCATTATTACGAAAAACAAAACTCCAACATACATCGTGGCGTTCACTACCTTAGTCAATTAGCTACCGATGCTTACGAGGCCTCTAGGGAAACTATTCGCCAACATTTTAATGCCGAGCACCTTCACGAAATCATTTTTACTAAAGGCAATACCGAAGCTATTAATTTAGTAGCCAACGGTTTTAGACAAATCTTAAAACAAGGCGATGAAGTTCTTGTTTCAGCTATGGAGCACCACTCCAATATTGTGCCTTGGCAAATGGCCTGTGAAAGTGCATCAGCAAGCTTAAAAGTTATCCCTATGGACGAAAAAGGCGTCCTAGATATAGAGGCCTACAAAAACCTTTTATCGAACAAAACAAAAGTCGTTGCTGTTAATCATATCTCAAACGCTTTGGGAACAATTAATCCTGTTAAGCAAATGATACAATGGGCTCATGAGGTCGGCGCTGCAGTCTTGATAGACGGGGCACAAGCGGGACCACATTGCAGCATTGACGTTCAAGATTTAGACGCTGACTTTTACTGTATTTCGGGACACAAAGTCTATGGTCCAACAGGTATTGGCGCACTGTATGGCAAAGAAGAATGGCTCAAGAAATTACCCCCCTATCAGGGTGGTGGTGAGATGATAGCTACCGTTAGTTTTGACAAAACAACCTATGCCGATTTACCACACAAATTTGAGGCAGGGACACCCAATATAGCAGGAGGGATTGCTCTCAAAACAGCCATTGATTGGCTCAACGAAATAGGCCTAGAGAATATCGTAGAATACGAAAAGGGATTAGTGGACTATGCCACAGAAGAACTCGGTAAAATCGAGGGTATTCGCTTCATTGGTCAAGCGCAAGAAAAAGCAGGGGTTATCTCCTTTTTAGTAGGCGATATTCACCCTTACGATATGGGTATGATTTTGGACAAATTAGGTATTGCTGTTCGTACTGGTCACCATTGCGCACAACCTGTTATGGATCAATTTTGCATACCAGGTACTGTAAGAGCCTCTTTTGCCGTTTACAATACCAAAGAAGACATTAACCGATTGATTGAGGGTGTTAAAAAAGCCCAAATGATGTTATCCTAATTATGGCAAGTATTCAAGACATACAACAAGATATCATTGACGAATTCGACATGTTCGAAGAGTGGATGGAGAAGTACGAGCACATCATTGACTTGGGGAAATCATTACCCTTAATTAAAGAGCAATTCAAGACCGATGACAACCTCATTAAAGGCTGTCAATCTAGGGTATGGCTACACGCTCAACAAGAAAACAATACCGTTGTTTTTACTGCCGATAGCGACGCCATTATGACCAAAGGCATTATTGCCCTTTTGGTACGTACTTTTTCAGGACAAAAAGCTCAAGAAATTGTAGATGCAGACACCGAATTCATCAATCAAATCGGACTGAAAGAGCAACTATCGCCAACAAGAGCCAACGGACTCCTATCGATGGTTAAACAAATGAAACTTTACGCTTTAGCGTTCCAATCACAAAACTAAGTACTATGAAAACAGATGCTGAATTACAAGCCATAGGCGAAAAGATAGTAGAAAGAATTTGTCAAATATATGACCCTGAAATTCCTGTAAACATTTACGAACTTGGATTGATATACGACATTCAAGTTAGTGAAGAATGCGATGTGGAAATAGAGATGACTTTAACCTCGCCAAACTGCCCTGTTGCCGAAACCTTACCAGTAGAAGTAGAAGAAAAAGTTAAGGTAGTTGAAGAGGTTCGCAATGTCAAAGTAAACATCACATTTGATCCCCCTTGGGATAAAGATATGATGAGCGAAGAAGCCAAACTCGAATTGGGAATGCTGTAAGATGAGTGGTGAAATTGTCAATAAAGTAGCCAATAGCGGCTTAGTCAATTTTGACTTGGAAGAACATTATCCAAAAGGTCAACGCCTACTCATTGATCTGAAAGATTGGCTTTTTGAAGGCCTAATCCTAAAAGAAAAAGACTTCAGACAGGCCGTCAAAGATTATGATTGGTCACAACACCAAGATCAGCACGTTACGATCGATTGTAGTGCTGACGCCATAGTGCCCGTATGGGCTTATATGCTAATCGCTTCATCACTAATGCCACATGCCAAAACCGTTGTAAGAGGCTCCTTAGAGCAATTAGAAAGTTTTCTTTTTCAGCCCATAATTATGAATCTAGATGTGACCCCTTACAAAGATAAAAGAGTTATCATCAAAGGGTGTAGCGATTTGAAAATTGTAGAGTATGCTTACATTGCTATTACCTACAAATTAAGACCTGTAGTAAAGAGTATCATGTATGGAGAAGCCTGTTCTTCCGTACCCATTTACAAGAAGAAATGAATCCAAAAATAAGCGATATAAAAGAAGGTATTTTACCCCTTAGACAGTTGTTATTAGAACATCCTGTTTACCAACAATTGCGCCACCTCAACGACCTTAACATTTTGATGGAACAACACGTTTTTGCGGTTTGGGACTTTATGGCTTTATTGAAAGCTCTTCAATTTGGATTGACCAGCACCAACGCCCCTTGGATGCCTATCGGCAACCCTAAGACGCGCCGACTCATCAACGAAATTGTACTTGAAGAAGAAAGCGATATGGACATTGAAGGTAATCCATCTAGCCATTACGAAATGTACTTACAATCGATGAAGCAATGCGGTGCTGACACCGAACAGGTGGAACGCTTTATTGCTCGTTTGATTTCAGGCTATTCGCACAAAGAATTGCTCAAATTCAATGTGGAACAGCTGAAAGACTACACCTTGGAATTTGTCAACACTACTTTTGAAATTATACACCGAGGCAAATTGCACGAAATAGCCGCCGCCTTTACCTTCGGTAGAGAAGACCTCATACCCGACATGTTCCGTTCTATTGTAAGTGATTTGGATAAGAATTTCCCCGGAAAATTGGACACCTTTCGCTACTATCTAGAGAGACACATTGAGCTAGACGAAGAAGTGCATACTCCTTTAGCCCTTCAAATGATTGAAGAACTTTGTGGCGATGACGAAAACAAATGGCAAGAAGCCAAAATCGTAGCCATGGACTCTTTGAAAGCTCGTATTAAACTTTGGGACGGGATAGAGCAGAGCATTAAAGAACGAAAAATAGAAGAGGCCATTCAATAAATGGAGTCTGTTTCAAAGCTAAACAAGAATTGTTAGTTTTTCTACATTAAATTGTTCATTAGTTTATCAAAACATTTGCCTTTGAGAAAGTCTTTTTTTCTTTATTTGCATCAAACCCAATATCTCTAAAAAAACAATTATGTTCAAAAAACTATTTACCATTACAATGGCACTTTGCTTCGGTTTGCTTTCTGTCAAAGCAGACGAAGGTATGTGGTTGCCATTATTACTTTCTGACAACGAAGCCGATATGCAAGCCTTAGGCTTAACTCTAACGGCTCAAGACATTTACGATATTAATAATTCTTCTTTAAAAGATGCCGTAGTTTCTTTAGGTGGTTTTTGTACCGCCGAAATGGTTTCTGACCAAGGTCTTTTATTAACCAACCACCACTGTGGGTTTGGACAAATACAATCGCATTCAACTGTGAGCAACGATTATTTGACCGATGGCTTTTGGGCTATGGATAAAAGAGAAGAATTAGAGAACGAAGACTTATTCGTATCCTTTTTGGTAAAAATGGAAGACGTTACAGAACGAATCAACGCAGCTTTAGATTCTGTTTCTGACGAAGAACGTTCTGGTGTTATCCGCAAACTATCTGCCGAAATAGTGGCAGAAGCTACAGATAGCTCACATTACAACGCTAGAGTAAAATCATTCTTTGGTGGCAACGATTTCTACCTTATGGTATACGAAACGTTTAACGACGTTAGATTGGTAGGCGCACCCCCATCATCTGTAGGAAAATACGGTGGAGATACTGATAACTGGATGTGGCCAAGACACACTGGTGACTTTGCTTTGTTCAGAGTTTACAGTGGGCCTGATGGTAAGCCTGCCGAGTATTCGGAAGACAATATTCCTTACACACCTAAGCACCACTTCCCTATTTCTTTGGACGGTGTGCAAGATGGTGACTTCTCAATGATTATGGGTTTCCCTGGTTCTACTGACCGTTACCTATCTTCTTGGGGTGTTCAACAAGCTATTGAGCAATACAACCCAACAGTAGTTAAGATTAGAGATAGAAAACTAGAGGTTATGCGTGCTCATATGGATGCTAAAGAAAAGGTGCGTATCCAATACGCTTCAAAATACGCTAGAACAGCAAACTATTGGAAGTACTACATCGGACAAACTAAAGGTCTAAAGCGCATGAAAGTTTATGACCAAAAGAAAGCCTTAGAAGATCAGTTTACTGCTTGGGTAAATGTTAACGATGAAAGACTAGAAAAATACGGTGAGGCCTTAGATTTATTAGCCGATGCTTATTACGATAATGAGAAAATCAACGAGGTACGCATCTTCTTAAACGAAGCTGTATTCCAAGGTGCCGATGTATTCTATTTTGTATATCAAGTACAAGACGCTATCAAAAATTTACCTGAAGACCCTAAAGCTAGACGTTTGGCTATCAACGAATTGAAAAATCTAGCTCGTGAGCACTTTAAGGATTACAACAAAGATTTGGATCAAGATTTGTTTGCAGAGCTAATGGAATTGTACAACGATAACGTACCTTACAGCAAACAACCAGACGCTTTTGAAAAGGTAAGAAAGCACAACTACACTAAAGGCGATTGGCACAAGTTTGCCGCTTACGTTTACAAAACCTCTCCATTTGTGAGTCAGAGTAAGTTCTTTGCATTCTTGGAAAGACCATCGGTCTACAAAATGGAAAAAGACTATGCCGTGCGTATGTTCAACTCCATTATGGACCATTACATGGACAAAATCAGCTCTAAAAGAAAAGATGTTAGAGCCAACCTTGCTAAAGGTGAGCGTTTATACATCGCAGGTTTGAGAGAGATGTTACCTAACAAGAAATTCTACCCCAACGCTAACTCAACCATGCGTTTGACTTACGGTCAAGTAGGCGATTATACCCCTGGTGATGCTATGCACTACGACTTTGTAACTACTTTCGATGGTCTTATGGATAAAATGGACAACTCAGACGATGAGTTTATGGTACCTGAGCGATTGGAAGAATTATACCAAGCTAAAGACTATGGCAGATATGCCGATGAAAACGGTGAGCTTATCATTAACTTCATCAGTGGCAACGACATTACGGGTGGTAACTCTGGTAGTCCGGTGCTGAATGCTTACGGTGAGCTTATAGGTACAGCTTTCGATGGCAACTGGGAAGCTATGAGTGGAGATATCGCTTTTGAAAACGATATTCAGCGCACTATATCGGTAGATGCTCGATACATACTGTTCATCATAGATAAGTTTGCTGGTGCGTCTCACCTTATTGACGAGATGACTATTGCGCCGAACAGACCTCGACCATTGACTGCTGAGGAACAAGCCGCTAAAGATGCCAAGGACGCTATGAACGACCCGCTAACCATAGTAAATAAACTATCAACCATTAACTATTTAGGGCAAGATATCCCTGTGATAGTGATGCACTCATTCGGTTCAGCATTTGATTTGGCAGTAGCTCAATTTGGTAGCGACTCCAATACCTTATTCTACTGGAGAGGAACAGTTTATACCACAGAGAAAAGATAATTTACTTCCTCTAATACTTGTTAAAACCCTCGCCAAAATTGGCGGGGGTTTTTTATGTTCTGGATACAAATGAAAAAAAAATAGAAATACTAAATGCCTTGTTTGAATTTTAAGACGATTACTTAAAATCATATAAATCCGACTTTGTTTTCGGAATATATCAGAAGAAATAGACTTTAA
>CESO01111876.1_pt1 | contig 10831 bp, 9 predicted proteins | sample 356341 | NCBI WGS metagenome assembly CESO01 (sample SAMEA2621812, study PRJEB7988) | marine metagenome | biome: marine biome (ENVO:00000447); feature: deep chlorophyll maximum layer (ENVO:xxxxxxxx); material: "saline water (ENVO:00002010), including plankton (ENVO:xxxxxxxx)" | depth 35 m
CTCCGACGCATGAGCACTGGCGGCGAACACGTCTCGCGAGCGGGCGCCAAACTCGCCCACGCCCTCGACGAGTTCCAACTCGACGTGCGTGATCTTCGGTGCGCCGATTTCGGATGCAACATCGGAGGATTCACGGACTGCCTGCTGCAGCGGGGCGCCGAACACGTCGTGTCGATCGACACCGGATACGGCGTGCTCGACTGGAAGCTCCGAAACGACCCCCGGGTGCTGGTGCGCGAGCGGACCAACGTCCTTCACGCCGAGCCCGAGGAGTCGCCGGTGGACCTCATCGTCATCGACGTGGGCTGGACACCCCAGCGAAGGGTCCTTCCGATCGCACTTCGATGGCTCTCTCCGACCGGGCGGATCGTCTCGCTCGTGAAACCGCACTACGAACTCGATGCCCAGAGAAAGAAGACGCACCTCGTCGAAGGACGGCTGGCGGACGACATGGCGACCACGGTCCTCCATGAGGTGATCGAGTCGACTCCCGACCTCGGCTTCGAGGTCACGGGCCAGACCATGTCACCCATCCGGGGCGGCAAAAGCAGCCGAAGGACCGGGACCGGAAACGCCGAATTTCTCCTGTGCCTGAAGCCCCTGAAGGGGGTCTAATTTCCACTGATCAACGTCCATTTCGGATACAATGGCCGGACTTGGAACCCCCCTCTTTCACCTGACGGTTCCACTCATCGACGGACACGATCATGACCGACTCCGATACACCGAAGACTCCGGACGATTCGCAGGACGACATGTCGATCACGCAGCAGAGGATCGGCAGGGTCGTCGAGCAGCAGATCGACGACGAACTGCACGAAAGCTACCTCACGTACGCGATGTCGACGATCACCGACCGCGCATTGCCGGACGTGCGTGATGGACTGAAGCCTTCGCAGCGCCGGATTCTCGTCGCCATGAACGACCTGAACCTCGCTCCGGGCCGCAAGCACAGGAAGTGCGCGAAGATCGCAGGCGACACCTCGGGCAACTACCACCCCCACGGTGAATCCGTGATCTACCCGACCCTGGTCAACATGGGCCAGAACTGGAAGATGCGCGTTCCGATGATCGACAAGCAGGGCAACTTCGGCTCCATCGACGGCGATCCCCCCGCCGCCATGCGATACACCGAAGCGAGAATGACGCATGCGACCGTCGAGATGCTCGACGACATCAAGTACGACACCGTCGACTTCATCCCGAACTACGACGACACGCGACTCGAGCCCACCGTCCTTCCCGCGAAGTTCCCGTACCTGCTGATCAACGGATCGAACGGCATCGCGGTCGGCATGGCCTGTTCGATCCCCCCGCACAACGTGAAGGAGATGTGCACCGCCATCATGGCCGTCCTCGACGATCCGGAACTCCCCTTCGAGGAACTGCTCAAGATCGTTCCCGGACCCGACTTCCCGACCGGTGGCGTCATCATCGGTCGCCGCGGCGTCGCGGAGGCCTATTCGAGCGGTCGCGGCCGCGTCATCGTGCGGGGACGGGTGAGCCAGGAGAAGACGGGCAACCGGGACACCCTGATCATCAACGAGATCCCCTACCAGGTGATGCAGAACGCGCTGATCGAGAAGATCGTCGACGCCGCGAAGAACGGACGCATCGAAGGCATCTCGGACATCAAGAACTTCTCCGGCAAGAAGCACCGCACGCGGATCGTGGTCTACCTCAAGCGGGACGCCGATCCGGATGTGGTGGAACGTCAGCTCTACCGATTCACGCCGCTGCAGTCGACGATCTCCATCATCAACATCGCGCTGGACAAGCGTCGCCCCCGGACGCTGGCCCTGAAGCAGATGATCCAATGCTGGATCGACCATCGACGCGAGGTCATCAGGCGACGCACCGAGTTCCTGCTCCGCGAGGCCCGCAAGCAGGCGCATCGTCTCGAGGGGCTCATCTACGCGGTCTGCGACATCGACGAGGTGATCGCACTGATCCGAGCCAGCAAGACGCGCGACGAGGCGATCGCCAGGCTCATGGAGCGCCACTTCAGGATTCCCGCCGATCACGAATACGCCCCCTACGTTCCGACCACGTTGATCGAGATCTCCAACGCCGGCGACGGAGCCCTGCTCACACGCGTCCAGGCCGAGGCCATCGGAGCCATGCGGCTGATCCAACTGGTCGGTCTCGAGATCGAGAAGCTCACCGGCGAATACTCGCAGCTGCTCGCGAAGATCGAGGACTACCTGTCGATCCTCAACAGCCCGAGCCGCGTGAACGAGATGATCCGCGAGGACTGCACCCAGCTGGCCGAACGATTCGACACCCCCCGCATGACCGGATTCGAAGAGGCCGAGGCCGGCGAATACGACCTCGGCGAACTGATCACGGAACACGATGTGGTGATCACCATCTCGCATCAGGGATACATCAAGCGGCTTCCGCTCACCACCTATCGGGAACAGGGACGTGGCGGACGCGGCGTCAAGAGCGGCAACGTCCGCGAGGACGATTTCACCGAGCATCTCTTCACCGGTTCGACGCACGACGACATCCTGTGCTTCACGAACACCGGGCGGGTCTTCAGACAGAAGGCATACCAGATCCCGGAGATGTCCCGAGGCAGCCGCGGCCGCGCGATCGTGAACCTGCTCCGGCTTCGGGACGACGAGAAGATCGTCGCCTTCCTGAACGTCCAGGACTTCGAGAAGGGCGAGGACTTCCTGTTCTTCGCCACCTCGAAGGGACGCGTGAAGCGCACCGCGCTCAGCGACTACCGGAACATCCGCAACAGCGGGATCAACGCGATTAACCTCAATGAAGGCGACGACCTGATCGGAATCATCCAGACCAAGGGCGAGGACCACGTGCTGCTCGCCACCGAGCAGGGCATGTCGATCCGGTTCAACGAAAGCGACGCGCGGGTCATGGGACGCACCGCCGCGGGCGTCAAGGGGATCGACCTCGCGGAGGACGACACCGTGATCGGACTCGTCGCCGCCAGCGAGAACGTCGACCTGATGACCGTGACCGAGAACGGATACGGCAAGCGGACCAGCATGGACGAATACCTGGTCAAGAGCGAGGACGGGTCGACCCGCCCCCAGAGCCGCGGCGGCAAGGGTCGACGCGACATCCGGACATCGGATCGCAACGGACGCGTCGTCGCGATCCGGTCGGTCCAGGAGGACGACAGCCTCATGTTCATCAGCTCGGGCGGAATGATCGTGCGGATCGCCGCGAACTCGATCAGCAAGATCGGACGCAACACCATGGGAGTCCGCCTGGTCAATCTCAAGGACAACGATCTGGTCATCACCGCGGCCAGAGTGCTCGAGTCCGGAGACGAGGACGAGGGCGAGGGCGAGAATGGGAACGAGAACGAGTGATGTTCCGCCACGGGTCGCCTTGAGCCCCGTGGTATGCTGTGGACTCGCAAGAGCTTTCGGCGTCCGTGAGTTGGAGAATCGAAGATGCCCCTGAACACCTGGTCCGACGACATCCTGATTGCCGAGCTCTCCGACGAGCCCATGTTCTCCGAGGACATGGACGGACTGCTGCAGCGACTCGAGGAGTCCGTCAAGAGCGAAGAGAGCATCCCCAACATCATCGTCGACCTGAAGTCGGTCGCCACCGTGAACTCCTCGAACCTCGGCGCGCTGCTGAAGCTTCGAACCACGCTCGGGCAGAACGACCGCCGTATCCTGATCTGCTCCGTGAGCGACGGTGTGTGGACCGCCCTGCTCGCCACTGGACTCGATCGCGTCTTCGCATTCAGCGAGGATGTGACCACCGCCCTCGCCATGCTCCAACTGGAGGGGTGAGGGGTGCCAATCGGGAGGACCGGGCATGCTGACACTTCGACGACCTGATCCCGAGACGCGCATCGAACTGATGCCGCTGATCGACGTGATCTTCCTCATCCTCACGTTCTTCATCTACGCCATGGTCCTGATGGTCCAGGTGGACGTGATGCCGGTCCCGATGGAGTCCTACATCAGCGGCGAATCGGCGGAACCGGTCCCCGCGACCAGCATCACCATCGACCTCGACGGAAGCATCTACGTCGGACAGGTCCCCTCGACCCTCGAAGCGGTGCCCGAGACCATCGATTCGGTGCTGGCGGAGAACCCCGACACGGCGATCTACCTCGTGATGGCGGCCGGAGAAGGCGAGATCGACCGAGGCCCGATCCTGACCTCCCTCTGGGATCATCTCAGGGAATCGGGCATCGAGATCATGCTCGTCGGCTCCCCTGCGGAGCAGGCTCCGCAGGGACAGGTTCCGTCGAACGCGGATCCCGTCGGCCCGATGATTCCATCCGCACCATGAACGTTCCTCGACACAAGTTGATCCTCTGGGGGTCGCTCGTCGCCTCGCTGTGCATCCATATGTTCCTGCTCCTGCCGGCGATGCTCGCCGTGGCCGAAGCCGACTCGAATCTGACGGACTTCGAGCACGAACTCGAGGAGCACGTGGACGAACAGCAGGAGCTTCCCGATCAGGAACGACTGGGTCTGGACGATTCCGACACGTCAAGCATGACATGGGTGGGCTACGACACCTACCAGGAGCACCTCGCGCAACTCGCCGAGTTCGATCAGGCCCAGTTCAACGAAGCCTCCTCTCCCGAGAACTCCACTCCCAACGAAGAGCAGTCCACTCCCGCCGACAGCCCCGGCACTCCGGCGAACGCCGGTGGCAAACCCGCCCAGGATTCGAGGCCGAACGCGTCCAAATCGGGCGGAGGCTCCGGACCGATCGACGGACTGGGCGAGGACGGAGGTGGAATCCCCACCTCGGGCGGAACGGGTCCGCTCGCCGACGCCGAGACCGGCAAGGCCGAGGAGAGTGGCGAGGAACCGGCCGAACAGCCGGGCGAGAACCAGCCGAAACCGGCGCAGCCGGCGGAGGAATCCGGACCTCGAAAGCCCGGAGACCAGCCCAACTCGGGCGGCGGCGCTCCGGCCACCCCGCCTTCCGACGCACCCGACCCGCCTCAGCCGGATGCGGCGGACAAATCCTCGGATGCGACCTCGACCATCTCCGTTCCGAGGGAGAAGTGGATCAGCGGGCACCCCGTGGCGTCGCAGGGACTGGAACTGTTCCCCAGGAAACCGAAGTTCACGACCCTCCAGACGCTCGCCGGCGCACGCAACATGGTGGTGATCATCCGCATCGGAAAGAAGGGCAAGGCCGACACCGCGGACATCCTGCAGTCCAGCGGCAACCCGGGCATCGATGCCGCGGTCCTGGCGAGCCTCTACCGATGGAGAGCCAAGGGAACGAGACTGGATGCGATCGACGAGAAGCAGACCCTCGACATCACGCTCGAACTGATCATGTCCCCGCGACGGAACTGACGTCCACGCGCTGCTTCCACAACTCGAGTGATTCATCGGCCGTCATGTCGAACGAAAGCGGCGTCACCGTCGCCGCACCATCGAAGATCGCCTCGACATCGGATCCTTCCGCGGTATGCAGGAAGTTCAGTCCGGTCCCCGCGGCCCAGTAGTACAACTGGCCGGCCGGGCTCTGGCGTCGTTCGTAGCATTCCGCCAGAGGGGCCGTGTTCATGGGAACGACCCGGACCACCGGCAGCGGTGCTTCGGGATCCTCGGTCTTGGGCAGGTTGATGTTGATGACGTCGTGCGGCTGCAACGGATGTTCGAGGACCCGGTCGACGATGGTCCGCGCGTGTTCCGCGGCACGCTTCCACTGGATCCGCTCACGATCGCGGATGAGCAGGCTGACGGCGATCGACGGGACGCCGAGGAACGCGGACTCCATCGCCGCGGCGACCGTTCCCGAATAGAGCACGTTGATGCCGATGTTCGCCCCGCTGTTCATGCCGGAGATCGTGAGGTCGGGCTTGGAACCGGCCCCGAACCGCTCCTCCCACAGCGTGGTGATCGCCAGCTTGACGCAGTCCGCCGGCCGGCCATCGATCGCCGTCCCCTGGAATCCGGCTGCGACATCGAGCTCCTCCACGAACAGCGGATCGTGGTACGTGATGCCGTGACCGGTCGCCGACTGGACGGTGAGCGGTGCGATGGGAACGAGTTCGCCCAGCCCGGACATCGCCTCGTGCAGCGCGGCGAATCCGGGGGCGTGAATTCCGTCGTCGTTTGTCAGCAGGATCCGCATGGGACCACCTTTCTACCTGGCTTCCAGGACATATTCCCGACCTCCCCAGACCACAGGCTCGCCCCGCAGCAGCAGATCGGCTCCGCTGCGGAGTATGCCGGCGACCTCGAGACATCCCATCGGATGCAGAAACAGCGTACGAATCGGCTGTCGGCCCATCTTGGCCATCCAGCCCAGGGCGACCGCCTGCAGGATCAGGCCCGCGGCGGCGACGCACGCCACGACGAACCCGGGGCCGGAATCGCCGACCGAAGACGCGACGGCACCGATCACGATCGCCACCGACATCGCGACGGGCATGAACACGCCCGTGAGCAGAAGGCGAAGCGCAAGCTTGCGCATCCTCGCCGGCTTGCGACGACAGGATTCGATGAAGATCCGCTGCCATCCACGACGGAAACTGGTGCGGCTCGAGTACATCGAACAGGAGAAGAGACCGTCGGCCATCAGGATGTTGCCGAGCCCCCCCTTCCAGCTGATTCGCTGGGCGAACGCGATGTCCTCGAGCAGATCATCCTTGACGGAGGCGTGTCCACCGATGCGCTCGTACCACCCGCGATCGAAGAGCATGAACTGGCCGTTCGCGAATGCCCGCGATTTCCGCGGGTTGTTCACCATGTCCGGCGGATACAGGTACAGGAGGGCCATCGTCGCCACGGACTGCGATCGGTACTCGAAATCATGCTCGCACGTCAGCGTGCTCAGAAGACTGAGCAACCCCAGTCCTCGCGACTTCAACAACGCGACCGCGGCGCGGATCACGTCCGGTTCGGCTCCGGTGTCGGCATCCATGAACAGCAGAAGATCTCCGGTGGCCTGTTCCGCTCCGATCCTGGCCGCATTGCATTTCCCGGCCCAGTCGGCCGGACAGGAATCATTTTCGATGATCTGCAGGCGATCGCCGTCCGGATCGACCGAACGAAGCCGTTCGGCCGTGGCATCGGTGCATCGGTCCAGCACGAAGATCGGCTGGAGACGGGGATAGTTCTGGTCGAGCAGCGAACGCCCGCACCGTTCGATCACACGTTCCTCGTTGTGGGCCGGCACCACGACGCTGACCGAAGGCCAGCCGCCTTCCGGCTCGGGAAGATCGATCCCGGAACGCACCGTCGGCCGGGTCATCGCGACGAGGGCGACCCGAATCAGCACGACGAACCACCAGATCGCCGTGGGAACGGCGACGGCCAGAAGCATCCAGGAAAGTACGTCCAATGCGGTCATGAGCGGGCGCGCAGTGTACCCCCTTCGCACCACGAAGGCCTTCCCCCGTGCCCGTGTAGACTGCGAAACGATGCCTCAAGACGATCCGATCCTGGTCTATTCACGCGATGCGGCACGCCGCATCGATGCCGATGCGATCGAAACGTACGGAATTCCCGGGATCGTCCTCATGGAGAATGCCGCACGCGGCGCCGCCGATCTCGCCTGCGACATGCTCGCGACACGCGATCACCCGTGCCGCATCGTCGTGGCATGCGGTACGGGGAACAACGGCGGAGACGGATGGGCCGCCGCCAGACACCTCTCCAACCGGGGGCATCTCGTGCGCATCGCGACGATCGGCCCCTGTCGACCGGGGAGCGATGCGGCGATCAACGAACGGATCGCCGGAGCCATGGATCTCCCCGTCGAGTCCCGGTTGGATCTGGACGGATCGGATCTGATCGTCGATGCGCTGCTCGGCACGGGGCTCGATCGTGCGGTCGACGGACGGACGAGGGACTGGATCGAGGCGATCAACGCACACGGTGCACCGGTGCTGTCGATGGATGTCCCCTCCGGACTCGACGCCGACAGCGGGATGCCGCTGGGAACCGCGATCAGGGCGGACCGCACCGCGACCTTCGTGGGGTGGAAGAAGGGATTTCTGGAAAATGACGCCTCCCGGTGGCTGGGCCGGATCCACACCGTGGAGATCGGCATTCCGACGACACTCAAGGAACGACACGGTCATCCGATCGACGATTGAACCTCCGCCGCCGGACTTTCCTATCATCCCGTACACGATCTCCCCATGTACCAGTCACTCCTCACCAACCGGTATCTGACCTCGAGGGTCATCCCCCTGCTGGCTGTCGCCGCAGTCGCACTCTGCGTCGCGCTGGTGATCGTGGTGGTCTCCGTCATGTCCGGGTTCCTCGAGCAATTCCGCACCGCCGGCCGGACCCTGATCGGCGACGTCATCGTGCACGCATCGCTGCACGGTGTTCCGCACTACGACGATCTCATCGAACGCATCGAGCGCAACCCGCTCGCCGATTCCGCCACCCCGGTCGTCGAGACCTGGGGCGTACTTCGCATGCCGTACGACGAGACCACGGCGGTGCAGATCTGGGGCATCGAACCCGAAAGCTTCGATCGGGTGACCGACTTCGCCGACACGCTCTATTGGGACGAGGTTCCCGAAGGGCTCGAGCGGTACCTGCTTCCCGATGCGATCGAACGCATCGGACCCGACCTGGCCGAAAGCCTCACGCTCGAACAGCAGATCGACATCCTGTTCGACCGCATGCCGGAGGATTCCCCGCTGACCCGTGAGGAACTCGCCCTGGAGGTTCCCGCCGTCCCCCAGAAGGACTGGATCACGCTGCTGCAGCGACTGGGCCGCTTCGAGGTGGAGACCCTGCAGCGGATCCTCGACGAACGGCAGTGGGAGATGATTCTCGAGGCCGACGACTGGCTGGCCGATCCCACCAACATCAAGCGGGACGGGCTGGCGATGTCCAGATTCGGACGCCCCGCCATCATCCCCGGAATGCACGTCTCCAAGGGCAACATGCGCACCGGAAACGGAACCTACGAGGTGCAGGGAAACGGTCGATGGTGGCTGCCGCGATTCAACGGAACACTCACCACCATCCGCATCGACCGCGACGGCGGCATCAGCGACGAACCGCAGAATCTCGTCCTGCCGTTCGCCAACGAGTTTCTCAGCAACGTGCGCATGGTCGACAAGCAGCGGGTCTTCATCCCGCTGGAGACAGCCCAGGAGCAGACCGGGCTGTTCGAAGCGGCCCTGATCGACGGCGGCGTCGATCCCGCCCGGGCCACCCAGGTGCTGATCCGCGCATCGGAAGGATTCACCGCCGATGAACTGCTGGCGGAGATCGTTCCGATCTACGAATCGTTCTACAAGGACCGAATCGACGACGTCACCGACCGCGAGACGTTCCCGCCCCCCGCCTTCGTGACGATCCAGACCTGGGAGGAGATGCAGGCCGACTTCATCGGACCGGTCGAGAAGGAACGGATGCTGATGTGGATCCTCTTCTCCATCGTCTACCTGGTGTGCGCCGCACTCGTGCTGGCGATCATGTGGTCGATCGTGCAGGAGAAGACCAGGGACATCGGAATCCTCCGCAGCATCGGCGCAACCCGCCGCGGCATCGTCGGGATCTATCTGCTGTACGGACTGGTGATCGGCGTCATCGGCGGCATTCTCGGCTTCTTCCTCGGATGGCTGATCACCTACTACATCGACGACATCCACGACATGCTCGGGGCGCCTCCGATGTGGCTCGGCGTCCTGCTGCTGGCCGCCGCCATGGTGGTCATCGGCTGGGCCATCGTCCGCATGCGAAGCGGCGAACTGCTGCCGACCGTGCTGGGCACCTTCATCTCGATTCCACTGATCCTGCTCGGCGTCGTGATCGTCTGGGCATCGGCCACCGGACAGGGATTCGTCATGTGGGACGCCAACACCTACTACTTCCCGGATGTACCCAACTCGGTGGATCTGCTCGTCGCATTCATCACCCTGATCGGCGGCATCGTCTTCAGCGTGCTCGGCGCCTTCATCCCAGCGGCCAAGGCCGCCGACATGGATCCCATCAAGGCGCTTCGGTATGAGTAGCGACACCACACCACTGCTCGCCGCGGACGATCTGCACAAGACCTACCGACTCGGTCAGGTCGACGTGCCCGTTCTCAAGGGCGCATCCCTCCACGTCAGCGAAGGCGAATGGGTCGCCGTGCTCGGATCCTCCGGCTCCGGAAAGAGCACGCTGCTGCATCTGCTCGGAGACCTCGACACCCCGGATGCCGGACAGGGCGGAATACGCTTCAGAAACCGTCCAATCGACGAGCATTCAAGACGGGAACGCAACACGTACCGGAACCGAAGCATCGGATTCGTGTTCCAGTTCTACCACCTGCTGCCGGAACTGACGGTGCTCGAGAACGCACTGCTTCCGACCCTCGTCGCCACCAGCCTGCCCGGAGCCCGCGATCGGGCCGGGGACCTGCTCGAGCGGTTCGGACTGGGACATCGACTCGATCACCGCCCCCGGGAACTTTCCGGAGGCGAACGTCAACGGGTGGCCATCGCCAGGGCTCTGGTCAACAAGCCGGAAGTGCTGCTCGCCGACGAACCGACGGGCAATCTCGATGAGCAGACCGGCGGAGAGATTCTCGAACTGCTCCAGCAGGAACATCGACGCGGACTTGCGATCGTGATGGTGACGCACGATCGAAGCATCGCGGACATGGCGGACCGGGTCGTGGAACTCCACCACGGTCAGGTGGAGACGACTTCGGTCGTCAGTCGTTGACCCGATACCAACGGACCGTGTAGTCGACGAGCTCCTCCGGAGTCGATTCGAAGATGCGCTCGAACGCCTGACGCCACGGCTCCCCTGCCTTGACGGCGTCGAACCATGCGAACAACGTGTCCGGCCGGTCGAGCAGCCGCTCCATCAGCAGACCGGCCCGGGCCTCGTCGGACGAG
>CESO01016751.1_pt1 | contig 10823 bp, 7 predicted proteins | sample 356341 | NCBI WGS metagenome assembly CESO01 (sample SAMEA2621812, study PRJEB7988) | marine metagenome | biome: marine biome (ENVO:00000447); feature: deep chlorophyll maximum layer (ENVO:xxxxxxxx); material: "saline water (ENVO:00002010), including plankton (ENVO:xxxxxxxx)" | depth 35 m
AAAAAAATCGAGACGCTTTTAAAATTGTTAAATTAAGCTACTTCTTTTGGGGAAGCACTCTATCCGACTCGGCATCGTAAAATGAATCAAGAACAACTTTGAAATCTGTTCTCCTGTTGTATTGATGCGCCTTTTCGATATCTTTCTTTCTTTTTAATTTTTCAAAGAATGCTTCATTTAGAATTGCACCAGGTTTTAGTTTACCATCTTTTACATCCATAACAAATGACTCATTCTCACCCACTCCTTTTGCAATTAACCTCATAGGTTTTATTCCTTTATCGACCATATAGTCTACACAAATTTGAGCCCTTCTTTGAGATAACTCCATATTGAACTCATCTCCAGCTCTGTTATCTGTATGCGAACGTAATTGAATCACAACGTTAGGGTTTTCTACAAGAACTGCAACTAGTGTATTAAGCGCTTCCTTGGATTCTTTTCTTAACTCAGCACTATTAAAGTCGTATTCGATTTTAGGCAAGACTATTTCTTTAAGAGTTGCTTCAAGGACAATATCTTGAACCATATTTACTGATTCATTTACTCCTATTGTTGATTGCGTAAAATTAGAAGATAAGTAACCTTCATTTGACACCGTTATGCTATAAGAAACATTCTCCTTGACGAACTCTTCATCAAATAAATATCTTCCAGAATTGTCAGTAACAGTTTGAGAAATACTCCCGTCACTACCTACTATATCAATTGTAGCACCTGAAATAATTTGCTTAGTCTTTAAATCAGTGATAACCCCTGAAAGAGTTAAATTAAGTTTAGGCAAATTAAATCTGTATATATCGTCTCCCTTACTACCTAATCTATTTGAAGATAAGTATCCTCTCTCTTCTTCGTCTTCAAAAATAATTCCAAAATCATCATTTGATGAGTTGATTGGGCTGTTCATATTATTTACAGAGCGAAGGTTATTTTCAGCATCAAAGACCGCTTTAAAAATATCAAGCCCGCCCATACCAACATGACCGTCTGATGAAAAATAAAGAGAACCATCTGCATGTATAAAAGGGAACAATTCGTTTCCACTCGTATTTATTTCATCCCCTAAGTTAATAGGCTCACTCCATTCATCTCTTTTAACTTTTTTGATATACCAGATATCTTTACCTCCATAACCGCCTTTCATATCAGATGAGAAATAAAGTACCTTTCCATCAGAACTTAGTGAAGGATGTGCAAAACTACTTACGCTGTCGTAAGGTAGCGGCAACAATACTGGAGAAATCCAATTCTTGCCTTTTTTCTTGGAGAAATATATTTCACATGTAGGAATAGGCTTGATTTTCGAGTTTTCCATACACCTGGTAAAGTATAATTCATTTCCTCTTTTGTTGAGTGAAGGAGATGCTTCGTGGTCAGAAGTATTCATCGGCTCTTCAAATGGAGATGGCTTGGACCATCTTTTCTTCTTTTTATCGTATTTAGACCAATAGATGTCAGTAAAAGAGTTACCAGTAAATCCATCAGCAGATTTTCCTAACGAACCATCACGAGAAGATGTAAAAAACAGCTCATCATAATCTCTACTAGCATAACACGGAGAGTATTCCTCTTGGTTAGTATTGTGCTGAAAAGATGTTAACTCGTAGCGACTTGGGTTTTGAAGTGCGTCAAGGGCAAACATACAAGATTCTATTCCTTTGTCAGGTCTATCATCGTTAGGCTTAAACTCTTTATACTTTTCATATTGAACTATAGCATCTGAGAACTTTTGTTGCTTTTGTAACACCTGCGCATACCTAAGATACACCTCTGCATGAGGGTATTTTGCTTTAATGGCTCTTTTGTACATAGCCATTGCTTTCTTTAAGTAAATCGGCGTACCTATATTTCGTGCACATTCAGCCTGAAGAAAAATTAATTCAGCCTTTTTAGCTCTATTTTTCTCCTTAGCATAATCTGCTTTATAAAGCTTTTCAGCCTCATAATAATTCTGCATCATATAGGCTTTATCAGCCTTAGACATCTTGTTTTTCTTAGAAGATTGTGACAAAAGTGATGTTGTAGACACCAAAAAAAACAACATCGTAAGTGAAAGTAAATGTTTCATTTTTTAAATCATAGAATTTTTGCTAAAATAAGGATTTATTTCATTCGATAACATTACAATCTAATATCTATTAAAAAGTTGTTAATATTTTTGGTAATTTTACCGCAAATAAACGACATTATAAACTATATTTGTGTACTTAATACACTATCTAATTTAACACAGTTAAAAAATGACTAAAAGTAAACTCGAGTACATTTGGCTTGACGGCTACGAGCCAACTCAAAATATGAGAAGTAAAACTAAAATTATCAATAATTTTAGTGGTAAGCTAGAAGACTGCCCTATATGGTCTTTTGATGGAAGTTCTACTTTACAGGCTTCAGGTGGATCTTCAGATTGCCTAATTAAACCTGTCGCAATTTACCCTGACCCTACAAGAATTAATGGCTATCTTGTAATGACTGAGGTTTTAAATGCGGATGGTAGCAATCATTCATCAAACGGAAGAGCAACCATTGATGATGATGATAATGATTTTTGGTTCGGCTTCGAACAAGAATATTTCATTATGGACACTCAAACACAACTCCCCTTAGGATTTCCATTAGGCGGGTATCCTGGTCCACAAGGACTGTATTACTGTTCTGTTGGCGGAAGAAATACTCATGGTAGAGATTTTGTTGAAGAACATGCTGACTTATGTATTGAAGCTGGGCTTAATTTTGAAGGAATTAACCAAGAAGTTGCTAGTGGACAATGGGAATTTCAATTATTCGCTAAGGGAGCTAAAAAAGCTGGTGATGAAATTTGGATTGCAAGATACCTTTTAGACAGATTAACCGAAAGCTACGGCTATTACATTGAATACCACCCAAAGCCAGTTAAAGGCGATTGGAATGGTTCAGGTATGCATGCTAACTTTTCAAACACAACCCTAAGAACTTGTGGTTCTAAAGAAACGTATGAAAAGATTTGTGAAGCATTCAGACCAGTAACTAAAGAGCATATCTCTGTTTACGGTGCCTATAATGACGAAAGGCTTACTGGCTTACACGAAACAGCATCAATCAATGATTTCAGCTATGGTGTTTCTGATAGAGGTGCATCTATAAGAATTCCTATTATGGTAGTTGAAAATGGATGGAAAGGTTGGTTAGAAGATAGAAGACCAGCTTCAAATGGCGATCCTTACAAAATTGCGGCTAGGATTATAAAAACTGTCAAAAGCGCCGAGTAGATTATTTTACTTAAGTAAATAAAAAAACTAACAAGAGCTCTTGTTAGTTTTTTTTTGCTTTATGGATTATTTCTCTAAGTCTTTTTCGACCTTTTGTATCTCCTCTTTAACTGATGTTGCACTAGAACGAATTTCCCTTTTTATATCGTTAGATGCATCTTTCAACTCTCTCATACCCTTACCCAAGCCTCGAGCAATTTCAGGTATTTTTTTTGAGCCAAATAACATAACGACCACCAACATAATAATTACAATTTCTGGTCCGCCTATAAATAATAAAATAGAAGTCATAAAATATGTGTTCTTAACATCGCAAAGTTAAATAATAAAAGTAATTGCATTAAATTAAAAATGCCCCAAATTTTGGGGCACTTTTAATCTTAAGAAATAAAGAATTTTATTTTTTATCTTCTTCTGATTTTTTGATCGTATCGACCATTATTGGTGAAGCGACAAATAATGAAGAATAAGTCCCAACAATTACACCTACCATTAATGCAAACATAAATCCTCGAATTACCTCACCTCCAAACAAGAATATTACTAATAACACAAAGAATGTAGTAAGCGACGTGTTTACTGTTCTACTTAACGTACTATTTAATGCATTATTCACTAGTGAATTGAATTCTTTTTTCTTAAAGATATTCATATGTTCTCTAATTCTATCAAATACAACAACAGTATCATTAAGAGAATAACCAATTATTGTTAAAAGAGCTGCAATAAACGCTTGATCAATCTCTAATGAGAATGGTAATACCCCATAAAACAAAGAGAATATTGATAAGACAATTAATACATCGTGGAATACTGCTGCAACAGCACCTAAACTAAATTGCCATTTTCTAAATCTCAATAGGATATATAAGAAAATTATAAGTAATGAGAACATTATAGACCATAATGCTGATACTTTAATATCATCTGCAATAGTTGGTCCTACTTTTTGAGAACTCATCACCTCATAATCACCAATACTTACCAATCCATCGTCTAACTTGCCACTAACAATAGCATCGGCGCTCAATTCTTTACTATCAATAAGGTATTTAGTAGTAATTTTCACTTGATTATTATCCCCAAAGGTTTTTACTTCAGGATACATTTTAAGACCAGATTCGTCGATAAAATAATTAGCTAGTGAATTTCTAATCGCTTCGTTATCAACAGGTTCATCAAAACGAACAACGAAAGTTCTACCCCCTTTGAAGTCTACACCATAATTTAGTTTTTTGGTTACTAAAGAACCTATTCCTATCAAAATAATAAGAGATGATATTCCATAGAAAATTTTACGCTTACCAATAAAATCAATAGCTGTGTTTTTGAATGCACCTCTGGTAATTGAGTTATCAAAAGATGCTACACCCTTTTTCTCTAATCTCCAGTGGAATATTAGACGTGTTAAGAAAATAGCCGAGAATAAAGATGTCAAAATACCTATTACAAGAGTTGTAGCAAATCCTTTAATAGGTCCACTTCCAAATATATAAAGAACAATACCTGTCAATAGAGTGGTCACGTTGGCATCAATAATTGAACTGTAAGCATTTTTGTAACCATCTGAAACAGCTAGCTTTAGCCCTTTGCCGTTCATTAGCTCTTCACGTATTCTTTCATAAATAAGAACGTTTGCATCTACTGACATACCAATTGTTAATACAATACCTGCAATACCAGGCAGCGTAAGTACAGCACCTAATGAGGATAAAACACCAAACACAAAGAAAAGATTTGCCAAAAGGGCAATATTTGATACTAAACCAGCAAAACTGTAATAGAACATCATGTACAACAATACAATTGACAAGGCTATAATGAATGATCTCAAGCCTGAATCAATAGCCTCTTGACCTAATGATGGTCCAACAATTGCTTCTTCAATGATTCTTGCAGGTGCGGGTAATTTACCTGACTTCAAGATATTAGATAAGTCATTTGCTTCGTTGATGGTAAAGTTACCTGTTATCTGGGATCTTCCACCAGAAATTTCTGATTGAACTGTCGGAAATGAATACACATAATCATCTAAAACAATAGCAACACTTTTACCTATGTTGTCAGCTGTTAATCTTTTCCACATTCTTGCACCTTCAGCATTCATTGCCATAGACACCTCAGGTGAGCCGTTAAACTGACCAAAGTCGGTACGAGCATCAGTAACGACATCTCCTTCCATAGCCGCTTTACCATCTCTTGAAGTAACTCTTAAAGCAACTAACTGAACAAACCTTCCTTCGGGATCGTAAGGCTTTACAGTCCAAGAAAAACGCACATCTCTAGGTAATATATTCTTAACCTCATCCATCTTTAAAAAAGCATTGACCGCAGAAGTATCTTTTACAGAAGATATTCCACAAACAGGACCTTCGTTAGGTTGGTTGGATTGATTCAGATTAGGAAATAAAACGGCATATAATGGGTTTTCTCTTGAAAATTGATCAGCAGTCATAGCTGCAGTATCAGAAGAAGCTTCTGAGTTTGTGCTTAACTCATCAATAGATAAATCTGAATTAAAATCTTCTTCAACTTCAGTGTTTTCAACAATTTCCTCAGAATCAGCAATTGTATCTTCTAATTCAACTTGAGATTTAAGAAATGTATTAATTTGATCAATCGCACCTAAAATCTCAGCATTTTCATACGTTTCCCAAAACTCTAATTGTGCTGTTCCTTGTAGAAGTTTACGAACTCTTTCTGGATCTTTAACACCTGGTAATTCAACTAAAATTCTTCCTGATCCTTCTAAACGCTGAATGTTTGGTTGAGAAACACCAAATCTATCTATCCTAGATCTCAAAATATTAAATGAACGGTCAATCGCATCTTCAACTTCAGTACGAATCACTCCCATTACTTCATCGTTTGTCGAAGTAGAGTTTATTTTATCTTTTAGTTCAGGTGTATAAAAAATTGAGGCAAGCTTTCCCTCTGGGCTTAACTCAGTAAAAGATTGAGCGAATAGAGTAACAAAGTCATCCTGACTATCTAGCTGTTTATTCACTGCCAAGTTAATAGCCGAATTAAACGCTTCATCTTTGTTGTAATTAGACATTGCTCTTATCACATCCACAACAGATACTTCAAGAGTAACATTCATACCACCTTTAAGGTCCAAACCAAGATTTATTTCTCTTGATTTACACTCGTTGTAAGTGTAGTTTTTAACTCCGATATTATAGATAGGCTCCGATGAAATGGAATCTAAATAAGCTTTTTCTTTAAACTCATCTCCATTCGAATACTCTACTGCATCCTTCTCAACTCCTTGAGCTATCCAAGTGAAAGACAATTGGTATAGACAAACAATTGCAAACACTAATGCGAACAGAGAGATAAAACTTTTATTTTGCATAATATTTTAATTTAGAACGGGCAAATATAGAATTTCAATTTTGAAATAGCAATTGAAATGAGGATAACTAAATTATTAGGTTTAGAATGGTCTATTATTCTATTCCCAAATACTATCACACACATAGAATTTTAATCGTAAATTTGCATGTATGAAAAATGCCCTTATTCTATTTCTTCTTATAGCTCCATTGGCGCTATTTAGTCAGTTCCTCAATAGATCAGACATTTCAATTATTGAAAACGGAAGCCTAATAAAAAATCCCCTTACAGGCGGACTCAATTCATGTCAACTATCTAATATAGACCTCAATAACGATGGCAAAAAAGATATTTTTGTATTTGAAAGAATCGGTGATAGAGTATTATGTTTTTTGAATGCTAATGACGGGGTAGGAACAGATTTTGACTATTCTGTAGAATATAGCCATGATTTTCCTGAGCTAAAGAAATGGGCTTTATTAATTGATTACAACTGCGATGGAAAAGAAGATATCTTTACCTACAACGACAGTTACGTTAAAATCTACAAAAACACTTCACAAGGAGAAAATATAAATTTTCAAATCGAAACGACTGCCTTAATAAGCGATTTAGGCCCTATACTAAGTGCTATAATAATTTCAGAAGTAGATATCCCCTCTTTTGTAGATGTAGATGGAGATGGGGATGTCGATGTGTTAACGTTCAAACAAAGTGGTGGTTATGTTGAATATCATCAGAATCAAAGCCAAGAGCTTTATGGCAATTGCGACAGCTTAGTTTTTGAATTAAAGACAGATTGTTGGGGAGAATTTTTTGAAGGATTAAACACTTATGATTTCAACAGTTGTGAAGAAGATGCTATAATTAATCAGCCTCAAATTCGATCTTCTGGAGCTCATAGCGGCTCATCAACACTTGCTCTTGACATAGATGGCGATAACGACATGGATTTTATTCTGGGTGATGTATCGTTTAACAATTTAAATATGTTAACCAACGGTGGTGATTCTCAAAGTGCAAATATGGTTTCTGTAAATCAAGATTTTCCCATCGGAAACGGAAGTGATATTAGTGCTGAAATAAACTCATTTCCTGCTGCATTTTACCTTGACATTAATAATGATAATATCAGGGATTTAGTTGTTAGCCCTAACATAAATAATAACGCTGAAAACTTTGAGAGCATCATGGTATTCCTAAATACTGGCGCAGATAACAATCCAACATTTGAATTCAGTCAAAAAGATTTTCTGCAAGACAACACCTTGGACTTTGGGTCAGGCGCTTACCCTGCTGTAATAGACTATAATAACGATGGATTAAAAGACTTACTTATTGGTAATTACGGATATTTCAACAATAGCAACCCTTCATCTCAGCTTGCGTTATTAAGAAATATAGGAAGTCAAACAGAACCTAACTTTGAAGTGATTAACAGAGATTATGGTGGCCTTTCATCAATAGCACTAGATACAATACTAAACGAAACAGTTAACGGACTTTACCCTACCCTTGCAGATTTAGATTACGATGGAGATGTAGATATGATATTGGGTGATAATAACGGAAAACTGCACTACTTTCAAAATAATGCAGAAGATGGACAAGATGCATTATTTGAACTTGAAAACGTTAGCTTCTTTTCCATTGATATAGGCCAACATGCTACCCCTTTTTTATACGACATGAATAATGACAACCTATTTGACTTAATTATTGGTCAAGTAGATGGCACATTAAGTTATGCTGAAAATACTGGAACACCCTACAGTCCAATTTTTAACTCATTAATTGATGACTTTGGCGGAATATCAGTTAATAACGACGAGAGCTTGTATGGGTTTAGCACTCCCTATGTTTTTGAGAAAGACAATGAAATCAATATTCTTATTGGTAGTGAAAGCGGACTAATTTACCATTACCAAAGTGTTAACAACAACCTTTCTTCCAATTTTGAACTCATTTCAAATGATTTTCAAGGGATAAATGACGGTAAAAATACAGCTGTTCTTTTTGAAGATTTTACAGCTGACAATAAAAGAGACTTATTTTTAGGAATGGAGACAGGTGGGTTATTTTACTTTAAAAACGATAGTGTTGGAACTGGTATCAAGAACAACATTTACAAATCCGCAGTTGATATTTTTCCTAATCCATTCAACGATTATATAAATATTGACACTGATAAAGAAACTATTGTATCTATTTACTCCGTATTGGGGCGTTTAGTTCAAAAAGAAAAAATATATCAGCCCTCATCCATCAGCCTTGGACACCTGCCAACAAGCTCTTATTTTGTTCATATTCAACAAGATAAGTTATCAGAGTGGAAAAAAATTATCAAAAAATAAAAAAGAGAGCAATCGCTCTCTTTTATTTATAATTTTTATTATTGAAAAGTATTAAGCGTTCACTTCATTAAGCAAACCGTTAGTTGCCTTAACACCTTCTGCTGATTCAGCAAGTTTGTTTTTTTCTTCATCATTAAGGTCAATTTCTACGATCTTTTCGATACCATTTTTACCTAAAATTACAGGAACTCCTATGCACAAGTCACTCATGCTATATTCACCTTCTAATAATGCAGAACAAGGGAACATTTTATGCTGATCACAAGCAATTGATTGAACTAAAGACGATACCGCAGCTCCTGGCGCATACCAAGCTGAAGTACCTAGCATAGAAGTTAAAGTAGCGCCTCCTACTTTAGTATCTTCCTTAACTTGATTTAATCTTTCCTCACTGATAAACTCAGAAACCCTAACGCTATTTCTAGTCGCTAGTCGAGTCAATGGGAGCATTCCTTTATCGCTATGCCCACCAATAACCATCCCATCAACATCCGAAGAAGGACATTCTAAAGCCTCACTTAACCTATACTTGAAACGAGCACTATCTAAAGCTCCACCCATACCAATAATTCTGTGTTTTGGTAGTCCGGTAACTTTATGTGTCAAATAAGTCATGGTATCCATAGGATTACTTACTATAATAAGTATAACATTGGGGGAATGTTTTATTAGGTTTTCAGAAACCATTTTAACAATACCTGCGTTAATTCCGATTAGCTCTTCACGCGTCATTCCTGGCTTACGTGGAATACCACTTGTAATAACTGCAATATCACTATTTGCAGTCTTGGAGTAATCGTTAGTACTGCCAACTATTTTTGTGTCGAAACCATTTAACGATGCTGTTTGCATCAAGTCCATAGCTTTACCTTCAGCAAAATTTTCTTTAATGTCAACTAAAACCACCTCAGATGCAAAATTCTTTATAGCAATATATTCTGCACAACTAGCGCCTACGGCTCCTGCGCCTACAATTGTTACTTTCATAGTATAAATTTTTGGCAAAATTAATTATAAAAATAGAATTCAACCCCTTAATTTTATTTAAATAAATTCTAAAAAAAATCAAATTTTACGTTTTGAAAATAAAAATGTAATTTTTTTTAGAGCCAAACTTACTTTTAAATGCGACAATTTATATCAATATTCCTCTTTATTTTTTTTCAAAATTTCTCCATCTATGTTCAAATTGATGCTGGACCAGACATAGTAATCTGTGAACCACAAGATGTGAATTTATCTATTGAATACATCCCTAATTCCGTTTCAACATCAGACTACACTATTGAACCTATTTCTATTGAAATGGAAACATTGACCAGCCCCATTGTTTTAGACCAATTATCTGATGATTTTCATACAGGCATAATTAATATTGGATTTGACTTTTGCTTTTGTGGGAATGTATATAACTGGTTAGTCGCCTCAACAAACAACTATATTTCTTTTAACACAGGTTTTGCAGAAACATTTTCTGAATGGAATACCTATCCTATTCCAAGTATATCTCCGCCAGGACTTGTAGTTAATGCTATCTTAGGTCCATGGCTAGACCTTACCCCAAATAATGGTAGCAACATAAGCCATAGCATTGAAGGAACAGCACCATTCAGACGATTCATAATATCGTTCAACGATTTTGGATACTATAGTTGTTTTGATATGCAATTTAATGGTCAAATAAAACTATTTGAATCTACCAACAATATTGAAATACACATACAAGATCAACCTCTTTGTGATTCGTGGAATAATGGGGAATCTGTTCTGGTTATAATAAACGAAGACGAAACCCAATATATAATAGAAAATGGTTGGAACAATACTACAATCACATGAGATAACCAAGCTTTTAGGTTCACACCAAACGATGGAGAAAATA
>CESO01036493.1_pt1 | contig 10812 bp, 9 predicted proteins | sample 356341 | NCBI WGS metagenome assembly CESO01 (sample SAMEA2621812, study PRJEB7988) | marine metagenome | biome: marine biome (ENVO:00000447); feature: deep chlorophyll maximum layer (ENVO:xxxxxxxx); material: "saline water (ENVO:00002010), including plankton (ENVO:xxxxxxxx)" | depth 35 m
ATAATTAAAAATACTTGAATTGATATCATAGGTAGTAGAGTATATATTAAATAATCCAATAATTATAAGAGTTACCATTAATAAAAATGAAATCCAATCAAAAAGAAAAATTTTTTTATTCATTTATTTTAAAGGGTTTACCCAAATAAGGTTTTTTGTACTCATTTTGTAATGATCCATTAATAATTTTATTTTCTAACCATTTTCTCTTAATTTCTTTATTAATATATTTTTCTATTATTAAACTAGAAATAGGGGCAGCCCACCTACTTCCCCAATAACCATTTTCTATAAATACAGCAATTGCTATTTTTGGATTTTCTCTAGGGGCAAAAGCCATAAAAATCGAGTGATCAGTTAATTGGGTTTTTAAATTATTTATTTTTATAAAATTTTCAGCAGTCCCAGTTTTTCCACAAATTTCTATCCCTTTTACTTTTGCTATTTTTGCTGTGCCTTTTTCAATAACTTGAAACATACCTTCAATAATAGTTTCAAAATGAATTGAATCTATACTAGTTTTTTTTTTCGTGTAAACTTTATCAAATTCAGGAGAATTAGACGATTTTAAGAAATGTGGTGTATAATAAAATCCTCTATTGGCAATTGATGCGGCAATATTTGCAAGTTGAATTGGGGTTGTAAGAATTTCTCCTTGTCCAATAGAATTTGAGATAATGGTAGTTGCACCCCAATTACTTGTCTTATAAAAGCTATTGTAATAATCAGAATTTGGTAAAAAACCTTTTTTCCCTATCGGTAAATCATAGCCCAAATAATCACCAAGACCAAAACTTTCAACGTGCTTTTTCCATTGGTCTAAACCTTTTTCGGAATCAGAAAATTTATCTATTGCTTTAGTAAAAGTTTTAGCAAAATATGTATTACATGAATTATAAATTGCTTTATTAAGATCATTATTTGTGTTTAATTTACAATGACATTTCATAAATGCATTTTTTCCATAATAATGTCCTTTATTACAATTAAAAGTTAAATTAGGTTCAATAACTTTTTCTTGTAGAGCCACAAGTGCATTAATGACCTTAAAGGGAGAACCAGGAGAGTATTGTGCTTGAAGCCCTCTGTCAAATAATGGTTTTGAAATTGAATCCTTTGCCAAGATACCATAATTATATGATCTATCTTTTCCTACAAGTAATTTAGGGTCATAAGATGGAGAAGTAATAAGAGCAAGTACTTCTCCTGATGAAGGTTCAATAGCAACTATACCACCTCTTTTATTTTTCATAATTTTCTCACCATAAGTTTGAAGTTCTGAATCAATTGACAAAATTAAATTAGAGGCATTTTGTTTAGGTATATCAAATTTTTTTTCATTATAGGAACCAATAATTCTGTTAAAACGATCTTTTTGTAAAAATTTTTTACCCTTTTTGCCTTTTAAAATATTTTCATATGATTTTTCAACTCCTTGTCTTCCTATGAGTTCTCCTAATTCATATTCTTTATTTTTGCTTAAATCTATTTTATCTACTTCACTTATATAACCAAGAAAATTAGCTCCAGAATTTACTTTATAATCTCTAATTGATCTTCTTTGAATAAAGAACCCTTCAAATTTCCACATGTGCTCTTGTATTAAAGCATATTTTTCTTTTGGAATTTTGTCTAAAATAATTGAGGGTAATCTATTTGAAAATCTTTTAGCTAGTAAAATTTTATTTTCTAAGATTTGTCTAGGGATCCCTAATAAATTAGCCAGAGTTACTGTGTCGAAAGTTTTAATGTTTTCTGGAACGGTCATTAAATCATAGACAGGTTGATTTGCTACTAATAGTTTTAGATTCCTATCATAAATTAACCCTCTTTCTGGATAATCTGATATTTCAATGATTGCATTAATATTTGAAATAGTCTCATAATTTGGATTAAGTAATTGTAAGTTAATTAATCTAAAAATGAAAATTAAAAAAGTAATAACAATGAAAATCCTTAGGAATAATATTCTAATCATAATTTCGAATCAAATAAAGTTATAAATCCAAAGAGGATAATAATTGTAAAAAATGAATTTAAAATTGAATTTTTCAAAATGGATATCAACATCATAAAATTAAAATATTCAAACGTAAAAAAAAGTAATTGATGTATAAAAACAATGAGAAAAATAAAAAATAATCTATTTACTTGTTTAATATTTTTATTTAGAATTGAGTTAAATTCATATACCTCGCCTAATGAAAATTTAATTATTGTTGGTCGGATAAGACTTATAGTAATTGATGCGATAGTGTTTGCGCCAGCAGTATTAGAGAAAAAATCAATAGTGATTCCAATAAGAAATGAAGCCATTAAAAGAGTAATTTGATTTTGATCGAACCTATAAAGTATGAAAAATAGTATGTATATGGATGGATTAATAAATTCAAATAAATTTATATTGTTAAAAACAATTAATTGAAGAAATATTAAAAGTAAAATCTTTATAAAAATTATAGAATATTCTTTAATCATTAGTTACTTAAATTTTCAAGATCTATAATTTCATCACGATTTTTATTTTCTAAAACATAGACGTTACTAATGTTTGACATGTTAGATATAAGATTTACTTTAATTTCATAAAAGCCATCTGATTTTGATTTTTTATAACTTTTAATTGTTCCAATTACAATATTTTCAGGGAAATAGTATGACATTCCTCCAGTAATAATTGTATCTCCAATATTTATTTTATTTGAAACAGAAATATCAGATAAATTTATAGAATAAAAGTCAAAATCTAACCACTCAAGTGTTCCGAAAATATTTGAGCCTTTTAATTTAGCATTTATTTTAATATCTCTACTAAGAATTGATATTACGCTTGAGAAGTTTTTGGAGGTTTGGTTAATAATTCCAACAATTCCATTAGAAGAAATAACTGACATATCTTTTTTTATGCCATTTATCTCACCTTTATTAATTATCAATAAATTTCTAGTTTTATTAAAGCTATTTTTTATAATACTAGCATTTCTAATTTCGAATTTTGAAAAAGTTTCTTCATAATTGTATTCATTTTTAAGTTTTTGATTATAAACTAATGACTGTAATCTTTTATTTTCTTTAATCAAATTTGAATTATTGTTTTTTAAATTAATGTAGGAATTAAAAAAAAATAATGGCTTGTAAATTATTCCAGCAATTGATAAACCTAATTCATCAATTTTTGATTTATTGTAATTACTATTATTGTATGAAAAGAGAATTGTGAAAAATAATAATAATAGGTAAAAAAATAAATTTTTGAATTCGAGTATTAAATTGATAATGCGACGCATATATCATTTATTTTTTCAAAACGGTTTTGTATTGATCGATATTTTTTAAAGCGATTCCAGTTCCTCTTACAACGGCTTGAAGGGGATCCTCAGCAATATAGACAGGCAAATCTGTTTTTAGTGAAAGTCTTTGATCTAAACCTCTTAACATTGAACCTCCTCCAGCAAGATAAATTCCTGTATTGTATATATCAGCTGCTAATTCAGGGGGAGTTTGTGATAGAGCTTCCATAATAGCATCTTCAATGCGAAGTATAGATTTATCTAGAGCTTTGGATATTTCAGAATGTGAAACCATAGCTTGTTTTGGTTTCCCTGTCAATAAATCTCTACCTTGAACAGACATTTCATCAGGAGGATTGTCTAATTCTTCAACGGCTGATCCAATAGTTATTTTTATTTTTTCAGCTGTTCTATCGCCTACATATAAATTATGTTTATTTCTCATGTAGTAAATTATATCATTAGTAAAAACATCTCCAGCTATTTTAATTGATTTATCACATACAATCCCAGATAAAGCGATAACAGCAATTTCAGTTGTTCCTCCTCCAATATCAACTATCATATTACCTTTGGGCTGACGAATGTCTATTCCTATTCCAATAGCTGCAGCCATTGGTTCATGAATTAAATAAACTTCTTTGCCATTTACTCTTTCAGCAGATTCTTTAACTGCTCTCATTTCAACTTCAGTAATTCCAGAAGGAATACAAATCACCATTCTTAATGAAGGACTAAAAAATTTATTTTTTAATGAAGGAATACTTTTTATAAGTTTATTTATCATTTGTTCTGAAGCATTAAAATCTGCAATTACTCCGTCTTTTAAAGGTCTTATTGTTTTAATATTTTCATGAGTCTTACCTTGCATTAAATTTGCTTCATGTCCTATAGCTATGACTTTTTTTGTAACTCTATCAATTGCTACTATTGAAGGGCTGTCAACAACAACTTTATCCTTGTGAATTATAAGGGTGTTTGCGGTGCCTAAATCAATTGCAATTTCTTCAGTTAAGAAGTCAAAAAATCCCATAACTTTTGTAAAAATTTAAATAATTGAATATAAAAATACTAAAATTAATGCTTAAAATGTCTAATTCCTGTAAATACCATTGACATTTTGTTCTCATTACAAAAATCTATTGAAAGTTTATCTTTAATAGATCCTCCTGGTTGAATTATACTTTTAATCCCTTGACTGTTAGCAATTTCAACACAATCAGGGAATGGAAAAAAAGCATCACTTGCCATAACTGAATTTCTTAGATTAAAGTTGAAGTTTAATCCCTTTTCAATTGCTTGTTTAAGCGCATCTACCCTGGATGTTTGTCCAGTTCCTGATGAAATTAACTGCATGTTCTTTACTAAAACAATTGTATTAGATTTTGTGTGTTTACAAATTTTTGAAGCAAAAAGTAAATCTTGACTTTCACTTTCTGAGGGCTTTAATGAAGTAACAAAATTAAAATCTTTTTTACTATCAGTTATTAAATCTTTATCTTGAGCAATTACACCATTTAAGCATGTTTTTAACTGAAAGTTTTTTAAGTTATTTTTTTTCTGAATTAATAAAATTCTATTTTTTTTACTTTTAAGTATTTTTAATGCTTCATTGCTAAATGATGGAGCAATAACTATTTCACAAAAAAGCGAGTTGATTTCAGCAGCAGTATCACTTTCAACGCATGAGTTACTAATTAATACTCCTCCAAATGCTGAAATAGGATCACTAGACAATGCGGCAATATATGCTTTTTTCAGTGTGTCTCTTGTTGCAAATCCACATGCATTGTTATGCTTTAAAATTCCAAATGATGGTTTTTCATCATTAAATTCTAACATTAGGTTAACAGCAGAGTCAATATCTAATAAATTATTGTATGAAAGTTCTTTACCATGAATTTGATCTATTATATTATTCAAATCTCCAAAAAAAGTTCCACTTTGGTGAGGATTTTCCCCATATCTTAACTTTTTTGATTTCTTATAGCTTATTTTTAATAAATCAGAATTATCATTAAGATAATTAAATATAGATGTATCATAATGTGAACTTATATTAAAAGCTTTAGCTGCAAACATTTTTCTTTCTTCAATCGATATACTGCAATTATGTTTATCGATAATTTTTAAGAAGAAATCGTAATCTGACTTATTAGAAATACAAGTGACATCTCTGTAGTTTTTCGCCGCAGCTCTTATTAGCGAAATACCACCAATATCAATTTTTTCAATAATTTCGTCGTTTTCAGCCTTTGAAAGAACTGTTTTTTCAAAGGGGTATAAATCAACAATAACTAAATCAATCATTGGTATTTTATAAGTTTCTAATTCTTGTTGATCTGAAAAATTATTTTTGCGATTAAGAATTCCTCCAAATATTTTAGGATGAAGGGTTTTAACTCTTCCTCCAAGGATAGATGGATAGGATGTAATGCTTTCTATTGAAATCACTTCATAACCTAGGCCTTTTATGAATTTTTCAGTCCCACCGGTCGAATATATTTTAACTTTGTGAGCACTAAGTTTTTCTAAGATAGGTTCTAAACCATCCTTATCAAAAACTGAAATAAGTGCTGAACTAATTTTTTGCATTTTCACTTTAAATATTTTTTATAAAAATTACTTAGATTAATTAAAATAATAAGAAATTTGATTACTGTAAACAAAATTAAGAAATTTGACAGTTAAGAATTTTTAAAAAGATATTAGTTTTAAACTTTTATTTAACATTTGAGTCAAAAATTAAAACATTTTACTTTTGGTTAAACCTTTATTTCACTTATTAATAATTTTAATTTCAACTAAATTATTTTCATTTCAAGAATTAAAAGTTCAAAGAGATTCAATTGTTTTTGATTCTTTAAATAAATTAGATGAAATAATAATTTCAAAAAGAAAAAAAACATCAAGTAAATCATTCATTAACAGCCAAAATATAATAAATGTTAGTTCTGAGGAGCTATTGAAAGCCGCTTGTTGTAATTTATCTGAAAGTTTTGAAACAAATCCATCAATTGATGTGAATTTTTCTGATGCAATTTCAGGAAATAAACAAATTAGTATGTTAGGTTTAAAGGGGCCATATATTTTAATTTCTCAGGAAAATATACCTGTTTTACGTGGTGGAGCTCAAACTTACGGATTATCATTTTTTCCTGGTACATGGATTGAAAGTATGCAAATCACAAAGGGTATGGGAAGTGTGATTAATGGATTTCAAAGCATAGCTGGTCAAATTAATTTTGAAATAAAAAAACCCTACAATGAACCTCCGTTTTTTGTGAACCTTTATTCAAATTTGGAGGGAAAAAAAGAATTTAATTTTCATTTTACTAAAAAAATAAATCAAAAATTATTTTCAAGTTTATTTTTCCATGGTAACGAAAGAAAAATGAGAATGGACGACAATGGAGATGATTTTTTAGATGCACCCTTAAATAATCAAATAAATTTTATTAATAGATGGCAATATTTAGATTTGGAAAAGGGATGGATAAGTTTTTTAAATATTCAGGGAGTAAGAGAAAATAAAATTTCTGGAAATATTAATTATGACTTTCAAAGAGACTACAAGTCAAATAGTATTTGGGGGAGTAGAACTGAGACTAATCGCTTCGATATATCATATAAATTAGGATATGTATTTCCAGATACACCATACAATAATTTTGGTTTACAAATATCAAAAAATCATCATGATCAAAATTCAATTTTTGGGTTAAGGCAATATAATTTAAATCATCAAAGTTTATTTGGATCATTACTTTACAATACTATAATTGGAAATACATTAAATAAAATAAAACTAGGGATTTCTTTTTCAAAAGATAAATATGACGAGGATGTAGATTTATTTTCTTTTAAAAGGGAAGACAGCTCCTTTGGGGCATTCATTGAATACGCCCTTGAAGGAGTTGAAAAAATAAGCTTAATTTCAGGTTTAAGAATAGATAATCATAATAGATTTGGTACTTTTTTAACTCCAAGATTCCATTTAAGGTATTCTTTGAGTGATAGGTCATCAATAAAATTTTCAATAGGTTCTGGAAGAAGAATAAAAAATATTTTTGCTGAAAATCAAAAATTATTTAGTTCTAATAGATTGATTCAAATTGATAAAAAAAATGGAAATGTTTATGGATTAATGCCAGAGAAAGCATACAATTACGGATTTAGTTTCATTCAAGGATTTACATTTTTAAAAAATCAGGGACAGTTTTCAATTGATTATTATAAAACTGATTTTATAAATCAGGTAATTGTTGATTGGGAAAATCCTAAAACAGTTTTTTTCTATAATTTGGATGGGAAAAGTTATTCTAATAGTTTTCAATTAGAAATAGATTATAATTTGTTTAGAAAACTTGATTTAAAAATAGCTTATAAGAATCAAAAAACTTTAACTGATTACAAAATTGGAAGATTACAGAGGCCTTTGACTCCTGAAAACAGATTTTTTTTAAACTTAAGCTATATTAAAGATAAAAACGGTTCAGATACATGGAGGTTTAATTATACATTGCAAGGTATAGGTAGACAAAGAATTCCAGAAAATATCCTCAATTTTGATGATTCTTTTTCAAAAAAATATTTTATTTCTAATTTTCAAATCACAAAAGTTTTTTCTGAAAAATTTGAGTTATATTCAGGTATTGAGAATTTGGGAGGTTACACTCAAAAGAATCCTATTATTGGATCTAAAGATCCATTTGGCTTAAATTTTGATTCAACTTTAATTTATGCACCAATTATGGGAGAAATTATATATTTTGGTTTGAGATATAATTAAAAAAGATAATTATGAAATATAATTTATTTTTATTTTTTGTGGTTTTTCAGTTTTATAATTTTTATGGTCAAAAAAAAGAAATTATAAAAACATCATTTAAAGTTGATGGTGTTTGTTATATGTGTAAGAATAGGATCGAAAAAACTGTTTTTAAAATAAAGGGTATTAAACACGCTAATTGGGATATTTCATCTAATGAAATTTTAGTTATTTATGATAACAATAAGGCTTCAATTGAAAATATTCACAAAAAAATAGCTGGTTCAGGTCATAATACTCAGTTAGAGTTTGCTTCTGACAGCATATACAATAACTTACCAGAGTGTTGTTTATATAAAAAAAAAGATAAACACTAAAAAAAACTGCTTAATCATTTAAGCAGTTTTTTTAGAAGTTAAATTACATCATTCCAGGCATACCACCACCACCCATTGGTGGCATTGGAGGTCCTGCAGGAGTTTCTTCTTTAATGTCAATTAATCCACATTCAGTGGTAAGAATCATACCTGCAACTGATGCTGCATTTTCTAGTGCCACTCTGGTGACTTTTTTAGGGTCAATTATACCTTCTTTAAGCATATCAACATATGATCCATTTTTGGCATTGTAACCAAAATTCTTGTTTCCTTCACTAACTTTAGAAACAACTACAGATCCTTCACTTCCTGAGTTTTCGACAATTGTCCTTAGAGGAGATTCAAGAGCTTTATTTATAATTTGAATTCCAGTAAGTTCATCAGGGTTTTCGGTTTTAATTTTATCTAGACTAGATTGAGCATTTAAAAGAGCAACTCCACCTCCAGCAACAATTCCTTCTTCTACAGCAGCTCTTGTTGCGTGAAGAGCATCATCTACTCTATCTTTCTTTTCCTTCATTTCCACTTCAGACGGGGCACCAACATACAAGACAGCAACACCACCAGATAATTTAGCTAAACGTTCTTGAAGTTTTTCCTTGTCATAATCAGAAGTTGTAGATTCAATTTGAGATTTGATTTGATTTACTCTATCCTCAATATTTTTTGAGTCACCAGACCCATTTACAACTGTAGTGTTGTCTTTATCTATTGTCACTTTTTCACTCGTACCAAGCATTTCAATAGTTGTGTTTTCAAGTGTAAAACCTCTTTCTTCTGAGATAACTGTTCCACCAGTTAAAATTGCTATATCTTCTAACATTGCTTTCCTTCTATCACCAAATCCTGGGGCTTTGACTGCTGCAATCTTTAGGGAACCCCTCAATTTATTTACTACAAGTGTCGCTAGAGCTTCTCCATCAACATCTTCAGCAATTATCATAAGTGGTTTACCAGTTTGTGCAACTGGTTCCAAAACTGGGAGCAAGTCTTTCATAGCAGATATTTTCTTGTCATAAAGAAGAATATAGGGTGTTTCTAAATCGGCTTCCATTTTTTCAGAATCAGTAACAAAGTAGGGTGAAATGTAACCTCTATCAAATTGCATACCTTCAACAACATCAACATATGTATCAGTACCTTTAGCTTCTTCAACTGTGATAACTCCTTCTTTTCCAACTTTCTCAAAAGCCTCTGTAATTAGTGAACCAATATTTTCGTCATTATTAGCAGAAATACTAGCCACCTGATTTATTTTTTCTGAGGAATTTCCAACCTCAACTGATTGCTTTTCAAGTTCATTAACAACTGAGGAAACAGCTTTATCAATTCCTCTTTTGAGATCTAATGGATTTGCACCGGCAGCAACATTTTTTAAACCTTCCTTAACAATCGCTTGAGCAAGGATAGTTGCAGTAGTAGTTCCATCTCCAGCCAAATCATTTGTTTTTGAGGCAACTTCTTTAACCATTTGGGCACCCATATTTTCAAGTGGATCTTCTAATTCAATTTCTTTTGCAACAGTCACTCCATCTTTAGTTACTTGGGGAGCTCCAAAAGACTTACCAATTATTACATTTCTTCCCTTTGGACCAAGAGTTACTTTAACTGCATTAGCTAAAGAATCAACGCCTTTTTTGACACCGTCTCTAGCTTCTAGATCAAATATAATTTTTTTTGCCATTTTATTTAGTTTTAAATTATTGCAAGAATATCATTTTCTTTCATTATCAGGTAATCTCCTCCGTCATGTTGAAGTTCAGTACCTGAATATTTTCCATAAAGTACGTTATCTCCAACTTTAAGAGTTACAGGATTTTCTTTAGTACCTGGTCCAACTGCAACTACTTTCCCTTTTTGAGGTTTTTCTTTTGCAGAATCAGGAATGATAATACCTGAAGATGTTTTAGTTTCAGCAGCAGCAGGTTCTACTAGTACTCTGTCTGCTAAAGGTTTTATATTAATTTTACTCATAAATTTATAATTTTTAATAAACATTTTTCACAAATTATGCCAATCGAACGATTGTCAGTAATAAAACAAAAAAATAATTTTTATACTGACAAGCTGGCATTAAAGCTTAAAAATCAATTATTTGTTGGTTCAAGTTCTATAGTTTCAGGTGTTTCTTCTTGTAAAACCTCAGAAGGTATTTCTTCTATTGATTGCTCAATGCCATCAATAAGTTTAGATTCATTATTAATAATGTTGTTTTTGGAATCAAGAGAAAAATTAGAAAGAAGTATTAAAATTAGAAGTAGTGAACCTAAAACCCAAGTACTTTTGTCTAAAAAATCGGTTGTATTTTTAACTCCACCCATCTGTTGAACACCTCCTCCAAAAGAAGAAGATAAACCTCCACCTTTAGGGTTTT
>CESO01130091.1_pt1 | contig 10745 bp, 12 predicted proteins | sample 356341 | NCBI WGS metagenome assembly CESO01 (sample SAMEA2621812, study PRJEB7988) | marine metagenome | biome: marine biome (ENVO:00000447); feature: deep chlorophyll maximum layer (ENVO:xxxxxxxx); material: "saline water (ENVO:00002010), including plankton (ENVO:xxxxxxxx)" | depth 35 m
TGAAAATTCATTCACTTATCAAGAAGCTATGAAGGCCTCAGAAACATAAGCATGTCTGTAGCTAAAAGAATTATCCCTTGCCTTGATGTAGACAAAGGGAGAGTTGTAAAAGGTGTTAACTTCTTAAATATAAGAGATGCAGGAGACCCTGTAGAGATTGCCAAGCGTTACGACAAAGAAGGTGCTGATGAAATAACCATGCTAGATATAACAGCTAGCCATGAAACCAGAGACACTACCTATAAAACTGTTGAAAGTATAGCCAGTCAGGTTTTCATGCCCTTAACAGTTGGTGGTGGAGTTAGAACTATTGAGGATATAAAGAAGCTTTTAAGATCTGGAGCAGATAAGGTCAGCATAAATACTTCTGCTGTTGAGAACCCTGATTTTGTAAAAGAAGCGGCAGATAAATTTGGTTCTCAATGTATTGTTGTTGCTGTTGATGCGAAGTCATCAAATATTGATGAAGAATCTTGGGAGGTCGTAACATACGGTGGAAGAAATCGAACTGGTATAGATGTACTTGAGTGGACTCAGCAAATAACCGAATACGGTGCTGGAGAAATACTTCTAACGAGCATGGATAGGGATGGAACTAAAGCAGGATTCGATAATAGTCTTGTTTCCAAGGTTTCGTCTGGAATATCAATACCAGTAATTGCTTCTGGCGGAGTTGGTAATCTTGATCATTTAATTGACGGTATTAAGATCGGCGGAGCAGAAGCTGTTCTTGCTGCAAGTATTTTTCATTTCTCAGAATTCTCTATAAAAGAAGCTAAGGAAGCCATGCGGGCCTCAGGAATTAATATAAGATTTTAGACAGTTCTTTGTATTTTGCCTTCCGAACACACATACATGAGCGGATCACCAGTAGCTATTTCCAATTTAACTATTTCGTCTGGGCTAATGTCCTCGAGCTTCATCACAAGCGCTCTTAATGAGTTGCCATGAGCTGCAATTAAAATATTTTTACCTTTTATTACCTCGGGTAAGATTTTGGATTCAAAGTAGGGCAGTACTCTTTCAGCAGTATTCTTTAAACTTTCACCTCCAGGTGGTGGGACATCAAATGATCTTCTCCAGATATGGACTTGTTCTTCTCCCCATTTCTTCCTAGCATCATCCTTATTTAATCCTGCCAATTCACCGTAGTTTCTTTCGTTAAGGGATTGATCTTTAATTGTTGCTATATCAGTCTGATTCATTTGTTCAAGGATTAGGCGCCCAGTCTCCTGAGCTCTAAATAAGTCTGATGTGAACATAACATCAAATTTAATATTACTTTGCTGTAATTGGTTGCCTGCTTGAATCGCTTCTTCAATACCTAGCTCAGTTAACTCGGGATCTTTCCATCCTGTAAACAAGTTCTTTTTGTTCCATTCGCTTTGGCCGTGCCTAACGAGTACTAAATTTGATTTCGTCATATTATTAAAAGTTTTTTATATTTTAACTTAGTAATCTATATAATCCTGTCCGGATATGAATAAATTCTTAGAGTTTGTAGGCGACAATTTTTTAGCAGTCCTTGTCTTGTTGTCGCTTATAGTAATTCTAATTATCTACGAAAGAAGAAAAGGGGGTACAAAATTAGATACCTCAGAGATTACAAGACTCATCAATAAAAGCAATCCATTGGTTTATGACTTAAGAAGTTCTGCTGAATACAATGCAGGTTCAATTGCGGGGGCCTTAAACGTTCAACCAAGTAATCTGGTTAAAGGAGATGCACTCTTCAAAGCTACCGAAGAAGATTGTCTAATACTGATTTGCGGAACTGGAACAAACTCATCGAAAGCAGCCGGTGATTTATTGAAACAAGGCTTTACGAATGTAAACGTTTTATCTGGCGGTATGGTGAATTGGGTTCAAAGCGGAATGCCTTTAGCAAAAAACTAATTAGGTCTCTATACCTAACTCTTTAATTTTCCTTGTAAGAGTATTACGTCCCCATCCTAATAATTCTGCCGCTTCTTTCTTTCGTCCCATAGTCTTCTTTAGGGCAACTTTTATTATCGTTCTTTCAAATTCAGGTATCGCTTCTTCTAATAAATTATCTTTACCTTTTGCAAGATAGTTCTCAGACCAAGACTGTAAGACTTTACTCCAGTCATTTAGATTTTCTACGTTCTCTACTTTTAGATCATCAGGTAAATCTTCCAATTTAACTTCTCTCGTAGGAGACATAACTGTTAGCCATCGACAAGTATTTTCAAGCTGTCTCACATTTCCTGGCCAAGAGAGCGTCATGAAATACTCCTCTACTTCCGCAGAGAGATATTTTTTTTCTTGTTGTAGTTCGTCAGAAGATTTCTGAAAGAAATGTTTTGCCAGTGAAGGAATATCTTCTTTCCTTTCATTTAATTTTGGAAGGGAAAGCTTAATCACATTTAGTCTATGAAAGAGATCTTCCCTAAAACTGCCAGCTTTTACTAAGTCTTCTATATTTTGATGAGTAGCGGTAATGATCCTAACATCTACTTTAATGGGCTCTCTCCCACCCACTCTATAAAATTCACCATTTGATAGAACTCTCAATAGTCTCGTCTGGGTTTCAAGTTGCATATCTCCTATTTCATCAAGAAATAATGTGCCACCATCTGCCTGTTCAAACCGTCCTATACGTCTCTCATCGGCACCAGTGAATGCACCTTTTTCGTGACCAAATAATTCAGCCTCTAATAATTCTTTCGGAATATCTGCCATGTTAAGGGCTATAAAGGGCTTATCTTTCCTTGGACTATGCTGAAAAAGTGCTCTAGCAACTAACTCTTTACCAGTTCCGGATTCTCCAATAAGTAATACCGTTGAATTAGAGTTTGAAAGCTTGCCAATTGCTCTAAAAACTTCCTGCATAGCAGGGGCTTCACCGATAACTTCAGCTTGAGTATCGGTTGTCTCTTCTTTAATAAAATCTTCAGATGCTGTGGCTCTTTGAACCATAGATACTGCTTCATCTATATCAAAAGGTTTAGGGAGATATTCCCAAGCTCCATGTTCATATGATTCAACTGCACTATCAAGATCGGAATGAGCAGTCATAATAATTACCGGGATCTCTGGACGAAGCTCTTTAACTTTATCTAGAAGATCTATCCCGCTTGGTCCTGGCATTCTTATATCTGTTAGGATGAGTTGAGGATTTTCGGTTTCTAGTTTTTTAATTACTTTATTAGCAGAATCAAAAGTCTGTACATCCATTCCATTATCACCAAGCCCCTTTTCAAGAACCCAACGGATAGACTCATCATCATCAACAACCCAAATATTTTTATCCATTTACAATCTTTAAGTCTAAATCTTTATTAGCATTTATGGGAATATTAATGAAAAATTCCGTTCTACTAGGTTTACTACTGAAATGTATATTCCCTTTGTGCTGAGAAATAATTCCTTGAGTTATAGAAAGACCTAATCCCGTGCCTTTCTCTTTCCCTGTGATCATAGGGAAAAAGATAGAATCTTTGATTTCTTCTTTAATTCCTGGACCATTGTCTATGACAGAGATTTTACAAACTGTTGAATTTTTCTCTCCATCTATAATTTCACCATGGGAAATTCTAGTCACTATATTAATTTCAGGAGAAGAAGTTTCCGATTCTAATAAAGCATCTCTGGCATTTTTGGTTAAGTTTAGAATGCTATTCTCAATCAAGTAACTATCGATATATAACTCCGGAATACTTGGATCGAAGTCTTTAGTGATTTTTATTTTTCTATATCCAGATTCTTTGTCGATTAGGCTTAGAACATTTTCAATTGGGTAATGGATATTTTGATATTGAAAATCAGGTTTTTTATTAGGTCCAAGAATGTTATCGACAAGAGAGGTCAGTCTATCAGTCTGCTTAATTACTATATCAGTGTATTCTCGAAGTTCTTGATTATTCAATTTATTACTCAAAAGTTGAGCTGATCCTCTAATTCCACTTAGCGGGTTTTTAATCTCATGAGCTAATTGCCTAACAAAGTCTTGAGAAATTTGTTGATTCGTTTTCATTCTGTAACGTTCAATTAATTCAGATGAAGCCTCCTTGTTAATCACTTCTACTAAAAGGCTGTTTTCATCGTTATCACTTAGAGGGTGAACTATGTATGTACACAAGACTTTATGGCCTCTTTTGAGGTTTAAAATAGCATCTGTTTTGGTGAAACTTCTCTTTTGCTCTATTGACTCAATAAAGGCATCTACACTTTCAGGGACTTCAAAAAAAAGTTGGTCTATTTTTTGACCAAGCGAAGTTTTCTCTGTGGTATCTAATATTGTTAAGGCAGAAGAGTTGATGAATTTAATTCTTAGAGAGTTATCTAAAATTATAATTCCTGTATTGAGCTCAGAGAGTAGTGTTTGATTGAAATTACTCACAGTAGGTATCCGGAGACTAAATCTCCGGATAAATTACAAATTTATTAAGAATTTAGAGTACCTACTATATGAGCTATGATTTTATAGGGATCAGCATTGGAAGCTGGTCTTCTATCTTCTAGATAGCCATTCCAGTTGTGCTCTACGGTGTAGATTGGAATTCTAATACTTGCACCTCTATCACTTACTCCAAACGAGAACTGATCAATGCTTTGTGTTTCATGAAGGCCAGTTAGCCTCATTTCATTATCTGAACCATATAACGCTATACCTTCTTTATGAACTGCTCCAAGTTTTTCACACATAGAAGTAAACATCTCTTCAGAACCAGCAGTTCTCATTTTCTCATTTGAGAAATTTGTATGCATCCCTGAGCCATTCCAATCACCTGACTTTGGTTTAGGATGAATGTTTACTGAAACACCAAATTCTTCAGCCACCTTATGCAGTAAGTATCTACTTACCCATAGGTCATCACCGGCTTTTATACCCTTGCCTAAACATTGATATTCCCACTGTCCTAAAGCTACTTCTGCATTTGTTCCAGTAAGCTCTATACCTGCATCTAAGCATGCATCTAAATGAGCATCACTAATTTCTCTTCCTACAACATTACTAGCACCGACAGCACAGTAGTATTCTCCTTGAGGTCTGCTAGGTGTTCCATCTTCCCATCCGAGAATCGTCCCATCTTTATCCGTTAAGAAATATTCTTGTTCAAATCCAAACCACCATTCGTCACTCACCACAGCTTCAGCAGCAGCTCTAGAATTAGAAGGGTGCGTTTCATGTTCGCCAGTTTCAACTTGGCACATTACAAGAGAACCTTCATTTGTTGGGTTTTCATATTGTTCTACCGGCAATAATATACAGTCAGAACTTCCACCTTCAGCTTGTTGAGTAGATGATCCATCAAAAGACCAGGCTGGTGGTTCCCCGTCTGTAACTTTAACTTTGCTTCTTAAATTGGCTTCTGGTTGATAACCATCTAGCCATATATATTCATATTTTGTCATTTACTTTCTCCATTCATAATTAAAAGTGAGACGATATTATCACGCAAAAGCCAAAAAAAGAACATTTTTTGGGCAAAAAAATATGATTTATCTATTTGAAGTTCTATAAAGGTGCAAATGCACTATTAAAGTGCATTTTTAAGAATACTTAAACCATACTTCTTTGTGTGGGTTAGAAATTCCTCCAAGAAAAAATTCCATTGAAATTTTTCATCTTTACTGAGCATACTTTTGTTAGGGTATTTATTTCTAAGCCAGAATTGTTTTTTCCCATTAAATTTTCTTACTTCAGCCATTTTTGCATCATGATAAATAAAGATCTCAATTTCAGTATCTTGAATTAATGAAAAAGATTTAGATTTCTTTATCGCTATAATTGATGTGTGAGAAGAAAGTCTGCTACAGGAAATGTAGATGTCAGAACTCAAAGGACCTTCAGGAATAAGATAATGGATCTGACTTTCAGCTTTATCAATTGGGAAGAAATTAACAAGTTTTTGATAGTTCCTTTCGTACAGACGAAGGAGTTGGTTGAGACCTCTCTGACTGTTTCTGCGCTTGATCGCCTTATTCTTTATCATAAGTAGACCACAATATTAACGCAGCTACGGTTCTATAGGGAGACCAAGGTTCTGACATTTTCTCTATTGTCAAATAATCTGGTCTAGCTTCAAGATTCTTTAGCCTCTGAATGGCTACGATTAATCCCAGATCTGAGGCAGGCCATCCATCTAATCTTTTTAAGCATGCCATCAAGTAACATTGTGCTGTCCATTCTCCTATGCCTCGAACTTTAATTAATTCTTTTATCACTTCGGCATCTTCTTTTTTTGCAAGGCCATTGAGATCTAATTCTTTATTTTCAATCAAAGAAGCAATGCCACAACAGTAGTCAATCTTTTGTTTACTTAATCCGGCCTCTTTAAACTTTTCTATATCAGTTTGAAGGAATACTTTAGGCTTAAAAGGTTTGACAAGAGCTTTAACTCTTCCAAAAATTGCATTCGCAGAAGCAACCGATAGTTGTTGTTCTACTATCAAGCCAATTAAACCCTCAAAGCCTTCTTTTTTATTAAAGGGGTTAATTTGATAATTCTTTTCTTCTAGAATTTTTTTGAATTGAGGTTCTTTTTCTGCAAGAAAAGCATAACCCTCTTGAAGAGTCTCTTTGTTGAGAACTTTAAATTCTTTCATATAACTCTGACATTACTTCTTTTTTGAATGGAAGAAGCACCTTTCTGTCTTGGTTGTACTCAAGAATATGAGCCCTTTCTTTTTCTAAGAAGTCGTCAATAGCTTCTTTGAATCTTATATCCTTGATCCAATGAGCAGAATAAGTCTCTATGGGACAAAAGCCTCTCTTAATTTTATGCTCTCCTTGTACCCCGGGATCAAACGATTCAAGCCCATTCTCAATACAAAATTCTATACCTTGATAATAACAAGTTTCAAAATGAAGAGAGTCGTATTCTTCTAAACAACCCCAATAGCGTCCATATAGCTTTTTATCATCATAAAAATTTAAAGCTCCAGCTACAAAATTTCCATTTTTATTTTCTGCTAGCACCAGCATGATTGACTCAGGGATGACTTGAATAATTGTTTTGAAAAAATCAAAATTTAAATATCCTCTCATTCCTCTCTTTAGGTATGTAACTTGATAAAATTGATAGAATATTTCCATCATTTCAACTGTTATTTCGCTGCCTTTTATTCTAGATAAGGTAACGTCTTGTTGTAATATTTTACCTCGTTCTTTTTTTATATTCTTTCTTTGCCTTGAAGTCATATCTTCTAAGAACATATCAAAATTTCTGTAATTATTATTGAACCAGTGAAATGAATAACTGGTTCTTAAGCTAAAGTCTTCCTGTGAAAACTGATTAATTTCCTCTTTCTCTGCAAGTAAAATATGAACACTAGAGAACTTTTGATCTTCCGAGAGTTTTTTAAGCGATTCGCTAATTTTATTTACTATGACTTCTTTCTTGCTGTTATTGGAAAATAATATTCTTGGTCCTGTTGCAGGAGTAAATGGAATGGAACTAACTAGCTTAGGATAATATTCAAGTCCGTTTCGGTAATATGCGTCTGCCCAAGACCAATCAAATATAAATTCTCCTTGAGAATCTGTTTTTATGTATAAGGGCATTACCGCAATAACTTTTTCTTTTTCAGTGACTATTGCGTGTAAAGGCTGCCAACCTTGATCTGAAGAAACGCATTTTGTAATTTCTAGACATTTTAAAAATTCATATTTCAAGAATGGGTAAGCATTATTAAATGTACCATCCCAATCTTCTTTAGAAATATCTTCTATAGAATTTAAGAACTCTACCTTCACAAAGAAACTCCTGTTATGGAGCCAATTAAAATAGCTAATCCTAACCAATTATTATTTTTAAAGGCCTTAAGGCATTTTTCTGTGTCTTCTTCCTTAATCAGAAAAACTTGATAGGTGGCTAAGAATAGGCCGATGGAAGCAAATAGATAAAAACTAATATGAAAATTTAACTGATAGGCAACTGCAAGAAGGATCAGCAAAGAAATAAGGTGGAATGAATAAAAAAAGAATATAACCTTATCTCCAAAAATAATGGCAGAAGAGTTTATTCCTATGCCAAGATCATCTGCTTTATCGCAAAGTGCGTAAGCTGTATCGTAGGCCAAAATCCAAAAAAAACACGAGGTAAATAGCAATAGGGCAATTCCTGTTACCTCATTTATCTCTGCAGAAGAGACCATAATAATGCCCCAAGAAAATGCTAACCCTAAGAATACCTGAGGTATTGAAAAAAACCTTTTGCTAAGTGGATAAATAGTAGCAAGCACTAATCCCACAAGTGACATATAGAAGGTAAGTAAATTCATCCAAAATAATAGAGTCGCTGAAATCGTTATCAAAACGAAAAATAATATTAATGCCTCTCTTTTACTTACTGCTCCGGTAACTAAGGGTCTATTTTTTGTTCTCGTAACAGAGACATCAAAGTCTTTATCGAAGTAATCATTTATTACACAACCTGCTGAACGCATTAAAAAAGTGCCTAAAATAAATAGGAACATTAGAAACGGATCAGGATTGCCATTTGTTAATATAAAAAAAGAGGATAATGTTGGCCATAGTAATAAGGCAGTTCCTATTGGTTTATCTGCTCTCATGAGCTGAAATAAACTAAAAAATTTGCTTCTTTTTAACATTGTTAATTATTACTTAGTGGGAAGAGTGATACTTTAGTCTAAGTTCAGAATAAAGTTGAGTTAGAATATATTTTTTTGAATAAGGAGTATGCATTGAAAAAGTGGGAGTGTATTGTTTGTGGGCTTATCTATGATGAAGAAGAGGGTTGGCCTGATGATGGTATTGAACCAGGTACTAAGTGGGAAGATGTTCCCGAGGACTGGATTTGTCCAGACTGTGGTGTTGGTAAGGAAGATTTTGAAATGGTAGAGATAGATTAAATTATGAGCCTTACTTCTAGAATTATTATGGCTATGGTTTTAGCCATGACGGGAGGAATATTTCTCAAGTTTATAAATGATTCTGGTTATCTAGGAGAAATTGGTCAATTAATTCTAATTACCTTTTTTACCGAAGGCCTGTTAGATGTAGTAGGGCAGATATTTATTGCCTCATTAAGACTTGTCATTGTCCCATTAGTTTTTTTCTCCCTTGTTTGTGGAGTTGTTTCTATATCTTCAACTTCAAGGATAGGATCAATAAGTGTAAAGACTTTATCTTTATATCTATTGACCACTGCAATAGCCATTTCGATAGCTCTTTCTTTTGCTTTATTTTTTCAGCCGGGCATCGGAATAGATCTAGCCTTGCCTACGGCTTTTGAATCAACAGCAGCACCTTCTTTAAAAGAGGTTCTGATCAATATATTTCCAACAAATCCTATTGCCGCTATGGCAGAGGGTAATATGCTCCAAATCATTGTATTTTCTCTTCTTTTTGGAATTGCGCTAAAAAGCTTAGGTACAGCAGGAGACTCTCTAAAGAATTCTTTTGAAGTTATCAATAATGTAATATTGAGTCTTGTCAGAATGCTAATTGAGCTTGCTCCTTATGGCATATTTGCCCTGCTTTTTTCTCTTTTTGCAGTTCAAGGCTTTGGCATGATAGGAGATTTGGCCAAATACTTCTTTCTGCTTATTTTTGTTTTAATTTTTCATGCGTTTATCACTTACGGCAGCCTTCTATATCTTTTAACTCAGCTAAGCCCTTTTAAGTTTTTCATGAAAGTAAGGTCTTTAGCTGTCTTTGCTTTCAGTACTTCATCAAGCAGTGCAACAATGCCGATAACACTAGATACAGTTAAAAATAAACTCGGTGTCAATTCATCTGTTGGTTCTTTTACTGTTCCTTTGGGGGCTACGATAAATATGGATGGAACTGCAATTATGCAAGGTATAGCCACTGTATTTATATCTCAAGCTTATAATATCGACCTTTCTATGGTTGACTATTTAATGGTCATACTCACCGCTACACTTGCTTCAATCGGAACAGCGGGAGTCCCTGGTGTTGGGTTAATTATGCTAGCTATGGTCCTAGAGCAAGTAGGCCTTCCCGTAGAAGGAATAGCTTTAATTATAGGCGTTGACAGGCTTCTTGATATGACAAGAACTGCAGTAAACGTGTGTGGTGACGCTATGGTTTCTTGTGTTGTGGCAAAATCTGAAGATGAATTTGATTTAGAGACTTTTGATTCAAAAAATTAATATTTTAATTAAACGTCTATTCCGTTAGAATTTCGCGCTTATATAAGTAATTCCAGTATTTTTGAGGAGAAAAAATGTTAGAAAGTTATCTTGCAATACCGCCACTATTAGGCGTATTGGGTTTATTAGTTGCTTTAGGTATTTACATAGTTGTCACAAGATTTCCAGAAGGCGATGAAAAAGTAAAAAAAATAGGTGATCAAATTCATCTAGGTGCAATGACCTTTATGAAAACTGAGTATACATATCTCAGTATTTTCGCTCTTGTAGTCATAGTTTTAGTTTGGTTTTCTCTTGGCGAAGCAACAGCAATCGCGGTACTGGCCGGTGCACTGTCCTCCTCTATAGCAGGTTGGATAGGAATGTATTCAGCAACAAAAGCCAATGTTAGAACTGCAACTGCAGCACAACAATCAGGTGCAGAATCAGCATTATCTGTTGCATTTTATGGCGGATCTATAATGGGTCTTTGTGTTGCATCTCTAGGTTTGATTGGTTTAGGTAGTATGTTCTATATTCTCAGCGGAGACGCTCATTCTATTGAAGGCTTTGCAATGGGTGCTTCTATTGTTGCTCTTTTTTCAAGAGTAGGTGGAGGTATCTATACTAAAAGTGCAGATGTAGGAGCTGATTTAGTT
>CESO01082380.1_pt1 | contig 10742 bp, 8 predicted proteins | sample 356341 | NCBI WGS metagenome assembly CESO01 (sample SAMEA2621812, study PRJEB7988) | marine metagenome | biome: marine biome (ENVO:00000447); feature: deep chlorophyll maximum layer (ENVO:xxxxxxxx); material: "saline water (ENVO:00002010), including plankton (ENVO:xxxxxxxx)" | depth 35 m
ATTCATCGAGCCGCGCTTGAGCCCCCTCTTTATGGCGTAATTTAGAGTCCACATTATTGTTTAAATCCTCGTGGACCGATAACGAAACCCGCTCTTCGACAGCATCGTCTATTCGACCCTGCTCTTGGTCGAGATGATTCTTAGCTCTTGGGACTAAAGCAGGGTTCAATTGTCCTCTAACGAATCGCAAAAGCCTTCTGATTGGCCCCATCAAACGCCATAATCTAGAGCTATAGATAAGATCTACAGTCAACTGAAGAGATTCAACGTGCTGATACGACAAAACTAAACGATTATCCAGTTCCTTGATATTAGCTCGTACTTTTAAAACTTCGTTGCTCTTATCCAACAAAGAATCTTTCAGTTGATCTGCCTGTGTTGTCTGCTCGCGCAATAACTTCTCAAGATCTACTCCATATTTTTTAGTTTGCAGCAGTTCATTATGAAGCGAAGATATTCGCTTTTCTTTTTGATGATTTGTCCTTTCAGTTTGACACAGAGCTTCATCAATTTGCTCGCCAGTCCAATTTTTTACCCACTTGTTCAAAACAGCGGCTCTTGCCTTTTTTATAGGATGATCTTTGCTAGCATCCGCACTATTAAAATGTGTCGTTTCCGAATCACCGCCCTCCCTATAAAAGGCAGTTACCTTATCTACATGGGCAAAGTCACCAAATTGAGACAGTTGCAACCAAAAGTCCCAGTCTTCAAAAATTGTCAGAGACTCATCAAAACGACAGCCATCTTCCAAAAAAAGCCGCGAAAAAAGAACGGCATGGATAGGAATATAATTGTCTCGCCTCAAGAGAATGGGATCGTAGTCATGCGCAAAAACTTCCTCAAGCTCCTCACCAAGCTTATTCACTTTGCGCACACCCGAATATACGACTCTCGTACTTGGGTTCTCAGAGAAGCATTTCATCAAGGAGCTTATATGTTCGGATGCGATAAAATCATCGTCGTCGAGAAAAAGAAGGAGTTCTCCCGTAGCGTTATCCAATCCCAGGTTTGCGGCAGCCGAGCGATCGCACTGAGTTCCTATTCCGACTTCTACAAGATTTAACTTTTGACGTAACTCTGAGTCGATAGAGATGCCCTCACCGAGGGCATCTACTAAAACAACCTCGATTGGGGAATATTCTTGAAAAGCAACAGATTCGAGGGCTTGATGGAGCTCAGGCCTATTGATACTCCGACAAATAATTGAAACAAGAGGCAGTGGAGGATTCATAGAGTCAGCGGCCTGTTCGTTAATTAAACTACAGGAACGATTTTAGCTGATATTTATTCAACAAACGATCGATAAACGAATCTCCCGTAACAACTACTTATAGCTGGCTTATTAGAAAAGGAACGAAAAAATCTCTATTAATAATTCTTCTAATTACCGACCTCATATCGTGAAAACTTATTGGAAAATTCTAAGGATGGCGAAGCGACAAAAGAAGATAAGTCTGATCTCCCATCAAGATGAACTTTTAAAAACGCAAGGGCAAACAGGCCAATGGTGCGCAGGTCAGTGCCTCCGTTTGTAACGATGTTATGATCACCCTCGGAAAATTCCATATAAATTTTCGGACCGGCAAGGGTGTCATAAATCAATTTCGCGTGGTCTTTTGGCGGCGCGATCGGATCAGTTGCACTGGCAATTACCAAAGCCGGCGTTGGCAACCGCGACCCATTGCCATCAAAGCTCTCACCAATTTCACAGCAATACAGCGAGAGAGGAATCACAGCTTGAATAGCACTACCTAAAGTTTGAGCTGCAACCAATGATGCCCCTCCACCCATTGAATGTCCCATGATAGCGACACGGGAAGGATCGATCTTCCCCGCTAAAGGCCCATCCGTTCTCGCGTTCTCACTTTTCACAAAATCCACAGCCGAGACCAATGCCTCCGCACGTGCACTCAAGCCGTCCGTTGGGTTATTAGTTTCTAAGATAGTCACAACATAGCCTAAAGAAGCCAATGTTGGGCCCCACCACTCATAAGAAGATGCGCTGGCTCTGAATCCCGGGACAAATACCACGGCTCCAGTTGGAGCATCAAAGCTCAGTGTCAACGGATAAAAGATTTTTGCACCAGAAAATGAACTAGAGTCTACATCAGGCTCGTAAATTCGCACCTCAAAAACACGCTCATCAAAGAGCTGACCCGCTTCGATACCTATTTGACGACCCTCAGGTCGATATCTTCCCTGACTGTTGTCTTGGCCCATAACACTGCCATTGACAACAAAAGTAATCAACGTGATCCAAATTAAAAAACATGTCTGGCGAAAAATACTCATCTTTAGATGCTCCGATTATTATATTTCTTTATCTATCGATCGTGACGTTAACTACAGAGCTGGGACTCTCAAAAATTTTTTCACGATTCTGCCCGGACCTTCCTCTCCACCAGTGACCTCGCTGGCGTAAACGTTTCCCGAGACATCAACGACTACACCCTCCGGTTCCACCCCGGGAATGTAACCAAAAATTTTCCCAGTTTCAGCACTTCCATAAGTCACTCCATGCTTACTCTGATAATCAGCGACGTAAAGCACGTCATTCGAGTCTATGAACAGCCCACTTGGCCATCCAAACTGCGCCCACTCATCAAGGTACTGACCCTCTTGAGTAAAAATCTGGATACGATGATTACTTCGATCACCTACGAGCACCCGGCCCCTTTTGTCGATAACAATAGAATGAGGCAAATTAAAGTCACCAGGCCCAGAGCCTTTCTTACCCCACTCACCGATATAACGACCTGAATTAGAAAACTTCACAATCCTGTTGTTCCAATGACCATCTGCAACAAAGACATCGCCATTGGCGGCTATCGCAACATCCGTGGGACCGTTAAAAGTATTAGGCCCTGTCCCGGTAAAACCTCTCGCGCCTAACCTTAGCAATACACGACCATCTGTTGAAAACTGCGTGACAGTATGTCCATTATCCCGATGGTAATCAGTGGCCCATAAAGTCCCATCATGTGATACGCGAAAACCATGAGGCCGAGAAACCCATTCACTTCCCCAGCTGTCAATCAGAACACCCGATGGATCAAACTTAAGAACCGGCGGCTCTTCTCGGTGAAATGCATAAACCATTCCACTCAAGTCTATTGTCACATTGGGCACTTGCCCCCATGTTATCGAATCAGGCAAAGCGTTTGGCCAATCAGGATCTAACACATACTCCTGCGCGCGAACTAAGCCAGCAGAGTAACTAAAGATGACTGGCAGCAGTAAGAAAAATGCACGAACGTGCTGTTGGCTTCTATTTGACATCAATTTTTTTCTCCAGTTAATAAACCCAGCACTTGAAAAATAAAGAATCAGTAGATAATGTCAACACAAATATTCCCATGGCGTCGCTCTTAGTCAATGCCACAAAAACAAATAAAGTCAAAATCTCTGAAAAATCAGTGCGAAAGGAAATTGCATGGAAAAATATGAGCCAGTCGCGCTTCCAACAAGCGTGAGCCTGAATGAGTTCGAGAGCAAGCAAAATGTTCAGAGATACTACGATTTTATAAAGACTAGACATAGCATAAGAGAATTTTCAAATCGTAAAGTAAGCAAAGAAATAATAGAAACCGCTTTGTGTGCAGCAGGCCGGGCACCGAGTGGAGCGAACCATCAGCCTTGGCACTTCGTCTGTGTCAGCGATCCGTCGACGAAGACTAAGATCCGAGCTGCAGCTGAGCGAGAAGAACAGGCTTTTTATGCCGGCAAAGCCGGTCAAGAATGGCTTAACGATCTCAAAAAGATTGGGACTGACGCCAACAAGCCATTCCTTGAAGTCGCCCCTTGGTTAATAGCTATTTTTGTGGAACGTTCGAGGGAGGATCAAACTGGGAAAAAGCACAAAAATTATTACATGACTGAATCGGTGGGCATCGCTACCGGGTTTTTGATAAACGCACTGCATGCTGCAGGACTTGCGACTCTAACCCACACGCCGAGCCCTATGAAGTTTCTCAATGAAATTTTAGAACAGCCAAAAAATCATCGCGCCTTTCTCTTGTTGGTGGTAGGACACCCAGCTGACAAGACAACTATTCCGGCCGCGTCGACTGACAAAAAACCTATCGAGGAAATCGCAACGTTTATATAAGTATAGAAATCAAAGTGGCAAAATTTCAATTTTTCTAAATTCTATGGGCGCTGTTTCTGCTTGAATTGCAATGTGTCCACGATCTAAAAGCAAATCCTTATCGCCTCCGATCAACTTTTTGGCATCTTGATCATCAGGATCAAACTGAATATCTTCATACATCAAAACAGCTTCGTCATCGAGAAAATGAGTAATCTTTTCGCTGCCCAAAACCTCAATTTCTAATAAGACCCAGCCGTCACCAGAATACGTTTTAGAAATCGAATTAGTGCAATGCCGAGTCACTAAAATCCCCTTCATCACCATATTAGTCCCAGGGGTACACACATTACCATTAGGCCGCGGCCCTTCTCCTTGACCGCCCAGCATTTGAGCCTCAATTGACACCGGAAACTCTTGATCTAACGCCATAGTTTCTGGAGGTTGGCTGTGAAGCATCACCCCGTTATTTTTGTATGCCCACGACGGACCACCGACAACTTGGTCACCAACAAAACGATACTCTACTCTTAACCGATAATTAGAGTAGGAGCTTTTTGTAAACAAATGCCCAAACTCTCCGTCAAACCTCGACCAATTATCGTATGACACCTTTAACAGGCCGTCCTCAACTACAAACGTATCTCGAAAATTATCTCCCAACGGAAATCCTGTGAATTTAACCTGCCAATTCGACAGATCCTGGCCGTTAAACAAATCTATCCACTGCGCCTGTGCATCGTTAACCGAAAACGTGATAACCAAAAGAATTGCACTCATTGAAAAGGGGAATTTCATAACTTTATATTCCAAGTTTTTGCAAACCATATATTAACTAACTTAAATAATTGTACACAAACAAAACGTCTTGATGCTGAAAATTTAAAAATCTGATTCTTAACAAAAGCTAACGATTCAGCAACCCACATCTGTGGTGATTAAAATGAGCCAAACCAATTGCTCATAGTTAATTGAAAGGACGCAACGGCTTGGCACTCAAGCTAACACCATCTATACTCGCGTCTCTAAGTTTCTAAAACCTGAAACTAAAATACAGCTTCTACCACTGGCCAAAAGTATAACTGTGGACTATTCCTCAATAATAACCTTCGCAATTGTCAGCACCATCACTCCAGGCCCAAACAATGGGATGTTAATGGCTTCAGGACTCAACCATGGAGTCAAATCAAGCATCCCGCATTTTCTTGGAATAATAACAGGCTTTCCTTTGATGGTCTTGGCTGTCGGGCTTGGTATTGCTTCAATTTTCGAAAATTATCCGATTCTAAATTTAATTCTCAAAATTATGGGTTCGGTTTATCTGAGTTTCTTAGCATACAAAATCGCCACAACCACGTCTCTGCAAAGCTCAGCTAACCCGCGCGCGCCATTTACCTTTTTACAAGCCGCGATGTTTCAATGGATCAATCCGAAAGCTTGGGTGATGGCTATCAGTGCAATGGTTACTTATACTGTTTCCTCAGAGGCTTACCTTTACCAGGTAGCAGCAATCACAAGTATATTTTTTGTTTTCGGCTCTCCCTGCATTTTCTTATGGCTCTGGTTTGGAAACTCACTCCAAAAATTAATAAAGGACTTTTACTGGTTAAAATTTTTTAACATTTTTGTCGCACTTCTTCTTGCGTCAACACTAATACCAATATTTTTAGAAATATACGCGACATTACTGCAATAAAATTGTACACAGAGCTAAATATAAAATGGAGAATAACGATGCAATTTTTGATTACAGCTTACGACGGTAAAGATGATAAAGCCTTGGACCGAAGACTGGCAGCACGAGACAGCCATCTTGCGCGTGGCAAAACCTTTTCAGACTTAGGAAACATTCTAAAAGGAGGAGCCATAATCAGTGACGCGGGCGCGATGATCGGATCAGCGCTGCTTGTTGAATTTGATAGTAGAGAAGAAGTCGACAAATGGCTTGAAGAAGACCCCTATGTCGCGGGGAATGTCTGGAACGAAATCACTGTCGTTCAGGTCAAATTAGCTTTCTGAGATCCTAAAAACTTAACGAATCGCTTCAAGCTTTTCAAGGATTAACCCCGAAGCAGAACCTTCTGGAAAGCCCTCCCAGTAGTTGTGCGCTGGGCTAACGGCTCCGCTGGTCTTCGAATATACGCCTTGATCTCCGCGTGGAATAACGTCCAGAAATTTTTGCATCGACCTGTCGCGTTTGAGAACAAGGTTAAAGTAGGCAGTCGCAAAATGATTCATGATGTTGTTCATTCGAACATTGTCCCAAACCGGATCACTGTAGTGGTCAGCACCTTCCCTTGTTTCACTGGCTAAGATCTCAACTGGGACTGGATATGGCGCGCCCGCATTGTGTCCCGCATCGACATAGGTCAACAGGTAACGCTCGCTATTGATTGCGGCCTCAAAAATCGCTCGAACACCATTTTCATAACCTGCCGTAGTGTCCTTGCTACCAGCCAAATAAAAAGTCGGAACACTAATTCCCGCTAGGTCTGACTCATTCCAAAACCCCCGCTCCATACCCCACGGAGCGATCGCAAAACCTGCTTTGATCCGACCATCGAGGCCACCTCGATAACGGCTGTCAGTCGACACGTGCTGCGCGAGCAGCCCTTGTGGCGGCGCACCGAAGCTATTGACTACGGCCTCATTGAAACCGCCACCTAGATTATTTACTAAACCAAAGCCCCCCATGGAATAACCAACGACCCCGGTGTTATCCATATCAATCATCCCTGAGAGAAACCCTCCAGTAGAATTGAGCTCACCCATACTATCGATTATAAAACGTTGGTCCAATGGCCTGTTATAAAATGTGCTTTTAATATGCTGCTGATCCTCGTAAGTGCTATCTTTGTGGTCGATAGACACAACCACATAACCTTTACTCGCAAGATTTTCACCAAGCGGACTCAATAAATATCTGTTCCCAGGGTAGCCATGAGAAATAACAATTAAGGGAAATTTTTCTTCGCCCTGAGCTGGCGCCGCTTCCCTCAAAGCTTGTCCAATCAAGGTCGCTGTTATTTTGGGGTTTCTAGTTATTGCCTCGTATTCCTCTCCGAGTTCTTCTCCTTCCCTAAGATGGGCGGGATACCAGATCTCCACTGTTAAACTCCGATCGTAAATTACCGGCGGATCCTCCTCAGTCGTATTGAGCACATCAACTCTTCCCGAGTCGGTAAAGACCAATGTCCGGACACCAACGGGGTAATCTCCATACTTAGCAAGAATAGGAGCATCTGAAGAAATTACATCAATCCGATTTTCTTGCGCTACTGCCATAACCGAAACCACTAAAAAAGTTACAAAAACACAAACGCCAAACCTGTTACATCCTTTAATCATTCGGTTCTCCAGCTTAGAAAATTAATTAAGCGTTTTCTGTTACCGCCCCTCGGTGCTTATAAGCAGCAGCACGCTGCTCATCACTATCAGTGTGCCCCACCACATCATGCAACATCAGATATAAACAAGGCACAAGGAAAAGAGTGATTGCTGTCGCAAAAAGGACACCCCAAGCCAGAGAAATTGCCATCGGGACAACGAAAAAGGTAGACGGATTTGCTGTAACCATCAAAGGAACCAGACCAATAAAAGTCGTCGCAGAAGTAAGAACAATTGGTCTAAAACGTTGCATTCCTGCCACAGAAACAGCATCAACCATACCCATTCCTTCTGCTCTTAGTCTGTTGACTGAGACCACAAGTACTAGACTTGCATTAACCACGACGCCACTTAAAGCGACCATGCCGATCACCGAAAAGAAAACGAGATCAGCCCCCATAATAAAATGACCGAAGATTGCTCCGATAGCACCGAATGGGATAACGCTCATAATAATGAGCGGCTGTAAGTAAGACTTAAGGGGAATAGCTAGGAGACCAAAAATTACCATCAACGCAATTGGTAGCGTCGAGAACAATTCGCCATACGACTCTGCCTGACGCTCACCTTCACCACCGACCACAAATTCAACCCCAAGTTCCTGAGCCCAAGTTGATCTAAACTTACCTATTAACTCTCGTCGAATCTGATCCGAACTCGCCACGGTACGGTCAAGGTCAGCCCTCACCGTTATAATGCGCCGACCGTCTCGACGATTAATACTTGAATATCCGCTTCCCAGCGTAAAGTCGGCAACACTCAGAAAAGGCACCTCTGCACCAGAGGGAGTCCTAATGAGCAGGTTCTCCAAATTCCCAAGCGACTGCCTCTCATCCTCTGGATAACGTACCATAACTCTCACATCGTCGGGCCCGCGTTGTATTCTCTGTGCTTGAGAACCATAAAATGCCTGCCTAACCTGCGTCGCAATATCATTTAAAGTAAGTCCAAGAGTTTTGCCGCGATCCAAAATCTCAATTTGGACCTCCTGCTTCCCAGGGCGAAATGAATCTGTGATATCAAAGACTCCCGGAAAAGCACCGAGCGCCGCGCGGAGCTGTGCTGCGGCAATCTGCAAATTATTCTCATCTCGCCCGGCAAGGCGATAATTTATCGGCTCACCTGCCGAGAAAGCATCCGATACAAACGAGAGCTCAAGGGCATCGGGGATTGAACCAACCTTATCACGCCATCGATCTCTGATTTCTGCAGCACTGATCTGTCCTCGATCAAAAAATGGCTTCAAGTAGATTACTACCTCAGCTACTTCACTGCTTCCCGCGCCGCCCCTGCCTGGGTTCGGCGGTCCTCCACGCGGTGCTCTCCCACCGATGATCGTAAGAACACTATCGACGACATTTTGAACGCCAGGAACTGCCGATGGACCAGCGAACTCTGCCTCCAACTCGCTAACCAGTTCAAGGGCCGACTCCTCAACGATGAGAATCGATTCTTCCGTAACGTAACCCGGCACACCGACAGGCATAACCAAACTCCCGTAAACAGTGTCACCCTCAATTGAAGGAAAGAACTGCAACGAAACCCTCCCACTAAACAGCAACGCTAGAGTAATTATGATAACGCCAGTAGCTGTGGCCCAGGCAGCATAACGATATTTTAGAACTTTCGTTAGAGCACGGCGATAGCCAAATTCTGCGAAATGCTCCATTCCAGCGGCAATCTTGCCTTGCACCTTTTGCCAAAAAATTACAATCTTTGAATGTTCAAAAAGGTAACCAGTGGTCTTACGGTGAGCGATATGACCTGGCAATATCAATTGGGACTCTAGCAAACTGGCCGCCAAACAAAACACCACCACCGCTCCAATAGCATTGAAGAAGGCACCCATTTGACCACCCAGCAGCAAAATCGGCAGAAATGCTGCAACAGTCGTCAAAACGCCAAAAATGACAGGCACTGACACTTCCAGCGTCCCCTCAATTGCTGCATCTTCTTTGGAAAAGCCTTTTCGTTCAAAAGCGTGAATACGCTCCCCCACGACGATCGCATCATCAACGATAATACCGAGAACCAAAATAAAACCCATTACAGACAACGAGCTAATCGTTAACCCAGCCGGCGCAAATAAAGAGAGAGCGCCGGCGATAGCGATGGGTATCCCGGCTGCAACCCAAATGGCAAGCTTAAATCTAAGGAATAACGCAAGAATTATTAAAACAAAAACTAGCCCCGTGTATGCATTAAATGCAACTGTCGCAATCCGATCTTCAGTAGAGACAGCGGCATCTGAAATTACGTCTAACCGAACACCCGTTGGCAAAGAAAACTGCTCTGAATCCATCCATTTATGGACTTGCGCTGCCGAGGTAGGAATATCCTCGTCGCCAACTTTAAGAACATTTATAATGGCCGAATTACGACCATTGAGTCGGGCATCTAGGTAGCCCTCCTCAAATCCGTCAACCACTGTCGCAATCTGCCCTAACTTAAGCTGAGTGCCGTCTGGGTAAGAACGAACAACAACATCCTCATATTCATCCCCACTGTAAACCTGGCCCTTTGTCCGCACCAAGATTTCTCCAGAATCAGTTCGGATTGTGCCACCTGGCAAATCGAGAGAAGCTTGATTAATCGCGCGCGAAACTTGATCAAGCGTCAATCCATACTGCCTCAGTGTGAGCTCAGAAATTTCAATTGAAATTTCAAATGGCCTCAAATACTGAACATCTACCGTAGAAATGCCGTCTAGTTCGAGAATTTCATTTTTTACTTCTTCCGCGACAACTTTTAGCGTTTCATCACTACTGTCAGCCGATAGCGCGAGCGTCATGACCGTACCAGTTGAACTGAAGGCTCTTACAATCGGCTTTTCGGTTTCCAACGGAAAGGTACTGATCGCATCAATTTTACCTTTAACATCGTTAAGCACTCTGTTGAGGTCGGCGCCTGTTGATAGCTTCAGAGTTGCATCGCAACCACCTTCGCGCGCAGAAGTCGTTAATACATCTATGTCTTCAGCACTCTCCAAGGCTTCCTCAATTCTCAAACAAACGCCAGTTTCAGCCTCTGCTGGTGTAGCTCCAAGATATGCGACACTGACTTGAACAACGCCAAAATCAATATCCGGAAACTCTTCTTGATTTAAGCTTTGGTAAGAAAAATATCCGCCCGCCAAAAAAAGAAGCATCATCAAATTCGTCGCAACCGGATTCTTGACGAACCACGCTATAGGAGTTCTCACACTGTTTCTCCCCGCGCTCTGTGCGCCTCAAACTTAACAAAAAATGCCTCTTCGTAATTGATAGTT
>CESO01020328.1_pt1 | contig 10725 bp, 7 predicted proteins | sample 356341 | NCBI WGS metagenome assembly CESO01 (sample SAMEA2621812, study PRJEB7988) | marine metagenome | biome: marine biome (ENVO:00000447); feature: deep chlorophyll maximum layer (ENVO:xxxxxxxx); material: "saline water (ENVO:00002010), including plankton (ENVO:xxxxxxxx)" | depth 35 m
GTGGTAAAGGTCGACACAGTATCCATCTTAACAAAATGGGTGCCTTAGTAGAAGGATGCGACTATTCAGAAAACAGCATCCGACATGCTAAGCAATTTGAAAACGATAACCTATTTTTTTACACTCATGATATGCGAAATGAATTACCAAAATCATATGATTATATCTTCAATTTATTTACCAGTTTTGGATATTTTGAAACACTAGACGAACATCAAACAACACTTCTAAATATCTATAAAGGACTAAGTGAAAAAGGTCTTTTCATTTTTGATTTTATGAATACCGAATACGTACTCAATAATTTAGTTGCTGAAGAAATCATTCAAAAAGAATCGGTCTATTTCAATATCAAACGTGAGCTTATTGATGACGTAATTACTAAAAAAATTTCGTTTGAGGTAAATGAAAACTTCCACGAATATCAGGAACAAGTAAGAGCTCTTCATCCCAACATATTGGTTAAAATGATGAAAAACTGTGGTTTTTCTGTTAAAGAAAAATTTGGGAATTATCATTTAGCCCCTTTTGATTTGCATACATCTAACCGATTTATTTTAGTACTTAGCAAGTGATAGAGTCCCTTATCGATATTGACCAACGATTATTCATTACTATTCACTATGATTATGCAAATTCATTTTTTGATGGTCTAATGCCCATTATTCGAAATGCAAAGACATGGATTCCGTTGTATCTGTTATTTATATTTCTAATTTTCAAAAAACATAAAAATAAAGGACTTTTTATTCTAATTGCAACTATACTAATTGTGGCATTGACTGATCAATTTTCAGCTGGATTTATCAAACCCTATTTCGAGAGACTTCGTCCCTGCCATGAACCCGACTTATCAAAATATATTCGAGGTTTGATCGATTGTGGTGGTCAATATGGGTTTATCTCCTCTCATGCGACCAATCACTTTGGGTTGGCTGTTATTTTGAGTTGGTTTTTTAAAGAATCCTGTAATCTTCGATACTCTAGTTGGGTGTTCTTCATATGGGCCTTACTAATTTCTTTTGCTCAAATCTATGTTGGTAAACACTATCCTGGGGATATTTTTATTGGTGCACTTTCAGGAATATTTATTGGATGGATAATTCTTAGTCTACTTCAAAAAATTATGGAAAAAAACTAAATTATGTTTCAGGAAAAAGCTCTATCTATACTCAAATCAGGTAAAAATGTATTCCTCACTGGTAGTGCAGGTACTGGAAAAACATACACCCTAAACTCCTATATTAAATGGCTCAAAGAGCATAAAGTACCCGTTGCTATTACTGCTAGTACAGGCATTGCAGCCACACATATGAATGGAACAACAATTCATTCTTGGAGTGGTATTGGTATCAAGAATACACTCTCGCATAGCGATTTGAAATCTATGCAAGGCAAACAATACTTGACTAAAAACATAAATAAAACACATGTTCTCATAATTGATGAAATATCAATGCTACACCGCAACCAATTGGACATGATAAATCAAGCACTGAAATACTTAAGAAATTCTGCTAAGCCTTTTGGTGGTATGCAAGTGGTATTTGCCGGTGATTTTTTTCAACTCCCTCCAGTTAGTAAAGAAGCTATCCCTAGCCGTGAAAAATTTGCTTTTATGAGTAAAGCATGGGTAGAAGCATCGCCAGTTGTCTGTTACCTCACCGAACAATATCGCCAAACTAAAAATGAATTAAACACAATTCTTAATCAAATCCGTGAAAATGAAATAGATGAATCTGGTGTTCAATTGCTTCAAGAAACTCGCTTTAACGAACATACCATTGAACCCACCAAATTATATTCTCATAATGCTGATGTAGATGCGATGAACGAAAAAGAATTAGCTGAGCTGGAGGAGGAAAATTGGGAATTTTTTGCAACAAAAAAAGGTAATCAGAAAATGATGGAATCCTTCATAAAATCTTTGATAGTTCAAGACAAGTTAGATCTAAAAAAAGGAGCTAAAGTGATGTTTCTAAAAAATAATCACGAACGTTCTATCATGAACGGTACTTTGGGTGTTGTAGTCGATTTCAAAAAAGATTTAGATGGTAATGGCCCTTTTCCTCTGGTTCAACTTATGGACAAACGTAAAATTTTAGCAAAGCCTGATATTTGGTCTATCAATAATGAAAAAGGTACTCCTTTGGTGAGTTTTGAACAGGTCCCACTTAGATTAGCTTGGGCAATTACTGTACACAAAAGCCAAGGCATGACATTAGAAGCTGCAGAAATTGATTTGAGTAAGGCTTTTGAACCAGGACAAGGATATGTTGCACTTTCTCGACTAAAGGATTTAGATGGCCTCAAACTACTAGGAATCAACCGAATGGCAATCGAAGTAGATGCATTGGCTCTTAAGGCTGATCAACGTTTCCAAGAATTAAGTGATGAAATCGATAGCTTATCGGAAAGTGATTTTGAAAAGGAATGGAAGAGTCATATTTTAGCGAGTGGGGGAACCACCGATCCAAAAGAAATCAAAAAACATAAAGCTAAAACACAATCAAAAGAAAAAAAAATTAATACCTATCAGCAAACGATTGAACTTATCAATGAGGGAAAATCATTGGATGAGATTAGTGAGTATCGAGGAATGGCTCTTACTTCTATTCAAGGACACATTTTGAAAATATCTGATACTTATCCTGAGGTAAATATTGAAGCATACAGACCAGAGGATATCCTCATGGACCGTATCCAAAAAATATACACCGATGCGGATAACGGAAACGAGGAAAATTATGGCCCTGATGGACGAATTAAATCGAGTGTGATCTTTAAAGATCTAGGAGGTAAAATAGACTACGGCACTATCAAATTAGCCTATGCTTATTTAGATATTTGATTTTGCAGATGTAACTTTTATCTAAAAAACCTATCACTGAAGTCACAACTATTAACTAAAATTGCGGCAATGCAATTTTGGTGGCTATTTTTATTGTTCTTCTTTCCATTCTTTGGGGGATTTGCTGGATTAACCATTCGGTCAGAAAAAACGCGTCAACTCAAATTATTTCTTGCATTCAGTGGTGCTTTCCTAATTTCCATCACCGTACTCAATCTCATTCCAGAGGTCTATGATCAAATTGGCAACCAAGCTGGTTATTATATTTTAGGTGGATTCTTTTTACAAATCGTTATCGATTTTTTCAGCAAAGGAATTGAACATGGTCACCTCCACTTTAATGAATTTAAAAAAGGATTTCCAGTAACTGTTTTTCTAGCTTTAAGTCTTCATGCTTTTATTGAAGGACTAGGTCTTGGAGGCGATGCCTTTTCAGAGGCCACACAAAATAACCTTGTTTTTGCCATAGGACTTCACGAATTACCTGCAGCCTTTGCTCTAGCCGTAGTTCTAAAGAGTGTATTTTCGAAAGAAAAAACCAATTATTTTTGGATAACTCTGTATTCATTAATGGTACCGTTAGGAATGCTAATTGGAAATCAATTAATCGATTATGCTGAGGTATTTAGTACGCTAATTGCAATTATCATCGGTGTTTTTCTTCATATCAGTACCACTATCCTTTTCGAAAATAACGAGACTCACTCTTACGGAAAATATAAACTAATCGCAATTAGTATTGGGCTAATTATAGCATTATTGGCTGTGAATCTTCACATCCATTAATCGTAAATCTGATTCAACAGTCCTGCTAGTCGAACACCTGCTTGCTCTAATCGAAGTTCAATAGTTTTGATATGTCTGAAACTGTAGTTATAACCTAATTTCTTTTTGTCACCGAAGTCATAACATGCTATGCGAAGTTTTTGGCTTTCTTCAGCCCAATCTATCACTGAATTTTTTTGCCAAATTTTTACTTGAGCAGGTGTAATATCTCTATTAATATGATCACCTAACTCCCGGTAACTAAGTTTCAAATGATTAATCAATTCTGAATCCCAAATGCGATGTAAATTTGTTCTTTTACCAAACCATTCTACTCTCACATTATTTCCTCCACGATCCTCAGCTAAGCCAACGTGTAAAGGCTGGTGAATATCTCCAACCATATGAACGAGTGCCATAATTGCAAACTCCTCACTTTCAAAAACGTTAAACTCTTTTGTTTTTAACTCTGCCATTATTTGGTCAATAGTGGCAATAACGTCTCCTTTCTTATTTTTACTTGATTCATCATAATGCATTCCATCGGGAATACTTACATAATGCCAACTATTCATATGATTATAGTTTGTATCAGACTTAATAAAATCCATATGATTACCACACATTTCCAAAGAATAAAGTTTTAGAATTTCGTTAATTTTCTTGCTGGCTTTTTTTGTCAAATGTTTTTGTGCAACATAACCAACTACTCGGTGTCCCAATGGTCCCCATGCAGTGGCTGTTTGACAGAAAATAAGGAGAACTATTACTAACTTAAATTGAATTGAATTCATGATTCACAAAGCTAACATAAGGCCCATAAAACTACTACATATTTCGGCGATACTGGCCTCCTACCTGAAAAAGAGCAGTTGTGATTTGTCCCAAAGAACACACTTTACATGCTTCCATCAATGCTTCAAAAAGATTTTCGTTATTCAATGCTGCTTGCTGAACTTGATTTAGCTGGTCTTGATATTCAGACTCATAAAATATATTTAAATCTTCAAGTGTCTTGATTTGAATCTTTTTTTCATTTTCTGTTGCTCGAATTACTTCTTTGGGCAAAATGGTTGGCGACCCTTTACTATTTAAGAATGTATTTACACCAATAATGGGGAAATCACCACTGTGTTTTAATGTTTCGTAGTACAAACTTTCTTCTTGTATTTTACTTCGTTGATACATCGTTTCCATTGCACCAAGAACACCACCTCGATCTGTGATACGGTCAAATTCTGAAAGCACAGCCTCCTCAACTAAATCTGTTAATTCTTCTATAATGAATGAACCCTGCATAGGATTCTCATTTTTAACCAAACCAAGCTCTTTATTAATTATCAATTGGATTGCCACTGCCCTACGGACACTCTCTTCGGTAGGTGTTGTAACTGCCTCATCGTAGGCATTAGTATGCAATGAGTTACAATTATCATAAATGGCATACAATGCCTGAAGCGAAGTTCTGATATCATTAAAATCAATTTCTTGTGCATGCAAGCTTCTCCCGCTCGTCTGAATGTGATATTTCAACATTTGACTTCGTTCATTTGCATTGTATTTTAACTTCATGGCTTTCGCCCAAATTTTTCGAGCAACTCGTCCAATTACAGCATATTCAGGATCTATTCCATTTGAAAAGAAAAAGGAAAGATTAGGCCCAAAATCATTGATATCCATGCCTCTACTTAAGTAGTATTCAACATAAGTGAAGCCATTGGCAAGAGTAAAAGCAAGTTGTGTAATCGGATTTGCTCCTGCCTCGGCAATGTGATATCCTGAAATTGACACCGAGTAAAAGTTTCTAATCTTATTATTAGTAAAGTACTGTTGTACATCTCCCATCAAGCGCAGAGCAAATTCAGTAGAAAAAATACATGTGTTTTGAGCTTGATCTTCTTTAAGTATATCAGCTTGTACGGTTCCTCTTACTTGTTTTAATGTTTCGGCTTTTATCAAATCGTAAACTTCTTTGGGAAGAACCATGTCTCCCGTAACGCCCAGAAGCATTAATCCCAGTCCATCATTCCCCTCCGGTAATTCACCATGATATTGAGGCTGAATGACCCCTTTTTTAGAAAAATGATCTACTATTTTCTTACGAACAGATTCTTCTAAATTATGTTCCTTAATATATTTTTCACATTGCTGATCAATAGCAGCATTCATAAAATAACCAAGCAGCATTGGTGCAGGACCGTTAATTGTCATACTAACAGAAGTTTTTGAATCAGCTAAATCAAAGCCTGAATATAGTTTTTTTGCATCATCAAGACAACAGATACTCACTCCAGCATTACCTATTTTTCCATAAATATCTGGACGAAAATCAGGATCATTTCCATATAAAGTTACAGAGTCAAATGCAGTACTCAAACGTTTTGCAGGCATGCCACTACTCAGATAGTGAAAACGTTTATTTGTACGCTCGGGACCACCCTCACCAGCAAACATTCTTGTTGGATCTTCTCCTTGACGTTTAAATGGGTAAATACCTGCTGTAAAAGGAAATTTACCGGGAACATTTTCTTGTAAATTCCAACTTAAAATATCTCCCCACGCTTGATATTTTGGCAAACAAATCTTGCTTATTTTCTGGTGAGAAAGCGTTTCTGTCTTTGTTTTTACATTAATTTCTTTACCTCTAACTAAATAAGTATATAAATCATTAGAGTATGAGTCCTTAATTTGATCCCATTCGTCAATCATATTTTGAAGCTTAGGATCAAAATCTAACGCTATCTTTTCATATGTTTCTGTTAAATCCTTTATTAATATAGAGGAATCAATAAGTTTAGTCTCCTTAATAGTCGCAATAGTTTTGTGAATACCATATAGTTTTTGAGCAATCTCTGATTGTAGCTTTACCCATTGATTGTAACTCCGATTATTCTCTGCAATTTCTGATAAATATCGGACCCGCTTAGGAGGAATGATGTAAATTTTTTCACTCAACTCTTGGTTGGTATCAAACGAAGTCAATAATTCTGCAGCTGTTTTACGTTGAATAGTTTGGATTATAGTAGCATATAAAGCATTTATACCCGGATCATTAAATTGACTAGCGATTGTACCAAAAACCGGCATTTTCTCTGGATCTTGATCAAATAGTTTGTGGTTGCGTTGAAATTGTTTTTTTACATCTCGTAATGCATCCAAAGCACCACGCTTGTCAAATTTATTGAGAGCAATCACATCAGCAAAATCAAGCATATCAATTTTTTCTAATTGAGTAGCTGCACCGTATTCTGGTGTCATGACATATAAGCTTACATCACTGTGATCTGTAATTTCTGTATCGCTTTGACCAATTCCTGACGTCTCAAGAATAATCAAATCATAATCCGCAACTTTTAAAATATCTTTGGCTACATCAATATGAGCTGATAATGCAAGGTTTGCTTGTCTTGTGGCAAGTGAACGCATGTATACACGATCATTTCGAATACTGTTCATCCGAATTCTATCTCCAAGTAGAGCTCCACCAGTTTTTCTCTTCGAAGGATCTACAGAAATTATTGCAATATTTTTTTTTGGAAAATCGATTAAAAATCGTCTAACCAATTCATCTACAAGACTACTTTTTCCTGCACCCCCAGTACCGGTTATTCCTAAGACAGGAGTGGCTATTGATTTGGCTTCTTTAATTATTTCATTTAAAAAATCCTTATTTTCATTAGGAAAATTTTCAGCTGCAGAAATTACTCGAGCGATTGCCATTTTATTTCTCGATCTGAAAGACTCTACTTCGTCGCTAAGTTCTAGACCAATTGGGAAATCAGATTTTTGAACTAAATCATTTATCATTCCTTGAAGCCCCATTGATCTACCATCATCTGGATGATAAATTTTAGCAATTCCGTAATCCTCTAATTCTTTAATTTCTGAAGGGAGAATAGTTCCACCACCCCCTCCAAATAATTGGATATGAGGTGCACCTTTCTTAACAAGAAGATCCCGCATGTATTTAAAATACTCGATGTGCCCTCCTTGATAGCTAGTTATAGCTATTGCATTCGCATCCTCTTGAATAGCAGTATTAACTACCTCCTCAGCACTCCTATCATGCCCAAGATGAATAACTTCACATCCGCTTGATTGAATGATACGTCTCATCACATTTATGGCAGCATCATGACCGTCAAATAATGAAGCAGCAGTTACAATTCTTACCTTATTAATAGGTGAATATGGTTTCTGATCTTGCATATCCTAAATAAATATATACAAAAATAATCGATGAACCAATTCGATGAAATCTAATACCTAGTATAGATTTTGTAAAAACTAGCAACTACTATACAATATCAATTAATAATTTGTATAATTTTATATTTAAAACTTAACTTGTTACAAGTTGATTATATTAAAAATGTATAACTACTTACGTAGTATATTTTTTTAGCAATAACTAAATGGTCTGTCAAGTGATTTAATTTATATTTACCGCCAAATAATAATTTATTTTTGAATGGAAATAGTTAGAGGTATTATAGGGTTGATTATGCTTGTGGGGATAGCTTACCTATTTAGTAAACATAAAAAAAGCATCAATTGGAAGCTGGTTATCACTGGAATCCTGATCCAGTTCACACTCGCATTATTTGTGTTCAAGGAAATTCAAATTCCATTCACAGAAATCTCATTATCAAGTATTTTTTCATTTTTAGCTAGTTTTTTCACACAACTACTATCATTTACAGATGCCGGTGCCCAATTTATTTTTGGCAATTGGCCTGACTCTGCTCAAATTTTCAAATTAGGTGCTGAAGGACGTGTTGAACATACCATCGGATATGTTTTTGCATTCAAAGTTCTTCCTACCGTAGTGTTTTTCTCAGCACTCACCTCACTTCTCTACTATCTAGGTGTCTTACAAAAAATTGTATACGGCTTTGCATGGGTCCTTAGCAAGACTATGCGATTGTCTGGTGCAGAAAGTCTTGCAGCAGCAGCCAATATCTTTGTAGGACAAACTGAGGCTCCACTGATTGTAAAACCCTATATCTCTAAGATGACTAATTCTGAAATCATGTGCTTGATGACAGGTGGTATGGCTACAATAGCTGGAGGTGTATTTGCAGCTTTTATTGGTTTTTTGGGTGGTGATGATATTGCAGCTCAACAAGAATTCGCTAAACATCTTTTAACTGCCTCTATTTTATCGGCTCCTGCTGCTGTAGTTTGTGCCAAAATACTTTTCCCTGAAACAGAAGAAGTCAATCAAAATCTAGATATTAACAAAGAAAAAATGGGTAGTGGCCCATTGGAAGCTATTTCTTTAGGAACAACAGAAGGAATAAAACTAGCAGTTAATGTTGCAGGTATGATTCTGGTATTTCTAGCTTTTATAGCTCTAATCAATTTTTTACTGATAAATATTATTGGTGATTTTGATGGAATTGGATCTTGGAAATTTACCTCTTTAAATGATGTGATTAAAACTAATACCATTTTTGATGCATTCAATTTACAAATGATTTTAGGCTATTTATTTGCTCCACTAGCATGGATTATCGGTATCGATTTGAATAATATTGTCCTTGCGGGTCAATTACTTGGAGAAAAAACAGTAATCAACGAATTCATTGCCTATCTATCTCTAAAAGATATCATTGCTAACGGTGGAAGTGAAATAATTCAAAAAAGAACGATCGTTATTCTAACCTATGCACTTTGTGGTTTTTCAAATTTTTCATCAATCGGAATACAAATTGGGGGAATAGGATCAATTGCACCTAACCAACGTTCTACATTAGCAAGATTAGGGTTAAGGTCACTAATTGGTGGGACACTAGCATGCCTAATGACAGCAACTATTGCAGGAATTTTCAATTAATTATGAATCGTGGTTTTTTATATGGTGATGGTTTTTTTGAGACAATTCGTGTAACTGACGGTCAAATTCCTCTCATATTTGAACATATTGAACGAATTGAAGAAGCTATAGAAATTTATAAGCTGATTCCAACATTCCAGATTGATGAAACTTTTATTCACTCACTCAAATCATCTAAAAATGAGCTTATCAGAATTAATTTTTTTAGAACAGGCGGCGGAAAGTATCTAGCAGAAAATAACGAATTGGCATTTGATTACTTCTCTGAAGAATATTCAAAACCCTTTTTCCTTCCCATTAAACTAGATTTAGATGCTGAATTAAAAAAATCTCCTAAAATAAGTGGTACTATAAAGCTATATCCAGAACCCAAACCAAACGTTAAATGGTTAACTGTTAAAAGTCTATCAAGTATTTATTATGTACTTGCTGCTGACTTTCAAAAAAAACAAGATATTGATTATCTTTTTATTCAAGATCAGGATGGATATATATGTGAAGAATTGATTAGTAATTTACTGATTAAAAAGGGAGATAATCTGATAATATTTCCTAAAAATAATGGTGGAATAAATGGTGTTACACAACGCTATATTTTATCTAATTATGGTTTTCAATTAAAGGAAGAAAATTTAAAATTTGATAAGGTATTTAATGCAGATGCCATATATTCTTTGAAAGGATCTAATGGAATTTCACGTATAAAATAAGATGCCCAATCTCAAATATGAAATTGGGCGTTAGTCTTTTGAATTTTAATCATTCCTAGTATCGATAGTGCTCGCCTTTGTATGGGCCCTGCATACCAACACCAATATAATTAGCTTGGTCTTGACTTAACTCCTCAAGTTCAACACCAATTTTTGAAAGATGAAGAGCTGCAACTTTTTCATCCAAGTGTTTTGGAAGTACATATACCTTATTTTCATAATTGGCTGAATTTTTCCAAAGTTCTAGCTGGGCAAGTGTTTGGTTGGTGAACGAATTACTCATAACAAATGAAGGATGTCCAGTTGCACATCCCAAGTTTACCAATCTTCCTTCTGCCAATAGAATTATTTCGTTGTCATCAATATTATATACGTCTACTTGAGGTTTTACTTCAAATTTGGTATCTCCATACTTTTCATTTAGGTAAGCAACATCTATTTCGTTATCAAAGTGTCCTATGTTACAAACAATAGTCTTATCATTCATTAATTTAAAGTGCTTCTCAACAAGAATGTCTTTATTACCCGTAGCAGTAACTACAATTTGAGCTCTAGGAATG
>CESO01003096.1_pt1 | contig 10716 bp, 12 predicted proteins | sample 356341 | NCBI WGS metagenome assembly CESO01 (sample SAMEA2621812, study PRJEB7988) | marine metagenome | biome: marine biome (ENVO:00000447); feature: deep chlorophyll maximum layer (ENVO:xxxxxxxx); material: "saline water (ENVO:00002010), including plankton (ENVO:xxxxxxxx)" | depth 35 m
TGCATATAATAATGAACAATTCGGTTGGATTGAAGTAATATGTGGGTCAATGTTTTCTGGTAAAACTGAAGAGCTGATTAGGAGGATTAAAAGAGCTAAAATAGCTAATCAAAAATTTAAAGTTTTTAAGCCAACAATGGATTCTAGAAGCAAAAATTATATTGAATCACATGATGAAAGCAAACTGGCATCAACTGAAGTTAAACATTCATCTGAAATTTTAAATAATATTGAAGATTGTCAAGTAGTGGCAATAGATGAAGCTCAATTTTTTGATGATGGAATAGTTAATGTTTGTAATCAACTTGCAAATAAAGGTGTAAGAGTAATTATTGCTGGATTAGACATGGATTATCTGGGGAATCCCTTTGGTCCTATTCCTAATTTGATGGCAGTAGCAGAATATGTTACCAAGGTTCATGCAGTTTGTAAAAAATCAGGAAATATTGCTAATTATAGTTTTAGAAAAAATAAAAAAAAAGATATAGTTGTTATTGGGGAAAAAGATAAATATGAGCCTTTAAGTCGTTCTATATATTATAAAAAAATGAATAAAAATAAAAAATAATGAAAGTAGCTGTTGTAGGAGTGACTGGAGTTGTTGGAACCGTTTTACTTAAACTTTTAGAAGAAAGAAAATTTCCTGTAAGCAAAATCATTCCTGTTGCCTCAGAAAAATCTGTTGGAAATAAAATTCTGTTTAACGGTCAAGATCATAAAATCGTTTCTTTAAATGATGCTGTTAACATGAAACCAGATATTGCTCTATTCTCTGCTGGTGGCTCAATATCTTTGGAGTGGGCTCCAAAGTTTGCTGAAATGGGTACAAGAGTGGTTGATAATTCATCTGCTTGGAGAATGGACCCAACAAAAAAACTAATTGTAAGCGAGGTAAATTCTAGAGTTTTAACAAAACAGGACTTTATAATTGCAAATCCAAATTGTTCTACAATGCAAATGCTAGTTGTATTAGCTCCTCTTCATGAAAAATATAAAATTAAAAGGCTTGTAATCTCAACTTATCAATCTGTTTCTGGAACAGGTAAAAATGCTATAGATCAACTTGAGAGTGAAAGAAATGGTTTGAATTCTTTAAAAGTATATCCATATTCAATAGATCAAAATTTATTGCCTCATTGTGATGTTTTTGAAAAAGATGGTTATACTAAAGAAGAAAACAAATTAATAAATGAGACTCAAAAAATTTTGGATGATAAAAGTATTCTAATAACTTCTACAGCTGTTAGGGTGCCCATACAAATTTGTCATGGTGAATCTGTAAATATAGAGTTTGAAAAAGAATTTAATATGGATCATATTTATGAGATTCTAGGAGATGCCCCTGGATTAATTGTTGAAGACGATCCTGATAGTAATAAATATCCAATGCCTATTAATTCTGTAAATAAAGATGATGTTTTTGTTGGAAGAATAAGAAGAGATTTTAGTATTAAAAGTGGTTTAAACCTTTGGATTGTTGCAGATAATCTCAGAAAAGGTGCTGCAACAAATACAATTCAAATAGCAGAAAAATTAATTGAAATGAAGATAATCTAAATCTACATTTCAAATGATTCCATAAATTTCGTAGTGTATTTTCCAGATAAAAAGTCTGGATCATTTAATATTTTTTGGTGAAAAGGAATTGTTGTTTTTACACCTTCAATTACAAACTCATCGAGTGCTCTTTTCATCTTATTTATTGCTTCCTCTCTAGTTTGGGCGGTAGTAATTAACTTGGCTATCATAGAGTCATAATAAGGTGGTATTAAATATCCACTGTAGACATGTGTATCAATTCGAACTCCATGACCACCTGGAAAATGGAGTGTTAAAATCTTACCAGGGTTGGGCATAAAATCATTAGCTGGATCTTCAGCATTTATTCTACACTCTATAGAGCAAAGCTTAGGAAAGTAATTTTTACCAGAAATCGGTTTACCTGAAGCAACTAGTATTTGTTCGCGTATTAAATCATAATCTATTACTTGCTCTGTAATTGGATGCTCAACTTGGATTCTGGTATTCATCTCCATAAAATAAAAATTCTTATGTTTATCAACCAGAAATTCAATAGTTCCCGCACCTTCGTATTTAATACTTTCTGCTGCTTTTACAGCAGCATCTCCCATTGCCTTTCTCAAAGGTTTAGTCATAAACGGAGATGGTGTTTCTTCAAGTAGCTTTTGATGACGTCTCTGTATAGAACAATCTCTCTCTGAAAGATGACATGCTTTTCCATAAGAGTCTCCAATAATTTGAATTTCAATATGTCTTGGATCTTCTATAAATTTTTCAAGGTACATATCATCATTATCAAAAGCATGTTTTGATTCTTGCCTCGCTGACTCCCATGCTACTACTAAGTCTTTTGGGCTTTTAGCTATTCTCATTCCTTTTCCACCTCCACCAGCTGTTGCCTTAAGCATTACGGGGTATCCAATTTCAAGGGCTATATTTTGAGCATCTTCTAAGGTTGGAACAAGTCCTTCAGATCCAGGAATAGTAGGAACACCTGCTTTTTTCATAGTTTCTTTAGCAGATGATTTATCTCCCATTTTATCAATCATCTCTGGAGATGCTCCTATAAATTTTATGTTATGTTCGTAGCATATTTTTGAAAAATTACTATTCTCAGATAAAAAACCATATCCCGGATGAATAGCATCTGCATTTGTTATTTCTGCTGCAGCAATAATATTAGCAGGCTTTAGATATGAATCTGAGCTTGATGACGGGCCTATACAAACAGCCTCATCAGCAAACCTTACATGTAAACTTTCTTCATCTGCTTTAGAGTATACTGCGACAGTTTTTATACCCATTTCTTTACATGTCCTAATAACACGCATAGCAATCTCTCCTCTATTAGCGATTAATATTTTTTTGAACATTTTTATGATAAATCAATAATAAAAAGTGGTTGATCAAACTCAACTGGACTTTGATCTTCAACAAGAATTTTAACAATTTTACCTGATTTCTCAGACTCTATTTCATTAAATAACTTCATTGCTTCAATAACACATAGAATATCTCCTTCCAAGATATCTTGCCCAACTTCAACAAATGCTGGTTTGTCTGGTGAAGGTTTACTGTAAAAAGTTCCAATTATTGGAGATTTTACTATTATTTGGTTTTGATTTTCAGTTATTAGCTCATCCTTACCAGCTATTTCTTCTTTAATAGGATCCGCATTTATATTAGAGTCATTTTGAGGTGAAGGAACAATTTGTTTAGCAAAATCATCCACCACTATTTGTTGAGTAATATTTTTCTTTGTTTTAATTGTGATCTTAAAATCTTCTCTCTCAATTTTAACTTCTTCAACACCAGATTTTGAGACAAATTTTATTAAATTTTGTATTTCTTTTATATTCATATTATATAATTTAATTATATGCCCATGTCATATATGCTGCACCCCATGTTAATCCAGCACCAAATGCTACAAGTATTAATTTGTCTCCCTGCTTAAAATCTTTTTCATAATCATACATTAAAAGAGGTATGGTAGCTGCTGTAGTATTTCCATATTCTTCTATATTCATTAAAACTTTATTTTTATCTAAATTAATCTTTTCTGCGGTAGCATCAATAATTCTTTTATTTGCTTGGTGAGGAAGAAGATATTTAATCTCTTCAGGGTTAAGATTATTCCTAATAATAATTTGTTCTGTAGCTTTTGCCATTCCAGAAACAGCAGACTTAAATACTGTCTTTCCATCCTGAGCTATATAATGCCATTTGTTGTCAAAAGATTCTTGTGAGGTTGGATATAATGAGCCTCCTGATTTAATTTTCAACCATTCTGCTCCAATTCCATCTGATCTTAAATACTCATCTTCCCATCCAAATTCATTTACACTAGGTTCAACTAAAACAGCTCCAGCACCATCACCAAAAAGTATACTTGTTGATCTATCTGTATAATCTACAATTGAAGACATCATATCCGCTCCAATTAGAAGAACTTTTTTGTATCTACCTGATTCAATGTAACTTGTTGCTGTTGACATTCCATATAAAAATCCTGAACATGCTGCATTTATGTCAAAAGCATATGCATTAATTGCATTTATCTCGGAAGCAACAGTTGGAGCAGTTGATGAAACATGGAAGTCAGGAGTTATTGTAGCTAGTATAACTAAATCTATATTTTTTGGATCTATATCATTTCTCTTCAATAAGTCTTTTGCTGCTTGTATTGCTAAATAAGAAGTAGCTTTACCTTTATCTTTAAGAATTCTTCTTTTTTTAATACCCGTTCTGGCAGTAATCCACTCATCATTAGTGTCAACCATTTTTTCCAGATCTTTGTTTGAGATAAAGTCTTCTGGTACGAAGCCTCCAACAGCAGTAATTGCTGCTTTTATTTTTAATGTATTGCTAGATATCATACTAACATCAATTGTGTCATTAGACAATTAAATTGATAATTTAATATACTAGTTTTTTTCTGATTCTAAAGAATCAACTAAGACTTTTCCTCTGTAATAAAGCTTACCTTCATGCCAATGGGCTCTGTGATATAAGTGTGACTCACCTGTAGCCTTACATATGGAGATTTGCTGTTTTTCAGCTTTAATATGAGTTCTACGTTTATCTCTTCTTGTCTTAGATATTTTACGTTTAGGATGTGCCATTTATAATAGATCTTTTAGTTTATCCCATCTGGGATCTGTTTTTTCTTTAAAATTTTTTTTGGGTTTAAGATTTTTTAATTTTTCTGCTATGTCTGATTTTAATGTGCCATTTTCTATCCCTGGATGAACCTTTTTTTGTGGAACAGCTAATACTATGCTCTCATATATCATTCGAGATACGTCTAGACTGTGAGAACCTGCAGGTAAAAAAACAACTTTATCATCTGATGATATAATATTGTCTTTGAATTTTACAACTACTGAGTAATCTGTTTCAAGTTTTAAAGCAAAGCTTTCCATCGAAACATCACACTGAACATCAATTTCTCCACTAAATGAAAATTTTAAATTTAGTAGTGTTGATTTTTTTTCTAGTTCAAGATTTGCTAATAGTTTAGCATCAAGAAAATCATAATAGTCAAAATTTTTAAAGAACTTATTCCCAAGCTCATAGTTAAAGTTATGAGTACCTTCTTTCAGACCTGAAAATTTAATCAAATATGGTGAAAGCGATTTCATCACTTAACTATTGAGCGGCAAATTTATAAAAATTTATCTATTTAATGTTAATCTATCGTTTTTCTTGATCTATATATATCAAGGCCAAGTATTAAGGCTTGTTTGAAGGATGTTGCACTTGCGATTCCTTTACCGGCTATATCAAATCCTGTTCCGTGGTCTGGTGATGTCCTTATAATAGGTAATCCCGAGCTGTAATTAACTCCCTTTCCAAAGCTGATTATTTTAAATGGTATTAATCCTTGATCATGATATGCAGCAATAATTCCATCATATTTCTTGTAATTATCATTACAGAAAAAAGTATCTGCTGAATATGGACCAAATATTAAATCTGTATTCTTATTAAAATATTTAATTGCAGGTATTAATATATTTTGATCTTCACTTCCTATCACACCATTATCTCCTACATGAGGATTAATTGCAAGAATTGCAATCTTCGGATCTTTGATCTGAAAGTCTTTAATTAAAGTTGCTCTTAATGTTTTTATTTTTTCGATCACTTTATCTTTGGAAATCTCATTTAGAACATCTTTAAGGGGAGTATGCTCAGTTAACAAGCCTAATTTAAAATTATCTGAAACCATTAGCATCATTGGGTCAATATTGAAAATATTTTTCAGGTAATCAGTGTGTCCTAAAAATTTAAATGAGCTAGAGTAAGATAACTCCTTGTTAATAGGGGCTGTAATTAAAATATCTATTTTTTTCAATTTTGCATCATTAACAGCCTCTTTGAAAGAAGTAATGCAATTGGATGAAACTACTTTGTCCTTTTTACCAAATTCATATTTAGCACTAGAAAAAACTTCCTTAATATTAATACAATCTGAAGATATATCTTCAAAAGAGTTAATTGTTTTTAAAGGCAGTGTTTTAATATTAAAAAATTTTTGTTGACTGGCAATTAATTCCAAAGAGGAGTAGATCACAAAATTACATTCCTCGTATAGGTAGCTTTCAGAAAGTACTTTAAGTATAATTTCAATTCCAATACCATTAGGGTCTCCAATTGAAATTCCAACATTTATTTTTTTAGAGCTCAACACTATTTAATTTAATTACTAATTTTACTGATCAAAAATAAAGATAATAATGTTCACTGGTATAATAGAATGCACTGCAACTGTTGAAAAAATCGAAAAAGATAAAGGCAATCTAAATATTTCACTAAAATCCCCAATTACAAAAGAGCTTAAAATTGATCAAAGCCTTTGTCATAATGGAGTATGTCTTACTGTAGTTGATGTTCGCGATGATTTATATACTGTTACTGTTATTGCTGAAAGTCTAAATAGGACAAACTTTGGAAAAGTCAAACCTGCAGATATTATTAATCTTGAAAGGTCAATGTCTGTAAATTCAAGATTTGATGGTCATATAGTCCAAGGTCATGTTGATGAAGTAGCCATTTGCACAGAGGCAAACGAAACTCATGGAAGCTGGAAATATGTTTTTGAACATTCTAATAAAAACATAACTGTTGAGAAGGGATCCATTACGATTAACGGTGTTAGTTTAACTGTTGTTGACTCAACCTATGATTCTTTTTCAGTGGCAATTATTCCATACACTTATGAGAATACAAATTTTAAAAATATTACTTCAGGAAGTATGGTCAACCTTGAATTTGACATTTTAGGAAAATATATTGCAAAAATGATCTCAAAAAATAAATAAAAATGAATAAAATACCTCAAGTAAATTTGGACGACTATCTAACGGGTAATCCTGATGTCAAAAAAAAATTTATTAATGATCTTGGTAAAGGGTTTAGTGAAATTGGATTTATTGCTTTAAAGGGACACCTTTTAAATGACAGTGATAAAGAGTCTCTGTATGGTGAGATTAAAAAATTTTTTAATCTGTCAGATGAAATTAAATCAAAATACATTATAAGTGGACTTGCAAGTCAAAGAGGTTTTACTCCTTTTGGAAAAGAACATGCAAAAGGAAGAAATGTTGGAGACTTAAAAGAATTTTGGCATTTTGGACAGTATGTGAAAAATGAACCTGAATTAGAAAATAAATATCCAAAAAATGTAATGGTTGATGAGCTTGAAGAATTTAATTTAGTTGGGCAAAAAACATATGAGCTTTTGGAAGAAACTGGAAGATATGTCTTAGGAGCTATAGCTTGTTATCTAAATTTAGATGAAACATATTTTGATAAACATATTTTTAATGGGAACTCAATTCTTAGAGCAATTCATTACCCTCCAATAACACAAGAACCTAAAAAAGCAGAAAGAGCAGCAGCACACGGTGATATTAATTTAATTACTCTTCTAATGGGAGCTCAAGGTAAGGGTCTCCAAGTTTTAAGCAATAACGGTGAGTGGGTTGATGCAATTGCAGAAGATGATGAAATCATTGTAAATATTGGTGATATGCTTTCCAGACACACTAATAACAAATTAAAGTCAACCATTCATAGAGTTGTAAACCCTCCCAAGGATCTTTGGGGAAGCTCAAGATATTCAATCCCTTTTTTCTTACACCCACGTCTTGAAATGCCACTTAATTGTATAGGTTCATGTGTAGATGAGCAAAATCCAAAAGGATTTAAGGACATAACTGCAGGAGATTTTCTTTATCAGAGATTAGTTGACCTAGGCTTAGTCAAAGATTAGTCTATCTGTTGAGAGTATAATGTTTGTGATAATTTAGAAAGAAATGGTATGGCTATTTGATCATACTCATAAACATTATCATTAATAGTTTTATTCTTATTTGTATAAATAGTTGCTGTAAGAAAAAACTCAATATCATCTTGATAATTTCTTATATACGCATTGTCAACTGAAGTGCCATATGCCTGACCTAACTTGTTGTATACTCTAGTGTTTCTGTTGTTTATAACTGTATCTGACCCATGAATAAAAAACTTATTATAGGAATCAAAATACTTTTTATTATTTCTAAATTTATCTCCAAGATCTTCATATGTATATCTGCTCATCCAATATCTTAAAAAATCATAATCTTCAACATTAAGATTAAATACATTTTCATTATCAAGCTTTGAAGGAAAAATTATTCTTTTTAAAAGATTATGCATGTCTCTTATTGAATGTCTATTTTTTTGAGAAAAATCTAAAGAACCACTGACTATCATACCGTCTTGAAATTTATTTTCTCCTTTTTTTAATCCAGAAATATTTTGATTAGCAGTAACGATAATTTGATCTTGATTTGACGATATTAATTGTTTATCCACTGTCTGAATTAGCCAGTCAATATTAACATATGGATCTGGATTGAACTTATGGTTTAAGTATGTGTTTTTTAATCCTGCTTGACTCATCTTAGTATTAAAATAATTATAGCCTATAAAGTCAATTAATATATTTGACGAATAATTATCACTTACTAAAAAAACATCTGCAATTAGATTTTGAAATGAGGTTATAGTGTCTAATTGAATCTCATTTTTCTCACTATGGTTTGATGAAATTGAAATTTTAGACTTAAGCGTGATATCAATACCTGAAGATCTAAGTTCATTTATTTTATCAAGAGTTAAAACTACAATTGGCAGCTTTGTTGTACTGGCTGGATAGAAATATTTATTTTCATCAACTTGAAATTCAAAGTCTTTAAAAATTGGCTCCCCATCTTTGTTTCTTGAAATCTCTGTAAAGATGACTTGAATTTCGTGTTGTTCTTTGTTTTTTAAAATTTTTGATAAAAATTCATCATTTTTAATTACTGATTTTATTGGATTAGTTGAGAAATCACATGATAAGACAAAAAATAATCCAAATAAAAAATAAAGCTTGTACATGATATTAAATATAAAAAAAACCCCTCTGATAAGGGGTTTTTTATACATTTAAAAAAAATTTACTCTTCAGGTCTAACTGAAATGGCAAGCCAAACAGGAACACTTTGTTTATGATCTCTCATGTCATAGATATCTCTTAATTGTCTGGTAAGAGCAGCTGAGCTAGATGGCTCTCTATCAGACATAAATGTATCCCAATTTTCATAAAAATCTACTGTCATATAATCATAATAGATATCAGATCCTAAAGCATCAAGTCGTTTAAGCAAACCCCAACCAGCTCTATTGCCAAGGCTTTCAACTGATGTTAAACTATTTTCAGCCATTTCATATTTATATCCATCCGAATAGCCTACTTTCATAAAATTAAGCACTGCAACCTGAGGCACAACAGGAGTTTCTCCTTCATTACCAGCAAATACAAGCCCTTTGTTTACTAAAAAGTGATCATAAACAATTGTTCTTGCTCCAGAATTTTTTTCAGCTAATATTTCTATATCCATTTCACTATAGTCAGGTCTCATTTTTGCAATTCCAACATTAGCATTTAAACTATCAGGGCTTTTGGCTACCGTAACAATTAGTAGATCCCAATCAGATTCAGAGCCAGTATTCGGTCTATACCAAACGTCCCACCCAGTAATTGTTCCTTCATTAGCTCGCATTTGATGAAGATCTTTCCACTTTTCGTTAAGAATTGTCCAATAATCCTCACCTGGAGTAGTTTTTATAAAAGACATACTCACGTAGTCTCCGTTACCTTGTGCTGAGACAGAGCCTAATGCAACAAGGGTAATAATTAAAAATAATTTTTTCATTTTTATTGTTTTTGGTTATTTATTAAACTTAATAAGTATAAAAGTAATTAATTGTTAATTAAAAAAAATTTATTTTCTAGATCTTCTAAATTGATTCCAACTAATTAATTTGTTTTCATGTATTTGATACCACTCTATCACATTAGACTCCTCGTTCCAAAATTCAGCAAGTACCCACTCTCCTCTTTCATTTCCTCTGTTAGCTTCAGTAGGAGAGACTTTAACTGAAAAAGCATAAGAGTCCCATCCCCAATTTTCATCATTTTCAATTGACTGTTGGTATTCATTTTCGATTAGACTAATTAAGTCTTCAGGACCTGTTCCAGTCTCTCCACTTGCAAATACTAAAACTGCATCCTCTGCTACAAGCTCACGAATCGACTCATAGTCTCTTTCAAGCCAAGCTTGATCAATTTGTTTAAAAATGTCTACAGTTTTATCAGAGCCTATCATAACTTTTTGATCATCAAAAATGTATCCACTTGAATTTTCTTCAGTTTCTGCACAAGAGATAAGCAGAGTTGAAAAAATAATAATTAAAATTTTCTTCATAATTTTTTATTTAGATTAAAATATTTTTTGAATTTGAATTACTTAAATTACAATAAAAATCTAATTAAAATGAAAAGAAGATCATTACTTAAGTCAATTGCTACAGCTTCTATTGGTGCTCCTTTAATAAGCTGTACTAACCTTAACACTGAAGTCAATATTTTTAAAGGAATTAAGCACAACCCTATAGGAGTCTCCACATATTCTTTTTGGCAATTTAATGGACGTGAAACACCCATTGAATATTGTATTGATAAAGCATCTGAATTTGGATTTGATGGCATAGAGCTTCTGTTAATCCAAATGGAGTCGGAAGAAAACAGCTACTTACAAAAACTTAAAAAACGAGCCTTTGATTCTGGGTTAGACATAATGGGTCTCTCAACTCATC
>CESO01134263.1_pt1 | contig 10714 bp, 9 predicted proteins | sample 356341 | NCBI WGS metagenome assembly CESO01 (sample SAMEA2621812, study PRJEB7988) | marine metagenome | biome: marine biome (ENVO:00000447); feature: deep chlorophyll maximum layer (ENVO:xxxxxxxx); material: "saline water (ENVO:00002010), including plankton (ENVO:xxxxxxxx)" | depth 35 m
TTCGGAACGGGAGTACTAATCATTAATTCTAATGGCTAACTGGACACCGCTGCCCTTTTCTTGCTTGGTTGACTTTGACACTCAAGAAAGTGGGGTTTTTTATCTCGCTTGGGATACTACCAATCGGTTGAAAAGTTTATCACTTTCCAAAATTTTATAAAAATCTTCCAGGTAATCAAACATGTTATCAAATTCGTATAGGTGATCAAAATCAGTCTTGAAGGAGTTTACTAAAGTGAATATTTGATTTTTCGATGATTTGAAATGATTTCTGACATTATCAAAAATTTCTTGATCTCTTTTAAACCCTATATATTTTCTTTTTTCTGTCTTATAGCCCAATCGGTTGATGACCCCTTTTCCATAACTTGGATTTACCCACCCCGTCAAGTCAAAGTCGTATGGAATTGGAATAATCTTATTTTTGTAAAAAAGTAATTTTCCATTATGTTGGTGCGAGGATGAAAAATCAGTATTTCCAATCATATAATTGAAGAAAGATAAGTTCACTGAATTGAAAACTTCCATTGCTAGCGAGGGGATTTTTCTATTTAATATTTCCCCTTCAAACCTTTTGGCAAGTTTATCATCGTCTTCAATCAAAAATCCTTTTAAGTCAAATTTTTTGTTACCTTTTTGAGTTTTGTTGATGAACTCAATTTGTATTCTTCTAGTCTTAAAATGATAAGGTGAAACGATTTCATAAATTTTATAGGCTATCAATTCCTTAATTATATTATCATTGTTATCCTTCTCATTTTTACAAGGTAAAACCATTTTCAAAGAGGTGTTTCCACTAAAAATGGTTTCGGCAGATGCACTTTTTTTGATCTTCATTTTTATGGGTGTAAAAAAACAATTTCTTCTTCTAAAATTCCCTCTGGCTCTGAGAGACACCTTAACTTCTCCCTTTTTATCTTTGTCAAAATAAACAATTTGAGTTTCAATAAACGTGGAGTCATTGGTTTTGAGATTCAATTGCTTGTTAGAATAGTTCAATTGAATTTTGAGTGGAGTCTGATTTGAGAAAAGGCTGTCTGATCTAATAATTCTTTGACCACTTCCCCATTTAAAAGTTGATATCATTATGAGCGAAATGATCAACAAGTATTTTTGTTTTAAACAAATCATATCATTTGTTGTGGTTTAGTTTTAATTTCATGTACAATAATTTTATAACTAAAAAAAGTGCCATTAAAGAAGCTAATTCCAGATTATCAAAATCATTTATAATATAATTAATTATACAATACTTTGAAAAAATTAAACCTGACAATAACCAAAGTCATTTAAAATATTTCATTACAAGGAATCAAATGATTTGGAAAATAAACTTAAAAGCAAAAAGAAATACAACTGCCCAAATAATGACTGAAGTAATAAACTTATTCGTTTTAAGTGTCATAAAATTGACAAATAGTTCTTATTTTTTTTCATAAATCAAAACTACAAATTCTGTGGAATTAACAGTTAATCAATATGGCTATGGAAGCATTTACAATTCAACTTGGTTCGGAACGGGAGTACTAATCATTAATTCTAATGGCTAACTGGACTCGGTTCTTTTCTTGCTAGGTTGACTTTGACCCTCACAAAAGTGGGGGTATTTTATTTAACAAATATTTGTGACACTCAAAGTATGGTCTTTTATTTTGAAATCGGATTATGATTGATTAGTTAATTGTTGTTATGGTTTGACTCCTCACACTATAAAAATTTGTGGTGGTGGGTAGGAAGGTTATGCACTTATTTCTTGTATTGAATCTTAGTTAATATGTGTTACATTTATTTTACTTTAGAAATATGAAAAAGCTACTTTATACTTTAGCATTCGCTCCAACACCATTCCTGATCCTCTGCAGCTGTTCGGAAGAAAAAGGGAGTTTTAATAAAAATTTAGATTCCTGCTATTCAAATACTAATATTCAATCCATATTTCATAACGGGAAAAGTAGAGAATATATATTATATATCCCTGATTCATATGATGGAGCATCAACTATTCCTTTAGTGCTTAACTTTCACGGTTTTGGTGAAAGTGCAAGTGACTTTATGAATAATGCTGATATGCGAACAGTTTCAGAATTAAACACCTTTATTTTAATATATCCGCAAGGAAGTTGTTTAAATGGTTCCTCTCATTGGAATGCTTGTCTAACCGGAGGAGATAATAAAAGTTATGCTGACGATTTTGGTTTTGTTGAATCAATTATTAGTGAGATTTCATCGCAATATAATGTAGATTTAAAAAGAGTGTATGCTGCAGGATACTCTAATGGCGGTATGATGGCATATGGACTTGCGAACTATAAAAGTGATTTAATTGCTGCGGTAGCATCTGTCTCAGGAGTTATGTTAGATTGTATAGGCTCCACGAGCCATCCTATGCCAGTAGTACATCTTCACGGAACTTCAGATGACATTATACCTTATAATGGAGGTAATGGCTGGAATTCTGTTCAGAAGACATTATATCATTGGATTAACTTCAATAATACAACTTCAAACCCTACCCTAAGCATTGACTATAGTGGAGGTATGACAATTGAACATTATGTTTATGATGAAGGAAATTACTCAGTTTCTGTTGAAAATTATAAATATATTGGAGGAGACCATGTTTGGTTTAGTTCAACTTTTCGAGGTCGAAATACTTCTGAATTAATTTGGAATTTTATGTCAAGGTATGACATAAATGGATTAAGATAATGCACATAATGATTCTAATAAATTTTCCGAATTATTTAATAATAAAATTTACCCATTATGCTTCACACTAACAAAGTCGTTTGACAATCTCTAATGGGGAGTTGCATATCGTCTATGATCAAAAAGGGGAGGAGTATTGGAGATTAAAGTAGGAAGTTATTTATGCTTCTGAGCTACCCACCTCAAATTCACCACAAGTATATTTTTCAGTCACATCAACTTTATGAATACCACAAGTCATTTCTGTGAAAACAAGGTTATCACAATTAACGCAGCTATTACTTAAACTTAAGTCTTTCATATTAATATTTTATACAAATTTAATACAAAAAAAAATTAAATATTTGATTTACAATAATTTATAATTAGAATTAATAAAGATAAAAAGTTTCTATGGAACTAACACTTTATCAAAGCGCCTTCAGAAACGTTTAAAATTCAACCTGGCTTGGGGAAGGGAGTACTAATCATTAACAACACCCACAATTTTTTTGAGAGATGAAATTTTTAGGTTTTTTAATTTTACAAGAGTATGTCGGGTATTGGGAAAGAAATATTTCTGCCAAAATAACATTAGAAATATTATTATCAGCACCAAACTTGTTTCTCAAAGTAGCACCAAATTCCTCAATATCATAGAGTTTATTCTCTAGTCCTAATGGATTGTCATTGCTTTCTATCATAGATTTTTTTCAAATATAAAAATTCAACCTGGTTTGGATAGGACATTTTAATCATTAATTATGATGTCTAAGTGAACAAACTCTCTTTCTTCATATGTAGACTTTGACCCTCCTTCTGGAGGTTTTTTTATACACAAAATATGCTGTTTTTCTGAGTGTCCCAAAAAGAAAAAACACCTACTTAACGTAAGGGCCAGATTTTAATGGGTTTATAAGTGGTTACTGATTTCTCCCCCTATTATTCAAAGTTGCAGCACAAGTGAATCTTTTTGTGAAATAAGTCAGATGATTTTGTCTATTAACTATTTAAAATTTTGGGTGGTATTATCAATTAAATACATTGCCTATTCTGACAAAGATCGAAAAATTGGTATAAGTTATTTGGGTTTTTTAGTAAGTCGATATTCCTCACGAGGAGGTGTTTCCAGGAAACTATGATGTATTAACAATTCATCTCCGACCCCTTTTTTTGCTAATTAAATTAATAATTTCATTCCAAAACCTGCAGCTTCTGAAACCTGAATTTTTCCATCAATTAATTTGTAATCCCCGAATTCAATTTGATCAGAAAAACAGGTAACACCCTCAATGGTCACAACATTTCCCAATGCTGAAGCAATGTGAGTGATGTAATGGGTTTTAAGCATACTTCCAAAAGCGTGGGGGCTTGCGAGCATTTTATGAGATTTTAAATCATCCATTAAATGTCTCCAACGAGTAAATCCATAGCCGCGAATATCAGGAAGATATGCGTTCATAATCTCTTCCTTTCCCATTCTCAAACATAACTCATGATTTGGTTTAGCTTCACCATCTACATAAAGAGTAGTTTTAAAACCATTTTCATTCATCCATTTTCTAAGTTTTTTTCCATCTTCATAATTTTCTCTGAAAGGTTCTTCAACCCATAGTAAAGGAATGTCTCCAATCCCTTCTAAAAAATCAATAGTATCCTGAAGTGTGTATTTATCATTAGAGTCAACTAAAAGTGTAATATTAGGGAAAGCACTTTTAATTTGCTTAATTACCTCTATATCCATTTTCAAACCTTGACTATGAGAATACCATTTACCACTTCGTCCAATTTTAACTTTTAGTTGGCGATAACCATATTGAATATCCCAGTGACAATTTTCAAGAATTTTATCTATTCCTCCTAACTTACCCTCGTGTTCTAATTCATCAAAATAGATCATACCACTATATATTGGAGTATCTTTTGTCCCATTATCACCAATCAATTTATAAACTGGTTTATTTAGAATTACACCCATTAGATCATGCAAAGCCAAATCTAAGTTGACATTTAAACCCTTTCGCATTCCTAACTCAGGTGAAATAAGTTCTGAAACTAACTTTCCCTTAAGCTGAAATAACTCTTCATCTTTTACATTTTTATGTCCTAGAGCCCAACCTATAGCACCCTGGTCAGTATAAAGTTTGAAAGCCACATCAGAATGGTATTGACCATGATTACCTTTCCTAGCATTTTTGCCGACATGTCTTGGCCAATTATAGTCAAACTTTAATCTCTCAACCTTAGTTATTTTGTTTTTTTTAAGTTCAGTATAGTTTTCACCATTAATACCAATAAAATTTTTAATAAAAGGATAAGGCGATACACTAGCTAAAAAAGTATTTCGAATAAAACTCCTTCTCTCCATTTGAATTTTTTTTTACTATTTTAATTATTAAGAAATTTAATATAAATTATATAACAAACTGAGAATAAATAGAAGAAAAAATTAATACAGTTTAAATAATTGGCTATTATGATTATACAACGCTTCTAATGGGTAAAATACTGTAAATAATCACTCCCTATAGATAGTATTAATAAAGTCAGTTGATCTTCTTTAGTAGTGAATTGATGGTCTTTATAATCAAGTATTTTAACCCTTATGACGATGGTTTACCAAAAAAATTTTTATATTTAATAATCCCGTGTGGACTGGGATTAAAAATAGAGTCGCGGGTGGAGAGAACGCATCCGGAAAAATCGTTACATAAGTTTAAGGCTAAAATAAATCGAAAAGCGGAGAATTTATGTCTGTTGGTTTGTAAAGACTTCATCATTCTTCTCAATTGATTTATGGCAGCATTAATTATTAATGATTATGAAATATTTCAACAAAACAAGAACCATCGAACAAAAAACAACCGATAGAGATGTTTTATTTCATCTCAAAAAACAAACCGAAATTTTAAGTTTGATTTTAAAGGAAGTAAAAAAGTCCAATCCTTAAAATGAATAAATCTTCCCCGGTGGAAGTTTTTTTGGTGAGGTATAAGATTTATTATGGCCGTCTAGAAATCAATTTACTTTAGATTATCTCCAATATCTTGGCACAGCAATCCATTAGGGTAATTTGGTAGCGAGACTTTTTAGAATGCTCAAACTTGTTTGTATTCAAAGCTTTTCTTTTCCCAATGGTTGTTTATAACCGGCCCAAGGTAAAATATGATTATGGCAAGCAGAAATCCTGCAATCATGTCGACAAAATAATGATAGCGAAGGTATAGGGTTGAAACAAATAGCGATATGGCAAAAGGAAAGAACAGATAAGCATAAATCTTTTCATGTTTTAATGCAAATAATAGAATTAATAAGATTACCCCATTGTGTAGGCTAGGAAAACAGTCACGCCGAGTGTATTCCGAAATCTCATAATTCATAAGAAAAGAGAGTCTGTCTGAAATAAAGGTGCCGGACAATGAGGTCTCAAATAGATGAGACATGGTAAATTTTGGACCTACAGCAGGAAAAACAACATAACCTACATAGCCGATATAAAAGGTCAGAATAACAGAAACCAGAGTCTCACGAAAAGCAGCCTTCTTTTTTTTGACATATAAATACATGGTGAATAGCAAAATGTAAATCAAAAAAGAACTGTAGGAAAAATACATAAAATCCGTAAGATCTTCCGTGATGAACAGTTCCAAATAAATGGCAGGTTGAAAACCCAACAAATAATCATCCCAAGCGATCAAACTAGCATCCACATCATTGGGGTTAACCAGATGGACCATATCGTGCATGTTGGTATAGATGGAAATACAAAAAGCAAAGGGAAGGGTTTCGCGCAGAAACTCAAGAATGGTTTTGATCAGTCGTCCCACTTTAGACCTCAACAGCAGTTCTAAATCCTTGAGCTTGATGATGCCCAGAAAAAGGAAAAAAACCAGTCCAGTGACGAGGAAACGATCGATATTGGAAGCCCTAAATCCTTCTTTATTAAAGTAAATAACCATAAAAAAAATCATTGGAATCAATAAAACCAATGCTAAAAACTCTTCCAAGCGGAGTTTGAAAATAAATTTAAATAGGGCACCTTTCATCCTAAAAAATAATGATGATTATAAAGTCTGTTTTTTAAAACGAACTAGCTAAGCGAATTTTGTTTTTTGATCAGATTCAAAGCAGAGCCTTCCTTGTACCACTCGATCTGTTGTGAATTGTAGGTGTGGTTGGCCGAGATGGTTTCCTTTGAACCATCAGCGTGAACCACCTCAATGGTAATGGCCTTACCAGGGTCAAATTCTGCCAGATCGATAAAGTTAAAAACGTCGTCCTCCTGAATCAGATTATAGTCGTTTTCATTTGCAAATGTAATGCCGAGCATGCCTTGCTTTTTTAGGTTGGTTTCGTGTATTCTGGCAAAGGACTTTACCAAAACTACTTTCACTCCAAGGTGACGGGGTTCCATGGCCGCATGTTCTCTGGAGGATCCCTCGCCATAGTTGTGATCTCCCACAACTACCGTTGGAATGCCTTCCTTTTTATAGGCCCTTTGAACGTTCGGTACACCTCCATATTGTCCTGTCAGTTGGCTTTTGACAAAATTGGTTTTTTTGTTGAAGGCATTGACTGCTCCGATAAAACAGTTGTTAGAAATATTATCCAAATGTCCACGGTATCTCAACCATGGTCCTGCCATGGAGATATGATCGGTAGTGCATTTTCCAAAAGCTTTTAAAAGCAATTTGGCGTTCATTAGGTTTTCTCCATCCCATGGTTCAAAGGGGGTGAGGAGTTGTAATCTTTCAGAATCATATTTTACCGCCACATTGACAGCGGAGCCATCGGCTTCGGGAGCGAGGAATCCTTTGTCTTCAACTTCAAATCCACTGGGTGGAAGTTCCATGCCCTTGGGGGCATCGAGCATAACGGATTCGCCTTCTTCGTTTAGTAAGCTGTCGGTCATGGGGTTAAAATCCAACCTTCCTGATATGGCAACAGCAGCGACCATTTCGGGAGAAGCGACAAAAGCGTGGGTGTTGGGATTTCCATCGGCACGCTTGGAGAAATTACGGTTAAAAGAATGAATGATGGAATTCTTTTCTGCCTTGTCTGCTCCAGCCCTGTCCCACTGACCAATACAAGGCCCACAAGCATTGGTGAAAATTTTGGCGTTGAGGTCTTCAAAAATATTCAGTAAGCCATCTCTTTCAGCAGTGAATCGTACCTGCTCCGATCCGGGGTTGATCCCAAATTCGGCCTTGGTGACTAATTTTTTATCTACAGCCTGTTGGGCGATGCTGGCGGCTCTGGACAGATCTTCATAAGAGGAGTTGGTACAGGATCCAATCAATCCCCATTCTACTTTCAATGGCCATTCCCCCTGGTTGGCTTTTTCACTCATTTGATCCACGGGAGTTGCCAAATCTGGAGTGAAAGGGCCATTGATGTGCGGCATTAAGCTATCCAAATTGATTTCAATGACTTGATCAAAGTATTTTTTGGGTTGAGCGTATACTTCAGGATCAGCTGTCAGATGTTCTTTGACTTGGTTGGCTGCATCAGCGACATCGTCCCTTCCTGTAGCTCTTAAATATCTTTCCATGGAAGTATCGTATCCAAAAGTAGAGGTGGTGGCTCCAACCTCGGCCCCCATATTACAAATGGTTCCTTTTCCAGTACAGGACATGGATTCGGCTCCGGGGCCAAAATATTCTATAATGGCTCCAGTTCCCCCTTTTACTGTTAGTATGCCGGCTACTTTTAGGATGACATCCTTGGGAGCGCTCCAGCCATTGAGTTTTCCGGTCAATTTTACGCCGATCATTTTTGGGAATTTAAGCTCCCAAGCCATTCCAGCCATCACATCTACAGCATCGGCCCCTCCAACGCCTATGGCGACCATACCAAGCCCCCCTGCATTTACGGTATGTGAATCTGTCCCGATCATCATCCCACCGGGAAAGGCATAATTTTCCAAAACCACCTGATGAATGATTCCAGCCCCCGGTTTCCAAAAACCAATGCCGTATTTGTTGGACACTGACTCAAGAAAGTTAAAAACTTCTGCACTGGAACTGTTGGCTGATTTTAAATCTGTAGCAGCACCTTCTTTAGCCTGTATCAAGTGATCACAATGAACCGTAGTGGGGACTGCCACTTTTGATTTACCCGCCTGCATGAACTGCAATAAAGCCATTTGTGCAGTGGCATCCTGACAGGCAATGCGGTCAGGAGCAAAATTGACATAATCTTCTCCTCTTTTAAAAGATTGAGTCGGTTTTTTGTCCCACAAATGGGCGTAAAGTATCTTTTCACCGGAAGTGAGAGGTCGGTTTAAAATGTTTTTTGCAAGTTTTATACGCTCCGATAGTTGCGCATAATTGTGCTTGATCATCTCGATATCAAAAGCCATGTAATTCTAATTTAGTGGTCGTAAAAGTACAAAATAAGAGTGAATTCATAATATACCATTTCCCCTTTTTACAAATGAAGTTTCTGAGTTCTGGATCAGTTTTTTAAAAGATTTTAAATCACTCATCTTTGAGGGTATAATTGTTGATTTAAAAATTTCACCCCCTTATTATTATCATAAATACAATGGTGATTCAGCGATTTACAAAGCCCGAGCAATGGTGGATTAGAGCTTTTCAATGCTGTGAATTTTTCTACTTGGCTTAGCTAATAAAACTACTTAAAAAAAATGCTAAAAATTGCAAAAAAATGTAAGTAAATAAATATGTTAATTACAAAAAATTACTAAATTTGCACCCGCTTAACATTATACATACAACATAAATTATGGCTAAAGAAACTTTTGATCGGTCAAAACCACATTTAAACATTGGAACCATCGGTCACGTGGATCACGGTAAAACAACCCTTACAGCTGCAATTACAAAGGTACTTGCTGACGCTGGATTTTCAGAAGCGAGAAGCTTTGATCAAATTGATAACGCTCCAGAAGAAAAGGAGCGTGGCATAACCATTAATACCTCCCATGTTGAATATGCTACCAACGAGCGTCATTATGCTCACGTTGACTGCCCTGGTCACGCTGACTATGTTAAGAATATGGTTACTGGTGCTGCTCAGATGGACGGTGCAATCCTTGTTGTTGCTGCAACTGATGGACCCATGCCTCAAACTCGCGAGCACATCTTGTTGGGAAGACAGGTCGGTGTTCCAAGAATTGTAGTCTTCTTAAATAAGGCTGATATGGTCGATGACGAGGAACTTTTGGAGTTGGTCGAAATGGAAGTACGTGAATTGCTTTCTTTTTACGACTATGACGGTGATAATACCCCAGTTATTCTCGGTTCCGCTCTTGGTGCTTTGAATGGTGAGCAAAAATGGGTAGATACAGTCCTTGAGTTAATGAAAGAAGTTGACGGGTGGATTGAATTACCAAAGCGTGATGTTGAAAAGGATTTTTTAATGCCAGTAGAAGACGTTTTCTCTATCACTGGACGTGGTACTGTTGCCACTGGAAGAATAGAAACTGGAGTTGCTAACACAGCTGACGAAGTAGATATAATTGGAATGGGAGCTGAAAAAATGAAGTCTACTGTAACGGGTGTAGAAATGTTTAGAAAAATTTTAGACCGAGGTGAAGCAGGTGATAACGTAGGTATTCTTCTAAGAGGCGTAGAAAAAACAGATATCAAAAGAGGTATGGTTATTTGTAAGCCTGGTTCTGTTACCCCTCACGCTAATTTTAAAGCAGAAGTATATATATTGAAAAAAGAAGAAGGAGGTCGTCACACACCTTTCCACAACAACTATCGTCCACAGTTTTATGTAAGAACTACAGACGTTACTGGAAATATTGTATTACCTGATGGAGTAGAAATGGTAATGCCTGGCGACAACCTTACTATTACAGTAGATTTGATTCAACCCATTGCATTGAGCGTAGGTCTAAGATTTGCGATTCGTGAAGGGGGAAGAACTGTTGGAGCAGGCCAGGTTACTGAGATTTTAGACTAGACAAAAAAGTTTTTAACTATGACCTAAAGGTGTCCGCCTTCCAGCGGATGCCTTTTGTGTCAAATAAAAACGGGTTTAGCTCAGTTGGTAG
>CESO01057546.1_pt1 | contig 10682 bp, 16 predicted proteins | sample 356341 | NCBI WGS metagenome assembly CESO01 (sample SAMEA2621812, study PRJEB7988) | marine metagenome | biome: marine biome (ENVO:00000447); feature: deep chlorophyll maximum layer (ENVO:xxxxxxxx); material: "saline water (ENVO:00002010), including plankton (ENVO:xxxxxxxx)" | depth 35 m
CTTTTGGACTTGCGCCCCGTCACTATTAGTGAAAGTTTTTTTGAAGTTTTCATACTCCTCCATGGAGTCGAAAGACTTCGCCAATGAAAAAGTAGCTGACTGATTGCAAGGTACAGATACTACTGATACCTCAAATAATTCAGCGTCCTTTATCTTTAATCCGTCGGTTTCCTCGATATAATCAGCGTCCTTGACTCGGAAACCAACAGAAAAGGCCCCAAGAACACCGTCTTTAACTAAATCTACAACATCTTTAGCTGCTTTGCTAATCTTAGCAGTTAGCTCTAGACCATTTTCGGTTGTTTTTAAGCCAGTGGCTCTTCCAATAGGTCTATTGTAGTCATGGTTGAAAAGAATTATGGGGTTCTTTTCAAAATTGTTCAACCCACCTTTAGTCCATGCATCAGTTGAAATTGAATCGCCCGCGCGATCAAAGTCATTTGTACTTGCCATACCACGAATCATAACACTACCATCGTCTTCGGTATGAGACTTAAAAGTTGAGGTGAGATTAAATACTTTTTCCATTTGCCCCCTCTATTTCCGCTTCTGCGGTCTGTGCCTTCTTTAACTCATCTAGCGGATTCGCTAGTTTAGGCTTTTCTTCAGTTAGTCCCCGCATTAGCTCAGGACAAAATGATTGTGTAAATTTTACCATAATTGACCAAGAGCCAAATATTTTTCTAATAGTTGACATCTTAATTAGTTCTGGTCTATTTGAATCTTCACTGAATTCTTTTGGAGTAACAATCCATCCTGCTTCTGCAAAATACATTGACATTGTGCTTGCTAAGTTCTTTTTTTGTTTTGACGATCCCGCCATTATTCTTCTTCCTCTTCTACAGGCCTTCCGCCTTCATCTGGGTTTGCTGCACTTCCTGCTATATTTGCTGGAACTCTCACATCATCTTGTCCATCTAACGGCTCGAAACCAAGCTGTATTCGTGCTTCATTTGCTGATATTATACCTCCATTTACTAGGGAAGTATAATATGCAGATTGATCTCTGAGTTCTGGTTGTAATGCAGGTATATCTGTTACATCTTCTTTAATACTAAATCCAAAAAATCTTTCAAATGCAAAATTCATTTTTCGAACAATAGGTAGTATCGTCTCCAAATAGTATAATCGCATATTTGGGCGAATGTTGGCGTTGTTACCAGAGTCTAATAAAATTGGAGGGACTCCGATCGCCTTTAAAATTATCTTTTCATTTTCTGCTATCGAACTTTGAAAATCTAAATCTTTAAAATTTACATTTGATATAGAATCTATTTCTATTCCACCATCTAAAATTAAAGGACGTTTTCCACCTGCTTCTGGCTTATATCGTACGCCCCAAGATTGTATCATTCTTTCTTTAATCTTTTCAGATAAAGTATTAGGACTCTTTAAAACAAGTCCAGGTACTGCTCCATTCTTAAAAAAGTTGTCTTGAAACTTTCTCATAGATGCCATTAGTTGCATTGTTCGAAGGGCAGGACTTAATCTTGGTACTCCTCTATAAATTGAAAAGAAAGAGTTTTCTTTAATATGTATAATTTCGTTTGGGGAATAGTCAATATCTTGTGCGAATGTAAACTTTTCAATATAGCTACTTTCGCTTGAATGTATTGACATTTTACTGGAAGGAAGGTGATATAAATGTACTCCATCAAAATATATAAAAATGTTTCCATCTAAAACATAGTCTGTAATTAAGTTTCTTTTAAAAGTATTAATATCTTGAAAAAGATTGGGCTCATAGTTTAGTAATGTATCAACTTTTGCCCTTTTTATTCCTTTTATAATTCCAGCGTGTTTTGCTGAGCCTTGAATTGTTGCAGGAATCTCAGCAGCATCGTCAACAACCATATTTACAGCACGATTAACAATTTCTAATTCTTCATACTGACGCTCATAGCTGACAGTAGGTTCTCTAGTAGTTTGTATATCTCCACCAAGCAAAGGTTGAGCAGGATTTAATTTATCCTCATCATCTTTACCAAGAAATCTATTATACCATGCCATGTTTATCTCTTTGAATCTGTACCCAACGCATTTGTTTTTTTGCTGTTGTCAATGCGGGGTTGCGGCCATATACTTTATGTAATTGTCTGTGGTGTGCGTGACACAAAGTTACAGTATGTTCGTATAACTCTGCCCAATGCTCTTCTATAAAATCATCCCTAATTGCAAGAATATATTTAGGATTGTGTCCAGTCTTTTTCATCCAATTATGAATAAGAGGTGCTAATGTATAGTAATGGTGAAAATCAAGTTTAAGATCGATACCACAGATATAGCACTCCGAATCTTTATCGTAATTATTTTTCGCTCTATCTCGGATATATTTTACTATATCTCGTTTCAGTTCAGCCATCAGGTTCTTGGATTTCTAAATTTCAATACCAGAATTATATCGAGTTTGAGATACTATGTCAAACATTATTTTTCGGAGGTATCCTAAAAACTTGTTGTAGATGTTTCAAACGAATATAATGCATATCTAAGTGCATCTGACATATGTGAGGCTCTATTGTGTTTTGGTTTTTCACGAGCCAGGTTTGGATTTGGATCCCACTGATACTGATCTAAAGATGATAATGATTCTGCACATGTTTGTTCTATAAGTAATTTATTGTTATCTACTATTCCGGCTACATGTGCTATTCCATCAAGTACACTTTTCTTTGCATTTATAGTAGAAATATCATAATTTTGAGCAAAGTCAAATCGTGTTTGCTGAGCTGCTGAATCAATATAAATATAATCTATATCCCACTTCTGTATTCTTTGTTGTATTTCTATTGCGTGCTGTTCAGTAGTTTTTTCCGCATCTAAGTACTCATCTACTAAATAATATGTTTTTTCATCCCAGTCATATCCAATTACACAAAAGGCTGTAGGATCTCGATACCCTACGTCAAGACCTGCAAACATATCCATCTTAGAAGTATCTAACTCGCTAAAATTAGCTATACACTCCTCATGATTAAAGTTCCAGATTTGACCTTCATAAGTATTAAAGTCAGCTTCATACTCTTGTCTAAATTCAGACTCGGACATAGATTTTCTAGCTTCCGCAATATCATTCTCAGACATGCGAGGATTATCTTTATAAGTAGCTCGTATAGATGCCCATTCTGTAAATTCATCTGAAAATCCTCTGTAGAAAAACTCAGAGAACCAGTTGTTCTTTCCTCTGGGTGTACTTATAAAGATGGCTTTTGAGTTATCTTTATCAAGCGTGGGGCGAAGGGCAACATTGAAGGCGTCTCTTCCATCAGCCAAAGCGGCCTCATCAAAGATGATAAGGTCGTAACTCCTACCAACACAACTATCAACTTGATTGACAGAACCCATACGTATTGTGGAGCCATTGGTGAGTTCAATAACTTTGTCTTTTGCATTATCTTTTGAAACCTCTAAATCGAAATGCTTGATCAGATTTCTTTGAAGGTCAAAAGAAATCTGAGACAAGGCATAGTTGGGGGACATTATGAGTATGTTAGAATTGGGCACTAGAGAAACTAGCTGCCCAATTATATTTGCGATATAGGTTTTACCCTGTCTCCTTGAAACTGCCGCACATACAAAACGGTATTTCGGATTATTTATCGCGTTTATGATAGCCTTTTGCGATGCAAGAGGCTCTACGCCGAGTAGTTCCAAATAAGGATCTACTGGTAATTTAAGAAACCTTGCCTCAGATTGTAAATCTAAAATTTTTTCGGACGTTACATCTCTCCGACTTACTTCTATTGCCATTTTCTACCTCTTAATGGTCTGTTTTTCCTTTACTAGTTCCAGCATATAAACCAAACCAAGCAGCACCGGCACCTACAATTATTGAAATAAGTCCAGACTGTTCTAAGCTAGGTTCGGGTAATGCCATGAACCACATTGTACTGTAATAAAGTAGGAAAATATATACACTTAAAAATACTCGTGGGAATATTCTCCATGCGTCTACGGCTTGAGCCATAAATATAAACTTTTGCCAAGGATTGTTATTCGCAACATCTTCTAGTTCTCGAATACGATCCTTTAGTGCAGACTTTTCTTGGAGAAGCTCCATAAACTTATTAAGATCTAACTCAACCTCATTACGGCTCATATCTCCTGAGAATCTACTATCAAACTCACTCATACTTTCATATCTCCTTCCATATAGCAATTACGTCTATACTTCTTATTCATGGCTTGCTCAGCCCAATCTAATTCTTGGATTAACCGAGTGTACCACTGCTTATCATAGTCTTTGGAAGCTTTGTCACGATCTTCTGCGAGTTGCTCCTTTCTGACTACAATGTAATTTACCATTTTACTCTGTCTGCCCAATATGCTGCACTCATTTTTCCTTTTGCAATATTTTTTGCGTGTCTCGCTTTAAAAGACTTTCTCTTCGCTTTCATTCTTGCAGACTCGCCTGCTTTTGGTTTACCAGCAGTTTTAGCACCTTGCTGCCCAAAACGAATAGTCTTAATTTTAGTACCAACCTTGGCTACTACAATGTGAGACTTCTTTGGGTGACTCGGAGTTCGCTTGGGCTTGTTAAAACCTTTAACTCCTGCTCTTTTTAGTCTTGGATCTTTTTTTCTTGCCATTACTTTTTCCCAAAGCTATTCGTTGTTTAATTAACGATCTTGGGACAGTTTTGCCCGCTTTATATAAAGCAGCTATTCTTTTTATGACCGCTGCAAGTTGCGTTCTCTTTGAGCCCTTTGTTCCAGATAAGTACTTTTTTGGAACTTTACTCTTTTTATCTTTTGGTACGCTTTTTCGTTTTCGTGCCACGAGATTTTCTCTTAATATCGTTGTCTTGTGAGTGGCCGCCTCTCATAAATGAGTTTACACGTCCAAATGCCCATTGTGACATTGATACTCCAGGTCTAGATCCGGAACTGAGAAAAGCTCCTTGCCCTCGTCTATAGACTCTCGCTAACTGCCCATAAGTGTAACGTTTACTCTTTGAGGCTTTTCTTTTTAGAGTTGCTTTTACACTTGCACTTAAAGGCTTTGCTTTACGCTTAGTACCCGCCCCTTTTCTTTTTACGCTTTTTCTTTTTCGTACTGGCATGCGTTGCTCCTCTCATTAAAGTGCCATTCGGCATATAATGATATCCTTTGGGAGCTTTCTTCCGAGTCTTCCTCTTCTTCTTTTTACCGTAACCTCTTCCTTTTGGCATTTAGAACTCCTATTTTATAACTAGGAAATATACTGCGCTCCATAGTGCGCCTAGTCCAATTACACCTGTCAGTACTACAGCAGCTATTTCCTGGTTCCTGCGAAGTTGTTTAGCAGCTTCTCTAGCTGCTTCCTGTCGCTCCTTTCTTATTTTACCTCGTAAGGCAATAAGTTCATTCCAAGCTTCTCCACCTAGTGTATAAACAATAAATTGGTGCAGTTCCTTTTCAATTTCATCTGCTTTTCGTTTATCAGCAAATGTTTTTAATGCTTCTTCCTCAACAGAAATAAACGCGTTTTGATTTGCTTTCGTTCGTTTATTTACATGGGAAGCTCGAGCAGTATCTAACCCACTCCATAATTTTCCCAGATCTCCAGCCATGTCTTGTAATTCACGACCAGCTTTAATACCTGTTTTGACAGCAGTAAATGCCGTCAAAGCAACGGTTATTGGCTCCACATCTCATCTCTTGCGTTCTCGGGGAACGTATTTCTACTTATCTAGTAGAGTGAGTATTATACCTGATAAAAAGACGACTACTGTTCCTGTTGCTCCCAACAACATGAACTGCAATCTATCTAGTTTTGCCTCGAGATCCTCAAGTCTGTGAAAAATAGTCTTCCATCGTTCTTCGCATTGTGCTTCGTGTGCTGTTAAACGACTGTGTATATCATTATAATCAATGTGCCCCATTAAGTAATTTGTCCATTAACTTGCCATAATTCCCTTGACCAAAGGGCACTCCTTCATTAATCTGAACATTAGTTTGATTCTTGATATTTGAAGAGGAGACTTTCTCAAGTTCTGCCTGAGCTTTGATCTCATCCATTCTCATTTTGTGTGCCATTTGCAATAGGTCAGCCAAGTCTTTGCTGGAATACACACCACTTTCTTGGGCTTCTTCGAGCTTTGATTGTATCATTTCGTCTAGTACAGATGCAATATTGTTTTTATTTCGATATCCCAAATCCAAATAAACTGTATCAATATATTTCTTTACTTCACGCTTATTTAGTATATCTACTACTGTTTTCTCTGCAACCTGAAGTTGGTCACAAACTCCCCGGATGTTTCCGAATTGTAAATAAGAGTTTGCTACTTCTAGCCCTTCCGGAGAAATAGTTGTTACTTCTTTAGCCATGAGAGAATTATAACCTCAAAATGATTGAATGTCAAGAAATTTTTTTCTATGATGGTGCTGTGGGCCAAGCAAACCCGTCTGGGGTGTCAAAGTCATCACTTAGGTTACTTGTAGTATCACGAAGAGCTTGTCTGTATGTTGCCCACTCTGCTTTCTTTTCACTCGTAATCGGTGCATCCGCTACTTGAGTCCAATCAGATTGATACAGCTTTCCGTCTCGCTGTAATCGAAACTCTTGCATCAAAGTAACACTATCAACTTCCCATCGTTTATTAGTAGTCCATTTATAATATCGAGTAGGTTGTTTACCTCTAGATTTAAAAATACTACTATCATAATCAAAGTAAGTTTCATCCATTACTTTAACATGATCCGCATCTGATTCTATTGGAAAAGTTCTTAATCCATTATAAAATCCTGCCTCTGTATAAGCATCATTACTATTAACACTCAGAATATAGTCAATATTACCGGTGTCTTTATCACACATTGCCCAATCGTACGTTGTCATTTAATCACTCCTTAATCTTATTATCATATAGCTTTGACCTCCATAACTTAAAGGTGTTGGTGTTGGCCCCGTCGTTATAGATCTACTTACAGTTATGGTTGAAAGGGTACTTCCTGAATAAGTAAAAGTATACCCGTTAAGAATACTAACTGGATAATTTGCAGGCCAACCGCCGCCTCCAAATTGATAATATACACTTCCTGGAATTAGCACATAATGAGGAGCAGTAGAGTTTATAGATAAGGCAATTGAAGTTCCTGAAATTGAATTATACTGTCCTACAGCTACAATGTCTAGCGCATCGCCTGGTACACTTGAAAAGATTAAATTTGCTGCTGCTGTTCCTGCGGAAGTAAATACATTTAATCCGTACCCTGAATTATGACTTGATACATTTCCTGCCATAGTAGAAGCTTTAATCCAATTTTTAGCGCCTGTAACACTTGAATATACTGTTCTTGTTCCGGACACTAATAAATTCTCAGCAATAATTCCACTACTTGGTAGTCGTACAAAAAATAAGTCTCCTAATGCTACTTGTATGCCATCTGCGTCGGAGGGGTACTCAAAGTTTTCTCCTGAAACACTTCCACTAGCTACTTTTAATAAACTAGAAGCACTATCGTTAGAGTCGATAACCGTTTGACCATCTCCATTAAATACTTTTAATCCGTAAGTCATTAAGTGCCTCCTGTTTTAAGAACTACATAGTTATAAGCATTGTCAAATCCAGACTCATTTTTAATACTAAATTGATTCGTTCCTTTTGTTACGGTGAATTGAAAGCCTGAGTAATTTACAGCTCCAGTTCCACCTACTTCTGGTAATACTGTTATATTAAAAGCTGTTGAGTTTGCAAGTCCAGCTAAGCCTGGTTCATCTGATGTTGTTAATGTCACAGTAGTCCCGTTTGATATATTTCCACTTGCCGGAATTCTTCCATCAGCCATAACTCTTCCAACTCTACTAGTTGTTCCATAAAGTAATGTTCCACTTGCTGTAAATACTTCTAATCCATAAATTGCAGAACTAGCTCCAACCCCTCCTGAGCTTGTTCCACCTCTTGTAAGAGTATAAGTTTGACCTGTTGAAAATTCAGTAGTTGGGGCACTGTTAAAAGAGCTTTGAGTAAATAAAGTATGAACTACTGAGTCTCCTGTGTTCGGAATATCGTTTGCTCCCACAGTTACACTTATATTAAGGTTTCCACTACTTGAAGCAGTAGCTTGTCCTACAATAGCACCTTGTGGTGATTTAATATAATAAATGTGTCCATTTATTGCATTTGATACAGTTTGAGTGACAGTATTACCGCTCACTACAGATAGGTCGGGAGTCATTGTCAGACGTGAGTAGCTTGCAATAGTTCTTGTGTAAGAATCTCCTGTGTAGGCTGGGGATGATCCATTTGAATTTGCACTTCTATATAAATAGTATGTTGTAGTAGTTGTATTATCACTTCCGGGATCTGCAGCTGCTGTATCTGTTACAGTTTTTGTAGTTGCAGAGGAGTTTGTCCAAGTTGATAAAGCTGTGTTTATATTCGAAGAGCTTTTACTTATATTATAATAAAATCCAGAACTAAGTCCAGATAAGCTTACTGAGTGAGCAGCACCGGTTCCTGTTAAATTATCAAAATATGTTCCAGATGCATTCGTTACTGATTCATTATGTGCTGCAGAACGCTGAACTGTAAAAGTTACTCCAGTGTCGTGCCATGAAGCCATAGTTTGTGTACCACCATTTCCCCCTGATGAATTTGTTCTTGATGCATAAACTTTATATGTTGTTGTAGCACCTTGCGGGGTATTGCCAGGGTTATCATTATACATACTAGTTCCATTTACACCCGTATCAACTTTATTACCATTATTAAGCAGATGCCATGTTGAACCATCTGCCTTAACTGCTGCATAGTTTGTAAAAATTGCAGTAGATGTTGTTCCAGTAATTGTTTGTGTCCAAGTTCCATCACTACTTGTTAATGCTGCTGTTCCAACTCCAATAGCAGTATAAGGAGGTAGAAAAGGGGCAGTAGCAGCGGCTGAAGTAAGAATCCCAGTCTGGCCAATATTGCCTACTTGAAAAAAATAAGTAGTTCCTCTTACTAAATTTGTAGGAGTTGTAAGTCCTGGATTAAATGCTGGCATACCTGCAATAGTTGTTGCAGCTCTCACTTCTGGACTACAATGTGCTCCATGGCTGGTACCGCTGATGGTCGCGTTTATTGTAGAAGAAAAAGAACCACTAAATGTAGGGGAGGGAGTACCTGTAGGCGTAGTTTGTGTACAAACATCTGGAGATACAATATTTAAGGCAATTTTTCCTCTATAAACTGTTATAAAATTATAGTAAGGAGCGGCACTCGATCCAAAAAAGTATAAAAATTGTGTTGTTCCTCCTGACCCCGTAACGCCATATTGAAAAGAAGCAGGAGTACTTACATTAGCTCCTAAATTTGGTGCGCCTCCTGTTTCTGTTACAATACTATAATTGGAACTAGTTGCAACAGTAACGTTAACTGTATCTCCTACGTTTACATTTTGAGTTGCTTTTAAAGGATAAGATCCCGAAGGATTCCCTTCTGTAAGAGTAATTGGAAAATTATAAGTAGTGGGCATAGAAAGAATTTTACCAAATTAGAGATACGAAGTCAAGAAATTTTTTTGAAGGTGTTTTGAAAAATCCCAAAGTAGTACGTGAAAGGTAGCCCGCGCGCGCGAAATGAGAATGAGTCTCATTACCGCCCCCCTTTGTGAATATTACCAAACTTTATTTGCGTTAGGGGTTGACAAGGCGCGGGGTCGATGCTATAATGTGCGTTATGTTAATCGGATTCTCAATATTTATTTTCGTATGCGTAATGGCGGTACTTTGCGCGCTCGGATATACGATCAAGGAATATCTAAAATGAGCGCGCGTTTTGGTAATATTCACACTTTTTTTGTGACTTATTTACTATACTTTGAGATTTACCTGTAATATAATATCACTATTGATTCGATGGGCGAATCAATTTATTAGGAGACATACTATGTCTAAATACACACCAACTATGATCGAGAAGATGAGCGCGGCTCAACCTCTCAATCTCGCAAAGGCGCAAACCTTTGCATCGGAGTTTGGCGTAAGCCATCGCTCCATCATAGCCAAGGCTTTAAGCCTCGGCTTAACTTATGAGAAGAAAGCTGTTTCTTCTTCTTCCTCTGATCGGCCTACCAAGGCGGATCTTGTTCGAGAAATCGAGCAATCACTTCAAGGCGAAAGCCTTGATGGTTTACAGGGTGCGTCCATGCGCTCCTTGCAAGCCCTCATAATGAGCATCGGTTGATGCTCATTCGCTCTCTAGGTTGGTTGGGTGCGGTCGCTTTGGTGATCGCTCCACCTTTCATAGATACGGATGCTGGCAAGATTATTTCTATAATCGGACTTGCATTACTCACAATCCAAGCGATAGATTCGCGGCTCTATAACTTGGTATTCCTTAATCTTGCCGCATCAATGGGATATGCTTATGCTTTATATATTTGACCTTGACGGAACGGTTATAGATTCTAGCCACCGACAGAACACGCGACCTGATGGGTCGCTTGATCTAGCGCAATGGATAGAGAATAACACGCCCGAAAAAATCCTCGCTGATTCGCTTCTACCATTAGCGGAAAAAATGCGCGGAGTTAATCGAGAGATGGACACGGTTGCGGTAATTACCGCTAGGGTAATACAAGATGCCGACCTCGCATTTCTCAAGCGCAACGGATTAGAATTTGACTTTCTTTTCTCTCGCGCTAACGGCAATACTTCGCCCGATGATATATTGAAGCAAAGAGCAATATTTCGCCTAGCGACTAAGATGAAC
>CESO01011235.1_pt1 | contig 10678 bp, 5 predicted proteins | sample 356341 | NCBI WGS metagenome assembly CESO01 (sample SAMEA2621812, study PRJEB7988) | marine metagenome | biome: marine biome (ENVO:00000447); feature: deep chlorophyll maximum layer (ENVO:xxxxxxxx); material: "saline water (ENVO:00002010), including plankton (ENVO:xxxxxxxx)" | depth 35 m
TCAGCAAGAACTGCCGGCCCCATCAGGCACGCAATGCTGAATACAATTGAAAGGCTCTTCTTCATCTTCCGATCAAATCTCTCCAAAATCAGACTTAGCAAAAGGATTTTCATCTTCCCACTCTTTAAGCCAATAAAGATATCCCCTGATATCAGATCCAAATTCGAAAATAGGGCGGGGTTGTTAATATTCCTCAAAAGTTAAGGACTAATTGCTAAAGCCGCCCAAACGAAAGAAAATCGATAATCTAGCTTCTAAACTGATTGGGCCTAAATTCTACCAAAAGCTTATTCAAGCGCTAAAATGTCACAAGCGATCAGAAGCATAACCACTGAAATTGTTCAACTTACTAACTAAATGAAAACACGATTTTCTTCACCTATAGCAGCAATCGCTTTCTTCGTAGGCTTCCTAGCGCAAGCTGAAGAAGTTCGGTTATATTCCGAGCGCCATTACGACGCAGACAAAGAAGTATTTTCCGAATTCACGGATAAAACTGGTATTGAAGTTAAAGTCGTCAAAGCCGGTGCCAACGAACTTATTGCTAGGCTCAAATCAGAGAAGAATTCTCCACAAGCTGATCTCTATATTACTTCAGATGCTGCAAGCCTCACAAAAGCATCAAAAGCTGGTCTTCTAGCTCCACTTAAAAGTGAACTTATTAATGCTGCAGTGCCTCAGGCGCTTCGGGGGAAGCAAGATACTTGGGCCGCTTTTACGATGAGAGGGCGAATACTTGTCTATGCTAAGGACCGGGTTAAAGGACAACTCCCGAAAAGTTATCAAGATCTCGCTTCACCAGAGTATCGAGGTAACCTTCTAATTCGTTCGTCAACGAGTAAATACAACCGTTCCCTCCTCGCCTCTATCATAGCCATCCAAGGAAAAGCGAAGGCTATACAATGGGCTACCGGGATGAAAAATAATTTCGCCCGACCGCCTCAAGGAAATGATCGTGACCAAGTTCGCGCCGTCGCAAAAGGCATCGCAGACTATGCTATTGTCAACACCTACTACCTCGGGCTTCTAAAAAATGGGGAAAGCCAGGAGGACCGTGACGCGCACGCTGCCGTAGGAGTGGTCTTACCAACATCAGGAGATCGTGGAACACACGTCAACATCAGCGGAGGTGGAATTATTAAGGGTGCCAAGAACTCCAGTAATGCTCGTAAGCTTTTGGAATACCTTGTCTCAGAAAAAGTCCAAAAAAAATATCAACGACTCACTTCCGAATACGCCGTATCCACCAAGGTTGAACATGAGCCATTACAAAAAGCTTGGGGTGAAATTAATCCAGATCTTGAATCAATTCACGACCTCGGGATCTACGACCAAGAAGCCCAGAAAATTTTCAATATGGTGGGATGGAAGTAATCGCTTAGATTCATCAATTCCTGGTATTAAATGTGCCTCATTAAAGAGAAAGCAACTGGCAAAATTGGCCCCTGCCTTTGGCACTTTCTTGCTTGGACGCTCGGGCTTCTTCTACTAATACCTCTCTTCATTTTACTTTTATATTTTTTAGCAAAGTACTCCTCAAAGGAATCAAGTGGCGCAACCCAAATCCAGTCGACCGACAGGTTCTCCGTCAAAATTTCTGAGGATCCGAAAAGCTTTCCATCAGAAAAATCACTTTTCCTAACCAGTGATCTGGAGAGAAATGCTGAAAGAGAGGGGTGGCGCTGATCGTCTAAAACTTCGAATAGATGTTCTTCAAGAAAAAGCCCTTTCATTCAGATACATGGGGGCTCCGATTATGGAAATTTTTAGCTTGGGCGCTTGGGCTGACTTTATTGGCTCCCGTCTTAGTAATACTTTTATCGTTATTTAGTAGCTTGTCTCCGGACTCAACGGAAGCTTGGCAACAAATCAGCAGCTTTCTTCTCAAGGATGCCATCAAAGAAACAATCATCCTTGTTATTGGTTCCTGCGTTGTGGCCTCCTTACTTGGCATCCCAGCAGCTTGGTTTATCGAAAACTTTGATTTTCCTGGGAAACGGCTTCTTTCCATCGCACTCGTCTTACCTCTTGCAATTCCTCCATTTATAGCGGCAATCATCTCGAGTGACCTAAGGGAGAAATTGATCCCTTTCCTCATTAAAATTCGCAGGGAAGAAGGAGTTGAATCCTTCCTTTGGTGGGAAGAAAACCTGCGTTATGGCTGTCTCATTTTACTTTTTGGGTCACTCCTATATCCCTACGTGTTTCTTGCTGGTCGAAGCGCTTTTGCCGGAAGCGGAATTATCATGGGAGAAGCTGGTCGGATGCTTGGACGTTCTCCTTGGCGAGTTTTTAGTTCAATCCAACTTCCGCTCGCTCGTCCTGCCCTTGCCGCAGGGATCTTCCTGGTTGCAATGGAGGTAATCAATGATTACGGGGCGGTGAAACACTTTGGTTTCAATACTTTGACCGTTACCCTTTTCACAACTTGGTTTGGGATGGATCAGATCGAAACTGCTAAAAAACTAGCCAGTTGGATTCTCATAAGTGTCTTCTTTCTCGTTGCTTTGGAACATTGGCATCGTGGGCGTGCTCTTCGTAGCCTTCACCCTGAAGGCGCTAAATCTTTCGGCTCTCCTTCTTCGATAATCACTCGCATAGCTTGCTACCTTTCTTGTTTATTTCCCATCTCACTTGGCCTTATTCTACCACTCTTTGGGCTCATCGACTGGCTCCTAAAATCTTCGAGTATCTACGATCAAATTGATTGGGAAGAAATCATCGCTGCAAGTCGCCACACTCTCATTCTCGCACTCAGCTCAACGGTAATTTGTCTTGCAACTGCCCTAACAATTATCGGAGCCGCTCGTTTTTCTAAAAATCCAATTTTGCGTGTCATCTCTAAGTTCTCGACCGTGGCTGGTTACGCTTGTCCAGGAACTGTCATCGCTCTTGGTGTCATGGGATTTGCGGTCGCTCTAGGAAACCAATTCCCCTCAGAAAATTGGATAGGAAGGCTTCTCGTCCCGAGCGGTTTTATATGGCTGCTTTTTGCAATCGTAACCCGCTATTTTTCCATAGGCTCCCAGATGGTTCAACAAGGGTTAGCTCGACAGAATAAGAGCCTTGATCAAAGCTCTTTTAGTCTCGGCAAAACACCTACCAAAACGTTTTTTAGAATCAACCTTCCACTCCTAAAGCCAAGTATCTTGGGAGGTGCAACACTTGTATTCGTTGATGTCTGCAAAGAGTTGCCACTTTGCTTACTTCTGCGCCCTTTTGATTTTGAAACCCTTAGCACTCTTACTTATAGCAAGGTCGATCAAGGTGCAATTTACGCTTGTGCGATACCCTCTCTTTTTTTGATTTCGGTCAGTATGCTTGGGCTGATTATCGTAGAATTGAATGGTTGGCGTAAGCTTTCCAAAACGAAATAAGATGATGACTTTCCCCAATTCCCTAACCGTTGAGAATCTCACGGTTTCTTATCCTAACAGCAAAGAGCCTGCTCTTCAAAAAGTTACTTTGAATGTAGCGGCATCTTCAATCTTAAGCATTGTAGGAGCCAGCGGTAGCGGTAAATCGACTCTTCTACGCGCCCTGTGTGGCCTTGAATCCCCAACAAATGGGACAATAAAACTTGGGGATCAAGTTCTCTGCAGTTCAACCAAATTTGTCCGCCCCGATCGGCGGAAAATCGGTTTGGTTTCCCAAAGCGGCGACCTCTTTCCGCATCTTAACGTGTTTCAAAATCTAACCTATGGATTGATAAATTGGCGGCGTGCAGACCGAAAAACTCGTTGCAAAGAACTACTTGAAGCAATCGGCCTTCCTAATTTTGAAAAGCGCTTTCCTCATGAACTTTCAGGGGGAGAAAAACAGCGTATCGCACTAGCCAGAGCTCTTGCACCGCGACCTCCTCTTCTGCTCCTAGATGAGCCTTTCAGTAACCTCGACTCAAATCTTCGCCAATCACTGCGACGACTTACAGCTGAAATTCTTCGAAAAGAGAAAACAACAACTATTTTTGTCACCCATCACCCTGAAGACGCGCTGTCCACGGGAGACTCTATCGCAGTAATGGATTCTGGAACTATTATCCAATGTGACACCCCACGTAATCTTTGGAAAAACCCTGTATCGCCCGTAGTTGCCTCGCTTTTTGACCAAATTAGCCAGCTTCCCTCTTCTCATTTTCCCAATTGGCTGAGGGCTAATGAAATTGAGCTCATCAATGAAGGAAGTGAAGGAAGTGAAGCTTTAACCCATGGAACAATTAACGAAATTGAATTCTTGGGAAAAACTCAGATGGTTTATGTGAAAATTCCAAACAATCTAGCTCCCATTATTGTGGAAGTAACCTCAGATAGAGAGTTTAGAATCGGTTCTACAGTCAGCGTAAAACGCAAAGAACTAACCGCAATTCAAAGCAAGAGATTGTCAACCGAGCATAAGCAAGGGAAATGTTTTTGAGCTAAGTTTTCTGTGCTGCGGAGTCCCCCCCAAGTTATTTTTACTTTAACGATTTTCTCTGGAGTGCAAGCTCCTCCCTGTTCTGTGGTCTAGTGCGTGTGTGTGTGTTGTTCCCATAGATGCAGGGGGGGGCGTTCTTAAGATCCACATCGTAATTCTTGGACTCCTCCTTCAATTTCTCTGGTGGGAAAGCTTATTTCAAACAATCGGGATTGGGAGGCCACTAAATAAAGCCATTTCCATCCGAAATTGGGTCTTCGATCTTTGAATCCTGAAAGGTCGTTTTTCAGCTTATTAGGGTCGGTGCCGCTCAACCCCGTAGACACCTACTTTGACGATGGCCAAGAAGCCAAAAACTCATCTCGAAAGATCTCCCCAGCCTCTTACGTAACACTCATAATACCCTAGAAACGTACTATGCTCACAATATCCGGATCCAAAGGCGAAACTTTCTGTGACGGTATGACACGCCGTGGCTTCTTACGGATCGGGGGTCTTGGTCTCGGCGGAGCCTCCCTTCCTCAACTGCTCCAAGCCGAAGCAACCACGCCTAAAAAACTCGAACACAAGGCGGTCATCATGGTTTTTCTCGCTGGGGGCCCGCCACACCAAGACATGTGGGATATTAAAACCGAAGCTCCCTCGGGTATTCGCGGCGAATTTAATCCCATCTCCACCAACGTCCCAGGCATCCAAATTGGAGAACTCTTTCCAAAAATGGCTGGTATGATGGACAAATTTTCCGTCATCCGCTCCATGGTTGGAGCCGGCGGAGGACACGACGCAGTCCAATGCCTCACCGGAAGAAAGCTTCAAGGCCCTCAACCCTCTGGCGGTTGGCCCTCAATCGGCGCTGTCCTCTCCAAGCTTCAAGGCCAAGTCACTCCAGGAGTCCCCTCATTTCTCGGCCTCTCGCCAAAATGCGGACACGACCAATGGGGCGACCCAGGTAAGCCAGGCTTCCTTGGACCTTCACATGCAGCCTTCGCTCCGTTCCGCGGAGGCGGAAAGGATGATATGATCCTTAAAGACATCTCCATCGAACGACTTGCGGACCGCAAAGCTCTCTTAAAATCTTTCGATAACTTCCGCCGTGATGTCGACGCCTCGGGCGCCATGACCGGAATGGACACGTTCACCGAACAAGCCTTTGGGGTCCTCACTTCCTCAAGACTCGCCGAAGCCTTCGATCTTTCCAAGGAAGACCCCAAGATGGTCGAACGCTATGGAAAAGGGACTGAGAAACTCACTGCTGATGGGCCTTGGAAACGACTCGATCAGTTCCTGATGGCTCGTCGACTTGTCGAAGCTGGGGCCCGCTGCGTCACCTTAGGCTTCTCTCGATGGGACTGGCATGGCAACAACTTCGGCCGCGCTCGAACCGACTTCCCTCTCCTTGATCAGGGGATTACCGCCCTAGTTCAGGACCTCCATGACCGTGGTCTCTCCGACGATGTCTCAGTTGTCGTCTGGGGCGAGTTCGGACGCACTCCAAAAATCAACGACAAAGGCGGGCGTGATCACTGGCCAAAAGTCTCAACGGCTCTCCTTGCCGGCGGAGGCATGACCCACGGGCAAGTCATTGGATCCACGACTCGTGATGGCGGTGAAGCCGATGATCGACCTGTTGAATTCCAAGAAGTCTTTTCCACTCTTTACCATAATCTTGGCATCGATGCTCGACGCACCACGGTCGAGGATCTTACGGGACGCCCCCGTTTCCTTGTGGACTCCCAGCACGCCCCTATGAAGGAACTTGTCGGATAACTTTCACTTTATCACCAGCGCCCATGCCCAAGCTCCCCATCATCGCGGCATTCGTCCTCTTTCTTTCTTGTGCGTCGGCCCAGTCTTCAAATCTCGCTTTCGAAAACTCCTCACCCATTACCCTAAAACACCTTCACGATACACACCAACTTGTCCTCACTCAGGAATCGCAATCTCCGGGTCAAACACCAATCGACCTGACCCACATCGCCACCTACACCAGCGATCCACCCAATATCATTACTGTCTCCCCCTCCGGTCTCGTCACCGTTCTCACCGCTGGCGAAACGACTCTCACTGCCACCCACGGTGAACTCAGCATTTCGAAGCCCATCAAAGTAGCTTCTGCTGAAACCACCACCATTTCGTTCACCAACGACTTTGTTCCCGTTCTCTCGAAATACGGCTGCAACGGAGGAGGGTGCCACGGGAAAGCCGCCGGCCAAAATGGCTTCAAACTTTCCCTCTTTGGTTACGAACCCTGGAACGACTATAACTATCTTGTTCGCGATTCCCGGGAGCGCCGTATCTTTCGGGCCGCTCCAGAACATTCTCTCCTAGTCCTCAAAGCGACCGGCGAAATCCCCCATCAGGGAGGCTCACGTCTTGAAAAAAATTCGCCTGACTACCAAGCCATCATTCGCTGGATCAAACAAGGCCTCCCCAACGACCCCAAGGAATTTCCCAAAGCCACCTCCATCTCAGTCTATCCAAAGGAACGCCTGACACAGCCCAACTCCCAACAACAACTCCGCGTTACCGCTCACTTCTCTGACAACTCGACTCGCGATATTAGCCACCTCGCGCAGTACGAATCCAACGATGAAGAACGAGCCAGCGTCACGATGGATGGTCGCGTCACGATGGGTCATATCCCTGGTTCAACCTCCATCATGATCCGCTTCCAAGAACACGTTGATGTCTTCCGCGCGATCCTCCCTCTCGGAGCCCCCGTCGAAAACCTTCCGCAACCCGCGAACTTCGTCGACCAACACATCTTTACTCAACTTCAGACTCTCGGGCTTCCTCCATCCGAAAAGAGCGACGACGCCACTTTCCTCCGGCGTGTCACGATCGATATCGCAGGACGTCTTCCTAGCATCGACGAAACCAACGCTTTTCTGAGCGATAATGAACCCAACAAGCGGGCGCAAAAAATCGAACAACTTCTCACGTCTCCAGACCACGCTGATTATTTCGCCGGAAAATGGGCCGCAATCCTCCGCAATAAACGTGCTAAACCTGAACACGCCCGAGGCTCTGTTGCCTTTCATCAGTGGCTCCGAAACGCCATCTATAACAACCAACCCTATCACCAAATAGCGCGCGAGTTTCTCACCGCCTCCGGAGAAACCGGCACCAATCCACCCGTCGTCTGGTATCGCACGGTTCGCGACAGCAAAGACCAACTTGAAAACGTCGCTCAAGTTTTTTTGGGAGTCCGTATGCAGTGCGCTCAGTGCCACCACCATCCCTATGAGAAGTGGAGCGAAGATGACTACTACGGTTTGCAGGCTTTCTTCTCACGCATCACAAGAAAACCTGGTCTGCAGCCTGGAGAAGAAATCGTTCTTCACAATCGGGGGCAAGCCACCTCTAAAAATCCCCGCACCGGCAAAACACTAAAACCAAAACCCCTCGGAGGAGAAGAACTCACCATTCCATCCTATGAAGATCCTCGCGAACACCTCGCCGATTGGATGATTAACCCAGCAAATCCTTTCTTTGCCAAGATGCTCGTTAACCGCTACTGGAAACACTTTTTTGGCCGTGGACTTGTTGATCCCGAAGACGATCTACGCGTCACCAACCCCGCAACCCACCCCGAATTATTAGAGAGCCTTGCATCTGATTTTATCGCCAACGGATACGACCTTAAAAGGCTCGTTCGCACCATCACCAACTCCCACACCTACCAACTCTCGGCCATTCCAAATCAGCATAATTCCGAAGATAGCCAAAACTACTCGCGCTTTTACCCCCGACGACTTCCGGCCGAAATCCTACTCGATGGGATCAACACCGTCACCGGAGCAAATGAATCATTCGCCGGCCAACCTGCTGGAACTCGCGCGATTCAGCTTCCGGATGATACCTTCTCAAAATCCTCCTATTTCCTCTCTGTATTCGGACGCCCCGATATGAACAGCGCATGCGAATGCGAGCGCAGTGCCGATGTCAATCTTGCGCAAGCGCTCCACCTCGTAAATTCGAACAACATTCGACTCAAGCTCTCTTCTGACCAATCACGGCCTGCAAATCTCGCAAAACAAAAAGACGCACAGCCCCAAAATCTTCTCACCCAACTCTATCTCCACGCTCTTTCCCGCCCACCCCAACCAGAAGAACTCGCCACTGCGCTTGCTTATTTGCAGAGAAAACAAAACGAGCCTAGACCCACCTCGCCCAAGGAAAGTGACAAGGCCGTACCAGCCGACCCAATTCTCCCCACCCGCCAAGCCTACGAAGATCTCATTTGGGCCCTCCTCAACACGAAGGAATTCCTCTTCAACCACTGAAGCCCACCCCGGTGTTTCCTTTATCTTTCGCATTCTCTCCTTCAAATGTTTTAGCGTTCACAGTTCTGTGCTCGCCCGCCCTGCTCGCACAGCTCCCAAACCCTGATTTAAAAACAGTCTTCCCCCAGGGCCTGCAAGCTGGCACCTCAACCGAACTCACGATCGGCGGAAACGAACTCGAAGAAACAACGGCTCTTCACTTCTCACACCCCGGACTCACCGCCGAAGCCATCCAGCATTCCGCTACCGAATACTCCCCTGCCAGACCCAATCCTCTGCGCTACCGAATCACGGCCACACCCGAAACTCCTGCCGGTATTTACGAAGTCTGTGCTCAAACCCGCCTTGGCCTTACAGCTCCACGTGCCTTCGTCGTCAGTCACCTTCCTGAAAAAAATCACGGCACCAATCACTCGCCTGAGACTGCTGAAACTCTCCCCCTCGACTCCATCGTTAATGGCCACGCCGATAACACCGCAATCGACCATTACAAAATCACTCTTGCCCAAGGGCAAACTGTCCACCTCCACTGCCAAGCTCAGGTCATCGACTCCCGCTTGGATCCTACCCTTGTTCTACTCTCTCCCGATGGTCACGAACTTGCCCGTGACAATGATCGCTCCACTCACAACCGCGACGCATCCATTACTTTCAAAGCTCCCACCGCCGGCACTTACCTGATCAAGATTCACGATGTAACCTTTAGTGGCGGTGTTGAGCACCCTTATCGCCTGATCGCTGCCACCACAGCGGTTCCAGATATTGATACCTCTTTCTTGCGCACCAAAGACCACCCCACAGATACTACGGTGACCCTCTCAAAATCTCCGAGTTATCATTCCTTTTCTGCCAAAAAAGATCACCCGCTTTGGATCGAACTTCTCTCCGCACGCCTCCATCAACCTTCCGATTCCCTCCTAATAGTCGAACAAGTTACGACCGACCAAAACGGCAATTCACAATACAAGGAAATCGCTTCCAACGACGACTTCATCCTTCCAAACGGCGGCCGCCATTGCCCTCTTCGAACAAGTGACTCCGCAATCAAATTTAATCCACCTGCCGACGGACAATATCGCCTCACCCTTCTCAATCAATTTAGCAAGCCTGCTTCCGCTAAACTCCGCATCCGCCCCCCTGCCTCTGGTTACAAGCTCATTGCCACCCCTTGGCATTTGCACCAAAAAGACAAATCTCTTCCCCGGCAAACCACCATCATCCGCCAAGGTGGAACTGCACGGCTTCGAATCTTCGTCATCCGAGATTCGGGATTCGACGAAACCATCAATCTTTCGATCGACGGTCTTCCACCCGGCCTCGACTTCCACCCCAAATCAATCGCCCCTGACAAAACAAGTGTCACCCTCATCCTCACCTCACAACCTAACACCGCACCTGCCCACAGCTTTCTAACAATCAAAGGAACAACCAAAGAAAAAATAATTACCGCCCAACCCGTCACCTCATCCTGGCACGTTGGAAACTGGGACGCCGAACGCTACCTCACCCGGATCGCCCAACTTCTTCCCCTCAGCATTACACACGCTGAAAAAGCACCTCTTGTCCTCAGTCCCGCCAGCAATTCGTTCGCTCATAAAATTGGCGAGACTCTCGAGATCCCATTCAAACTTACCAAAAATACCAAAATCAAAGGCGAGATTACAGTCACCCTTGTCAACTCCCCTCACTCCAAACCACCTCAGGTCAAAATCAAACCTGATGCGACGGAAGGGAAAATTACGATCCCGCTCAACGCATCCAACGATCTTAAAATCGCCCCGAACCAAACCCACCAATTCACTCTTCAGGCCAACTTCACTCTGAGCCACCAGAACAATCTCCCCGCCCTCGAGAATGCCAAAGCAGATCTCAAACGCCTCGAAGATCTAGAAAAATCACTCAAAGCTGAATCCAAACCCATCCCCCCTGCGTTCAACACCGCCAAAAAGAAAGCCGCTGATTTCCTCGGCCAGCAAAGC
>CESO01058026.1_pt1 | contig 10665 bp, 11 predicted proteins | sample 356341 | NCBI WGS metagenome assembly CESO01 (sample SAMEA2621812, study PRJEB7988) | marine metagenome | biome: marine biome (ENVO:00000447); feature: deep chlorophyll maximum layer (ENVO:xxxxxxxx); material: "saline water (ENVO:00002010), including plankton (ENVO:xxxxxxxx)" | depth 35 m
CAATAGAAAAAAACCTATTAAAACAAAAAAAGCTTAAATGAAAATATTAGGAATTGGCAACGCTATCGTTGATGTAATATGTAAAGTTGAAGACAAATTTATTATAGAGAACAATTTAATAAAAAGCACAATGAAACTTGTTGATGAAGCTGAATTTAAAAAACTATTATCTACACTTAAAATAGAAGAAACTGTTTCTGGTGGTTCAGTAGCAAACTCAATTGTAGGCCTTTCGCAACTTGGAGACAAAGTAGGTTTTATTGGAAAAGTTAGTGATGATGATTTAGGTAACAAATATGAGGAAGGTTTAAAAAAGGAAAACGTACAGTTCTTCTACTCAAAAAAAAAAGAGACAGTTCCTACTGGAACTTGTTTGATATTAATTACACCCGACTCTGAAAGAACCATGGTCACTTTTCTTGGAACCGCAGGTAAAATTAATGAAAATGATATTGACACAAATGCGGTGAAAAATAGTGAAATCTTATTTCTTGAGGGCTATCTATGGGATGAAGGTGAACCAAAAAAAGCATTTGAAAAAGCAATTAATAATTCTAATCAAGTTGCAATGTCTTTATCAGATTTGTTTTGTGTTGAGAGACACAAAGCCCACTTTTTAGAATTAGTTAGAAATAAATTAGACATTACATTCGCAAATGAACAAGAAATAATGTCATTAATTAACGTAAAAAAGATTGATGAAGTGATTAACTTTGCAAAAGAAATAAATAAATTAATTGTTATTACTCGTGGTGGAAAAGGAGCCATTGCAATAAATAAAAATGAAGTAGTGGAGTGTTCTCCAAAAGAAAATCTTCAAATTAAAGATTTAACAGGTGCAGGAGATTTATTTGCTGGTGGTTTTCTACATGGTTTAATTAATAAAAAGCCTACTAAAGAGAGCTTAGAAAGTGGAACAGAAATGTCATCAAAAGTAATTCAGATTATAGGTGCTAGGCTAAATAATTAATCTATTTTTTTTTTCTTTTAAAACTACCTTTACCTTTTTTGGGTTTCACTACTCTTTTTCTATACTTATCAGTAAAAAGATCCTTGGCTATTTTATTCCTTTTTTTCACAAATAATATCCGTCTTTATTATTTAGAATAAACTGATCATCATTAAATTTATCTGTAATTTTTTTTCTTAATCTGTAAATATGTGTTTCTACTGTATGGGTGTCAGATTCTGCAGAATAATTCCAAACTGAGGATAAAATATTATCTTTAGAAATAGGTTTTTTGTTATTTAAAAGCAACTCAAGAAGTTGTACTTCTTTTTCAGTAAGAGTCAGAAAGTTTTCTAATTTTGAAAGTTTTTTTTCATTTTTATTTAATAAATAATCTTTTATTTCTATTGAAGAATTTTTATTAAATTTTTTTTTTGCAGCTAAATTCTCCACGATGGCGTTAATTTCTTTTAAACTTGCAGGTAGGTTTAAAAAAGCATCACAGTTGATAAAAGCCTCTTTTTTGTTTCCTGCACATATCTTAATAACATTGTTATTGTCGATAATAATTTTACTTTTTTTGTCATTTAAAGCCTCAACGTGGTAGAAAATAATATGAGGTTTAACACCTGAAATATCTTCTAATGGATTAAACTTTAAAAATTTATTTAGTTCATTTAAAGTTGAAATAAATGAAGAAGGACCTAAAATTAGAACATTTAAATTGTGCATATTTTAATAAATAAAAAATACCTTACTTATAATAAATATAAAGCAAAATGCGCTATAGGTAAAAGGGGCATTGGGTATAAAAAAAAAGAAGGCGATTTGATAACGCCAAAAGGTAAATACAAAATAAAATATATTTTGTACAGAAAAGATAGAATTAAAAAAATTCATTCTAAAATTAAAAAGATTGACATAAAAAAAAATATGGGATGGTGTGATGATCCACAATCGAAGAATTATAATAAACTTATTTATTTACCGTCTATATATGGTTTTGAAAATCTTTATAAAAAAGAAAATGTTTACGATATTATTTTAGTTTTAAACTTTAATATGAACCCTATAATTAAAGATAAGGGAAGTGCAATTTTTATACATGTAGCGAAAAAAAATTATCAAAAAACTGAAGGGTGTGTAGCTTTAAAAAAGACTCACTTAATTAAAATTATTAAAGAATTAAAACATAATACTGAGGTTAGGATCGAGAGCCGAAAATAGAACTTCCTACTCGAACAAAAGTTGATCCATTTTTAACTGCATCAACGTAATCTGCGGACATTCCCATACTTAAATTTTCAAGAGCAAGAGATTTATTTAATTCATTTAAAGATTTGAAATATTTTTCGACGTTTTGATCAATTGGAGGAATTACCATCAAACCAATAATCTTCAATTTTATTTCCTTAATACAATAATTATAAAAAGCGTCTAATTCTCTTACAGGTATTCCTGATTTCTGAATTTCATTACCGATGTTAACTTGTATGAAATATTCTAATTTTCTATTTAAGATTGTTTGATGGTTTGCGAGGGCATCAGCTAACTTTTGATTGTCAACTGAGTGGATATAATCAAAAAGTTTTACAGCATCTTTTGCTTTGTTGCTTTGTAACTTACCTATCATATGAAGTTTTAGGTTTTTATTTATTTGTTTTTGATTTGACCATTTAGCTTTAGCTTCTTGCACTTTATTTTCACCAAAATGAGTATGACCGTGGTCTAACAATGGCTTTATATAATCTAAGCTAAATGTTTTACTTACAGCTATAATATTCACGGATTTCTTTGGTTTTAAAGAAGTAATTTTAAATTTTATTTTTTCAAATCTATCAACTATTGTGTTCATATGTTTATTGTAAAAAAAAAATATTTTTTGATAATTGAAAATATCAAAGATATTGATTTAAAAAACATAAAAATTCGTAATAAATTTTCTATTATTTATAGAAATAAGAAAAAAATTGATAAATTAAGTGATTTATTCAAATTTAGACAAAAATGTAAATTAAAAGGTATAAAATTTTATATCGCAAACAAAATTAATTTAGCAATTTTTTTAAATTGCGATGGAATATATTTGTCATCTTTTAATAAAGACTTAAAGTTTTTAAAATACAAAAAAATAAAATTTGAGATAATTGGATCTGCACATAATTTTAGAGAAATAGCATTAAAAATTAAACAAGGCTGTAAGTTCATTCTATTTTCGAAACTCTTTTTAGTGGATTATGATAAAAAAGCACCCTTTTTGGGCGTTTTAAAATTTAATAATCTCAAAAAAATTTCAAACTTTTTAATCCCTTTGGGCGGGATAAATAGCCAAAATTTAAATGAATTGAAAAATGTGTATAGTGAAGGTTTTGCTATTCAAACAGAACTAAAAAAAAAGCCGGCGATAATTCGCCGGCTTTTTTAAATAAAGATTTATAAGTTAATTAAAACGCTGTTTTAACACTTATAGTTCTTGCATCATCATCTGTTCCTACTGCGTAACCAGCATTAGATGTTTTAGCATCTTGTAAACCAAGAGTTAAACCACCAACTGTGTAAGCAACGTTGATCGCTTTAGTTTCTTGCTCTGTAGTTGTTCCAGAACCTTTCAAGTGATTTACAGATTCGATTAAGTTGTATGAAATAGCAAAATCATCATTTACTGCATAAGCGATACCAATGATATCATCTTTGTAGTATGAAGTGTCTGCTTGTGCCACTTGGTAAGCTTTCTTTTGGATTCCAAGAGAAAGAGGACCTACTGGCATTGTAATTGCTACTGTACCACCCGCTAATGTTTGGTTGTTAGCAATTGTATTTTCATGTTCATTATAACCAAAAGTGATCTTCATTCCACCTAGTGGAGAGTCACCAATGATTGGTAAGCCTGCAACTGGTACACCAACGTTAATTGACTCTGCTGATCCAGCTGTATGAGAAGCTACACCTGACGTACCTTTTTCATTGTTTGTTGTACCGTCAAGTCTTGGGTAGTAATTATAAGCAACAGAAATACCTGTTCCAAATAAATCACCATTTCCATAACTCATGCTCATTGAACCGTCCATACCAGAACCTACGTCATTTGTGTAAGTACCAGATCCTGAACCGTTTGCTTCTTCAAAAGCTGATGGCGTAATATCGTCAACAGCGTTTGCAGCATCACCTGAGTTACCAACACCAAACGTACCAAATCCTGTAGCAAGTTTTAATGTGTGGTCTGCACCAGATTCTCCTAAGAAAGTTCCATCTGTACCCATTGTCCATGTTGCTGTACCGAAGTCTGTGTCTGTAGATCCTGTAAACGTTAGGTCAGTATTCATACCTAGCATGTTACCAGTATTCTGATCAGGCGCAGACGAATATGTAGCTTGCATTGAACCAGATACTGACATCTCACCTGCTTGAACAGATGTAAATGCAAATAAACCAGCTACAATAGCTACGATTGTTTTTAATTGTTTCATTTTATTCTCCTTAATTATTTATAAAAAAAATATATTTTTTATATTGATGCTTTTTAATACATGTGGCCGAAAATAGCCGTTTTAATTACCTTTTCGATATAATTTTTGTCTATATGTTGTATTTTTACCACACTAAATAATTGTTGAAATTTAACACTTTTAGCTTATTTGACATATTTGCGTTATATTAAGTTGATTTTGTTAATTATTATGAAAAAAAACCCTTTTTATATTCTATATTTTTGTCTTTGTTTCGTTCTAATCACCTCTTGTGGGGTTGGACAAAAGTTGAAAGATTTTCATAAACCTGTCGATTTGAGAAATTCACCCTTAGATCCTGATGAAAGGGCTAAGAGAAATATTAAAGAAGGTCGTGGTATTTCATTGGGTAATTTGGGTAATAAAAAAACGACATACGAGTTTAGTACAGCTAATCCAATGTGGAGAGCTTCTCTAGAAGTGTTAGATTTTATACCTCTTACTACAGTAGATTATTCAGGTGGAATGATAATCACAGACTGGTATTCTGATAGTCCTTCAAAAGGAAATGAATCTTTAAAAATTACTGTGAGGTTTTTATCTAACGAAGTTCGTTCAGATAGTCTTAAAATTTTAGTACATAAAAAAAGTTGTAGCACGCTAGAAAGTTGCGGAGTTGCTTTGTTGCCAAATAATTCTAATTTAAATTCAGAACTTTTATCAGTTATCCTTAGAAAAGCAGCTACTATAGAAACACAATCAAAAAAGAAACCTGTTAAAAAATAAATATAATTTATATGGAGCGTTATAATTTTTTAGCTGTTGAAAAAAAGTGGCGTAACAATAAAACTGCAAATAATGTAATTAAAAGTTCTTCTAAAAATAAATTTTATTGTTTAGAAATGTTTCCTTATCCATCAGGGAAAATTCATATGGGTCATGTAAGAAACTACACAATTGGTGACGTAGTCGCTAGATATAAATATTTGAATAATTTTAATGTTCTTCATCCAATGGGTTGGGACTCTTTCGGTTTGCCAGCCGAAAATGCCTCTAAACAAAATAATTTGCATCCAAAAAAATGGACTGAAAAAAATATAGAAGTCATGAGAAATCAGCTTAAACTGCTTGGACTTTCTATTAATTGGGATTCTGAAATATCTACTTGTGATGAAAATTATTACAAACATCAACAAGAGTTATTTATTGATTTTTATAACCAGGAATTAATTTCTAGAAAAGAAACTTATGTTAACTGGGATCCAGTTGAGAATTCTGTTTTAGCTAATGAACAAGTGATAGATGGAAAAGGTTGGAGATCTGGGGCATTAGTCCAAAGGAAAAAATTATCTCAATGGTTTTTTAATATTACTAAATTTTCTCAAGACCTGCTTGATGGTTTAGATATTTTGGATGGTTGGCCTTCAAAAGTTAAAATCATGCAAAAAAACTGGATAGGTAAATCTTTCGGATGTGAGATGAATTTTGAAATTGTTGAGACCTCTGAAAAAATAAAGATTTTTACTACACGACCTGATACAATTTTTGGTGCAAGTTTTATAGCGTTATCAAGCGATCATCCTCTTAGTTCAAAATTTAACGATAACAAAGAATTTCTGTCTTTTAAAAAGGAGAGCAATAAATCTGGCACCACTGAAGAGGCGTTAGCAAATACTGAAAAATTAGGTTTCAACAGCAATTTCTTTGTAAAACACCCTTTTATTAAAAATAAAAAAATACCAGTTTTCTTTGCCAACTTTGTTTTGATGGATTACGGAACTGGTGCTATTTTTGGATGTCCTGCCCATGATCAAAGAGATTTCGATTTCGCAAAAAAGTATAACTTAGAAATTTCTCAGGTAATTTCCAATGGCAAAGATGACAATTTAAATGAAGCATATACTGGCGAAGGGAAATTAATCAACTCTTCTTTTTTAGATGGTTTAAGTGTCGTGGAAGCCAAAAAAAAAATTATTAATGAAATTGAAAAATTAAAGATAGGAAAAAAAAAAATATTATTTCGTTTGAAAGATTGGGGTATTTCAAGACAACGATATTGGGGTTGCCCAATTCCTATGATTTATTTAGAAGATGGAAGCGTTGTTCCTGTTGAAAAAAGCGAATTACCTATTCTACTCCCAAATGATATTGATATTAATTCGAAAGGTAACCCGCTTGACAATCACCCTACCTGGAAGAAAACGATTCAAAAAAGTACAGGGAAAAAAGCTAAAAGAGAAACGGATACTTTAGATACATTTGTTGATTCTTCTTGGTATTTTTTAAGGTTTTGTTCGCCACAAAATAAAACATCTCCGTTTGATTTAGATAAAGTAAATTATTGGATGCCTGTTGATCAATATATCGGAGGTATAGAACATGCGATCTTACATTTATTATATTCAAGATTTTTTACTAAAGGTATCAAACAGTGCAAAAAAGATTTTAATATTTCTGAACCATTTAAAAATTTATTTACTCAAGGGATGGTTTGTCATGAAACTTATAAAGATAATAAAGGAGATTGGCTTTACCCAGAGGAAATAGAAAAAATAAATAATAAAGCTGTTAAAAAAAAAGATAAAACTCAAGTTTTTATAGGTCCGTCTGAGTCAATGTCAAAATCAAAAAAAAATACAATTGACCCTGAAATAATGATCAACAAATACGGGGCAGACGCTGTTAGATGGTTTATTCTATCTGATAGTCCACCGGAAAAGGACGTTCAATGGTCAGATGTTGGTGTTGCATCCTCTGGAAAATTTTTGCAAAAAATTTGGAATTTAAATTCACAGATAGTCTCAAGGAAAGAGTCTAATCCAGAAAAAGATATTATAAAAAAATTTAATCTTGAAGTTAAGTCTTTGATAACCAAAATTGATGCATCTATTAAAGATTTTAAATTTAATGTCTCTATTGCTCTATTTTATGAAACTTACAAGATATTAAATTTTTACTTAAATTCAGCTATTGATAATCAATCTTTGAGAGACAATTGTATTAATGTAATGAAATTAATGATACCTTTTGTTCCACATATCGCTAACGAATGTCTAGATTTATTAAAATGTACGAATAAATATGAATGGCCGGAGGTCTCTAAAGATTTTCAAAGTGAAATTAAATTTGCAATACAAATAAATGGAAAAACAAGAGATATTATAATTACCAAAAAAGATCTTGATCAAGATATATTAATGAAGACAATTGCTAAAAATTCAAAGATAAACAAATTTATTAAAAATAAAAAGATAATTAAAACTATATTTGTTAAAAATAGAATTATAAATTATATAATTAAATGATTAAAAAAAGTGCAATATCGTTAATAATCGTTTCATTTCTAATAACAGCTTGTGGATTTAAAGTTGTAAACAAAAACTACCCATTAAAGTTTGATATAGTCAATATTGAAACATTAGGCGAAAACAGAATTAATTTCTTATTAAGAAAAAGTCTTAAAAACAGAAATAATGACAGTAAAAATCAAATTAATTTAAAAATTGAGACTCTCAAAGAAAAAAGTATTAAAGAAAAAAATATAAAAAATGAAATAACAAAATACGAAATTAAAATTACTGCTAACATAAGTTATCAAATAACACCTAACATAAAAAAAGGGAAATTTTCAGTTTCTGAAGGTGGGAGTTTTGATGTAAATAAAAAATATTCTCAAACTATAAAAAATGAAAAAAATCTAATAAAATCATTAACTGAAAATCTAGCTTCTGAGATAAATAATAATCTTATTAATATTACCGATGATTTTTAAAAGTTATTTAATTGAAGAAAATTTAGATTTGTTAAAAAATAATATCGTTCTGTTTTATGGTGAAAACGTTGGTTTAATAAATGAATTCAAAAAAATTATAAAAGACGCAAATACAGATAAAACACTCTTAACATTTTCGGAAAATCAAATATTTAAGAATTTAGATAATTTTATTAATGAAATCAAAAATAAATCGTTGTTTGGAGATGAAAAGTTTTTTTTTATAAATGATGCTACCGATAAGATTTGTGAACTGATAGATAGTTATGAGACAGATCTGATGAGTTATAAAATTTATTTTTTCAGTTCCATTCTAGATAAAAGATCTAAGTTAAGAAGTTATTTTGAAAAAGAAAAAAAACGTAGTGTTGTACCTTGCTATAAAGATAATGATATTAATTTAAAAAAAATAATATTAAAAAAATTAAAAGGCTTTACCGGTCTTACACCTCAAGTTCTAAACACTCTAATTGAAAATAGCACTTTAGATAGAATTAAACTAAATAATGAACTAGATAAGATCAAAATATTTTTTAAAGACAAACAAATAAACATTGAGCAGCTTGATGAACTTATTAACGAGAAAAATGATGAAGATTTTAATTTAATTAAAGAAAATGTTTTAAAAGGCAATAAAAATAACACAAACAATTTATTAAGCACCACCGTTTTTGATAATGAAAAAATTTTCTTATACATAAATACAATTAATCAAAGGTTGAATAAACTTAAGGAAATTCAAGAACTCGCTAAAAGTCAAGACGTGTTAAAGGCTGTTGACTTGATCAAACCTCCAATATTTTGGAAGGATAAACCACACATTTTAGAACAAGCAAAAAAATGGAATAAAAAAACAATTAACAAAGCAGTTGAGAATACATTTGAATTAGAAAAAAGAATAAAATCAGATTCTGCTATTAATAAAAATATATTAATAAAAAAATTACTCGTTGATATTTGCTTATTGGCTAATTCTTAGTAAGTAGATCTGAAACTAATTCAAATTGGTCTAAATCCTTATATTCAATTACTATTTTACCAGAATTATTTTTTTTATTTAATATATTAATTTTTAAACCGAGTTTTTTTTCAAGCTTTTCCTGCGCTTTTAAAATATTTGTATCAACTACTTTTTCCTTAAAATTGCTTTTTTTATTTCTTACCAAATATTCAACTTTTCTTGCGCTATAATTTTTAGCAACTATTTCTTCCGCAATAGAAGATGCATTCGAAATACCAATTAATGGTCTAGCTTGTCCTGATGTTAAAGAGCGTTCCTCTATCATTGCAATAACATCAGATGGTAAAGTTAGTAATCTCAAGCTGTTACTAACATGACTACGGCTTTTTGACATTAGATTCGAAATACTGTCATGATCATATTTAAATTCTTCATTTAATCTTTTATAACCACGTGCTTCTTCAATAGGGTTCAAATCATCTCTCTGTATATTCTCAACTATAGCAACTTCTAAAGATTCAACGTCGCTTAAATCTAAAATTGTAACAGGTATTTCATGTAACCCAGCTCTTTGAGCGGCAATCCATCTTCGCTCTCCAGCTACAATCTCATATTTACCATTTTCATTTTTGTTTGGACGAACAGCGATAGGCTGAATTATTCCATTTTTTTTGATAGATTTCGCCAATTCTTCAAGTTTTTCCTCACTGAAATACTGTCGTGGCTGGTAAGGATTTCTGCTTAAATCACTAATAGATACGGTATTTGATTGTTTGATTCCTTGTGTTTTATCTCTTGGTTTTTCATCACCAAACAGCGCTGAAAGACCTCGACCTAATCCTTTCTTTTTACCATTCATGCAATACTCACAATTTTATTTTTAAACTCTTCAGCCAGTTTAAAATAAGATTTACTTCCAACACAGCTTTTGTCATATATGACACAAGGCAAGCCGTGCGATGGAGCTTCCGACAATCTTACATTTCTTTGAATGACAGTTTTGTAAACTTTGTCTTTAAAATAATTTCTTGCTTCCTTGTCAACTTCTGATGAAAGTTTATTTCTTTTATCAAACATGGTTAACAATATTCCTCTAATTGAAAGTGTAGGATTAAGATTTTCTTTTATTCTATCAATTGTTTTAACTAGCTGTGTAATTCCTTCCAAAGCAAAGAACTCTGTCTGTAAAGGAACCAATAACTCATCAGATGCAACTAGAGACATAATTGTAAGCAGGCTCAAAGAGGGCGGACAATCTATAAATATATTGTCATACTTTTTAAGTAATCCGGATTTTTCTGACGATAATATTTCTTTTAAAACAAATGCTCTTTTTGAGTCGTTTGCTGTTTCAACTTCTAAGCCAGACAAGTTCACATGTGATCCTACAATATCTAAATTTTGTATATTAGTTTTTTGTATTGCCTGCTCAAGATTAATTTTTTTGATTAATAAATTGTAAATATTTTTATCTTCATCAGTATTACTTTTACCAAATCCTGTTGTAGCGTTTCCCTGTGGATCTAAATCAATAACA
>CESO01003362.1_pt1 | contig 10657 bp, 7 predicted proteins | sample 356341 | NCBI WGS metagenome assembly CESO01 (sample SAMEA2621812, study PRJEB7988) | marine metagenome | biome: marine biome (ENVO:00000447); feature: deep chlorophyll maximum layer (ENVO:xxxxxxxx); material: "saline water (ENVO:00002010), including plankton (ENVO:xxxxxxxx)" | depth 35 m
CTTAGTCCTTATGGGCTGGTGTCGTGCTTTTGGTCCGGAGACGCTAGACTATTCGACTTGACCGGGGCGTAGCTCAGCTTGGTAGAGCGCCTGTTTTGGGAACAGGAGGTCGCACGTTCGAATCGTGTCGCCCCGATTGGGGAGAAGCCCTCGGCTTCTCCCCTTTTTCTTTTTTGAGTCTGCAGTAATAACGTTCAGACGATGCGCCAGACTGTCATCAGTCGTTCCACTTGGAGAGCACGATCAGAAGATCCGCTGAATCGACCCGGCAATCACCATTCAGGTCGCCGTGACAATCGAGATAGTCACAACCGTGATCACAGTCTCCCCAGACATCGATGACCGCTCTCACATCCGCGAGTCCGATCACACCATCGGCATGACCGATTCCCTTCGTGTCCGATCCGAGGTCGGCCGGATCCCGTGGCTCTTCGCTGGATCGATTCGTGTTTCGTCCCGATGAGGAATCGACCGATGGCACGGGATTGACGTAGATTCTGCCCGTGGATCCGGAACCCGCATTGGGTGCCCCGATCGCGATTCGATCGTCGATTGCCAGAGCGAATCCGAATGAATCACCCGCCTGCCTGTCGGAGGCGATGATCTCCTTCACATAGGCCCACTCACCGCCATCCTCCGCGTAGAGGAAGACCAGACCAGGCGAGACCAGCGTGCCGACATTGGCGGATGGACAGCCGATCACGGCAAGCAGATCGCCGTCATGACGCGTCAGACTGACCGATTTCGCGCAGTTGTCGTAGAGAGGCTGGGTGTCAAGAGGAACCAGCGCCGGGTTCATTCTTGTCCACTTGTCACCCAGAGAAGAATACTTGTAGACGAAGGCAATGCCTGAACCCTGGGTTCCGGTGTCATTGGAACTCTCTCGAATCAACGCTCCCACGATGAGATAGGGAGTGCCGTTGTCGTCGTAGAGATCCACGGATCGACCGAATTGCTTGAAGTTTTCGGGGCTGTGATTGGGAATCAGATATGGATCCAGTCGAAGCTGACCGGGGCCGATGACCGGACCGCGTCGTTGCTTGACGAGGTAGACGCTGCCTGACTTGAAGTTGCCGTCAGTGTCGTACCCTGGAGCACCCATGGCAGCCCAGGCCGAACCCGCCGTGACGCACATCGCCACCGATTCACCGCAGTAGTCAAAGGATCCCGGGGCACTCGAACCAAAGAGTCCCTGCAGATCCAGGCGTGTCGTAATTCGTGGAGCGGAAGACCAGTAGACGGCACCGGTGTCCGGACCGCCGACGTTTGCACGCGGCGCACCGATGATGGCGGTTATTCCCGAACTCGGTTTGCCGATGGCCACGTCGAATCCGAAGTAGTCGAAGGGCGCTCGATACTGAGATGGATTCTCGATGACATAGCTTTCGGTCGTCGATCCACTGGACCAACTGGACGAATCGTAGACGAAGGCCATCCCGGCGTCCGTTACCGATGGGGTGCCCGCATAGTCGTGCCTGTAGGCCCCCACGATCGCTGCTCCTGAACCATCGGAGTAGTCGAGATCGACCGCACCGCCGAAGAAGTCCCCAGCCGCCTGATAGGCCACAGAGGGCTTCAGACTCTTCAACTGGGCTCCGGGGACGGCCAGATCGAAGATGAAAGCCGCGCCTGAATTGGTCAGCCCGTTGGATGCCTCTCCCATCGCACCGATCAGAAGCAGTGATTCATCAAGGTCCACGGCGTTGCCCGCATAGCCGTCGGGATCGAGATCCTCCGGCCCAGTCTGCGGGAAGTTGTATGGGGGAACCGGCACATAGGGCGTCACAGTCGCGCAAGCCGCAGAACTGCAGACGCTGTTGGAGCCGAGAAAGGCCCCGTCGATCAATGCGCAGAGATCTTCACTTATGATTTCACAGTCATCAAGCAGGCAGCAGCCGCCGGGTATGGCATCGCATGCGGCCACTGAACAATCGCTGTCGTTGCCGAAGTAGATCCCACTCAGGGAAAGGCATTCGGCGTATCCATCAACCAGAAGACAGCCCGCCCCGATACAACAGGCTCCCTGACCGCCATCTGGAACCTTGCAGGTCTCCCACTGAAGTGAATTGCAGCTGGTACCGGCACCCATGAAGGTGTTGTTGCTGTTGATGAGCGTGCACAAACCGGAATTCACGACATCGAAGCAGATCCCGTCATCCCGGTTGCAACAGGCCCCATTGTCGGCAACAAGACAATCCGGATAGTCGATGTATCCATCGATGGCGGGATTCGCCCTTTCATCGACGGCGACAGCCCTGAAACGGGCAAGCTGCTCGGCAGTGAACTCGGTCGTGCACCGCTGTCTGGTATAGCTCATGAAATTGCGGATTGGCGGATCGTAGAATTCACCCGATCCACAAAGGTCCGACTCGGTGGTGCAGACAAGTTCACAGGATGCATTGACTGCCGTCGATCCGTTCTCACAGGTCCGACCGAAGTCCGCGGGGGTGTCACAGATCAGATCTCCAGCGGAATCACAGTTGCTGCCACCGACACACTCTGTTCCCAGAGCGGTCTCGAACGTATGGAAGAGATTGAAGTAATGTCCCACCTCATGGCTGAAGGTCGCACGATCGGAACCCGTAGCCGTGCAGTCGTTATCCATGAGAATGCCCTGGGCGTCACTGAATGTGAATGAGGACTGGCCACACAATCCGGTCAGCTCGGGGACAAACCAGACGTTGAGCGTGCCTTCGACCGGGCCTTGCTGACGAAGCAGATCTCGCTGGAACTCGTTGTCCGGAACGATGGCGAACGAATCGTCGTCGATGAATATGAAATCACCCAGACGAAAGAACTCCATGTTGATGTCGGCCACATGATTATTGAGGTCGCTGATGGCCAGATCGACACGATCTTCCGGAATACCGCCACTTCCATCGGAGAAGCGAACGATATGACATTTGATGGGCACGCAGATCTGAGGCAGCCCGCCTCGACCAATCTGAGGCAGATCCCAGCCACCCTGCTCGACCTTACGCTGCATGTACTGGATGGTCTGTTCATCAGCCACCGTTCCACACCGCTGCTGAGCATTGACATGGCTACCCATCATCAGAGATGCAATTGAGCACGATAGGATCAGGAGCAGCTTTTTCAAGACCAACCTCGATATGGGACTTAGATGAGATGCGGTATCCCGAGATATCGCCGATGGAACCACTTCGCCCACTCAATGGGCTTTCAATGGCATTCTACCCCACTAGTGCCAGCGGTTTAGCAACAAGATGAAACTTCTCCAACAACCTTGAAGCCAGAAAGCCGGGGTATGAAAGCCGCCCTTGACCACCTCAACCCCGATTGCATCATGACCAGCCGGGGTACCCTACCCGGAATGAGTACCGAACCTACCCGAATACTGCGTGCCACCTGTGCTCCTGGCCTGGCCCCCTGGCTGGCCAAGGAGATCGAATCGCTTGGCTATGACATCGAGAACAAGGACCACACGGGCGTCGAGATCAAGGGACGCATGGCGGATGCCATGAAACTCGTTCTTCATCTCAGAACCGCCTTTCATGTCCTTCAAAGGTTCGCGGATCTCTATCCGAAGAACGCGGACGAACTCTTCGAGGGAGCCAGCGGGCTTCCCTGGGAACGAGTCATTCCGGCCGACGGATATCTCACGATCGTGTCAAGTGTTCGAAACGAGACCATTCGAAACACCATGTTCGCCAACGTGAGACTCAAGGATGCCATCGTCGATCGAATCCAGAGGGCTCACGAGCGAAGACCCGATTCGGGACCAAAGGGCGACCGGAGTCTCGTCCACATGTTCTGGAAGGACGACCACTGTCGTCTCGCCCTCGATCTCTCCGGGCGAAAGCTGAGTGATCGCGGCTATCGACGAATGCCGGCCAAGGCACCCATGCGAGAATCGATCGCGGCAGCCGTCCTCATGGAGACCGGCTACGACGGGAGCAAGCCTCTGGTGGTCCCGATGTGCGGCAGTGGAACCATCGCCATCGAAGCGGCGCTCATGGCGACAGGGCGAGCCCCGGGGCTGCTGCGTTCCAACTTCGGACTCAAGCATCTGGTCACCTTCGATGAAAGCGCCTGGAAACAGGAACGGGCCGAAGCCAAGAAGCTTCGCACCGACACGCCTCCCGCCCCGATCGTCGTCTCCGACATCGATCCCGTGGCCGTCGATGCCGCTCGACGAAATGCCGTCACGGCAGGCGTGGATCAGTTCCTCGAGTTCCATACCTGCGACTTCGCTGAAACGCCACTGCCGGATACGCCGGGAACCATGATTCTTCATGGTGAATACGGTGAACGGCTTGGCGACCCCGAGCAACTCAAGCAGACCTACAAGCGCAAGGGCGATTTCTTCAAGCAGACATGCGCCGGCTGGGATGCCTGGGTCTTCACATCACGCGAGATGGCCGGCTCGATGGGACTCAAGCCCGTCAAGCGCGTCCCCTTCGAGAATGGGGAGTTCGACTGCAGACTGGTCCAGTTCGAAATCTACGAGGGAAGCCGGCAGCGTGGAGACGACGATCAATCAGAACTCGTACTCGATGAATCCTGAGATGACGAACAGATAGTCGATTTCGCCCGGGCCGACCTTCGACTGGAACTGGTATCTGAAATCGACACCGACGGCCATGCCCTCGATCATGTCCAGTCCGAACTTCACTGCCGCATTGGCGGTGATTCGGAACTCCCCGATATCGGTCATATCCGGAAACACCTGCGCATTGCCGGTGAAACTCAGCTTGTCGAGGAACTGGATATCCCAGATGCCTCCGAGAAGAAGTTCCAGAGCGGGATCGGAGTTGGCACCCGCGAACTCCTTGCGAATACCGGGTGCGACACGCCCGGTGAACTTGAACTTGCGGAACCAGTCCGTACCCGGTGCCCGCTTGGCGTCGACAAGCAGATATTCAATACCGAGGTTGGCATTCACACGCTGTTCCCAGTCGGCCTGCTGCTGGTAGTCGAATGTCGTCACTCCGAAGACCGACCAACGGTTCTTTTTTCCGAAGGCCTTCCATTGTTGATCGAGATTGGCCTGGAACCAGTTCTGCGTGGTCCGCGTCCCCTTCGTGTTGAGAATATAGAAGGCGGTGAGATCGGTCTTGGAACCCTCCACTTCACGCTTGAGTCCGACGTTCAACAGCACGTTCGCTGTGTCGGAGGTGCCTTGCGACAAGGATCCTCCAAGACGGAACCTTCCAGACCACACCTTCTTGGACTTCTCCGTCGCCGCATCCACAATGGCCTTTGCCTGATTCATTCGAGCCTTGGCGGCATCGACATAGGCGTCTTTCACCTTGGCGGTGGTCTCATCGAGCCGCTGCTCGTCAACGGAAACCTTTCCTTCCTCGGCCGCCTCGTCTCCAGTCACCTCCGACGGATCGCCGACTGGTGCAGGCGATCGCTTCAGCTCGCCCTCATCGCCGAATACGAGTTCCACCGGAGACTCGTCCACCGGCTTGATGATCCAGGCCGATGATCGCCACCCGACAAGCAGGCCAGAGACGACGGAACCATCTGCCAGTGTGACCTTGATCTGACCGGCGGTCACATCCTTTGAGGCCAGATCCACCTTGCCCAGGATGCCGTGGGACAACTCGATGCGACCTTCGGGCAGCAAGGTGACGCTGCCATTCAGATCGTCACCATTCACGAGTACCAGGGAGTCGCCGATGGCCAAACCAACCATCGATAGAACCAGAAATGCGATGAGAAGGTGGTTTTTTGACATAGTTCGACAGGATACCCACCATCAGTGGGGTGCGTCTGAACGCGCGGACCCCAACTGGTATTCTCAAGGAGCCGTGACATCATTCCTGTTCTATGATTTCGAAACCGATGGAGCCGAACCCTCCATATGCCGCCCAAGTCAGTTCGCTGCCATCCGGACCGATGAGCAGCTGAATCCGATCGAAGATGAGGCGACAACCACGTGGTGTCAGCCACCTCGCGATCGACTGCCTGCTCCTGAAGCCTGCCTCGTGACGGGCATAACCCCTCAGATGGCCGCTGCCAGAGGTCACACCGAGGCGACCTTCTTTGGCGATATCCATCGAAGATTCAACGCCTCTGGAACCATCTCCCTCGGATGGAACACCACTCGATTCGATGACACCGTCTCCAGATTCGGATTCTGGCGGAACTTCCTCGATCCCTATGAACACACCTACAAGAACAATTGCGGCACATGGGATCTGATTGATCTGGCCAGAGCCGCTCGTGCCCTGAGACCCGAAGGTCTCAACTGGCCTGTTCGGGAGGACGGAGCACCCTCATTCAGACTCGAGGATCTCACCGCCGCCAATGGGATCGAACATGGTGATGCCCATGATGCGATGGCTGATGTCAAAGCCACCATCGATATCGCAGCACGTCTGCTTGAACATCAGCCCGATCTCTGGAACTGGGCACGAAGTCTCATCGATACCCAGAAAGTCGAGGGCATCCTCAAGAGCGACCTGCCATTCGTACATACCAGTTCCCGTGTACCGGCCCAGCTGGGATGCACTTCTCCATTTCGAATGCTCGCCCCCCATCCGGTGAACAAACGATCGTTCATCTGCTGGGATCTGCGCGAGGATCCATCCGAACTGCTCGATGCAGACCCGGAAGAGATCATGAGAAGAACCTTCTCACCGGCATCGACTCTCGGGGACCAGCGGAGATTCGCCCTCAAGGAGATCAAGAGCAACAAGGCTCCGTTCCTGGCGCCGACGGGTGTCCTGAAATCGGGCGATCACGATCTTCTGCAACTGGATGAGGATCAATGGCGTGCACATGACTCGATGCTGATGAAGGACAGATCCATCATCCAGACCATTCGAGCCCGTCTCCAGGAAGCCTGGCAACCGCTCGAGCAGGCGACCACCGATGCCGCTGAAGCGTTGTACGACGGCTTTCCATCGGGCTCGGACATACGACTGCGGAACAAGGTCCCCGACACCGACCGTTCCAAGCTCGCCGGAATCGGCGAACGCTTCGAGGACCCGAGACTTCAATCGCTGATGCTGCAGTATCGGGCCAAGGAAGCCCCCGACACACTCGATGCCGCCGAACAGCAATGCTGCATCCAACGATGTCGACAAAGACTGCTCGACCCACCCGGCAAGTCTTCTCTGAGCTGGCCGGCCTGGCTGAAGCATGTGAGAGAACTGATCGAGGATCCATCCAGGTCCATTGATCAGGTCACGATTCTGAAATCGGTCGAAACCTGGGGAATTGAACTGGCCGATTCGATCGGCCTTCCGGTTCCCGCCGCCGGGCACGAGGACTGATCAGCCACGATTGCGCATGAAGTCCGCGACCTGGGCGAATCTCGCATCGAGAAAAGTCCTCAGCTGACCCTTGATATCGAGCTGATCCATGGCCTTGGCCATGCAGCCAAGCCATTGGTCCCGTTCGGAATCGCCTATCGGGAATGGTGCATGACGCATCCTCAGGCGAGGATGTCCATGCTGCTGGATGTACAACTGCGGACCCCCGAGCCAACCACTCAGGAATTGATAGAACTTCTCTCTGGACGGCTGCAGATCATCGGGATGCAAGGATCGAATGCCCTTGTATTCGGGGTCGGTGTCCATGACCTCGTAGAACGCATCCGCGAGAAGACGCACCCGTGGATCCCCACCGATGGAGTCGTAGGGCGTGTTGTCCGCACCTAATGGAGTGTCTCGAGGCGGTTCAGTCGACATCATGCGGCCCGATCGTTCGTGAGATGGGTCGCCACAGCCTGCCCCAGACTCTCTCGGTTCATCGGCTTGTGATAGAGCGGCTTGTCCTGCAATGAGGGATCGTTGATGTTGTTTCTGCTGTAACCGGTGAGAAAGAAGAACGGAATCCCATGCGACACCATGTAGTCGGCGACCGACTCTGATGTCTCTCTTCCCAGGCTGACATCCAGAATCGCACCGTCGCAGCCATCTCGCTCGAGTATGTCCAGAGCCCTCGCGGAGGTAGGCACCGGTCCAAGCACCTCGAAACCCATCTCCTCGAGGGACATCTTCAGATCCATTCCGATGAGGAAGGCATCCTCGACGACCAGTATTTTGAATCTTCCATCCCGCGATGACATCAATGAGTCTCCTCATCTCGAATCTGCCCACGAACGCGACCGATGTCGATCATGCAGTTTTCCAGTGGGATGGTCGCCTGGAAGCTGACTCCACCATCGATGATCTCGAGATCGACTTCTCCATCGAGTTCGTATGGAATCATCGACTCGATCAGCTGGATGCCGAAACTCCGCCGATCGAAGCTGACCTCGAACCCTTCCGGCATCTTCTCCAACCAGTAGAGTTTCATAAAGGACATGCCATTGAGAATCTCGATGTCCCAGGAGGTGTCCACCCCAAGTCCTTCGGGTGTCAGACCGCCGTACTTCGAGGCATTGGTTATCAATTCGTTGATGACCGAGCCGAGCGTCATGGCGGCATCGACCCCCACAAAAAGCTGATCCCCATGCATCTGCACCTTGGACCATGCAGACTCTCCGGCGAGCCCCAGCACTCCCTGACGGATCACCTGTCCGAGATCGATGGGACGCCATCCCCCATCGGCAAGTAGTTGATGGACCAGTGACATGGATCGAATTCTGGCCGCAAGACCCACCATGGAATCCTTGTCCAGAACATCCGACTCGGCAGCCTTGTCACAGACACCAAGAATGATCTGCAGGTTGTTCTTCACACGGTGATCGAGCTCGCGACGAAGCGTCCGCTCACGTTCCTCTCCAGCACGACTCTCCGTGATGTCCTGGAAGGTTCCGACGATCTCCCTCATTTCATCCGATTCATGACCAAGAATACGTTGACTATCGCGAATCCACCGCAATCCCAGATCGGGTGTCGTGACTCGATACTCCTGTGAGCCATCTCCAGATTCCCAGATCTCCTCCTGGACAGCTTGCACTCGATCGCGATCGTCCTCATGAATGAGTGAATTGAAGCTGGTCTTCTGGAGCATCAAGTCATCCGGATCAATACTGAGGATCTTCATGATGTTTGGACTGATCCACTTGAAGACGGCCCGCTGACCCGCTTGCTGACTGAGGAGATAGAAGACGGATGGACTGTGCTCCATGATCAGATCGAGGTAGCGTCTGACCCTGATGTTCTCGGCTTCAAGCAGTTTCTCGCTGGAGAGATCGCGAATCGTCGCGACAAAGAGGTGCTTGCCCTCGAGGCTGGTATTCGCCACCCCCAGCTCGACTGGAAAACGCACACCATCTGATCGAATGGCCTCGATCTCTATCCGCTTTCCGATGACCGGGCCTTCTCCCGTCTTCAGAAAGTGCTCGATACCCCTGGCGTGGGCCTCACGCATCTCTTCAGGGATGATCAGATTGGACAGCAACTTGCCCTGGGCTTCCTCTCTCGAATAGCCGAAGAGCTTCTGAGAGGCATGGTTGAATTCAACGACAAGCCCCTCCTCGTCTATGACGATCATGGGATCGAGAAGGCAACGGTAGACAGCCTGGGCGACATCATGAGAAACCCGATCGTCATCCGGTAGATTCTCGCCCTTCTGCTTGAAGAAATACTTACGACTCATTGGGATGCTTCCAGTCCTAGTCTTCGAATCCGAATGTTTCGAAAGGATACTTTTTCACCGTGATCCTGAAGTGCCACATGACCTCGACTTCTGCTTCCATAGTCGGGCATGCCTCGAAACTTGCTGTCCTGGACACGCCTGCGCCAGTCATCGGAATCAAGGAAGTATTCGACGATCAGCACACCATTGAGCCAATGCTCGACCTTGTCCCCCTGGACCATCAGGCGAGATCTGTTCCATGAGTCCGCAGGAGCCGCGACATCCCATCGAGGTGGGTGCAATGCATAGTTCGAGCCTGCGGAGGTCAGTGGGCTGCCCCCATCCGCATGCCCCTGATTGTCGAGCAGCTGCATCTCCGGCCCCGTGTAGTAGACCGCATCGCCGGTATCGGAGACGTTGAAGAACACACCACTGTTGCCGCCTGGCTCAACCTTCCAATCAAGAGACAGCTCGAAATCATCGAATTGCTCGCGTGTGATGATGTCCCCGGACGGCCGGGTCCGAATGAGTTGGCCATCCTGAATGGTCCATTCATCTGGAAAATGATCCTTGCCGAATCCTCTCCAGAGATCCATCGACTCACCGTCGAAGAGCAGGGTCCACCCCTGGGCCTCCTGCATCGGCGTCAAACGGTTGTGTCCATCCGTTCGGGTCGCGTGGTCGGGCGTTCGTGTCCGACCGGGCACCTGATGCATGGTGTACCAAGCCTCATTGCTGTGAAGAAGCTGCCCCACCTGATTCGACCAGGGACCGACGAGCTGCATGTGAATGAGCGATTCGGATCGAAGATCATCCATCTCGATGAAGACGGAACGGTCACCGGCGAGCACGGTGGCCTGATCGACGAGCAGTCGCCTCGATGATGCCTGATCCGAACTCCCATCCATGGGTCTTTCGACGATGAACCAGGCGGAGGGATCCGAGGCCACCAGAGGATCGACCGGATCGGAGAACGTGATCATCAAACCGTTCTCGTACGCCTCGATGGATTGCATCTGGAACAGATGATGGTTCATGTTCAGACGGTTGATTCGCGCACCTGCCTCATCATGCGATACCAGAATCACATGATTGTCGGATCCACCCATGATGTGATCGATATTGCCAAGCCCCTGGGAGACCCTGAAACAGG
>CESO01061195.1_pt1 | contig 10647 bp, 9 predicted proteins | sample 356341 | NCBI WGS metagenome assembly CESO01 (sample SAMEA2621812, study PRJEB7988) | marine metagenome | biome: marine biome (ENVO:00000447); feature: deep chlorophyll maximum layer (ENVO:xxxxxxxx); material: "saline water (ENVO:00002010), including plankton (ENVO:xxxxxxxx)" | depth 35 m
ATACTTTTTCGTCTATTTCAACAGTGTCTGAAACTTTATTGTTAACGGCGCCTTCAAGGGCGTTGAAAAATGACGCATCTGTCGCAACCTCTTCAGGTATTTCACCATTGAAATGCGTCTGTAAAAACTTGAGAATCGAAATTTTTTGATAGAGCAAGGCAACTTCATTTTGCATTTTGTTTAAGTCTTCCCTTCCTGTCAGCTTTAAAACGCGGTGGGCAATACTTATAAGCTCAGATTCTAATTTCTTTTTCATATGGTTTTTAATCTTGGTTAAATTTCGGTCTTAAAGCTATAAAATAAGCCTGATAAATTAGTTTTAGATAGGTGCTTTAATTTTTAGTAAATTTACGGAGACTTAATATATACATTGATACAATCTTTGTCTGTGCTAAAATTACAAAATGTTTCTTGAAAATACAGTAAACGCGAAAGAACAATTTGGGTGGATTGAAGTTATCTGCGGATCGATGTTTTCTGGTAAAACAGAAGAGCTCATTCGCCGCCTTAAGCGCGCTCAGTTTGCGAAACAAAGAGTTGAAATCTTTAAGCCCGACATTGATGTCCGTTATGGCGGAAACAGAGTGGTCTCACATGATGCTAATGAAATTCTTTCAACCCCTGTGCCTTCTGCCTCAAACATTCCGCTGCTTGCAGACGGCTGCGATGTGGTTGGTATTGATGAGGCACAATTTTTTGACGATGAAATCGTAAGCGTATGTAATGCCCTTGCCAACAAAGGAGTTCGTGTCATTGTTGCTGGGCTGGACATGGATTTTAAAGGAAATCCTTTTGGGCCAATGCCTAGTTTAATGGCAACTGCAGAATATGTAACAAAGGTACATGCTGTTTGTACTAGAACCGGAAATTTGGCGCAATTCAGCTTCAGAAAAGGAAACAATGACGACTTAGTGTTGCTTGGTGAAGTAAATGAGTATGAGCCTTTGAGCCGCGCGGCATTTTACAAAGCCATGGGTGGCGAAAAAACCCAAGACAAAAGGGTTAATCGCCCAGCTGCTGTAAATTCTAAAAACAAGAAAGCTTAGGCCGTGGTAAATGAAACTGTCTTAGAAATAGACCTGTCCGCGCTTAAAAAAAATTATCTTTTTTTGAAGTCGATAATACCCCCCAAAACCTTGTTTTTGGCGGTTGTAAAAGCTTTTGCATATGGTAGTGATGCTGTTGTCGTAGCAAAATACTTAGAAAAACTTGGAGTGGATTATTTTGCTGTGGCCTACATTGATGAAGGCGTTGCCCTTCGTAAGGGTGGTGTAGTCGCGCCCATACTTGTGCTTCACCCTCAGCCCGTTAACTTTAGAAAAGCCATAGAATTTAATCTTGAGCCCAGCCTTTACTCTGAGCGCGTTTTAAACGCTTTTGTTGATGCGGCGGCGGAAATGAAACAAAAAAAATTTCCCGTACATATTAAGTTTAACACGGGGCTGAACCGCTTAGGCTTCCAAAATAAAGCTTCAAAAAGAATTGCCTTTGAGCTGTCTAAAGAAAATACAATCAAAGTAAAGTCTATCTTTTCACACTTAGCTGCTAGTGAAGATTCGGAAGAGCGCGCTTTTACTTTGCGACAGATAGACCTGTTTTCTGAAATTTGTGAAGCATTTGAAAGTGGTTACGGAAAACTTCCTGTACGACACCTTTGCAACACCTCCGGCGTTGTCAATTACCCAGGGGCTGCGTTTGATATGGTCCGTTGCGGTATTGGCCTCTATGGCTATGACAACCGTATTGGTTGTTCCAGTGATTTGTTGCCCGTATTATCGCTTAAATCCGTGATTTCGCAAATACACGAACTAAAAAAGGGGGACAGTGTTGGGTACAATAGAGCTTATGTCGCTGATGCTAAAAAAACCATCGCAACCCTGCCCCTTGGACACGCAGACGGGATCGGTAGGCAATATGGAAATGGGGTCGGCTACGTCAGCGTTCAGGGCCAAAAAGCACCGATTGTAGGAAATGTCTGTATGGATATGATAATGATTGATGTGAGCGACATTGATTGTCAAGAGGGAGATCATGTCGTGGTGTTTGATACGGTTACGACCGCAGAACATTTCGCGGAAAGCGCAAAAACAATTTCTTACGAGCTACTTACCGCGCTTTCCAGGCGGATCAAGCGTCGTCTTGTTGAATAGGCGTTTTGGTGTTTATCGTTATTAAGGGAATTAACAAACTAAAAAGAAAAGAGAAAGAAGGGGCTCCTGCGAGCCCTACAGACAACGCTCTTTTACTTGAAATTAGAGGTCTGTTAAAAAAATAGTTTTTTATTTGTAAAGGGAGGCATAAGCCCCCTTTTTTTGTTTCCAAAAATTTCAATAAATATTGCAGTATTTACTAAGTTTGTTGTTAACTTTAAATTTAGTAAAAATGAAAGTCGCAGTCGTAGGAGCAACGGGTATGGTCGGAACCATTATGATGAAGCTTTTGGAAGAAAGAAGCTTTCCGTTGACAGAGCTTATTCCGGTAGCATCTGAAAAAAGTGTAGGAAAGTCCATTCTTTTCAAAGGCAAAAACCATAAAATTGTTGGCTTGGAAACTGCGGTTGAAATGCGTCCAAAAATCGCTATTTTTTCGGCGGGTGGGAGCGTCTCTATAGATTGGGCGCCAAAATTTGCTGCTGCTGATTGTATCGTTATCGACAATTCTTCGGCCTGGAGAATGGACCCAACTAAGAAATTAGTCGTTCCTGAGATTAACGCAAACGCTATTACTTTGGAAGACAAAATAATTGCCAACCCAAATTGCTCTACGATTCAATTGGTTTTGGCTTTGGCGCCATTGCACAGGGCCTACAAAATGAGGCGCGTTATCGTTTCTACCTACCAATCTGTTTCTGGCACCGGCGTCAAGGCGGTTCAACAGATGGAAAATGAAATTAAAGGCATAAAAGGCCCTATGGTTTATCCATATCCGATTTTCAAAAACGCGCTGCCTCACTGTGATGTTTTTTTAGAAAATGGCTATACCAAAGAAGAAATGAAGCTGGCTAAAGAGCCTCACAAAATTTTAAACGATAATAGTTTTGCAGTTTCAGCAACAGCGGTTAGAATTCCTACAGCAGGCGGGCATTCAGAGTCTGTTAATGTTGAGTTTGAAATGGATTTCAAGCTTGAAGAAGTCCGAAGCTTGCTTAACAACAGTCCTGGGATCACCGTACAGGACAACCCTGAGACGAACACCTATCCAATGCCCGTGTATGCACATGAGAAAGATGACGTTTTTGTGGGAAGAATCCGTCGCGACGAAAGCATCGCCAACACTCTTAATATGTGGGTTGTTACTGATAATTTAAGAAAGGGCGCCGCAACAAATGCCGTTCAAATTGCAGAACATATCGTAGCTCACGTTTTATAATCTAGAGTTGTGCTTTCTGTTAAAAATATTTCTTTTAGTTACAGTGAGGTTTTGACAATTGACGCCATTTCGTTCGATGTAAAAGAGGGTGAGGTTTTGGCGCTTTTGGGAGAAAGTGGTTCAGGAAAAAGTACACTCCTAAAGTTGATTTACGGGGTTTTGGATGTTGATTTTGGTTTAATTTCATGGAAAAACCAAGAAATCTTGGGTCCTAAAAATAAACTTATCGCAGGCCCTGAATTCATGAAGTATGTCACACAAGAGTTTGATTTAATGCCGTTTACGTCTGTTGCCGAAAACATTGGTGTCCACCTTTCAAGTTTTTACCCTCTTGAAAAAAAACAGCGTACCGATGAGCTGCTGGGTGTCGTAGGCTTGAGCAGGTTTGCGGCGGTTAATGTTCAATTCCTTAGTGGGGGCCAAAAGCAGCGCGTTGCCATAGCAAAAGCCCTGGCAAGGGCGCCTGAATTTATTTTATTAGATGAGCCTTTTAGTCACATCGATAGTTTTAAAAAAAGGCCTTTGAGGAGGCGAATTTTTAAATACTTAAAATCAAAAAAAATTGCTTGTGTGGTGGCGACCCACGATAAGAACGACGTGCTTTCTTTCGCTGACAATATATTGGTTATTCAAGACGGAAGGGCCTTGGCCTCTGCGCCTCCTGAAGTGTTGTTTAAAAATCCTCAACACCCCTCGGTCGCTGCTTTTTTTTCAGAACACAGCTGTGTTGATGGTGATATTTATTATGCACATCAAATTAAGTTGGCTTCAAAAGGGCCAGTTAAGGCAAGGGTTGTTAAAAGCTATTTTAAGGGTGGTAAATTTTTAGTTGAAGCGGCCTATAAAGGCGGGGTGCTTTTCTTTGAGCACGATGTCTCTATAGCGCCGGGGGCCCTGGTGTTTTTGTCTTTAGAGAAAAGTGCTTAATTTTTTACTACTTTAGTGGTGTCTAAATTAAACACGTCATTGCCTATGGGCGGATGTTGTTTTTAAACCCCGCCTATGGTTTTTATTGATAATCTAGCCGCCTCCGAAAAAATATTAGCACGCCTACCTGAGCATCTCAAGCAATTTATTGTGCCTCAGAATTATGAACAATACACGGCAATGGATCAGGCAGTTTGGCGGTTTGTAATGCGAAAAAACACCGCCTTTTTAAAAGATGTAGCGCACGAATCATACCTTGGTGGCCTAAAAAAGGCCGGCATTTCTATTGAAGCAATTCCCAGTATATATGGCATGAGCCGTATTTTAAAAGAAATTGGTTGGGCTGCGGTGGCTGTAGATGGATTTATTCCTCCAAATGCTTTTATGGAATTTCAGGCCAATAAGATCTTAGTAATTGCTTCAGATATCCGACAGCTGGAACATATAGAGTATACGCCTGCACCTGATATCATTCATGAGGCTTCTGGACACGCGCCAATTATTGCGAATCCGGACTATGCTGAGTTTTTGAGGCGCCTAGGGAAAATCGGGGCCAGGGCAATCTTGTCTAAGCATGATGTTGCGCTGTATGAAGCGGTGCGTAAATTGTCGATTTTAAAAGAGGCTGGGGCTGCAGATAAAAAAAAGATTCTGGACGCCGAAGCAGCGGTGAAAAAACTGCAAGAAGAAGAATGCAGTCTTTCTGAAATGGCACAGGTTAGAAATATGCAGTGGTGGAGTGTTGAATATGGTCTAGTGGGCCCATTGGAAAACCCAAAAATATATGGAGCTGGCTTGCTTTCATCTATTGGTGAGAGCGCACAATGCCTGGGGCCTGGGGTTAAAAAACTTCCCTATTCTTTAGACGTTGTCAATATGAGCTTTGACATCACAAGACCCCAGCCGCAGCTTTACGTGGCTCCGGACTTTGCTTATTTGATGGAGGTGCTAGAGGCGTTTGCAAACACTTTAAGTATTCGCACGGGGGGCTATAAGGGGCTTCAAAAATTAATTAATTCTGAGTCTGTTGGTACAATTGAACTGAATACGGGACTGCAAATTTCTGGAATTTTCTCCAGGGTGATTATTAACGAGAACAAGGAGGTTGTTTATTTTAAAACGTCTGGGGCCACGGCCCTTGCATATAGGGAAAAAGAGCTGATAGGGCATGGAATTTCATATCATAAAGACGGCTATAGTTCACCGCTAGGAATGTTAAAAAGCGTAAGCTTGCCGCTTGAAAACATGACCGCTGTTGACTTAAAAGCTTATGATTTCTATGACGGAAAGCAGCTTTCTTTTGAGTTTGAAAGCGGCATTAAAGTAAAGGGGGTTAATATTACGGGAATGAGAAATGTTGCCGGGAAAATTATGATTATTCAGCTTTCCAATTGTACCGTTACTTATAAAGAAGAGGTTTTGTTTAGACCAGAGTTTGGTGTGTTTGATATGGCAATTGGCAATACGGTTGTGTCTGCTTTTGCGGGGGCTGCGGATCCTTGTTCATTTCCCAATCTGTACCGCGCCTCTCGAACTCCTTCGATTTCAAAAGAGAGCAACGATAAAACTCTCGCTTTGTGTGAGCTTGCCCAAAGAATAAGAGACCTTAGAGCTTCTGAGTCTTTTTCAGAAAAAGACTTGGACAACATTTTTGGAATACTAAAACAAGAGCACCCTTATAACTGGTTACTACCATTAGAGGTTTTAGAGCTCTCAAATAGCGCTAAGCTTAAATCTTGTATCAAAAAACACCTCTCAAAGCTGGCTTTTGAAAAACCAAATTTAAGCGGGTTAATTGCTTCAGGGTTTGAGCTTATAAAAAAGGGGGGGGTAGTCTAATTTCACAACTTATTTTTCTATCTTTAGTTTTTGTTATTTAAAACTCTATTTTAATTATGTCTTTGTCTTCCTTTATTTTATATCCATTTATTTTTTTAGGCCTTGTAATTGTTTTGGCTGCCTTTTTTATCGTTAAACAACAAACCGCTGCTATTATTGAGCGTTTTGGTAGGTTCCAAAGCATTCGCCAATCTGGCCTACAACTAAAAATTCCTTTGATCGATCGCATTGCTGGGCGGCTCAGTTTAAAAATTCAACAATTGGATGTCATTGTAGAAACCAAAACGCTAGATGATGTCTTTGTTCGTTTGAAAATTTCTGTTCAATATAAGGTGGTAAAAGAAAAGGTTTACGAGGCTTTTTACAAGTTAGACTATCCACATGAGCAAATTACATCTTATGTCTTTGATGTGGTGCGTGCTGAGGTGCCAAAAATGAAGTTAGATGACGTCTTTGTTAAAAAAGACGACATTGCTATTGCTGTTAAAACAGAGCTTAATGAAGCTATGATGGACTATGGTTATGACATCATTAAAACACTGGTTACAGACATCGATCCTGATGCACAAGTAAAAGAAGCTATGAACCGCATTAACGCTTCTGAAAGAGAAAAAATTGCGGCCCAATTTGAAGGAGACGCCGCTCGAATTCTTATCGTGGAAAAAGCAAAAGCAGAAGCAGAAAGCAAGCGCCTACAAGGACAGGGTATTGCTGATCAAAGGCGTGAAATTGCACGTGGTCTTGAAGAATCTGTCGAGGTCCTTAACAAGGTCGGTATAAATTCTCAGGAGGCCTCCGCATTAATTGTGGTTACCCAACATTACGACACGCTTCAATCTATTGGGGGCGAGTCTAATAGCAACCTTATCTTATTGCCTAATTCTCCTCAAGCAGGAAGCAACATGTTAAACGATATGGTTGCGAGCTTTACCGCTAGTAATCAAATTGGAGAGGCGATGAAAAATAGTAAAAACAAGACAAAAGAAGATTAGCTTCTGTTTTATGTTAAAGCTTCTGCGCGCAGCAAATGATTGCTGTCTTCAGAGGCTTTTTTAATAAATGCTTTTGTCTCTGGGGTGTCTTTTTGCCCTGATTTAAGCAGTTCTTTCAGCACAATTATAACCGCAATACGTGTTCCTACTTTTTTGGCAGCTGTTCCAAACAAAGGAGATAATTCATCATAAGCCACCTCCTGAGCGAGCTTTTGTATTTCTTTTTTGGTTTTTATTTGCTTTGCCTCTGGGAGATTGGTGTATTTTTTACCGAGCTGTTTGATGACATCAATTGCTTTTCGCTGAGGTTTTTGAGGGGATTTCGCTTTTTGAGGGGCCTGTTTCTGCGCTTGTTTGCTCCAGGTGTCTCTAAGTCCAACTGTTTTATTAAAAACCGGAGCGCGCTCTGTGCTGTCAGGGTCTATAGAAAAATACCCCTTGCGCTGAAACTGATAATGGCTATAGGGTTCTAGGCTGAAAACATTTGGTTCTATGTAGGCTGTTGTTTTAACAAATGACTTGGGGTTAAGATAATTCATAAAGTCTTTTTCTTGTGCGTCTGGGGCGGGGTGAGAAAACAGGCGGTCATAATCTCTTACTTCAATTTTTCTAGCGTGTTGAGCAGAAACCCAGTGTAAAGTTCCTTTGATTTTCCTTAAGCTGGCCTCGGTGCCGCTTCCGCTCAAACTTTTGGTGTCATATTTGCAGTGAACGACCTGAACTACACCGTTGTCATCTTTTTCGACGCTTTCTGCTTTAATAATATATGCGTTCTTTAAGCGCACTTCTTTTCCTGTAGCTAGGCGAAAATATTTAGCTGTTGCCTCTTCTTTAAAGTCTTCGCGCTCAATAAAAATGGTTTTTGAAAAAGGCGTTTTGCGTGTTCCTGAAGTTTTGTCTTCTGGGTTGTTATCTGAAGCTAACCACTCTGTTTTATCTTCTGGGTAGTTGTCTATTATTACTTTTATGGGGTCAAGAACCGCCATGACGCGGTTTGCAGTTGCATTCAGGTCTTCTCGAACACAAAACTCTAGCAAAGACACGTCTATGATGTTGTCGCGCTTAGCAACCCCAATTGTTTCTATAAACTTTTTAATGGCTTTTGGGGTATAGCCGCGGCGCCTGAAGCCTGAAATAGTAGGCATTCTAGGGTCATCCCAACCTGATACAACACCCTCCTCTACAAGCGTAAGAAGCTTGCGCTTGCTCATTATGGTGTAGCTGAGGTTTAGTCGTGCAAATTCTCTTTGTTTTGGTTGCAACGGTAGGCTTTTTCTTGAGCAATCATATACTGCCGCCTTAAACCAATCGTATAGCTCTCTGTGGGGCTTAAACTCTAGTGAGCATAAAGAATGTGATATTTGCTCTATATAGTCGCTTTCTCCGTGAGCCCAATCATACATAGGGTAAATACGCCATTCTTCTCCTGTTCGTTGATGTGGTGCGTGAATAATACGATACATAATGGGGTCTCGCATCAACATGTTGGGGTGCTCCATGTCTATTTTTGCGCGTAGTACGTGTGCGCCTGGTTTAAATTTACCGGCACGCATTTGCTTAAATAGTCGTCGGTTTTCTTCTTCTGTTCTACACCTAAAAGGGCTATTGGTTCCGGTTTGTGTGGGAGTTCCTTTTTGCTTTGCTATCAGCGTGCTTGATTGAGAATCTACGTAGGCTTTATCATCTTTTATCAATTGTAGGGCCCAATCAAAAAGTTGGTCAAAATAATCAGAGGAGTAGCACTCCTTGTCCCATTGATAGCCAAGCCAAGATATGTCCTTTTTTATGGCATCCACATATTCTTGATCTTCCTTTGTTGGGTTGGTGTCGTCAAATCTAAGGTTTACAGGGGCTCCATATTTTTTTCCAAGGCCAAAGCTGATGCCGATCGCTTTGGTGTGTCCAATGTGTAAATATCCATTGGGCTCAGGAGGAAAACGAAAACGTAAATCAGACCTTGAAAGTCCCTTGCTTAAGTCTTCTTCAATAATTTGCTCAATAAAATTAAGAGGTTTGTTCGTCATAAAACTATAGTATCTCGACAGGCTAAAAATACAAAACTAATCTTTTATATAATTTGTAAATGCATATCTTTCTGAGAAATATTATTTTTGTAAAATTAATCTTTAACTTTTTTGTATGGGCTTTGTAACAGTTGAAAACATTCGGGTCTTTTCACACCACGGCTGTCTCCCCGAGGAAACAATCATAGGAAGCAATTATCGGGTTGATTTGAAGGTAGAAGCAGACTTAAAAAAATCCTCTTTTTCAGATAAATTGAAAGACACTGTTGATTATGTTATGCTTAATGCGGTCGTTGTTAGGGAAATGAAAAAACCTTCTAATTTGCTGGAAGCCGTTGCGGCGCGTATTATTTGTTCGGTTTTTGAAGCGTGCCCTTTGGTACAATGGGCTTCCGTGTCGGTTGCAAAAATAAACCCCCCCCTTGGTGGTGATGTCGAAAAAGTGGGGGTAGTGTTAGAAGAGAGGCGCTCTTAGGGTTTTGGGGTTATGACCTGTAGGGCCTTTTTTTGGATATTTATTAAAAGCGTCTCCTTTTTTGTTAAGACTGACTCTCCGTCAATTTGTAATGAAAAGTTTTCTTTGGATACACCAAACAGCTCTAAAGATTCAAACTTAGCGCGATGAATTTTTTTTGTTTTTAGTGCTATTTTTGCAACCATCGAATAAATAAAGATAAGCTTTTCTATAAAATTCATTTTGTCTGTATATAAAAGGTGAAGTTGACCGTCGTCTAGAGACGCTTGTGGTGTTAAAGAAAAATTATACCCTATTAAATTTGAGTTTGAAATAAAGAAAATGTCTGGTTTTAGTTCGATTTCTTTTTCGTTTATTTTTACCTTTATTGTGCGGGGGCTTTCTTTTTTAAAGAGAGCCTTGGCGATAGCAAGAGTGTAGGCGGTAAGGCCTCTTTTTGGATTTGTGTTATAGTAGTGTACCATTTTGGCGATAGTCCCTAGGCTTGCATTACAAAAAAAACTATACTGATTTATAAAACCGACATCAATTTTTTTTATGTGTCCTGATTTTATTGCTTTAAGAGCGTAAAAAACTTGGTTGGGTATATTAAGAGAGAGCGCCAGACCGTTGCCTGACCCAAAAGGTATAATACCTAATTTTGTTGGGGTACCTACCAACAGTGAGCCAACTTCGTTTATTGTTCCGTCCCCTCCACAAGCAACAATAATAGACGGGCCCTCTTTAAGAGATTCAGTGGTGTGGTTAACAATGTCGCTTGAGAATTTGCTTTTTTTTAAGACAATGTGATATTTTAAAGGACTAAATACGGTGTCGATCAGGTTTTTGTTAAGGCTGTTGTTCCCTTTTCCAGAAATTGTATTTATTATAAAGTGTATGCTTGTTTTGGTGTTCATTATAATTTAACACTTATCCCTTTTCTTAGATTAATTTATAAATCTATTGTCTGTGGTTTATTTTTAATTAAATTTGCTTTCCTTTTTGGCGTCTTGGCCGAGTGGCTAGGCAGAGGTCTGCAAAA
>CESO01035540.1_pt1 | contig 10642 bp, 8 predicted proteins | sample 356341 | NCBI WGS metagenome assembly CESO01 (sample SAMEA2621812, study PRJEB7988) | marine metagenome | biome: marine biome (ENVO:00000447); feature: deep chlorophyll maximum layer (ENVO:xxxxxxxx); material: "saline water (ENVO:00002010), including plankton (ENVO:xxxxxxxx)" | depth 35 m
GAGTTGTTGCGGTTTTTCCAAGAATAACCGCCCCTGCCGCTTTTAAACGCGACACCAGCACAGCATCAAATTCAGGCTGGCGACCAGCAAGCGCGACACTGCCACATTCGGTTGGCATGTCGGCAGTATCAATAATGTCCTTGAGACCAATCGGCACTCCATGAAGTGCGCCGAGCGCCCGACCCGCTTGTCGCAATTGATCCATTGCCCGCGCCTGTTCCAACGCCCCATTACAATCAAGCCATACCCAAGCTTTCAATACATCATCGGTTTTGTTAATCAGTTCAAGCGCAGCGGTGACAAGCTCAACCGAGGTAGTCTCGCCATCGCGGATCATTTGCACCATCTGTAAAGCTGATGTCATTTTGCGTTTCCTACCCCGTTACTCTCATTAGATGCTCATCGATAGCGCGGCATGTATCGCTCGAAAAGATAATCCCACAAATAATGGGCTGATGCACGATGGTCCTGGCGCATGTTAAATGCCAATGCATGATAGGCCCCCGGTCCATCGCAGCAATAGATTTCAAACTCGGCGGTAGCCATAACGACCAAATCGAAGAGCAAGTTCAATCATATCCACAACTAGACACTCCAAGTCTTTTCTGCCATTAGCATATGCCACTATGTTGATCAATGCTGCCCAAGCAACCGACCAACATGGCGTTAAGAAACTCATCGCTTATCATAAACTAGATCAATACATTGCGGATGGCATATGGCGCTGATTAGTTTCCTCTGGACACCTCCGTCAAAATTAGCCTGTCCAGCGTGAGGTCGGCGAAAACGCGCCCTTCTTTTCCCAACTAAAATTAGTCACATTCTAGCAGAGTTTTGGTGGGCTGAGACAGGATAGCAACTGACGACATCTCAGCTGTTAATGCCCTGCTCACATTCAAAGCAGTTCTCTCCAATGAACAGGGGTTTCCAATTGCTTTGGCTCCACTCATGCAAGCTGATCGCAGATCTGTTACCTGGTAATCACGCAGTTTTATTCCACCCATCAGAAAATATCCTGATATAGTTTTAAGTTAACTATAAAATGACTAGTAGAACTAAGTTGACGCTGGATCTCAATTTTACCCTTTAATTAGAAAAGCTTTGCATGGGCTACATGCTATGGCACACAAGCAAATAATACTGAATTTGACAGTTAAATTTTTATTTCTTTTTTCACCTATATCTGGGTTTTGAAAATTAAATCATGACAACAAAATCTGAACCAATGAAGGCAACCGTTTGGATGATAGGAGCGATGTTATCATTCAGCCTTATGGCGGTTTCTGGACGTGAACTTGCAACGAGCTTGAACACTTTTGAGATAATGCTGTATCGGTCCATAATTGGCTTTTTGTTTGTCTTAGTTATTGGTTACTTTGCCAAAACACTTGGTGAAATAAAGGGCAGCCGCCTTGGTCTGCATTTGTTCCGAAATTTAGCCCATTTTTCGGGACAAAATTTATGGTTTTTTGCTGTTGCTTCGATCCCATTTTCGCAACTTTTTGCGTTAGAGTTTTCCACTCCAGTTTGGGTTGCTTTGCTAGCTCCATTGTTTTTGGGTGAAGCTTTGACCAAGCAACGCGTGCTAGCTGTTATCGTAGGCTTTGCTGGCGTTTTGGTTGTTGCCAGGCCAGATATCAATCAGTTTGATTTTGCAATTATCGCGGCTGTCGCTTGCGCCATCTGTTTTGCCGGTTCGATGATGGCAACTAAAAAATTAACAAACGACCAATCCATTACTTGTATTCTTTTTTGGCTGACATTAATGCAACTTGCCATGGGACTCGTGGCAACGGTTTTCATGGGCACGGACACTTTCCCAGAAGGCATAAATATCATCTGGATTGTGATTGTGGGAATTGGTGGCCTTACAGCTCATTTTTGTATTACTAATGCATTGGCAATTGCCCCAGCAATTGTTGTCATTCCTTTGGACTTCATGCGTTTGCCATTAATTAGTGTGATTGGTTTTTTGGCATATGGTGAGGCCTTTGAATTGCCAATCCTTGTGGGTGCCGGAGTTATTTTCATTGCAATTCTGTTAAATTTAAAAGCTGAGAAACAACGGCAATCCACGCAAGCTTAAAAGTTGGTACTTGATAGGTGTGTTTGTCTAGGAATATTGACTGTGATGTGTAGATCACACAATAAGGATTCAGAATACGTTAGCGCAAAGAATAGAAACTGGTTTGTCAAAAATCTGATGCAGAGGAATTATTTAGTGAGTGACTAGGATCGGTGATTACTTCTAGTCAGCATTAAACTGAGCCGCCAACTTATAAACACTAAACCATTAACACCTTCTTTGACTATAGGGGTTATCATATATCTCATATTCAAAGTTACGATAAATTGCGGGATATAGCTCGCTAGCGAAGCGTTATAGTCTGTCCCATTATGGCCACTTGTTGGATGGCGCCAGAAACGGGGCTGGGGTGCACTGGCCAATGATCAATTGCAGGTTTACAGAAAGCAAAATTTTCGCGTTATTGAAACCTTTATGCTGCCGACCATGTTATTGGCAAATTTGAGTGCTGTCATTTTGATGATTGCGGAGACCGCAGCTGATTGCGGTGACAGGGAAGTCGCCATTTGAAAGTTTTTCTCAAAATCACCTCAGCACTTCTTATCTTTCGCGCGTAAAGTTAGGTCTCGCAGTATCGCGGAAAAGTCGAATGTTCCACCGTTGCCCGATTCGACAAATTCCTGATATATTTCTGAAGCAAGCTGACCGGTTTTGTTTGGTGTGCCGTGGATTGCTGCGGCCTCTTGAGAAAGTGTTAAATCCTTCAACATCAGAGATGCTGAAAAACCGGGCAAGTAATTATTGTCAGATGGACTTTTTGGTCCAACTCCGGGCGCTGGACAGTAGGTGCTCATCGACCAGCTATTTCCTGATGAAGTGCTGACAACATCAAAAAGTTTTTGTCGGTCGAGTGCTAAATCATCGGCAAGAGCGAAAGCCTCACAGGTTGCTATCATAGTTACACCAAGGATCATATTGTTACAAATTTTGGCTGCCTGTCCCGCTCCATCACTGCCACAATGGATTACACGTTGACCCATAATTTTGAAAAGTGGGTTCCCGATGGCAAAGCTATCTTCACTGCCACCAACCATAAAAGTGAGTGTGCCTGCAACAGCGCCACCAACGCCACCTGAAACTGGGGCATCAAGCACATGAATGGCTGCATTTTTAAGCAGTTTAGCCACCCGCCTTGTGGTATTTATATCAACCGTTGAGCAATCGATAAAACACGACCCTACCGGCATAACAGGAATGATTGCTTCTACAACCCTGGTAAGCGCCTCACCGTTTGGAAGCATTGTTATCACAACTTCCTGTTCGCTGGCTGCTGTGGAAATGTCATTGGAAACATTCATTTTCACGTCTGACAAAGCAGCCATAGCGCTTTCCATTACATCATAACCAGTGACTTTGTGACCTGCCGCCACAAGCCTTCTCACCATTGGAGCGCCCATATTACCCAGTCCAATGAAACCAATTTTCATGTCTTTCTCCATACCATCAGAGTTCACCGCTTTTATAAATGGTGAAATTATATTGTTGAACTAAGCCTAGGTAATGTATTGCTCTGAACTCAAGTTGTTTTTATGGTTTTACCGTACGGTTTTCTTAAGCGTAGTTTACAACGGCCGGGTCGGTCACCGGTTCTTGCCCCCGAGGGCATGGCAAGCACATCTCACCCCCGTCAACACAAGCCGCACTGGATATTCTACAAAATGGTGGCAATGCGATGGATGCGGCTCTTGTTGTCTGTGCTGTTCAGGCGATTGTCGAGCCTGAATCAACCGGCATTAGAGATGATTGTTTTTTCCTTTATTCTAAAGGTGGAAGTAAATATGACCGAAAATTAGACAGGTGATTACTTTTACTTAACTGACAATCTTTTCTATATCGAGAATGATATGAACATAATCCATTGCATGACCCTCTGGATTTGCCGCTACCTCGTCCGCATATGCTTGATAAAAGCCGTCAACAATTTTATTGATTTCGGAACTTTCGCGTTCTCTGAGAGCTGTTTTGAACACAGTTTCAGACCATGAACGCATGGTCGGAATGAGATTTTCCGCATACTCTCTATTTGACATTCCCCCTGCAGCGCTTTTAAAAGCTGCTTCATAGGGGCATTTCGTCAATTTAGTATAACTGGATTTAAGTACTAACCCGGCACGGCTCACACGACTATTGGGATCGGTAAACGGGGCACAAAATTCTTCGATTGTTCGATAATACTGAACGAAGGTTGCTCGCTCATATTCGTCCTTTGTGATGCTACCGTCGTCATGAAGCGCTCTCCAAAATTTATGAAAATGGTCAAACATATGCTTGCCACCCGTATTACCAAGGTAATGCCCCTCTTCATCAATGCCAAAATTAAGACAAATGAACCTTCCACCTGGAACCAATTCTTCTGCTCTTGCTAACAATATGTTTTGCCAATCTATTGCAGCCTGTTCGCCAAAAGCGGCCTTTGATCCAACATCAGCACATACAGCATGAACATGGTTAGGAATTTCCACAGGCTTGGCTGAGACATAATGCATTGCTGTCGCGCTAAAGCCTAGATTTAGGGATTCGCTAGTCATAAGTTGTTTGTGAAATCCAGTCCCACATCCATGTACAAAAACATTTTCAAAATGATTTTGATAAGCGTGTGTAGGATCCCCTTGCATTCCCTGCATCATCCGAAATAAAGTAGAAAAATCATTGCTTGCAAGATCGGTATATATCATTTCAATTTGCCGCTCATCGTCAGATTCACGGCATTTTCGAATTACCATATCCCACATTTGTTGACTGGTGCCACCGTCAGCTGCTCCATAGTCAGCAAGTCGTAGAGTGTTTGTTGGAGGTAAATCTCTGATTGCATCAAAAACCATAGCGCCGGCATCATTAATCACATTCCTTGCTCCAGCCGTACGCTCGGAATAGTAGCCCTCTCCCCGCATCGCAAGCACGTCCTGTGTGTTGATGCCGCTTTTTTTTGGATTGCTCATTATTGTTATAACCTGAAAATCTTTCTAGAACTGTAATGCTATATTCCTGTGTTTTGCCAAACAAGGCGTGATGATATCAACCTGTTCTGGTGTTAACCGCTTTTGTTCTCTTAAACCCAAATTGTTTTGTGTATATTTTTCAAAAGACACTAAGTCATTGTAAGGGCCTGACTTTATTTTCTTCCGCCATTCTACCTCAGCCTCAATTGTAGCAAGAGTGGCATCAATATATTTTACGGCTTTGTCAAAATCACGTTTTTTACCATCAATTGCACGACGTGCTTTTGAGAGTGACTTAGCAGCCCTGTTTGCACCGGGAATTTTGTTCAATTGACTGTAGGCATCTCTAATTTCATCAACAGTTTTTTCTTGAGAACCGTTTCTTATCTTAGAACGAATTAACAGAATTTCTTTACCAAGTTGAGCGAGAGCCGGTTCTGCATCTACAGACTGAATAACCATTTTCACTTCGGAATAGGTTTGGTCAGATGTCCGTCTGAATTGCACCCTGGCTCGGTTAAGTCTTGTTGTTATCAATTTAAATTCTTTATTTGTTTGTTTCCACGTGTCAGGAATCAACGATTGCTGATCAGCAATCTCTTTTTCAAACGCAACAATGTCTTCTTTTATCGCAGCCTTTTTGTTTGGATCGTCAATTGCACGAAGGTCAAGTTTCAACGCTTTGATCTGCTTCTTCTTTTGTCGGACCATACGTTCTATAGTCCGAACTTCTGTGTGAATTGGTTTATAGGCTGTGGACGCAGCAATCATTTCTTCACTGACAGATTGAATTTCGTTTTTTATTTCAAAAATGCCGCCTGCGTTTTTCAAATTCTTCTCTAAGCTTTTTCGCATTGATTTGGGCATTGCCGAATAGTTCAGATTACCAATTATCGTCAGCCTCTCAACAAATTCAGTTTCATTCGCGTCGTAAAAATCAAACAAGTAATTTTCTAAACACATTTGAAGACGGGGGTTTTTAGGTGGTGGGGCAGTCTCACTTGATAAAAAAGTCTTAGTCGGCAAATAATTCACTAGACCTGGATTAAAACCAACAATCGTTAAGCCAATTAGTTGAAGTCCAATAAAAGGTACAACACCTTTATACATTTCAATTGTTTTCACAGCCTTGCTCGCTACACCCCGAAGATAGAAAAGGGCAAAACCAAAAGGTGGAGTGAGGAATGACGTCTGAATATTTAGGCCAATCATTACCCCAAGCCAAACTGCTGTCACGTTGGCTGACGGGTCAGCCAGTAAAATTGGAGCAACAATTGGCACAACAACAACTGCAATCTCAATAAAATCAAGAAAAAATCCGAGCACAAAAATCACCAACATCACAACCATGAATTGAGACCAAAAGCCTCCTGGTAAGCTGGATAAAAAGTGCTTTACCACCTCCTCACCACCAAAGCCTCGGAAAGCAGACGTTAGCATGGCTGCGCCTAGGAGGATTATAAACACTAGAGACGTTGTTTTTGCTGTTTCAGCCATAACATCTCGAAGTGTGTTCTCTATTCTAAATGCTCGCCAGCCACTCCAAGAAATTCCTGTAAGCAGTCCAAAAACAGCAATAGTAACAAAAAATAGTGCGATCCAATCTGATTTTTCAGTGATGGTTTTAATGCTTAGATTATAGTTAGATGATATTCCCCAAATCATTAGGAGAGATGCGATAGTTAAAATAGCTGGATAGAATGCAGATTTAGTTCCCTCACGCAATTTATAACCCGCCATCAACATAGCGCCAATTGCACCTATAGCGCCTGCTTGGTTGACGGTCGCGATGCCAGCAATAATCGATCCAAGAACAAGAAAAATAAGTAACAATGGTGGGACTAATGCTAGAGCGACTCTAATCATAAAAGATCGCTCGAGTAATTTGCCCTCATATGGGACAACTGGTGCAATAGAAGGACGAATAAGCGCGGCGACTAAAATGTAAGCCATGTAAAGGCCAACAAGAAGAATGCCTGGTAGAAATGCGCCAAGGAACATATCGCCGGCACTTGTGGAAATAATATTTAGCTCAGAGGGCATGCTAAATTGCCCGGTGGCTTGTTTATAAAGTGCTTTTCGGGCGGTTGCTGCCTGGTCTGCTGCACTAGCAAGTTGGTCTGCTAAAATAATTAAAACAATAGATGGAGGAATGATTTGCCCAAGCGTGCCAGACGCGCAGATTGCCCCAGTTGCAAGAGGTTTGGAATAATTGTTGCGTAGCATTGCAGGTAGTGAAATCAAGCCCATTGCCACTACAGTTGCGCCAACTATGCCTGTGGTAGCTGCGAGCAATCCCCCAACAAATACAACCGAAATACCCAAACCACCCGGAACAGGTCCGAACAGTTGTGCCATTGTCACTAATAGATCTTCGGCAATTTTTGAGCGTTGCAGCATAATGCCCATGAAAATGAACAAGGGGATGGCGATCAGTGTATCCCGTTCAACTTCCCAATATATTCCGCGAAAATTGATGACCCCCGCAGTTAACCATTCGATAGGTCCGTCTTGGATAAAATAAGCACCGCTATCACCTTCGATCAGATAGCCTGTAAACCCTGCGAGAGCAATTGTTACTATAGCTGATCCAGGCAAGGCAAAAGCAACTGGGAAACCCGAACCAAGTGCATACATCATTAAAACAAATAGGAGTGCTAAAAAAACTAGTTCCATTAGGCGTTAACCTCTTCATCACTAGCATCATCAGTAATTTTTTCTTCAATATCTGCGATTGAATTTAGTAGGTATGCGGTAAACTGAAAAATCATACTCAGTGCAAAAATTATAAGGAACGCTGCCATCAGATATTTGACATACATTCCAAACCCACTCATTGATGTCTCAAAATTCAGCATTGGACTGTTTATGAGACTCGATTTCCCCCACATACCCCGTGCCAAGATGAGCCAGCAAAGTGGTAAACCAAAAAAAACTATACCAATTATGTTTAAAGTGGATTTTGTTTTACGCTTGAGACCAGCATAGAATACGTCAACCCGAACGTGACCGTCTTCTTTTAATGTGTAGGCTGAGGCAAATAAAAATAATGCTGCATACCAGAACCTTACCAGATCACCCATGAAAGTTTGCTCATAACCATATATAAAACGCGCAATCACAATCAAAAATTCAGCAACAACAACCAAAAGAGCCAACCAGACAAGTGACACCGATTTATCACGTAGTGCAATCAACGCAGAGACAATCATTAGTGGTACGTGGATATACAGTCCTCTCGCGCTCGGCAAAGCAATTGCTGCTCCAGCACTTTCACCAAACAGAACTTTATGAAATCCTTCGACACGCAGGAACGACAACGCAGCGTCGGTAAAACCGACGATCAACACTGCCCAGAACGCTGCGCGGACAATGTAGGCAGATATCCAATCTAAAGTTACAGCGTCCTTGCGAAGGTTGCGGACACCAAACGCCCGGTAGGCAGAATAGCTAATTACTGCCAGGATAGCAGCAGTTTGAAAGAAACCAAGAGTTATCGCATAACTGCTAAAACCCCCTTTTGGTATCTTAACTCCAGAAAGTTCACCGAGATAGAGTGTGTGTAATAAGCCTGTAGCGCCATAATTAAAAATAATGAAATTGTTAACAACAAAAAGAAACGCCAGAAACGCGCACCCTAGACCAAGAAACTGTATGGGTGCAGTAATGTTATTTTTAGAGATTGAGGTCATGGAAGCCATCAAAATAAGATATCAAAAAAAGAAGACCAAGGGCCCGTCAGTCAACGAAGGACCCTTGGAATTTTGTTTAGCTGATCGCAGCGTTACGCTTATTAGTGTAGGCAACATCATTCAACTGAATGTAATCGCCAACAACTTTACGCGCATTCATGGCAGAGTCATGAATTTTCGCTGCTAATGCTGAGTGAGCACGAACTTCTTCGTACACTTCATCTGAGCCCTGTTTAAACGCTGCATAAACATCATCGTTAAATTCCTTAACAACAACACCCTGATCGTTTACGAGACGCTCAAGCGCAGCACCATTTTTAGCATTATATTCAGCCATAAAATTGTTGTCTTCACCCTGAGCTACTGCGCTGATCAGCGCTTTATCTGATGCGCTAAGGCCACTCCAGAATGAAGCATTAAAGCCTGCATGAAGCTGTGATGCTGGCTCATGCATGCCGGGGTAGTAATAGTATTTAGCTGCTTCATAGAACTTCATTGCTTCATCATTCCATGGGCCAACCCACTCAGTAGCGTCGATTGCACCTGAGACAAGGTTTTCATAAATCTGGCCACCGGGTAGAGAAACTGGTGAAGCCCCAAGCTTCGCCATCACGTCTCCACCAAGACCTGGGATACGCATTTTCAAACCTTTTAGGTCATCTCCTGAGTTAATTTCTTTGTTAAACCAACCACCCCATTGAACACCCGTGTTGCCCATTGGAACGCATTTAAGGCCAAATTCTCCAGCAAGTTCATCATGAAGCTCTTGCCCACCCATCCAGTGGAGCCAGGATTTCATTTCTGGATAAGTTAGACCGAATGGAACTGCAGTAAAGTATGCCCATCCAGGGTGCTTGCCTTTCCAATAATAATCGGCAGCATGATAAGCCTGCGCGTTACCTGAAGCGACTTCATCGAAAGAGTCAAACGCACCAACACGTTCCCCAGCAGCATAATATGTTACTTGGATGCGGCCATCACTCACATCAGATAACTTTTGAGCAAAGCGCTGCGCTCCAGTACCTAGCCCTGGAAAATCTCTGCCCCAGGTTGCTACCATTGCAATTTCTACCCGATCGGCAGCAATTGCCGGTGTCGCAAGTGCAGATGCTGCGACAGTACCCGCACCAACCAGACCTGCATTAGTAATAAAATCTCTACGTTTCATAATTGTGTTTCCTCCACTCAAAACTTGCACCATTTATATAAGCTGCTAACGCAACTTGAAGTAAAGCTATCAGAAACATCAGAACACGCAATAAAATTGAATCTAATGACAACCACACATGTTCAACGCTACATTGCAAACGACAAATCTTTAAATAGCGTTGACTTGGCTTTTTAGAGCCTTTCTTAAGTGCTTTTCGTAAAATACGAAAAATAACAGAGGGTTGGTGAATGTCAAAAAATAGTGGTACGGCAATAGGCCTGTTTTTCGAGGTGACCCCTCAGCCTGGTCATTCAGTGCATTATTTCTCTTTTGTTGAGAGACTAAAACCAGAATTGGCCAATTATGAGGGGTTGTTGTGGCTGAGTCGATATCGTGCACTGTTTGATGGTTATAGTCTTTTATCTCATCAATTGTGGGATAGTGAACAATCAATTGAGAATTGGCGTAAAAATAAGGCACACCGCTTGGCACAAACCGCTGGAATCAAAACCCACTTCAAAGATTATCGAATTCGGATTGGAAAAAGGCTCGAAAGTTGGCTGGTAGACGATAAATCTGAGTTAGCGAGCCGTTCGCCAGGTGGGTCAAATTCATTATTGTTGAGTGTCCACAGTAATGCCCCTGTTATTGATTTTATTCCAAAGGAATACGGTTCCTCGAAAATCACCTATGTAGATCTGGTAGCCTCAAAGCAGTTTATAACCTTGTTGAAACCGAATGATTTGCTTCACGCAAGGACCCTCAGATCTGGCAT
>CESO01019445.1_pt1 | contig 10635 bp, 10 predicted proteins | sample 356341 | NCBI WGS metagenome assembly CESO01 (sample SAMEA2621812, study PRJEB7988) | marine metagenome | biome: marine biome (ENVO:00000447); feature: deep chlorophyll maximum layer (ENVO:xxxxxxxx); material: "saline water (ENVO:00002010), including plankton (ENVO:xxxxxxxx)" | depth 35 m
GGTGTAAACCAAGTGCTCTGAACCAACTGAGCTAAGCGCCCTAATTTTTAATAAAAAATAGAACTTTTTCTAAAAGCTTCGAAATTATAACTTTTAGTTGAAACTACTAAAAAAATGTAAAATAATTTTTTTTTAGTTTTTTTTTAATTAATATTTGTAAGGTGATAAGCATTAAAGGAACATTAAGTATATATTCTTCTCCACGTAATAATCGTGGTTTCCGCCCTTTAAGGGTTGTTTCTATTTAAGAAATCAGGTAAGCCTGATTTCCATCAATTCATCATAATACATTTTTAAATTAATCAAATTTCAAAAGTTTGGAAATTCAAATTGCTAAAAAAAAGCATATAAAATATTGTAAAATTATCTCAGAAACTATTGGTTCTTCTGCCAAAGTAAGAGGAACTGGTATTGCGTTGAGATCGCCTGATTATATTCAAGAAAAAATTGAAAATAATAATGCTATTATTGCTACTGAAAACGGTGTTTTTGCAGGGTTTTGTTATATAGAAATATGGGGACATGGTAAATATGTAGCACATTCTGGATTAATTGTATCACTAAATTTCAGAGGCGCTGGATTAGCAAAAAAAATTAAACGAATAACATTTGATCACTCAAAATCAAAGTATCCGAAAGCTAAAATTTTTGGAATAACTACAGCGCTCCCAGTTATGAAGATAAATTATGAACTGGGCTATAAGCCAGTTACTTTTTCAGAATTAACAGACGATGATGAGTTTTGGATTGGATGTAAGACATGTAAAAATTATGATGTATTAACTAGAACTAAAAGAGAGATGTGTTTATGTACAGGAATGTTATACGAACCAAAAAATAAATAAAATGAAAAAAATAGTATTAGCATATAGTGGAGGTTTAGATACCTCATATTGTCTGAAGAAACTTTCAAATGAAGGGCATGAGGTTCATGCTATTTCTATAAATACCGGGGGGTTCACAAATAAAGAAATTGCTTCAATGAATAAAAAAGCAATTGAAATGGGAGCTTATTGTTTTAAATCAATTGAAGCAGTTGATTTATTTTATGAAAAAATAATTAAATATTTAGTATTTGGAAATGTTTTAAAAAACAATACATACCCACTTTCAGTTAGTTCAGAAAGGGTAATTCAAGCAATTGAAATAGTCAATTATGCAATTAAAAATAATGCAACACACATTGCACATGGAAGTACAGGAGCAGGAAATGATCAAGTTAGATTTGATATGATTTTTCAAATACTAGCACCTGGTGTCAATATAATAACTCCAATTAGAGATAATTCATTGTCAAGAGAACAAGAAATAAAATATTTAAAAAATAATGGAATTAATTTAAAATGGAATAAAGCCAAATACTCTGTCAATAAAGGATTATGGGGTACAAGTGTTGGAGGTGATGAAACATTAACATCTAATAAAAAACTTCCATCTGATGCTTATCCATCCCAGCTTTTAAAACAAAAAGAGATGGATATTTCTTTAGGTTTTGATAAAGGAGAAATTTGTACAATTAATGGCAATAAATACAATCCAGTAGAGTGCATTAAAAAATTAAATTCGATTTGTAATAAATATTGTATTGGAAGAGATATTCATGTGGGAGATACAATTATTGGGATTAAAGGAAGAGTTGGATTTGAGGCTGGTGGTCCAATGGTAATTATAAAAGCCCATCATTTATTGGAAAAACACGTTTTAACAAAATGGCAACAATATCAAAAAGAACAATTATCAAAATTTTATGGTATGCAACTTCATGATGGTAATTATTTAGATCCAGTAATGAGAGATATTGAATCGTTTTTAAAAAGTAGTCAAAAAAATGTAAGTGGTTATGTCTATTTAACACTTAGCCCTTACAGGTTTACTTTAAATGGAATTGAATCAGAAAATGATTTAATGAATCCTGAATTTGGTTCATATGGAGAAGTAAATAAAAAGTGGAGTGCTGATGACGCAAAAGGTTTTATTAAAATAATATCTAATCAAAATAAAATATATCAAAATGTCACAAAATCAAAATAAAATTAAAGTAGGTATTCAAGGTGCATCTGGATACACAGGTGGTGAATTAATAAGATTGATTTTAAAACATCCAAATTGTGAATTAATTTATGCAGGAAGTGAATCAAATTATGGAAAATTAATTTCCGACATTCATCATGACTTAATTGGTGAATGTAAAATTAAATTTGACAATAATTTAAATCAAAAAATAGATATTCTTTTTTTATGCCTAGGTCATGGCAACTCTGAAAATTTTTTAAAAAAGATAAAACTTGACAAAAAAATTAAAATAATTGATCTAAGTCAAGATTTTAGATTGGGAAAATCATTTAAAAAGACTCCTTTTAAGTATGGCTTGCCTGAATTACAAAAAAAAATAATTTCTAAATCATCATACATTGCTAACCCTGGATGTTTTGCTACTGCGATTCAATTAGGGTTATTACCGTTAATTTCCTCCAATTATCAAATTGATGAAGTACACACAAATGCAATAACTGGAAGTACTGGAGCAGGTATTAAATTAAATGATACATCACACTTTAGCTGGAGAAATAATAATATTTCTTGGTATAAACCATTCAAACACCAACATATGAATGAGGTTAACAATAATTTTAATAAACTAGTTTCAAATAAAGTAAAAATTAATTTTCTTCCAATTAGAGGAAATTTCACTAGAGGAATTTTTTGCACAAGCTATCTTAAAATTAAAATGAGTTTAGATGAGGTTAAAATGTTATATACAAATTTTTATAAAAATGATCCTTTTACAATTGTATCAAATAATGAGATTTATTTAAAACAAGTTATAAACACTAATAAATGTTTAATTCACTTAAAAAAGGAAAAAAATATTTTATTGATAACAACAGTAATAGATAATCTAGTTAAAGGTGCATCAGGACAAGCATTACAAAACATGAACTTAATGTTTGGAATAGATGAAACAACGGGTCTAAAATTAAAAAGCTCAATTTTTTAAAAATGAATTTATTTAAAGTTTACCCTCTTTTTAAAATAAAACCATCTTATGCAAAAGGCTGCTATGTATATGACAAGAATGGTAAAAAATACTTAGATCTATATGGTGGGCATGCTGTTATTTCAATTGGGCATGGTCATCCTAAATATGTTAAAAGCATAAATAATCAATTGAATAAAATTGGATTTTACTCAAACTTCATAATTAATGATTTACAAGAAAAAGTAGCAAAGAAAATAAAAGAATCTTCTAGCTGTAATGATTATGAACTTTTTATGTGTAATTCTGGTGCAGAAGCTAATGAGAACTCACTTCAATTAGCATCTTTTCATACAAGAAAATCTAGAATAATAGCTTTTAAGAATTCATTTCATGGAAGAAGCAATGCGGCTTTAAGCGCAACTGATTTCAAAAAAATAAAATCAGAAATGAATAAGCAGATAAATGTTACTTTTTTGGAATTTAATGATCACGAGGGTTTAAAAAAAGAAATGTCAAAAAATGATGTAAGTTCAATTATTTTTGAATCTGTCCAAGGTGTAGGAGGACTTGATGAACCATCAACTGATTTTGTAAGATTAATGAGTGAATTATGTAAAAAACATAATGCATGTTTAATTGCAGATGAGGTACAGTCAGGATTTGGTAGAACAGGTGATTTTTTTGCTTTTCAAAAACATGGAATTGAACCAGATATAATTCCTATGGCTAAAGGAATGGGGAATGGATTTCCTGTTGGTGGAGTTTTAATTAATAAAAGAATAAAGTCCAAGTATAGTATGTTGGGAACCACCTTCGGAGGCAATCATTTAGCTTGCTCAGCAGTAATTTCAGTTATCGATACCATTAATAATGAAAAGCTGCTTAATAATTGCAGAGAAATAGGGATTTATTTTAAAGATAAAATGAAAAATATTTCTCAAATAAAACTTATTAAAGGTAGAGGGCTTATGCTAGGTTTAGAGTTTGAATTTGATATATCAAAACTACGAGAAAAATTAATTTATAAGCATGGCATATTTACAGGAGGAAGTTCAAAAAAAAATGTTTTAAGAATTCTTCCACCATTAAATATTAAAAAGAGTCATATAAATATTTTATATGATGCTTTGAATAAAGAATTAAAATGAAAAATTTTATAAATAGCGATGATATAACTGATTATAAAAAAATAGTTGAAGAAGCAATTCAACTTAAAAATAATCGCAATCAATTGAATAATATTGGAAAAAATAAGTCAATTGGTTTACTATTTTTTAACTCAAGTTTAAGAACAAGAATGAGTACTCAAAAAGCTTCTATGATTTTAGGATTGAAGACTTTTGTTATGAATTTTAATAGTGAAGGATGGCAACTTGAATTTGAAAATAGAACAATAATGTCGGAGGACAAAGCAGAACACGTTAAAGACGCTGCTAAAGTTATGTCTCAATATTGTGATATTATCGGTATTAGGAAATTTGCAGACTTAAATAATAAAATTGATGATGAAAAAGAAATTGTATTATCGTCATTTATTAAATACTCTAATGTGCCAATTCTAAATTTAGAAAGTTCAACTTTTCATCCTCTTCAATCATTAGCAGATGCAATAACAATTCATGAAACAAAAAATAAACTTAGACCTAAAATTGTTTTAAGTTGGGTGCCACATCCTAAACCATTGCCTCATGCTGTACCTAACTCCTTTATTAGAATGGCTAAAAAAAATAATTTTGAATTAATAATTTCTAATCCCATTGGATATGACTTAAATTCCAAAATAACCAAAGGAATAAATATAATTCATGATCAGAAAGAAGCTTTTTGTAATGCTGATTTTATTTATGCAAAGAATTGGTCTAGCTATGAAAATTACGGTAAGGTTTTAAACACTGATTCATCTTGGAAAATTGATAAAAATAAAATGTCTCTTACAAATAGTGCCAAATTTATGCATTGCTTACCAGTTAGAAGAAATGTAGTTGTTGATGATGATGTAATAGATTCAGAGAATTCATTGGTAATAAATCAAGCTGAAAATAGAATTTATTCTGCCTTAATAATTTTAAAAAAATTAATAGAAAATGAAAGATAAGTTGTTAGTTGTTAAAATTGGAGGAAGTATTATTGAGAATGATTTTATATTAAATAATTTTTTAAAATCTTTTTCTAAAATTAAGAGTAAAAAAATCCTGGTTCATGGTGGAGGTAAAATAGCTTCTAGTTTTTTAAAAAAAATTGGAATAGTTCCAAAATTAATTGAGGGAAGAAGAATTACTGAAAAGAAAACATTAGATATTATTATAATGACATATGCTGGGTTATTAAATAAAAAAATAGTAGCGAAACTTCAAAAATATAACTGTAATTCACTAGGTCTTTCAGGAACTGATGGAAATTTAATACTTGCAAAAAAAAGAGTTGTTAAAAAAATTAATTACGGCTTTGTAGGAGATATTGAAATGATAAATACAAAATTATTAGATGAAATAATAAATATGAAAATATGTCCGATTATATGTTCTTTATCTCATGATAAAAAAGGGCAAATTTTAAACACAAATGCGGACACTATAGCATCGAAAATATCAATTGATCTTTCAAAAAAATTTGATGTTACATTGAAGTATTGTTTTGATAAACCTGGAATATTGATTAATGAAACCATAATAAATAGTTTAAATACCGATGAGTATAAAAGTTTAATTAAAAAAAGAATAATAAAGGATGGTATGATACCTAAAATTGAAAATTGTTTTTATGCACTTAAAAATGGAGTTAACAAAATTTTTATAGGCAATCATGATATTGTTAAAAGCATAAAAAATTGTACAACATTAACATTATAAATAAATAATTATGAAACTCTGGAATAAAGAAGATATTTTAAATAAAAAAGTTGAAGAATTTACTGTAGGAGATGATAGAAACAGTGATATATTCTTAGCTAAATATGACATAATAGCTTCGATTGCACATGCAAAAATGCTTTGTAAAACAAAAATCATAAGTAAAAATGAGAGTGACCTTTTAATTAAAGAACTTAAATCGATTCAAAATGAAATATCAAAAAATAAATTTAGAATTGAAGAAAAATTTGAAGATATTCATTCTAAGCTTGAGTTTATTTTAACAGAGAAATTAGGAGAAATAGGTAAAAAAATACACACTGGAAGATCTAGAAATGACCAAGTTTTAGTTGCTACTCAGCTTTATCTTAAAGATGAAATTTTAATTATAAAAGAGTTGATCAAAAATTTATTTGATACGTTAATGATGCTTGCAAATAAAAATAAAAATAAATTACTACCAGGATATACTCATTTACAAGTTGCTATGCCTTCATCTTTTGGGATATGGTTTTCTGCTTATGCTGAATCCTTAATTGATGATATATTATATTTAAATACAGCTTATAAAATTAATAATCAAAATCCACTTGGAAGTGCAGCTGGCTATGGTAGCTCATTCAATATTGATAGAAATTTTACTACTAAAGAATTAGGGTTTGAAACCTTGAAATATAATGTTGTTTCTGCACAAATGAATCGAGGAAAAGTGGAAAAATCTGTTGCTATTGCTATTGAATCAGTAGCTGAAACATTATCAAAATTTTGTTCAGATATATGTTTTTATATGACAACAGAATTAAATTTTATTTCATTTCCTAATGAATTGACTACAGGCTCTAGTATTATGCCACATAAAAAAAATCCAGATCTTTTTGAGTTAATTAGAGCAAAATGTAATGCAATTAAATCTTTATCAAATGAGTTTAATATTATTTCTACAAATTTGACTAGTGGTTATCATAGAGATATGCAGCAATACAAAAGCAAAATAATAGAAGCTATACAAACAATTAAAAACTGTATAGAAATATTTTCATCATCAATTAAAAAAATTGAAATCAAGAACGATATTCTTAATAATAATAATTATAAATATATTTTTTCTGTTGACAATCTTAATAGTCTAATGATTGACGAAGGGTTGTCTTTTAGGGATGCATATAATGAAATATCTAATTCAATTAAAAAAAAATCTTTTAAACCTAAAAAGAGGGTTAAACAAACTTTAGTTGGCGGAATTGATAATTTGTGTTTAGAAAAAATAAAAATAAAAATGAATCAAAATTTTTAAAAAAAACTTTTTAAATATTAAAATAATTTTACATTTGTTATTGAAGGAACGATTTGACTGATTGCAACCTCGTAAAAAAAGTGCTAAAGCAGAAAGCTTTCCACAAAATTTTCGTCAAATCTTTTCTTTAAATATTAAAAAATGTTTTATGGAAAATTCTAAATTATCGACAAAAGCGCTTCATGCGGGACATGATACAAGCTTAACCCAAGGAACTAGAGCAGTACCATTGTATCAATCAACATCTTATGTTTTTAACGATTCTGATCATGCTGCAAATTTATTTGCTTTAGCTGAACCTGGTTATATCTACACTAGATTAAATAACCCCACTAATGATGTGTTAGAAAAGCGTTTAGCATCTATTGATGGTGGCATAGGAGCTGTTGCAACAGCTGGAGGAACTGCCGCAATATCGACTGCAATACTAACATTATTAAAAAGCGGAGATCATATTGTAGCATCAAACAGTTTATATGGTGGTACATATAATATGTTCAATGTCATGTTACCGAGATTAAATATAAAAACAACATTTGTTGATCCTGGAAAACCTGAAAATTTCAGTAAAGCATGTAAAAAAAATACAAAATTATTTTTCATTGAATCGGTGGGTAATCCAAAGTTAGATGTTTTAGATATTGAAAATATATCAAATGAATCAAAAAAGAATGAGGTTCCATTAATGGTTGATAATACCGTTGCGACTCCTGCCCTATTAAATCCAATTAAATATGGAGCAAATATTGTAATTTATTCTTTAACAAAATACATTAATGGAAATGGCACTGCACTTGGGGGTGCAATAATTGATGGAGGAAACTTTGACTGGTCAAATGGAAAATTCCCTGAATTTACTAACCCTTCACCTGGATACCATGGTCTTATACTTCATGACGCTTTGGGTCCTGCTGCATTCATTGCAAAAACTAGAATTGAAGGTTTAAGAGATCTTGGAGCTGCAATTAGTCCTTTTAATTCATTTCAAATAATTCAAGGATTGGAAACGCTTGAAATTAGAATGAAGAAACATAGTGAAAATGCATTAAACCTAGCCGAATGGCTGGAGTCAAGAGATGAAGTTTCTTGGGTAAATTACCCTGGTTTAAAATCAAGTTCATATAATTCACTTTCAAAAAAATATCTACCTAAAGGGCAAAGCGGTCTAATAACATTTGGTGCAAAAGGAGGATTTAATAGTGCAAAAAAAATTGCTGATAATACTTCTATTTTTTCATTACTTGCTAATATTGGAGATTCAAAATCTTTGATTATTCATCCTGCCAGCACAACACATTCCCAATTATCTGAAAATGAACAATTAGATACTGGGGTATCTCAAGATTTGATTAGACTTTCAGTTGGATTAGAGGATATAGAGGATTTAAAACAAGATTTAATAAATGCTTTTGAAAAAATTTAATGGTTAGGCAAAGAACTAATTATTATAAATTTGAGGACTTTGAGCTTTCCTCTGGAAATAATATATATTTAGAACTTTCATATCAAGTATTTGGATTAAATATTAATGAGGGTCCTGTCGTTGTAGTTAATCATTCTTTAACTGGAAATTCAAATGTTTCAGGAAATTCTGGATGGTGGAATAAATTAGTTGGACCAAGAATGATGATAGATACTAGTAAGTTTTGTGTTATTTGTATTAATATACCAGGAAATATCCAAGAAAAAGAAAGTTTTAATTATGAAAATGATTGGATCTTAAATGATGTTGCTAGGTTATTTATTGATTTACTTAAAAATCTTAAAATAAAAAAAATTCACTCAATAATTGGAGGATCAATTGGTGGTGGCCTTGCATGGGAAATGGGATTAATAGAACCAGATTATTTTGAAAATTTAATTCCAATTGCAGCTGATTATAAGGCATCAGACTGGTTGATATCAAATACATATTTTCAAGATCTAATATTGAAAAATTCTAAAAATCCTGTTTTTGATGCTCGTGTAAATGCAATGATATCTTATAGAAATCCAAAATCTTTTGATAAAGAATTTAACCTAGAGTTAAATGATTTAAAAAAAAGAAAAGTAATTGACTGGCTAGATTATCATGGTGGTAAATTAAATAAAAACTTTTCTCCAGAATCATATATTCATATGAATAATTTATTATCATCAATTGGTATAACAAAAAAAAGCAGAGAAGATTTTAAAAAACTAATTGAGAAAACAAAAAGTTCTATTCATCTATTGGGAATTGATTCTGACTTATTATTTCCAGATTTTGAAATCCGAAAAACTTATGATTTATTTTCAGGTTATAAAAAAGACATCTTTTATCATCAAATTAAATCAGACCACGGACATGATGCTTTTCTTATTGAATTTAAAAAAATAGAATCCAAACTAAATTACATATTTAAAATTTGAAAAAAATCAACTTATTTATTACTGGACTAGGAAATGTTGGAGGTGAATTATTATCATTAATTCACAATAATGATCATGATAAAAAAATAAATATTAAAGTTCTTGGAATTTCTAACTCAAAAAACATGTGTTTTAATCCTAACGGAATTGATTTGTCAAACTGGAAGAATTTATTAATTAATGGTAAAAAAAATAATAGAGAAGAATTCATTAAAAAAATAATTAATTATAAAATTAAAAATTGTGTATTTGTTGACAATACTGCCTCTGAGACAATTTCAAATGAATATATTAATTATTTAAATAATGGTGTTTCAGTTGTTACTTGTAATAAAATTGCATCTTCATCAATACTAGAGAAGTATAATAAACTTAAGAATATATCAAAAATAAAGAATGTTTCATTTTTATATGAAACAAATGTTGGATCATCTCTTCCAGTGATTGAAACCTTAAATAATTTAATTTTATCGGGTGATAAAGTTATTTCAATTAAGGCTATTTTATCAGGATCATTAAACTATATATTTAATAATTTCAAAGATGAAAATACATTTCATAATGTTATAGATAAAGCAAAAAAATTAGGTTTAACTGAACCCAACCCTAAAACCGATTTGTCGGGAATTGATGTCGCAAGAAAATTATTGATAATTTCTAGAGAAAGTGGATTTCAAAGTGAAATAAATGCTATTAAAATCAAATCATTTTTACCACCTAATAAATATTTAGATACAAATTCTTACAATAATTTTTACAATTATATTAAAGAAAATAATAATCATTTTAATAAAAAGCTTCTCAGCTCTAGGAGAAATAATACAAGGTTAAAACACATAGCTGAATTGTTTTCAAATGGAAATGGGCTAATATCTCTAAAAGAAGTTGAAAAAAGCGATGAATTTTACAATGTAAATGATGAAGATAACATTATATTAATCTGTACAAAAAATAATAAATCACCTATCGTAATTAAGGGTCCGGGTGCTGGTGGAAAAGTAACTGCTAAAGGAGTTTTAAATGATATTATTAAGGTTTAATATCATAATTTAATTTCTGAAAAAAGATAAGTAGATCCTGTCACAATAATTATATCATCCTTCGAAGATTCAATAATACTA
>CESO01024842.1_pt1 | contig 10630 bp, 4 predicted proteins | sample 356341 | NCBI WGS metagenome assembly CESO01 (sample SAMEA2621812, study PRJEB7988) | marine metagenome | biome: marine biome (ENVO:00000447); feature: deep chlorophyll maximum layer (ENVO:xxxxxxxx); material: "saline water (ENVO:00002010), including plankton (ENVO:xxxxxxxx)" | depth 35 m
TGTCCTAGCTCCGGTCGTTATGAGGTTAGTGCTCAGGCTATGCTACAGGACGGTACTCCTATCGACCCTACGGAGCTTCAAGAGCTTCAGCTTACTCTTTACCTTAACGGAGTCTCGCAGGCTAATCCCGCCCGCTTCAAGAATACCTTGGATAATCAGTACTCCCTTGAACAGATTACTATGCCGGGTCGAATTGTTGATCTCTCTATTAATGATACCGTAAGCTGGACCCTATCCTCACAGACTAGTAACGGAGTTAACCTTGGTCAGGTTATGTGGCAGGTTAAGCGTATCGACTTCGATGCAAACCTGTTTAGCGGCTACGAAGGTCCTGAACCTGTCTACTACATTGAAGGCGGTGTACAGGATCAGACGGGAGCAGGAACAACTACTAACGAAGCTACTCGTGTATATATGGACAATGATCATTTCATTAATCCTATGGTCTCCACTAATTATGGCACGGCTCAGTCGTCTCACTGGAACCTAAACAATGGTATTTGGACCTGCCCTGCGGATGGACTGTACGAAGTCTATACACAGTTTGGACTTTCTGGAGGAACTGGAGCTAGAGTCAAGTCCTACGTGGAAACTGACTCCGGCTCTGGTTTTAGTCAGACGGGGAAAACCTTTTTCATGCGGGGTATTAATCCCGGTAGTGGAAATGCTACCCAACAGCTTTATCTATCTTCGTATCAGGTGGTCCGTCAGTTCCGACAAGGGACTGAGCTCAGGATTGTATTTGAAAATCAGAATCCTCCTGATCTAAACCCTGACAGTGAAATGGACATCGAAAATGTTCATGCTTCGATCAGAAGGATCGGACCTTACACTTCATAAATCTAACCACGGGGCTCTCCTTAGCGGGGGAGCTCCGTCTTTCTTTTTAACTTTACCTCCTCTTGGAAAAGGACTTCTATAAATGGCTGATAAAACTGTTAATGAATTAACTGAACTTTCTCCTTCTAATTTTGGAGATGATGACCTTCTGTTGGTCTGGGATTCAGCTACTGGTACGAGCCGGAAAGCAAGCATTAATACTGTTGCTACCATCTCCGGTACTAAGGGTGGGTTTACTTTTACGGGTGGCTTTGCTAAGCGAAACTACCCTATCTCCTATACCGATGTCGGTAAGTGGATGCCTCTTGATTTGAGTATTGGTACCCAACAGACCGTTGATGCTCCGTGGTGGCCCGGTGCCGCTCCGTCGAACGGTATCGACCTCTTCGGGGGCTCAGCTCTTCCTCACGGCGTGACCCGAATGCTTGACTTCGATCAGGCATGGGACACCAGTGGTGATGCTGACGTTTCCGATGTTGACCTTGGTACTTCAGGTACTCGTACGGGTACACTCCGTTTTGACGAGCTTGATACAGGTACGACTAACCTGTTCCGTATTGACCTCAATATCACACCTCAGATTGCTAACACCTCGGTTGAAGTAGGTTTGTGGTTCCAGCCAAAGACAGCACTTGATGGTTCTAATGATGGTGGAGCCTTCCCTCTTCCGGGTGACCCCTTGTTCTTTGGTACCGGAACTGTTGGAAAGACATTCTTGTCTCGCCCTACCTCTACCATGTATATTGCTTCGTCTTCCGATCAGTTTGCTTATGCTCTTCCGGTCATCAAAGCAGACAATCCGGTTATTATTGAACCACTTTCTTTCCTTCTTCAGAACTTGAGGTGATACATGAGTGATTTTATTCGCGTTGGCCGTAACGCCTCCGGTAACTGCCTCGTGTTCTACGGGCAGACTAATCCGGTTTACTTTAACGCCTGCCTTACAGCCGAGATTACTGATGTTGATTACGTCTCGGTTAGAAATGACATTGCATCAGATGTTGTTACTGATGATAATACCTACGAATATTACCGTATCCATTTTAGCAAGTGGCAAGCAGACGACCTCTCTACTTTTGCTAGTGCGCAAGAGGCTGCGGATTACATTAATTCGATTGGCAATGTGATTGATGTCCCTACTGCGGGATTCATCTTTAATGCTGGCGACACCATGGATTTTATCCGTGATGAAACTAATACTTCAATCCTGTTCTCCAACGGTGACCATCATGGCATTAATGCGGTGAAGGCAGTTGCCAAGGAGAATGGAACCGTGGGAATCTATCCCATGCGGGGAGACACCGAACTGTACGAGATCCCCTTCGCCAGCTGTACTATCAACGGCTCGGTGATTGGCAACACTCTTACTACCGTCGTCAATGACCTGAACGCCTTGTTCACTATGTCGGCGCAGACCTCCCCCTCGCCCGCTCCTGTGTATACGCAGGATAGCGGCACTGACATCTCTTGGGTTGCTCGTGAAACGATTGATCCTGCTGGAAGTGCTCTCTATGCAAACGGTAGCTCCGGCACCGCATATCACGGTCCCCGGGTCTACACTACCGAAACTATTGATGAGCCGGGTGAGTACTTCACCTTCGAGCTCAAGAACACTGTGTCTGGTGGCGGGCCTCTGTTTGGACTTGGTCTGTACTCAGTTACGGACGGAGACCTTGCTGAGGTTACCGACGACACTCTGAGTAACAGCGGTCATCACGGCTTCTGGTTCTCGACGTGGCTCTACAACTATGCTGGATATACTGCTCCGTGGACTACCTACGGCAGCAACTCCGGACTGAGCTACGGTCCCGGCTGGTCCTACTCGGGTAACGCCCCGATGTTCCGTTACTCAGACGCTAGTCAAGTCTTCAGGTCTTTCGGGACCGGTTTGTTCCGGGTCGGGATTACTGATGACGGCTTTGTTGGAATCTGGTACTATGACGTGGAGGATGTTACGGTGGAGGGTGCTTACGGAGCGCGGACCAACGATTGGATCCTTCTTGCTCGTTCGAGCACTCCAGTTCCGGCAGGTCAGTATGGCTTGATGGTCAAGATTCCTACCACCTCTGGTCGAATCATGAGCGAGCCCAAGCGGTTCGCTACTGATCCTGTTGCTCCCACGTTGTACTACCGGTACATCGAGAGCCCCGACGGTGAGTTCCACTACCCTCTCTTTGCTACCGAGGAGGAGGCTAACTACGTCTCGACTGACGGCACTAGCCACCAGCATATGTACGCGGACGATACCGTCCCCGGCACAGTCTGGTACATGCCTAACGCAGGTGGCTCGATGGATGCCACTGCGGCTCCTGTCGATACTAGCGAGATCACGTACACCGAGATCCCCACGCAGGATGATTCTAACTTTGTGCCTAGCGCCTACGCAGACCAGACCATCACGGTGAACGAGGGCGATGCCCTTAACGTCCAGCTGCAGCCTGCAGACACTATCTACACCACCACGGTCGGCGGCATCCCCGCCTTCTCTGTGACGGCCGATGGTCGTCTGATTGGTACCGCTCCGGCGGTCTCGGGCGACAACGTGAGCAACCCCTCGGATACAACCACGGTCACGGTGTATCGCACCAACGACTTCGGTACGTCTACGGGTACGCTTACTATTGTAATTAATAACCTCTCTGCCCCTACTGTTGACACTGGTGATTTCACCGTTGACACGGGTAGCATCGTGGGCGGTGTCCTTCAGGCTAATAGCTTGGCTGACCTGTCCATGACCCTCGAAGAAGGTGATCGAATCATCATTCCTAAGGAGTGGGTTGACGCTCACATCCAGCCGAACGGTCTCGATTTTGACGAGAAGATCTTCATGGGTGTCCTCAAGGCATCCACTAGTACGTCGTCAATCACCATCGGTGACTTCAACGGCTGCTTCCGGTGGGAAGGTACTGGCTCCTCGTCGTTCCACTACGTTCGTATGAACGACCAGCTGGGCAGCTCGACGAGTAGTACTACATTCTCCAACTCCGGGGCGTCTATTTATGACTACGCTCTAGAGATCTACAACGGTGACTTCTGGCTCATCGCTTGTAACATGAACGCTCTCAACACTGAGCCTGCTGCCGGTGACGGTGGTAGCTTTAGCCGAACTAAGAACTGCGGGCCTCTGACCGACAACGGTCTGTCCTCGCCATTTACGATTAAGATCGGCACCTATGATGACACGACTGTTGACCTTGATGATGCCCTCACCTCTGAGGATATCACTAAGATTGACATCCCCGCGACTCCGGCTCCTGCCAATCAGACCTCTTGGACCAAGGCACTGGACTTCTCCGGTTCCTCCGAGCGGGCACAGCAGATCGCATCGCACCAGAACTACATTCCTATGTACATGGGTGCTTTGGCTCAGACAGTCGCTGGTCCTAGTATCAGCAACTTCACATCTAACGATACTTTGGCTCGGCCTTGGGCTACCGCTTGCGTCTTCAAGAACGACGGCAACGGCTCCAACCAGCACATCTGGAACATTGGAGAAGGTGCTGGCTCAAGTGATGACAACATCTACCTAAGGACTGACCAGTTCAACGCCCTTTACTTCGGGTGGGGACGTCAGGGTGCTGTCAACGAGCAGATGATCGTAAGCAACTTGGGCACGGCTGCCTACTACGGTTGCTACATCGGCTTCAACGGCACTCGCCTCAGTGGCAACGACGCCACTGCTGCCAACCTGTCTGCCGCCTTCGACATCAAGCTGATGTTCAACAACGGCGGTACTTGGATCATGAACCCCAACCCCGGATCCTTTGGCGGTGGTACGTGGTCCAGCACTGGTGGCCGCATGGACCGCTCTATTACGGGCAGTCTGACCATTGGTGGTCGCGGTTCCAATCGCAGCTACCACGGTAAGGTGGCTAGCTTCGTGACGACTACACTGAGACGCGCTCAGGTTATGCCCACCAACGCAGAAATCGAAATGATGGTCACTGACCCAATGAAGTGGCTTGATGATTACAAGATTGGGCAGCAATGGCGGCCCCCTGCGCAGAACTACAACAACGCGAACTTCCAGAAGAACTCTTCGTGTAATCCTGCTACTCAGGTCTGGCTCATGGGCGATGGTACGAACGACTCGTACTCAAACATGATCCGTAATCAGGTGTATCCTCAGGACCAGAACTATACCAAGCTCAACCTCTTGAGCATGGTCAGTAACGACATCCAGACCGTGAACATTCCCGGTCTCTCATAATAACACTTCACGCTAAGCACGAGCTGGCGACCGGCCCTCCTCTGGGAAACTAGGGGAGGGCCTTTTACTTAACTATTTAGGAGACACAACTATGTCTACTTTTACGATCAATACTTATCTGGTGGATGCCAATGGCGAATACGTTCTCCAAGACTCCTCAGATCCTACCAGTCGTATCATCCTGTCCACGCAGTCAATTGAGGTGGACTTTTCCTTGGCTCGCTTGGGCCAAGCCGCGAAGACCCGTCCGGTTCTCGCCTTCGACGTTAAGAAGGATACCTCAGATAACTGGTACCTGATTACCAACAAGCAGACCTTGGTAGGCCGCTTCCCGGAGCAGTCCTATGCTCTCGGAGCCCTCTACGGATGCTTCATGTATCACTCGGGTAACCCCGATGCGTTTGCCTTTTGGATCGAAGACTGCCTCTCAAAGGGCGGTTCATCTATTGACGCCTCATTTAATAGCATTGTGAATAGTAGGGAAGGTAGTAACCTCGTTTCTACCATCTCAAATATTGATTCGTCTCAGATCCTCCCTGCTCTGGGGGCCGGTGAGTCCTATCTTTTTACCCAGCAGGAATCATTGTCCACATTCTTCCCTGCATCGGGAGCCTTCGCGGATCTCTTGAATCCGACTACACTCGGAGCTGATGGTGGAACTACTACACTACCCGGCATTGGTGCATGGGACAACCTAGCAGAAGGTTCTTCAATTCGCTCTCTCGTAGTCGTGGTTGACGGATCTCTTAACTGGGTTGCCACAAGCACTGCATCTAGTATCTTGACTAAGGTCGCTAATCCCGTTATTGACTTTGACGTTGACATTATACCTGATCCCGCAATTTTGCTGTCACAAGCAGAGGCATCCGTAACGAATAATAGCACCGGTGTACCTAATGGTGTAAACTTTACCTACGAGTGGTACCGCCAATCTGCGGTTGCCACTGGCATTACTCTTACTGGAGGCTCATGATGCCTTTTTACAAAGCTAATACTCTTGCTCTTAATAATGCAGGATTTGAAGGCACGTGGAATTATTCAGGTGATATTCTTACCTACATTACTCCCGCCGATAGAACAGGCAGTCTTCAGGTCGAGCTTGCGAGTCGCTACAGCGATGGAAGCGCGATCATTGATATTGATGGAAGTACAGTGCCTTCTTATAGCGATACCATCTCGGTTGCCGCTGGAAGCACAGTAACTGTTGTTCCTACAATCACAGGTTCCTCGGCAACTGGTGTAGAGGTTATGTATAACCCTACCGAGAGCTTGACCACCGTGGTTGATCCCGATGCGACCGCTCGCTTCGTGGTACCCGCGGGCCTGTCTGGTTCATACGATGCCAACACTACTTGGGAGCCCTTTGTCAACATTGACCCAAGTAGTACGACCCCGGCATTCTATCGCCCTACGCGAAATGAACTGGATGCTGCGATTGCGGCAAACTCAGGTAGTGCGTCGAAGGGAAGCACTCTTTTGAATGCTACTCTAGACGAAGGCCAGACTCTCAGTAATGCCCTTATCTATGGTGGCACTACGATTGAACAGCTCGGTGGTAGCTGGAGCCCGGTATCTGGTGTGACCTCGGTAGGAGACAATCCGGTGCAGGTATATGTTGCCGAGCTTGCTCCTGATGAATCAGACGGCACTCCTTACGGCGTGGATCTTATCCGCACGGATATTGATCAGCTCTTCATCCCTATGGACTCTGAAATCACTAATAATGATAATGCTCCGCCGATCATGCAGGTCCTCCCTAACGTCCTGTCGGATCGCCGAGTGTTCACCATCGCGGTGGATCGAAACACCGTAATGAAGTTCTCAAGCAATACTGCTCAAGAGGATAACTATGCTCAGATCGTCACTACTGACGGTTCTACTGACGGTTCTACAACTTACGGTGGCTTTGATTCCGAGGGTGACCCTCTACCCGACGAATACACTACCCCTGATGGTAACGTAAAAGAAATTCGATTGCTTACTCCAGCCGCCCTCAACGCCTCACGCGATGTGACCTCGTTCACCTCGAACCCGGTAAAGGACGAGCTTGAGCAGAATCTCACTTCTGAACAGCTGCTTGGTAATGATTACTTTACCATCAACCAACACTGTGGCCCTAATATTAACGCCAGTCGTACTTACCGGTACGATCCGGGTGAATCCGGTGGCGCTGATGAGCTCCAGTATGATGGCATCTTGCGTGCCATGGAATGGGATCACGGGACCAAAGCGTATGTTGATGGTGAGGGTGGTAGCTACTACCAGTACATCAGCGGCGCTGTCAGCGGTAATCCCGAAAAGCTAAATAATAACGAGTGGTGTCTTATCCACAAGCCTGATGGTAGAACCTTTATCTACTACGCCCCTGATTATGGGGATAGCGTTTCTACGCCAGCAACGAAGGCAACCTTTATGTTTCCTGTCCTCAGTAAGGGCCTCCGAGTAGGAGCGAACTCTACTATTGACAACTGCGAGATTGCATGCTTTGGTAAGTATGCAGATACTTCTGAAGGTGCTATTACTACAGTTGGGTCTTTCGTAACAGTACAAAATACTGATGTTATCTGCACTGCTACAGGACTCCGAGGAGACTTTAAGCTCGTTGACAGATGTAATCTTATCTGGTCCTCCAAGCGTAATGCTGCGTGTACCAACATTTGGGATTCTAATAACACCACCGGATTCCATACGATCATTCGAGACAGCACCTTCAGGTTCGCTCAGATCCAGTCCGGGCTGTCCATGCTTAATGGTGGTGTCCTCGGTCCTAGCCGAGAATCCCCACCGCTGCTTATTCAAGGTAACATCTTCTGTACTCCGGTTACCTGCCACGGTCAAGGTATGTCTCTCTACAAGAGCGCCTATCAAAATGCCACGGTTAAGGAGAACGCTTTCCTTGACTTCGTCCGCGCCATGTCCTTTCAGGATGTGTCCGATAGAACTAATTCGTTCTGGGAGACTAGCCTTGGTAACTATACGGTTAGGAACTTCTCTTGGATCCCTAGCTTGAATGGTGTACAAACACCAGAGTATTGGAAGAGCGACTCGCTTGTGAAACCCGTTGCTGAACAAGACATGGGGGATGACTGGAACGTCGTAGATATCTTCTATGATGCCTCCGGTACGGGCGAGATTACTCTGGCGTTCGCTGACACACCGTCGGCTATAGCTTTTAGAGATGGCGCTAACCCGGTACTCAAGGCTCAGGCTACGTCTAGTAGTCAAGACTACGACATCACCTTTGCCACTGGTACAAGGGAAGGTAACAATGTAGTCTACCGAGAGTCTACGACTGAGGATGATTCCGGGGGAAGCATGGGCAACTGGCCCGGCACCTTCTCACAGCTTCTCCTAAGTAATCACTTTAACTTTATGACCAATGTCGCAAGCCCTGTGCGAACCGACAACTCAAGCAGTGATTGGATGAGGTCCAACGACATGGTAGGTCTTAAGGTTATTAACAATGTGCTTTATCAAGGAACTGTGTTCTCCCCTCCAGAGTCTGGTCAATCATTTATCAGTCATAATGCCAGCGACATGCTCCTGTCTAATGACGACGATGTATACCCCGGGCGGTGGACTATGGAGAGTAATAGTATTGCTCATGATCCGGCCATTTACACAGACCCGGCCTCCCCTGCGTCTGTTGATACAGGATACAACTACAACATTATTTATACTGCTGTTTCCAACCGTGTGAATTCCTTCGGTCATCGCGTAGTTCTTAGAAATAACATTCTACCATTTAAGAATGCTAGCCTTGTAGATGAACCTAATGACATCACAGGTTACACTGGTGATCCGGATACTGATCCACTTGCGGCTACTCAGCCTGTAGGTTGTTACAGTGCCTATAACGGAGGCCTGTCTTTTCAGTCTTTCTTCACTGACCGTTTCCCTAACAACTCCGTTAGCGGAAGAGCGAATGGGGTCAATGATTTGCCTGACGTGTCCTTAGAGAAGTACACCTCTGTCTTCAGTCCCGCAACCATGACCGTTAGCGGTCAGTGGGCTGACGGTGCTTCGGACGGCGGTAAGCTTGGCGTCCGGTGGCAAGGCGGTGACTTCAGTTACGCCAGCCTCCGGGCTCAGAAGAGCAACTGGTGGAACAGCCTTGGCTTGTCTACTGCGGCATTGGCTGCTCCCTACGTTGACACTGTTGGCCAAAGGAGAAACGCCAGTAATATCCCTTCGGATTACGTAGTCCTAGGGGAGGATGAAAGAGCAGCTGAGATTACCTCAGTTGATGTTATCTTTAATCCTAATACTACTAGCTTTACGGATGAAACTATTCCGGTATCTAGTACTATTAGTAAGGAGGCTTCGACTACGGTAAGCTACGAGTGGTCTCTTAAGCGAGCCGGTGGTGGTGAGGTGCTCTTCGGGGCTACCGTTACCCCAACTGGCGATGGCAGTACTGCTGAAGTATATACTGGATCCTTTACGGACACTGATACAGAAATGGATGATTTGCAGGTTGTTCTTAAAGCGACCACGACCAACGGTAATTACGCTGGTTGGACCTCTGTTTCTGATACAACCCCTACGTTCCTCGTTTCCGATTCGCCAGCTCCCGCCCCCGGTGACTTTAGTGGGGAGTTTGATGGGCTATCTGGTACCGGTGGAGCGGTTGACAGTAATCCTACCACCGTTATCTTTAATGCATATCAAGTAATCCTTAAGGGTACAGATGCAGGATCAAATGGCCTAGGATTTACTATTTACTTCCCTATTGGAACTTCAGATCGAGATGATTTTATTGCGGCATTCCCTACTGGATATACCGTGGTAGTTGAATTCGATCTCAATGACGGTTCCGGTCTTCAGACCGCTACTTATACTAGTGGTGGATGGAATCCTTTCTCCAACGTGGCTAAAAGCCTAGGTGGTACTTGGACAGGACTTCCTGTAGACTTCTGGCCCGGTGGCGGGGCAGCTCCTGGTATCTACAGTATGACTTTCTCAAACCCATAATCTATACCTTGGCTTCCCTACCGGGAGGTCAAGGCTTTTTACTCCACTAACTCAAAGGAGACTTATATGTCTATCTTTATTCCTTACAATCCAGATTCTCCAACTACAAATAGTATTATTACCCCACATCCAGATTTTGTGACCGCGGGGGAACAGCTCCGGGTCAAGGTCACTGGTAGTTATGCCGGGGTCTCCGATCTGACTAAGACTGCTGATGCTACTCTTGAGGTAGCTCCTCAGAGCGACCTGACTCCCGGTTCTACCTCTCCTAGCTCGTGGCCTGCCACGTCAGCTGCTGTGGTTGATGACCCTGCGAGCAATCCTCTTGTGGCTGACCTGCGAGTTGCCGTCGGCTCCTTTATTGAAGCCCCGGTCACCGCTACCGAGTCTAGCACCATTGACGTTAGCGTTATTGCTGACCATGCTAATGGTGTGGATAGAGTTGAATTTATTGCTAACGAAGGAACGGCCTTCAGTGTCTCTACTGAAGCCTTGCGCACTTCTTGGGATGCTGGCTCCGATTGGAGTGCTGACAACGACCTTCCGAACTCCTCTTGCTATACTGCCACGCTCGACCTGTCCGCTCAGGCGGCCGGTGACCCCGTG
>CESO01056074.1_pt1 | contig 10622 bp, 10 predicted proteins | sample 356341 | NCBI WGS metagenome assembly CESO01 (sample SAMEA2621812, study PRJEB7988) | marine metagenome | biome: marine biome (ENVO:00000447); feature: deep chlorophyll maximum layer (ENVO:xxxxxxxx); material: "saline water (ENVO:00002010), including plankton (ENVO:xxxxxxxx)" | depth 35 m
ACAAATAATTGCTGTAGCTTCAGCAAAAGGTGGAGTTGGCAAATCAACTATTTGTGCAAATCTGGCTTCTTATTTTGCGCAAGATTTTAAAGTTGGGATTCTTGATGCAGATATATATGGACCTAACCAACATATTCTCTTTAATGTTTTTAACTCTAAGCCTGAGGTTAAGACCGTTGATGGACATAAATCATTCATACCGATTGAAGTAAATAATATTCTTTTAAACAGCATGGGATTTATTCTTGATAAAGATAAAGCTGCAATGTGGAGAGGGCCTATGCTGAGCGGTGCTATTAAGCAGCTCAAGGAACTAACACAGTGGGGCGATCTAGATTATTTATTTATTGATATGCCGCCAGGGACTGGCGATGCTTATTTGACTGTAGCATCAGAGATTAAACCAAATAATGTGCTTTTGGTTACCTCTCAAAGTAAGTTAGCTGTTCAAGATACAATTAAATCAAAGACAATGTTTGACAAACTAAAGATACCGATGATCGGAGTTGTGGACAATATGTCCCACTCTATTCATCCGGTCTCTGGTGAGGAAGTCTCTGAGTTTGACCTAATTGATCTTGAGGATGAGACTGGTTTAAAAGTTTTAGGGTCTATCCCCAGAATAAGAGATTTAGCTGAGTTTAATCCAAATAAATTATCATCTTTTTTTGAGCCCCTTTACAATAAAATCGTTAAAATCACATCATGAAATTTAATAAATACATCGTAATTTATTTATCATTCCTATTAAGTTTTCAATCTCTTGCTGCAGATGATCCTTTTGAAGATTACAACAGAAAAATTTGGGCTTTTAATGAATTTCTTGATGATAATTTCGCTAAACCAACAGCTGAAGTTTATACATCAATTGCTCCTAACTTTGTAGAAATAGCAATTTCAAATTTTTTTAGAAATCTAAATGAACTAGATAATACAGCCAATCAATTATTGCAAGGCAAGCCTCTTCTTGCTGTAAATGATTTTTCTCGATTTTTAATTAATACCACCATAGGCCTTGGAGGCTTTATAGATGTTGGATCAAGCTTTGGTTTAGAAAGGCACGATGAAGATTTTGGTCAAACTCTAGGAGCATGGGGAGTAGGTTCTGGACCATTCTTAATGCTTCCTTTGTATGGACCATCGACTCCTCGAGGCTTAGCTGGAAGAAGCGTTAGTTCAGTTTTAAGTGGAACATTTGCAATCGAGGAAACTGATGTAAGGATAGGAATTACAGCTCTTGACGCCTTAGAGACTCGAGCAAGATATTTAGAGGTTGAGACTTTAATTATAGGTGATAGATATTCATTCATCAGAGACTCATATATGCAGTATCAAGAGTTTGAATCTAGTAATGGAGAAAATCAGTCAGATGATTTTGTGGATGATATGGATGATTTCTTGTTAGATTGATTCTTACACCATTGCTATTAAATCTTCTTTAGTTTTCTCTAAATTATTCTGTTGCATAGTCTCAAGAATTAATGATCTGTAAGCCTTAGCATTCTTTAGCCCCCGATTTAAGCCAAAGATATGCTTGAGGGTCCTTGAAAGTGGATGACCTTGCTCTTTTTGAATTAAACAATATTGTAAATACTTTTTTAATATTGATCTTCTATCTTCTCCAAGATCAGCTTCATTAAAAATAATCGAATCAACATTGCTTACAATCATCGGATTGTCATATGGACTTCTACCAAGCATTACACCATCTACTTTTTCTAAATGCTTCAATGATTCATTAACATCTAAAATTCCACCGTTGATAACAATATCTAAATCAGGAAATTCTTTTTTGAGTTGATAAACATTGTCATATTTTAATGGAGGGATTTGTCTATTTTGTCGAGGTGTAAGACCTTTTAAGATTGCTACCCTCGCATGAACAATGATCGTTTTAAGATTTGGATTTAAGATTTTAGATACAAACTGAATTAAAAAATCTTTATCATCTCTTTCATTGATACCTATTCTGCATTTAACTGTGATTGGTGTAGATGTAACCTCTTGCATCGCTTCTAAGCATTCTTTTACTAGTTCTGGGTCTTCCATTAAGCAGGCACCAAATGAACCTTTTTGAACTCTTTCAGAAGGACAGCCAATATTTAAATTAATTTCATCATATCCAAGAGTCGCGCAGATTTTAGAGCATTCAGCAAGGTCGCCAGGATCTGATCCGCCTAACTGAACCGCAACCGGATGTTCAATATCATTATTAAAAGATAATTGCTCAAGACATCCACCATGGATAATCGCTCCAGTGGTGACCATTTCAGTATATAAAAAAGCTTTTTTTGTTATAAGGCGAAATAAAAAACGATCATGAATATCAGTACATTGCATCATTGGTGCAATGCAGAATTTATGACTCAAGGACATCAATTACAGAAATGTAACCACTGATATAAACCCAACAATGCTTAAAACAATCGTGTAAGGGAGTGCCATGATAACCATCCTCATATAGGAAAGATTAATAAGCGGTGCCAATGATGATGTTAATAAAAATAGAAAGGCTGCCTGGCCATTAGGAGTAGCTACACTTGGAATATTTGTTCCAGTATTAATAGCAATAGCAAGCTTATCAAACTGATCTCTAGAGATGATATTCATATCTAAAGCATCTTTTATTTCATTTATGTATATTGTTGCAACAAATACATTGTCACTTATTGCAGATAAAACTCCGTTAGCTACAAAGAAAATAGGAGCTTGATTGCTAGCTTCCTGAGCTAGCACGTAAGAAATAATTGGTGTAAATAATTGCTGATCTGCTATCACGCTTACCACTCCAAAAAACACTACCAACAATGCAGTAAATGGCAGAGCTTCTTTAAATGCATCTCCCAGATCATGTTCATGTGTAATACCTTTAAAGGATGTTAAAAGAATAATCACGCCTAAACCAATGATTCCAACTGCAGCCAAATGAAGTGCCAATGCTATCATCAGAAAAATACCAACTAGTATTTCAATATAAATCTCTAACTTACTCTCATCAGTTCTCTGAGATATCTCATACTCATTATATTCATGGAACATATTCTTGATTCTAAGAGGCAGGGGATTTCCAAAACCACAGATATGAAATTTTTCAATTGCAAAGCAGGTAATCATTCCAGCTATAAAAACTGGGACAGTTATTGGTGCCATTTTTATCATAAATTCAATAAACTCCCAACCTGCAACATTAGCAATCAGCAAATTTTGTGGCTCTCCAACAATCGTACAAACACCTCCAAGAGCTGTTCCAACAACACCGTGCATAATCAAATCTCTAAGAAAGGCTTTGAAGTTTTCCAAATCTTCAATACCAGCCTTGGATAGAGAAGCATCATTTTGATAATCATGATCTGATACTGAGAATGCAAGTCCTGAATTGGCTAGATGAAAAATTCTATAAAAACCTACAGCAACAGCTATTAAAACTGCTGTAACTGTTAAGGCATCAAGGAAAGCAGACAAGAAAGCTGATACAAAACAAAACATCAATGATAATTTTGTTTTTGAATGAATGGTAAGAAGTAGTTTTGTAAATATTGTTAGCATTAAATTTTTCATGAAATAAATACCAGCAACCATAAACACGAGTAATAAGATAACTTCTAAATTATGTTCAATTTCATAGAGTAGTGAGTAGGGGTTGGTTAGTCCTAAGAATAATGCTTGGATCGCAATTAATCCCCCAGGCTGGAGTGGGTAACATTTTAATGCAAGAGCAAGGGTAAATATAAATTCTAATAAAATCATCCAACCAACAATAAAGTCACCGCTAAGACCAATGGAATTTAAAATTAACAAAGTCGTGGGATTAATTATTAAAAACGCTATGATGGTATTTTTGTACCAGTCAGGCGAATCACCGAGAAACATGTTGTATAAGTTATTTATCATAATTAAATCCTGATCCCTATGAAATTAATAAGAGAGCTACACGAAACAATAAAAGAAGACTCTAAGCTTATTATATTTTGTGATAACAAGATTTTATACGGTCAAACTGAAAATACTTATAGTTTTAAAAGAAAAGATTTAAATCTAGATAATCAAGCAGGACCATTCTTGGCAATAGCACTTGTTGATAATTGTTATATTTATTCAGTAAATATTGATAAAGATGAAAATGTCTTAGGTATATTTTTGGATCCAAAATCTACTAATTTTGTCGATTTAAGACACATTTTAAGTTTATTAGATCAGAAGAGCTTCTTATTAGTATCCCGAGCATCAATATTAAAATTATGGGTCGCTACTAATAATTTTTGTAGTATCTGTGGAGATATTAATGCATTTAATTTAGAGGAGGGCGCTTTTGAATGCATTTGCAATAAAGCTCCAAAATATCCATCTATATCTCCTTGCATTATTACTTTGATCCATGATGAAGAGAGGATTTTACTTGGAAGGAGTAAATTCTTTCCAGAAAACATGTACAGCACACTTGCCGGTTTTATCGAAGCTGGTGAAAATGCTGAAGAAGCTTTAATAAGAGAAGTAAAAGAGGAAGTAAATGTTGAAGTTTCAGAAATTAAATATCATTCCTCTCAATCATGGCCATTTCCAGCTCAATTAATGCTTGGCTACTTTTGCAAATACAAAGCTGGAGATATTATCTTGAATGATGATGAGTTAGAAGACGCAAGGTGGTTTGATATAAAAGATTTGCCTATCATCCCACCTGATGCATCAATATCTGGACAACTTATTCGTTTTTATATCGAGGATCGTTTAAAGCTCTAGTAGGCTTAGGTGTTGAAGTTGGCGTTGGTGTAGGTGCAGTAGTTGGTGCTGATGTAGGTGAAGGAGTTGGCATTGGCTTGGGTGCAATAGTTGGTGCTGAAGACGTCGAAGGCTCGACTTTTGATTTATTTCTGCTTTTGTCCGAATTCGCATTCTTAGCTGTGTCAACCTGCGATTTTTTATCATCACCTTGTGAAGCTTTCTTAGGTGGTATCACAACTGGTTTTAATGATTTTTTTGGCTTAGCTTTAGACTGATTAGCTTCATGATTTTTAGTGTTCGGTCTTCTGCCTTTGTTGTTATGGTTTTTATCATTCCTGTTATTTCTATTTACTCTGGGTTGTCCTTTTCTGTAGTTTCTTGATCTTTTATTTTTTGTGTTCTTTTTCTTTTTTGGTTTGAAAATACCGATGAAGATGGAAAGAGTAAGAATAGATTTTATAAGAGCTAAGAATCCATTTTTATTTTTTTTCTTTGGCATTCTTGGGGGAACAGATACTTTCACTAAGGGCTTTAATGATTTTTTATTAGAATTTACATCGCGCCAGTCCATAGATGGTTCTGGGCTATTAGGAGTCATATCATATGAAAAAGGTTTTTTTCCAGCAGCCGCTTTAACTCTTGCAACTTTATAATAAGGTCTAGATTTATATGGATCAGCAATGATTAAAATATTGACTTGATAGCTATTCTCGATAGCAATGATATCCCTTCTTTTTTCGTTTAAAAGATAGCTTGAAACATCTGCTGGAACATACACATGAATTTCTCCAGTGTTTTCTTTTGCAGCATCTTCACCAATTATTCTTAAAATTGATTGACCCAAAGATCTAGTTCCACGTACTTGGACATGCTGAATATCGTAAGTTTCTTCCAGTGATGGTCTGAGTCGCTGTCTAGAAAGCTCGAGTAATCCAAATCTAGATATTCCAGCTATCTGGATTCTAGCTCTATCAGATTGAACAGCTGATCTAAAAGTATTTTCTACTTTTTGTTGATGTTTTTCATCTTGCATATCAATAAAATCAATAACTATGAGACCACCTAAATCTCTAAGTCTAAGCTGTCTAGCAACTTCTTTAGCAGCCTCCATATTTGTTGCAAATGCTGTCGACTCAATATCTTTGCCTTTTGTTGAACGTGCAGAGTTAACATCTATTGAAACCATTGCTTCAGTGGGATCTATTACGATTGATCCGCCAGATGGCAAAGATATTTCTCTTTGAAAGGCTAATTCGATTTGGCTTTCTATTTGATATCTATTGAACAAAGGAATATCTTCATTGTAAAAAATTACTTTATCTGCATGATCTGGAATTACTGATTTGGCAAAATCTAACGCTTCTGCATGAATAGCTTCGTCATCAATGAGTATCTCTTCAATATCATCTCTAAAATAATCTCTGAATACTCTCAAAATCAATTTATCATCTTTATAGATTAAACTGGGACTTGGAGCCTCAGTAACAGTTGAGTTGATTTGATTCCAAAGATTCATTAAGTAATCTAAATCCCATTTTAATTCTTCTGTAGATCTTCCCAATCCAGCAGTTCTTACAATCACACTCATGCCTTCTGGTATTTCTAATGCGTTTAACGCACTCTTAATGTCATCTCTTTCTTCCCCTGATATTCTTCTTGAAACACCACCTGACTTTTCAGAGTTTGGGATCAAAACTATGAATCTTCCTGCTAGTGATATCTGATTTGAAAGTGCGGCCCCTTTAGTTCCTCGTTCTTCTTTAAGAACCTGAATAAGGATTTCATCGCCTTCCTTAAGAGTGCATTTTCTTTTGCCATCTGCATCTTTTGTAAAGTATTTACTTGATAACTCCTTTAATGGTAAAAAACCATGTCTTTCGCTTCCAAAATTTATAAATGCAGCATCTAAGCTTGTTTCAACTCTAGAAACTGTTGCTTTAAACACACTTCCTTTTAAGAGTGATTGCGCATTAAATTCATTATCTAAATCAAATAGTTTAGCCCCATCAACTAGCGCTACGCGAAGCTCATCAGAATACGAGCAATTAATTAAAATTCTTTTCATTTTTTTCTCCGATACAGAGAAAGTGAATAGCACTTGTGCTTTACGAGTTATCAGAGTCTTATCGCTTGGAGCTCTTTTAACTTACCCCATTTATACTTGGAGTTTTTAAACTTGTTTTATTCTCAAAGCACACTTGTGCTTTAGTAACTTTCTCTTGTTACGCTGCCATGCAGCATTTTCTATTAGTGCTTAAGGCTTCTTGCCGTAAGCTTTATTCCTGTAGCTTTATATATATAAACTTACAATTTCGAGTATTCTACCTTAATGAGTGGTAAAAACCTAAAAATAAATAAAGATAACTTTGGTAGGCGAATTGATAATTATTTATTTAACATTTATAAATCTCTTCCCAAATCAAAAATTTATAGCATGATTCGAAAAGGTGAGATAAGAGTTAATTCTGGTCGTATCAAACCTACATATAAATTAGCTTTAAATGATGAAATTAGAATACCGCCATATCTAATTGATTTTAAGAATGCAGAATTAGATTTAAAGATCCCACCATCAAGGATTAAAGCATTCGTAGAATCTATTATTTATCAAAACGATGATTACATTGTAGTAAATAAAGAACCTGAATTGAGTGTTCATTCTGGAACCAACAATCAATTTGGGCTTATTGACATAGCAAGAGCTAAATTTCCATTATTAGAGATTGATCTTTGTCATCGAATAGATAAATCAACTTCTGGATGTGTATTAATATCAAAAAATAAACTTTTTTTAAGACATTTTCATGAGCAATTAAAAGCTAATGGAGTTATTAAAAAATATGAAGCTATCTTGGTTGGAGTTCTAAAAAAGGATATAAAAATTCAGACAAATATTGATATATCTACAAAAGAACACCATCACAAGGTAAAGGAATCAAAAGATGGTAAAAAAGCGATTTCTATATTTAAGATTCAAAAAAAATATAAATCTTTCACTCATGCTGAAATCTTCATATCAACAGGTAGAATGCATCAAATACGTCTTCAGAGCGCAAACCTTAATCACCCCATAGTAAATGATAGAAAGTATGGTTTATTCAGTTTAAATCAATTCATAGCTCGTGAGACATCTATATCTCGACTTGCTTTACATGCCTCCTCAATATCATTCGAAACCTTAGATGGCCAAAAAGTAAGCTATGAAGGTCAAAAAAATAATGATTTTGATATACTGTTGTCGAAGCTAAATAAATTAACTATTAAATCTTAATTTAATCTGATAGTATGCATTTTTTCTAAAATATTATGGCAGTACAAAAAAGTAAAAAAACCAGATCAAAACGGGGAATGATTCGCTCTCACGATCATCTTTCCGATCTAACCCTATCAACTGATCCCGTTTCTGGAGAGAGGCATCTACGTCATCAAATGACAGCCGATGGTTTTTACAAGGGACGGCTAATCAAAGATTTAAGAAAACCAATCAAAGAAGTAGAGGACAACGAAGCTCAAGACTAACCATGTCTTTTTCTGCTTTCTTAGCGTTTCCCGGTCAAGGATCACAGCATCTTTCCATGCTATCCAAGGGTGGAATTGAAAAGATAGCTCTTTCAAGCGAATATTCCAATGCAATTGAGTGCTGTAGCGACTTGATATCGCATGATGCTTATAAATTAATCGAGGAGGGCCCTGAAGATTTAATTAATCAAACTTCAATTACTCAGCCTCTTTTGGTGCTATGTTCTTATCTTCACTATCATCAATTACTTAATTCTATAAATGTAACTCCCACTTATCTAGCTGGACATTCATTGGGTGAATATTCTGCATTGGTTGCTGCTAATTCCATATCAATTAATGATGCTTTAACTCTAGTGAGAGAAAGAGGGCAGTTAATGGAGCAAGCCCCAAAAGGCAGAATGTCTGCGATTATGGGTTTAGGACAAGATACTATAGCTGACATTTGCGAAACTGCATCGAATGGAACTCATTCTAATGTTCAATGCGCTAATTTGAATTCGCCCAATCAGACTGTTATTTCAGGGCATGCAGATGCAGTTGATAGAGCGCAAGATCTTTGCATTAAACAAGGTGCAAAACGTTCAGTAAAGCTCAATGTTAGTATTGCCTCACATAGTATGCTGATGCTAGAAGCTGCTAATGCATTTAAAGAGAGTTTAAAAGCTGCAGATTTTTCTTTGCCAGATATGCAAATTATTCATAATGTATCTGCAGAGCCATCATCATCGCTTGATGACATTAGATCTCTCCTAAATTCTCAACTGTACTCGCCTGTTAGATGGGTCGAAACATGTAATCTCATTTCAACGTTGGATCTACCGATCATTGAGTGTGGTCCCGGGAAAGTTTTATCAGGTTTATTTAAAGCAAATAAACTTGAAAACTATTTTTCTGTTTCTGATGTAGATTTTTATGAGAAGATAAATAGTTATGGATAAAAAAATAGTTTTTATTACAGGTGTATCGAGAGGCATTGGGTTAGAGATAGCTAAATGTTTTTCAAACGATGGTTTTTTTGTGATTGGAACTTCTAGGTCAGAATTTAATCTTCATGATGCTTTGAGCTCTGATCAATGCCTTCATATTCCACTGGACGTTACAAATAGAGATCAAGTGTCATCCTGTTTAGCAAAATTGAAGGAGCAGGATACAATCCCCAATGTACTTATAAACAATGCTGGTATAACTAAAGATCAGCTTTTTTTAAAAATGAAAGACGAGGATTGGGATGATGTTATAGAGTCAAACCTTACAAGCGTTTTCAATATGACTAAATTATTTATTAAATCGATGATAAAGGAACGTGCTGGTTCAATTATTAATATATCTAGTGTTGCTGGATTAATGGGAAACCCTGGCCAAGTTAATTACTCCGCTAGCAAAGCCGGCCTTGGTGGGTTTACCCGGGCGTTAGCTAAAGAGGTGGCCTCAAGAAATATAACAGTTAATTGTATTGCCCCTGGTTTCATTGCGACTGATATGACCAACCATTTTCAAGGCGAAGACCTGGATAATATATTAGATCAAATTCCAAGTAAAAAAATGGGTAATCCTCAGCAAATTGCTGATTTAGCTTTATTTTTAGCATCTTCTAAGGGCGATTATATAACTGGTCAAACTATCTCTGTTGATGGTGGTTTATATATGAGTTGATGATTTTATTTGTTTTTGCTGGAAATGTTGTAGAATAGATTTTTTTAAACGGAGGATGCCTTGTGAGTATCGAAGAAAGAGTAAGAAAAATTGTTTGTGAGCAACTGGGTGTTGGAGATGAAGAAGTGAAAAACGACTCTTCATTTGTTGATGACCTAGGCGCTGATTCGCTTGATACAGTAGAACTTGTAATGGCTCTTGAGGAAGAGTTTGAACTTGAGATTGCTGACGAAGAAGCGGAAAAGATTTCAACCGTCCAAGAAGCTGTAAATTATATAAATTCAAACAGCTAAAATCTCTTAGATGAAGCAACTACACAGAAGAGTTGTAGTTACTGGTTTGGGTATCCTATCACCTATAGGTAATACTGTTGATGATGCATGGTCTGCATGTGTAGAAGGTAAATCAGGCATTACAACCGTTGATATTGGATTAGAAAATAATCCAGTGAAAATTGGTGGTCGTTTAAAAAATTTTAATTCAAATAACTTTCTTGATCCTAAGGAAGTTAGACGGGTAGATCCATTTATTCAATATGGAATTATTGCTGCAAACCAATCAATTGAGAATTCTGGAATACTTGAATCTAATTTAGATTTAACTAAAGTTGGTGTTAATTTTGGATCTGGTATTGGCGGAATAGACACAATTGAAAATAATAAAACTCTCCTTGAAAGTAAGGGTTACAGAAAAGTTTCCCCATTTTTTGTTCCTGGATCAATTGTTAA
>CESO01003701.1_pt1 | contig 10606 bp, 10 predicted proteins | sample 356341 | NCBI WGS metagenome assembly CESO01 (sample SAMEA2621812, study PRJEB7988) | marine metagenome | biome: marine biome (ENVO:00000447); feature: deep chlorophyll maximum layer (ENVO:xxxxxxxx); material: "saline water (ENVO:00002010), including plankton (ENVO:xxxxxxxx)" | depth 35 m
ATGGGAGAAGCTTTTCTCAGAGCGTCTTTACTTTGCTTACCACCGCAATTACGGTATTCCTGTTAGGGTTACCCGTTATCATAATATTTTTGGACCGGAAGGCACCTGGGAAGGTGGAAGAGAGAAAGCACCAGCAGCAATCTGTAGAAAGGTTGCTTATCTACCCGATGAGGGTGGGGAGATTGAAGTATGGGGTGACGGTTTGCAGACCCGCTCCTTCCTGTATATTGATGAGTGCATCGAAGCATCATACCGACTGATGCAGTCTGACTTCATTGGACCAGTCAACATTGGTTCTGAAGAGATGGTCACTATCAATCAACTGGTAGACACTGCTGCGAAGGTATCCGGTAAGACGGTAACAGTCAAGCACATTGATGGTCCTCTTGGTGTTCGTGGTCGCAACTCTAACAACGATGTAGTCCGTAGAGAACTTGGATGGGACTATTCACAGACTCTTGAAGAAGGTATCTTTAAGACTTATCATTGGATTGAGTCACAGATGAAGGTAAGACAAGTAACAAAGAACGTAGAATTGGTATGAAAGTCACAATCCTTGGGTCGAGCGGGCAGATTGGTGCCTACTTGACCGAGTATCTTCGTAAGAACGATTATGAAGTCACTGAGTTTGATATTGCTAGACATCATGGTGAAGATCTAACTGAAATTCCTAATCTCAATCTTGATCGTGCAATTAAGAATGCAGACTTTGTGTTCTTTCTTGCCTTTGATGTTGGCGGATCTAGATATCTAAAAAAGTATCAACATACTTTTGATTTTCTAAACAATAACGCCCGTATGATGGTCAATGTATTTGACCTTCTCAAGAAATACAATAAGAGATTTGTATTTGCATCCTCTCAGATGAGTAACATGGGGTATTCTCCCTATGGTGCTTGTAAAAAACTTGGAGAATTATACACCACTGCACTCAAAGGACTGACTGTCAAGTTCTGGAATGTATATGGTATAGAAAAGGACATGGATAAAGCACATGTTATCACTGACTTTATTCGTAAAGGATTTGAAGAGGGTGAGTTTGAGATGATGACTGACGGCACAGAAGAACGACAGTTCCTGTATGCTGAAGATTGCTGTGAAGGTTTAGAGACTGTGATGAGAAACTATACAGACTTCAAACCAGAAGATCCACTGCACATCACATCATTCAATTCTACTTCTATTAAAGATGTTGCCCATATTATTCAGGGTTGCTTCAATCGGATTGACCGAATGGATGTAAAGATCAAACCAGGTCTTGCCAAGGATAGTGTTCAGATGGATAAGAGGAACGAGGCAGATATCTTTATCTCTGCTTGGTGGTTACCAAGGACTGGTATCGACAAAGGGATTCAAAAAGTATTTGATGAAATGAGGAAAGAATATCAATGATTGGATTTGATCATCTAGGCAACTTAGGCAGATTGGGAAACCAGATGTTTGAGTTTGCAGCACTGCGCGGTATCGCAGCACATCATGGGTATAATGTTTGTATCCCTCCTACAGAGCATGAGGGTATTGAGAACTATAGTCTTCATGACTGCTTTAAGTTAGACCATATCCCTACTCATTTTATTGCAACTGAAAGGTATGTACAGGAACCACACTTTCATTTCTCTAAAGAGTTATTTGATGGTTGCCCTGATAATGTATCTCTTTATGGATTCTTTCAAACTGAAAAGTATTTTGTAAATGCTGCAGATATAGTTCGTAAGGACTTTACATTCCATGATAGTATTCTTCAACCATGTGCTGATTTTATGAGTCAGTATGTAGATCAAGAACCTATCATGCTTCATGTTCGCAGAGGAGATCCTAATCTTACAGATCCTCGTGGATTTAAGTGGTCTTACACTCAGTGTTCACATCAACACCCACCACAGACATTAGAATATTACGAAGAAGCACTTTCACATTTTGATAAAGATCAACCAGTGATTGTATTCTCAGATTCTCCTGACTGGGTTCAGGAGCAAGAGTTCTTTGAAGGTGATAGGTTTGTAATTTCTGTTCCAGAGGACAAGTACAGTGATGGTTCATACGAACCTTACATTGATCTGTGCTTGATGTCCTTATGTTCCCATGCTATAATAGCAAATAGTTCTCTCAGTTGGTGGGGTGCTTGGTTACAAAATAGTAAGGGAAAGGTTGTTGCTCCAAAGAAATGGTATGGTCCTGCATATGCAGACAAAGACCTGTCGGATTTGTATTGTAAGGATTGGATTGTAGTATGAGTAAAAATGTAATAGTTGGAAATGGTTGTGGAGTGTTCAGTGCATTCCTCAATTTTTTCAGTTGGATGACAGTTGAAGAAACTAATGATATTGATGTTTCTCTTCATGTTTGTAATAAAACTCATGATTGGAATAATTGTTTAACAACACCAGAAGAACCTTATATTAGATCTAGTCAGTTTGATCGTGAACTTCTTAAGAAGAATGTTCTTACTGATATTTTTGTTGGCAATGCCATAAAGAAAGAGTATCCAGAACAGTTTATTTTCCTGGAGCATTATCCTGAACTCTTCGTTAACTGCATTGATCATTACCCTAGAGATGTTTTGAAGTATAGTGGTAAGGGTGGTATGGTTCAGGTGTATCAAGATATTGATCATTTAGAATTGAATAGAAAGGTATTCAATGACCAGTGGAACAAACTTTCCTACACAAAGAAATTTGGTAAGCGTGTTACCCAAGAAGAAAAATTGATAGAAGGCAAGAAAGTTCTTTCTGTTATGCTTAGAACCATCTATCATTACATTGATCCCTCTACAGGTAAAGTTGCTACTGAAGATGTAGCGCCTGCTTTCATTCAGGGAGCAGTCAACAACGTCAGAGATCGTATGAGTGATTACGATGCAGTTCTACTCACTACACAGAATCAACCATATGTTGATGCATTTGTAAAAGAATTTGGTGAAGATTGTATCTTTACTGATCGTCCTAGATTTGAAGACTTCGATGATTGGAGAGGAGTTGGTAGAGACACTTATGAATTAACTGATGAAAAGTATCAGAAAGAAGTTGAGGATTGTATCCTAGATGTTATCCTTACCAGCAAAAGTGATCATATCTTAGGGACTTGTAGCAATATGTTTTTGGGTGCATTGTCTATGAACATTAAGAATACTTGTGAACTGATTCAAAAACAATTCTGGGGAGCATAATGATTTACCTTTTTAATAGAGCAGATGGAGTGCAAACTGAAGGTATAGGTGCTGTTGCACAATGTCAAATTCATACCTATACACTTTCTAAACTTCTCGGAGTTGAATTTGCCAGCACAAAGTTTGAAAACTTGCAGCACTACCAAGAGCATGATACTCAGGAAAACTTTTGTAGGGATGTAACAAACTTCTTTAATTTTCCAAATCAAATTGAACCTCCTGATGATGCAATCAAGTTTGATCATATCAATGCTGATCTCCAAAACTTTGTTAATGAAAACAAGGAGGGAGAAGACATCTATGTGGAGATTGCAAATCATGATATGATGAAGTTTGCAGATGCAAATGCTGATCTGTGGAGTAAATTTATTCCTGACCTAGCAAACTGTGTTACACTTGACGAATCAAAACAATACTTTGACAATGATAAACTGAATATCTCACTTCACATTACAAACTTTATTGAAGGTAGGGATAATGATAGGAGTGAATCTAGAGAGCAGTTTGTTCAGGGCAACACTAAAGAGAAGTATTATGTGGCACTGCTTCAGAAGTTTGATGAGATTTTCAATAGAAAAACTCAAAGTCTCTTTGTAGATAAAGAGTATCACATCTATTCTAGATCCCAAACACCAGGAGATCTCTCTCAGTTTGAGGCATTTACTAAGTTGGGATTACCAATTAGATTTCATATTGATGAGCATCCTCTTACTTCTTTATACCATTTGATCAACTCAGATGTAAAGGTTCTATCAAATAGTTCCTTTAGTTATATTTCTGCTTTATATGGAAAGGGATTGTCTATCAGCAGAACTAATTTTCATCATAAAATTCCTGAGAATGTTCTATACTCTGATTATGATGGTAACTTTGACGAATCCCAAATCATCTTAGACTAATGAAAACATACGTATTTGACTTAGACCACACTCTCTGTAATACAGTGAAAAACTCAAGGGGTAGATGGAGATACTTTGAAGCAGAACCATTTCCTGATAGAATAGAAGTAGTCAACAAACTGTTTGATGAAGGTAACTACATTATTGTTGAAACAGCAAGGGGATGTAATTCTAAAATCAATCATTATGAGAAGACATTCGATCAACTTCGTTCATGGGGATTGAAGTTCCATACTTTAAGAGCCGGTGTAAAGTATGGAGCAGATTATTACATAGACGACAAAGCAATCAACAGTGAGGATTTTTTCAGTGGGAAGCATCAATAAAATTGTAAAAGTCTCTCCTAACTTTGCTAAGAGATTCTATTACAATTCAGTTCCTTTTTCTAAAAGGTATGGGAAAGTATATGAAGATACGCTTTCCTTTTTGCTGAAGTCTTCTAAGTGGGATCTGCAAACTAAAAAAGATTACCAGTTTCTACAGTTGAGAAAACTTCTTTCTCATTGCTACCGTAGTGTTCCATATTATAGACATATCTTCATTCACAATGATTGGAAACCACAGGACTTTAGATGTATTGAAGATCTAAAAAACTTTCCTATTCTGACTAAGAAGATCATCATGGATAATGCTGATCAAATGATAGCAACTGATTATGCCTATGAAAAAAGTTATCCCATTACTACTAGTGGTTCAAGTGGTGATAAGTTAAAGTTCTATGTGAATGATGAAGTCTTCAAGAAAGAAGCAGCATTTAATATGCGAGCATATCTTGAACAAGGAGCACAGATGTATGATACTCCTAGTGTCTGGTTGAGAAGATATGTTCCCAAGAATAGCGATTCTCCACTTTGGTATTATGATTATGAACTGAAGAGACTTTATATGTCTGCCTATCATCTTAATGATAATACTATTGGACAGTATGTTGATAAGATTAATTCTGAAAATTATCAAACCATTTGTACATATCCTTCATCGGCATATATCCTTGCATGTTTATGTGAAGAGAATAATCTCAAGATGGATCTAATTGAAAAGATTCATGTCACATCTGAGAAAATGCTCAACCAGTGGTATGATAAAGTTGTAGATGTATTTGGTATTAAACCATGCGGACACTATGGACAAATGGAAAAGGTATCATTCATGCATCAAACTGAAGATTCGCAAGACTATCATCAGAATTATGAGTATGGTGTTGATGAATTTTATGATAACTTTGATGGCACATATGGATTGATTGCTACTGGGTTTATCAACTACTACATGCCATTGATTAGATATAAAACAGAAGATACTTTTGTTCTTGAAGATGGAAAAGTGAAAGAGATCAATGGACGCAGTAGTGACATCCTAGTTTCATCCACTGGTGCTAGACTTCCTGGAGTGAACTTCTATAGTTGGATCGATAAGAAGATGCCAGCAGTCAAGATGTTTCAAATCATTCAGAAGTCTCACAAGGACATTACATTCAAATATGTCCAGAACTCAGACTGCTCAGGTAACATAGATAATGATATCCTCAGTGGATTGAAGTCTAGATTGGGTGATATGAATTATGATATAATGAGAGTATCTGAAATACCCAGAGATAAAAGAACTCAGAAGATTAGAAGTATTATTAATGAGGTAAAATGAACGTAAGTTTTATTGGTCTCGGTAAACTGGGACTACCATTAGCATGTTGTCTTGCAGAATCTGGTAATAAGATTCTGGGTGTAGATAAGAATGAATATGTTCTTGATAAATTGAATCATCAAGAATTACCTTTCTATGAACCAGGACTTGATGCTATTTTCCCACATCAAAACTTTATTGGATTTACTGATTCGTATAAGAGAGCAGTAGAAGAGACTGACGCATCGATCATTCTAGTAAATACACAACTAGGTGACAGTGGATACTCTGATGAGTTTGTTGAGTCTGCACTGACAGACCTTGCTGTTAATCTAAAGCGTAGTGATAAAGACTATCATTTGATTGTTCTGTCTTCTACTGTGCTGCCAGGTTCGATTGCTAGACTCATTCATTTGGTCGAGAAGATTTCTGGTAGGAAGTATCAAGAGAGTTTTGGTTTCTCTTATGTTCCTGACTTTGTTAGACTTGGTGCAGTGATTCAGGATTTCAAGAATCCAGAGTTCTTCCTGATTGGTGCAAACAGTCAGAGAGATTATGATATGACACACGAGATCTGGAAGAATTTTCATTTGAATGATCCACCAGAGAAGTCACTGACTTTAGAAGAAGCAGAAGTATCTAAAGTATCTCTTAATGCTTTTATTGTGAATAAGATTGCCTTTGTTAATTTCCTGGGTCAGGTCTGTGATGGTATGGAGAATGTCAATGTGCATAATATTACAGATGTGATTGGTTTGGACAAACGTATCTCTCCATACTTCTTTAAGTTTGGTACTCCATATGGTGGAACTTGTTTCCCTAGAGACACTATGGCATTCATTAAGTTTGCTGCTGATAGAAAGAAAGAAGCAAAGCACTTGAAGTTTGCTGATGAGGTCAATGAAGATCTATATCAAAGCATCCTACAAAAATGTTCTCAGCATAAGAGAGTCGGAGTGATTGGAGTATCATTCAAACCTAACTCTCCTGTTGTAGTTGGTTCACCATCTGCTAGATTAATTAGAGATCTATTGGGCATGTATGGAATAAGTGTATATGCGTATGATCCATTGGAAGAATCATTTGCTAATTTAAATGGCGATGGTGAAAAAGTTCATCAGTGTGGAAATGCACAAGAATGTGTGAATAAATCTGATGTTGTTGCTATAATGCATCCAGATAAATCACTTGCAACACTCGATGTATCTAAAGTTAGTGTTGTTGATTACTGGGGAATGACTAATGCTAATTAAAGTTAGGGAAAGTATCGACGCTCTCAAACCATATAATGTAGGTGGCAGAGCAAATCTTTCTCAAGATTGGGAATGTTTTGATTGGAATGAATCTGAGTTTCCTCCTTCAAACAAAGTATTTGAAGTAATGAAAACCTTTTATCGATATGAAAGGTATCCTGATATTACTGCATCAAAACTAAAAGATGAACTATCTAAGTATGTGAGTCTTCCCTCCGAGTTCATTGAAGTATACAATGGTTCTGATGATGGACTCAAAGATATCTTTACAGTCTTTGTTGATAGTCAGACAAATGTAATATCCTACGCACCTTCCTATACACAGGTAGATACTTTTATCTCTGTCAACACGCAAAATTATGAGAAGATTCAAATTATTGATCCTCTTGGTGAGCATGTCTGGGACTTTGCACCATGCATGATGAGTGATGTGGTTTATCTGGTTAATCCAAATAATCCAACAGGTAAATTAATTCCTGTAGAAGAGATTGAAGATCTAGTTGATTCTAATCCAGGCACTTTGTTTGTGGTTGATGAAGCATACTATGAGTTTGCAGGTCAATCATGTAGTCATCTTGTTATCTCTCATAAGAACTTGATTGTCACAAGAACATTCTCTAAGGCATTTGGTTTGGCAGCAGCAAGACTGGGATATGTAATGGCACACCCTGATTTACTGTTCCACCTTAGAAAGATTAAGAATGGAAAGACTGTCAATGCACTTGCACAACTTTGTGGTATTGCTTGCTTGAATGACCTTGACTATTTAAATGCAAGAATTGAAGAGATGAATGATGCTAAGAAGTTCTTCATTGACAATCTGCCACCACAATATACTGCTGTAGAGAGTGCTGCTAATTTTATTCTTGTGAAGACTCCAGACTCAGTAAGAGTATTGGAAAAGATGAAAGAGAATAAAATCTTAATCAGAGATCGCAGTTCCTTTGCAAACCTAGATAACTGTGTTAGAATAACTATCGGTTCTAAAAAGCAAATTATTAGAGTTCTGGACGTAATAAACTTTTAATTATGATTGGATACAATCGATTGGGCATCAATGGTAGACTTGGAAACCAGATGTTCCAATACGCTGCATTAAGGGGCATCGCTGCAAAACATAACTACCAGTGGTGTATTCCTCCTTTAGACTACAATACTTTACCGATGGCAGAATACGTTCTGTTTGATGGATTTAAGATGAGTACAGTTGGTGAGAGCAACTTTGGGTTTGTTCCACAAAACTGTCCCACTGTCGGTGAGTCGTCACACGACTTTGATGTTGAACTGTTTGAGAACTGTCCTGACAATATTAATCTTGATGGATATCGTCAATCAGAAAAATACTTTGAGCACATCGAAGATATCATTCGTGAAGACTTTACATTTAAGGATGAGATTCTAGAACCTTGTCAAGAGTTTGTTAAAGAGTATGGTGATGACATCATCTTTTTGCATATAAGAAGAAGTGATTCTACTGGTAGACCAGAGTTCTTTCCCATTGCAGATGCACGATGGTTTGAAGAAATGCTAGAGCATTTTCCTAAGGACACACCTGTTCTGATCTTGACTGATAAGATGGATTGGGTGAAGAATCAAAAGTTATTTGAACAGGATAGATTTCTGTTGCAAGAACACAGAGAGTATTCTGATAACTTAGTGTGGAATGGTAGAGGTAAAATGGAGTATACCCTATCACCTTGGATTGATCTATGCTTGATGAGTCTATGTAATGGCGGCATCATTCCAAATTCTACTTTCTCTTGGTGGGGTGCTTGGTTACAAAAGTCTGAGAATAAAAAGATTGTATATCAGCATCCCTACTATGGTCCAAACTTTACCTCACCAAATGGTAAAGATTATAATGAATGCTATGTTCATATTAAGGACATGCATCCAAAGAGTTGGGTTCGTGGACACTTAAAGGATGAGTACATTGATCCAGTTCATATGGATTCTGAAAACGAAAGAGAGATGCAATGAAAGATCTAACGAATGCAACTTTTATTATTCCTATCAGAATCGAGTCACAGGATAGATTGAGAAATGTTCTTACTGTTCTGTATTTTTTGCTGAACAACTTTGATACGAATATCATTGTCAAAGAAGTTGACACCAAATCGGTGTTTAGTACTGATGTTCTACCTTTGTTGGAAAATGCTGATGGTATCAGTCTTGACAAACTGACTCACATCTTTGAGGAGTCTGATAACTCTGTATTTTACAGGATGCATATTCTGAATGAAATGTTATCGAAAGCAAAGACAAAGGTCATTATCAATTACGATTGTGATGTTCTTCTTCCAGTTGAATCGTATGTCACTGCGTATTCTTCTATCCTCTCCGGTCAATGTGATGTAGTTTATCCATATGGTCAAGGTGTATATCAATATCAAGTTGATGCTACAGATGAACTAGTCAACAAATTTATTGACTCTGAATTTGATTTCAATACCTTAGTGGACAATTCAAATGAATCTACCTCAGACTTTGGATGGGTTCAGTTTTTTGATCGTGATGTTTATATTGAAGGTGGTATGGAGAATGAGAACTTTAAGGGTTCTGCTCCAGAAGACAAAGAAAGATTTTTCAGATTCACTACTCTTGGATATAATGTAGGTAGAATTGATAGTTGGTTGTATCACTTGGAGCATAGTAGAGGTAATAACTCTTGGCCAACCTCTTATACAGGCAATCCACATATGCAAGATAATCTCAAACTCTGGGAAAAATTACAGAGAATGGACAAGCAGCAACTTTTGGAGTATTATGGTAACCAGGAGTACCTGAAGAAATACATATGATTATTGCATCCTGTCCTCTTCGTGTATCACTCTTCGGTGGTTCTACAGACAATCCATACTTCGTAGAGGAGTATGGACGTGGTTCTGTAATTAGTTTTACATCCAGTCTTAAGACATATGTGACTATCACACAGGACAAGTTTGGTTTCAATAGAGAGCAGCACAAATATATCATCAACTATTCTAGAAGAGAAGAAGTCTCTAGCATCCAAGACATCCAGAACGAGGTTGTAAGGACCGTATTGGAGCACTATGATATGCCACCAGTTCAGGTCACCCTGACTAGTGATGCATACTCACAGGGTAGCGGACTTGCGTCCTCTTCTTCATATACAATCAGTCTTATCAAGGCATGCACCATGTTCCTGGGTATCCCGATTACCGATAGTGACGCATGCAAACTCGCATATAAGTTGGAAAGGGTCTATAATCCATACTGTGGATACCAAGACCCATACGGATGTGGTGTCGGTGGATTCAAACGCATCAATTTTATGGGAGATGACTGTATCACCTATGAGTTCCTACCCACTGACCTGTTTGACCACTATGATACACATCTTGTCTTTACTGGTGTTACTAGAAACTCCAAGAAGATTCTCAAGAATGTGACAGAGAACCTGGATAAAGTCAAACCTCTTCTGGAAACATGTGACGAAGCATACTATCTGCTATCCAACAAGAGTTACAAGTGTTTCCTGAATCTGATGAGTAAGAGTTGGAGACAGAAAAAGCAGACATCATCAACTATCGCAGAGAACGAGACTATCCAGATGATGGACTCTGCACTAGAACTCAACGATACCGTCCTAGCACACCGACTGTGTGGTGCTGGTAATGGTGGGTTCTTCCTGACATTTTCTAAAC